>OHYL01000390.1_pt1 | contig 22159 bp, 20 predicted proteins | sample 1580261 | NCBI WGS metagenome assembly OHYL01 (sample SAMEA3882548, study PRJEB24775) | human gut metagenome | biome: human-associated habitat; feature: intestine environment; material: feces | place: Netherlands | collected 2009/2010 | reverse complement strand
ATTTTTGCCTGAAATCATCAATTTGCTATTGACTTTTTATTTGCAGGCTCGGTAATTGAATTGCCGAGGATTCCCGCTTATTATCCTAAAATTGTTATAATAAGAGTCCGTATGCAGAACTTTTGTATATAATAGACTAAGTGAATATCTGGAAATGAGATTAAAATGCCAGACCAGAAAATAGATAACCTTTTAAATCTTGCAATGGATGCAACCCCACAGGAGCGTAGAAAGTCAGGAAATCTTAATGTAGGATATGATCCTGCAACCAGGCTATGGGATGTGATCATAAAGTACAGCGGACCGGAAAGTGGTCTGGCTGGAAATGGAATTCAGGTAGTGCCATTGTTAGGCGGTTATGCAGTGGTAACTTTGCCGGAAAGTGAGATTGATGAGTATTCCCACAGAGTGCAGGTGGAATTTATGGAGAAACCCAAACGCTTGTATTTTGAATTGTTTCAGGCGAAGGGAGCGAGCTGCATCCGCACAGTGCAGACCGGCAGGAATGGACTGACGGGAAAAGGAATCCTGACAGGAGTTGTAGATTCAGGAGTGGATTATTTTCACCCTGATTTCCGAAATGCAGACGGAAGCAGCAGAATTTTACGTTTATGGGATCAGAGCATACAGGGAAATCCACCTCAGGGATATGTGACAGGAACTGAATATACGAAAGAGCAGATCGATGAGGCGCTTGCACTTGGAGAAAACCAGGGCAGGCGTCTTGTTCCATCTTCAGATTACAGTGGACATGGAACTTCCGTGCTGGGAATTGCAGCAGGAAATGGGAGGGCATCAGATGGAGTGAATCAGGGAGTTGCCTGTGAAAGTGATCTGTTGGTTGTGAAAATGGGAATTCCCAGAGAGAACTCCTTTCCCAGAACTACGGAACTGATACAGGGGATTGATTATCTGGTGCGACAGGCACTGACTATGGGACGGCCAATGGCAATTAATCTCAGTTTTGGAAATAATTATGGCTCACACAAGGGAGATTCCCTTCTTGAAACATATATAGATATGGTTTCTTCCATAGGACGTCTGGCTATCTGTACAGGTACAGGGAACAACGGCAATCAGCCTCTGCATGAGGGAGGAATCCTGAAACAGGGACAGACCAGACAGATAGAATTATCTGTGAGCAGCAGAGAACCAACATTAAATGTGCAGTTATGGAAATCTTATGAGGATGAAATGAGTATTTATATTGAAAATCCATCCGGAAACCGGATCGGCCCCTTAGACGAAAAGCTTGTTCCTCAGAGGTACAGACTGGGAAATACAGATCTTTTAATCTATTATGGCAAACCTGGACCATATCATCTGACACAGGAAATCTACATAGATTTCCTTCCTGGGAAAACTTATGTGGACAGTGGAGACTGGAAAATCATCCTAAGTGGAAAAAAGGTCAGAGGAGGGGAATATTACCTGTGGCTGCCAGGTGGAAATACCCTGAACAGAGGAACTGGGTTTTATGAACCAAGGGCATATGGGACTTTGACCATACCTGCCACAGCCCGGCGGGTTATTGCAGTTGGAGCATATGATTCGCTGGTTGACTCTTATGCGGATTTTTCCGGAAGGGGCAGCAGAATGCTGCCATATCTGAAACCTGATCTGGTGGCACCCGGAGTGAACATAGTTGCCCCCGTACCCGGTGGTGGTTACAGAACAGTAACAGGGACTTCCTTTGCAACACCCTTTGTCAGCGGATCCGCTGCATTGCTGATGCAATGGGGGATTGTGAATGGAAACGATCCCTACCTCTATGGGGAAAAAGTAAAAGCCTGTCTCCGAAAAGGCGCCAGACCATTGCCGGGGTTCGAGGAGTATCCTAATGAAGAGGTGGGATGGGGGGAGGACGTTATAATAAGGTTACATTGAAGAAAGTCAGTAAAATCAAGTGTTTCCGTTCATTTTCCCAACACAGAAACGAAGCACTTTTACCATGATTTTGAAGAAAATCTGCCCGGGTTGGATTCAAAATGATATGGAAAGAAAGATTTGTAGCAATGACGTAACATGAACAGCCGATTCTGTTACAGACAACATATTAAAACGAAAGAGAGGTCACAGGAATATAAAACTGACTTATACAAATGATTATCAGTTATCAAGGCCATAAGGCCAAATTATACCATGGGTCAGTTTTAAGTGTAAATCAATAGCTGATAATCACTATGATTGGGAAAATACAAAAACCGATAACTACAGTTCAGAGAACTGTGTATTATCGGCTCTGCGTCTGGCGCTTTAATAACAGTTATATGGAATTGTTCAATGTTGATTAGACATTCTCTTTTGCACTTCGAACAAAAGAGTGGAAAATTTTTTAGTACAGTATCTTCTCGGATTTTGTCACGTGTTTTATTTCCGCAGACAGGACAACGTACTCGCTCGACACTTACTTTTATTTGCACTTCTACTTTTTATTTTTTTCTTGAGTATCCTATAACACTAACAAAATACGATGCGACTACTATACCCAAAGCAAAAATAGTAATCAACATAGGATTTTTAACCAAATTTTGAGTAACGTATTTCATATCTTTTGATATTTTACTTACGAAAAAGATAACGAGAAGCGTGCAAATCATTCTCACATACTGAACACTCATATAGCCAAACCACTGTGCTATTGCTAAACATATAGAACACCATAAAACAGGTAATGCTATTGCAATGGCGATAGAAAAACCAAACTGGCTAAGTGTAAAATTATGATAAACCACATAACGAATGATATAAATGATAACTGTACCCATTATACTAATCGGAACAAGAAGCAAGCTAGTCAAATACTTACTGAAAATGATTTGGTACTTACTCAGCGGCAAGGTTAATTCATATTGTTTCCATGAAGTCAATCCATCATAGGTCATGGTCATCATTAAGTGCATACCGATAAAAAGTGAAAAAAAAGCCGATGACATAATTGAGTAAACCTCATTCTCTCCGAAGAATGAAATTGCTATTACAAAAAAATACATTACAAAAATGACTTTTTTATTCATTTTCTTCATAAGCAATAAATCCTTAAAAACCAATCCTTTCATTTGACACCTCCTTTGATATAGAACAGCATAATGTCCTCAATAGAAGCATTATCAATAATTAGATTTTTGTATCTTTTTTTTGCAGCTACTTTGTCATGTATTAAGCATTCCACGCTAAGATTTGTTTCTCGACAACATACATAGTCATCTGGCGAAACAGTATTAAATTCTGATTTTTTACAGCGTATAATTCCATAATTATAAATAAGGTCATCTTTCTTTTCCTCAAAAATAATTTTTCCATTATGAATCAGAATTACATAGTCAGCAACCTTTTGTATGTCAGAGGTTATATGTGTAGAGAACAAAATAGAGTGTTCTTCATCTTGAATAAATTCTAAAAAAATATCCAAAATTTCATCTCGTACAACAGGATCTAACCCTGTTGTTGCTTCGTCTAAAATCAGAATCTGGGGTCTATGCGATAGTGCACAAATAATTGACAATTTCATCTTCATACCTTTTGAAAGTTGCCCTATTGATTTATTTAATGGAACATCAAGGCGTTTCATATATTCTTCAAACAAATTCATATCCCATGTTTTATAAGATCCCGAAAGGATTTGGGCAATATCTTTTGCATTTAAGACGGAATGGAATTTACATTCGTCAAAAACAACACCAATGTTTTCTTTATGCAAATAAGAATGATTTTGTTTACCCAATATTCTTATTTCACCCGCATCCAACTTTAACTGGTCTAAAATTAAATTGATAGTTGTACTTTTTCCAGCACCATTTTCTCCTATGAAACCCACAATACGTCCTGTAGGAACTGTAAATGAAATATGATCTAACATAAAATCATCAAATTTTTTAGTCACATTTTTTACAACAATACTGTTCTGTTCCATAATTCCACCTCTCATTCTTCAAAAAATAGTTTTAGAATATTAGCCATTTGCTCATAGCTGATACCATGAGTACGACCGATTATAGCAACCTTTTCTAAAAGTTCTTCTGCTATTCGTAGTTGTTCTTCTTGAATAAATTCTTTATTTGGTGATGCAACAAAACTACCTTTTCCCGATACGGTTTCGATAAACCCATCTCGAGTTAAATCTTCGTAAGCTCGTTGAACAGTAATAACACTTATATGCAGGTCTTTTGCCAGTGCACGCATGGAAGGCAGGGCTTCTCCGGCAGATAGGGTACCATTCATGATTAAACTCTTGATCTGCATAGCAATTTGTTCATAAATAGGCTTATCACTACTATTACTTATGATAATTTCCATTCTAACTTCCTCTCACCACCTTCTGATATATGCGTACTTATACGATGTGTACAGTGTATATGATAGTGTCAGAAATGTCAATAAAGTAATCCTACAATTCATTAAAATATACCATATAAAGTTTTCAAAAAATCAGCGTAATCCAACCTGTCAACCGGCATAATAAGGTTATTTCTTTGTGCAAATCAGCACGATAATGATAGGATGAGCGATGATGAATTAGAACTTCTGGCTCCATGGAACGAAATCGTCAAAGCTGAAATCGGACGTCGTGCAAACGAATCAAATCAATCATATGTGAATTGTCAAGGTGCTCCGGCTGCTGAAAAGCAGTCGGGGATTTTTTCTATCATATCTAAAAATTAAGCGCTTAACATATATTCAGATTGGCAGTGAAGTAGTTGCTAAAGAATATCCAGATAAGGTGATGCATTTGAGAAAATTGCAGGTATAGGACAACTGATACAAAGAATATGTTGGAAAAGAGGTGAGCATCATGGTAAATCAGTCAGTAATAGATTCCAGTGTGAATCTGGAGCAGTTAAAGGATATTGAAGACTTAATTCCTAATATAGATAAAGCTATTTCTGAGAAAGTGGAAACTTTTCTGGATAAATCTGGCGATCAGCCGTATGCTCACATGAATGAAGGGTATGTGGTAGTCGTGGAAATGACAGGAGAAATGGATGCTACAGATGCGATCAGTGATTATCTAAGAAAAAGAACGGAGTTGATGTATTAGATGCAAGTCTTGAAAAAATATCTTGCGAAGCTACAGATGTTATGTTAATGTGAAGTCAGGGAAAATGAACGTGATACATGGTTTCTGACTTCAAATTCAATGGAATAAGTAAGTTGGGAGCGATGTAAAATGGAACAAATGCAAATGAATATGCCAGATATGTACGATGCTGCATTGTATCTTCGGTTATCGAAAGATGATATGGAAGAGGGCGGTGCGAAGTCAGAGAGCAACAGCATTGCAAATCAGAGAGAGTTACTTCGGAGCTTTGTAAAAAGCCAGCCGGATATTCAGATCTTTGATATATATGTGGATGACGGATACTCAGGAGGAAATTTTGACCGACCTGAGTTTAAACGAATGACAACTGATATAGAAGCTGGAAAAGTAAACTGTGTGATTGTAAAAGACTTATCCAGATTCGGAAGAGAGTATATAGAAGCCGGGCGATGGATCGAAAAGACCTACCCGGCTTTAAATGTGCGTTTTATTTCAGTTACAGACCAGTTCGACAGTAAAACAGCAGATTTTTCAGAGAAGTCATTTGTAGTTCCGATCAAAAATTTTGTAAATGAAAGCTATTGCCGGGACATTTCCGGTAAAGTGCGAAGCCACCAGAAAATCAAACGTGAAAAAGGTGAATTTATTGGAGCATTTGCCCCGTATGGTTACTGCAAAGATCCGGAGAATAAGAATTGTCTGGTGATTGATTCTTATGCAGCGGATATTGTAAGAAAAATATTTTCATGGAAAATTGATGGATTCAGTCTTGGAGCAATCGCAGAAAAACTGAATGTACGTCATGTGCAGTCGCCAAAAGAATATAAAAAGGCAAATGGTGAAAATTACAATTCCGGATTCCATAGTTCAGATACACCGAAATGGTCGGCAGTGCAGATCAAAAGGATTCTGACCAATGAAGTCTATATTGGAAACATGGTACAGGGCAAGCAGGAACGAATCAGCTATAAAGTAAAGCAACGCCTGGATAAGCCAGAATCAGAGTGGGTGAAAGTAGAAAATACGCATCCGGCAATTATCAGGCAGAATGATTTTGATGTGGTTCAGAAGCTGCTTCAATATGATGGTAGGGCATCGAAAACATCAGACAGTGCAAACTTTTTTTCGGGATTTGTGTTTTGCGGAGATTGCAAGACACCGATGATACGCAGGGTAAATCAGTATAAGGGGAAGAAAAAAGCCTTTTATATCTGCCAGACAAAGAACAAAGGTGGAGATTGCACCAGACACAGTATTTCGGAAGAGGTGCTGAAAAGAATTGTGTTGAAAGAGATTCAGGCATATACGGCACTTTTTGTAGACTATCAGATGATTATGGAAGAACTTTGTGAGATGCAAGTCAGCTACGATCAGGTAATCGGTTATGATACGCAGATTAGTAAGTTGCAGGAAGAATATAACCGCTATTACAGTCTGAAAGCGTCTTTAGGTGATGACTTGAAAGAGGGATTGATCAGCAAAGAAGAGTTCGATGATTTTCGGGAAAGTTACGGAAGAAAATGTGAAGAACTGGAGCAGATGATCGAGAATCAGAAAAAATTGGTAAAGCAAATGTTTGAGGGTGGAGTGTCTGCAACTGTTCAGTTGGAGGACTGGAAGAAATCACTGGAAATCAAAGAACTGGATCGCACATTGTTGGCACTGACCGTAGATAAAATCTATATTTATGAAAACAAACAGATCAAAATTCATATCCGTTATCAGGATATGATTGAGAAAATGAAAGTCATAAGACGGTTTTATGCGGAACACCGGACAGAGTGCAGGAAAGAGGTGGAATAAATGGCAAGGACAGCAAAAAGATATAAGAAAAACACAGAGAAGAAAGTTCTTGGGATTCCGGTATGTATGGCTGCAATTTATGTCAGATTATCCGTAGACAGTGATGAAAAAAAGTCAGAATCTATTGAAACACAGGTTACGCTGATAAAAGAGTTCATTCAGAAGCACAATGAAAATCCGAACAGAGAGTATGAAATTGCTGTATATAACATTTATTCTGATCTGGGAAAAACCGGAACAAATTTTGACAGACCGGGATTTGAACGGATGATGAATGATGTCAGGGAAGGTAAAATAAACTGTATTCTGGTAAAGGATTTCTCACGATTTGGAAGAAATTATATCGAAACTGGCAACTATCTGGAAAAGATTCTTCCTTTTATGAAAGTGCGGTTTATTTCTGTATGTGACAACTATGATTCATTTGCACCGGATGCCAAGAATCAGGAATTATCCATGAATATCAAGAATCTGGTGAATGATGCTTATGCGAAAGACATTTCCGCAAAAGAACGGGCAGCGAAACGTATTGCACAAAAAAACGGTGAGTATGTGGGATCTACAGCTCCATATGGATATTGTGTGGAAAAGATAAATGGAATTTATAAGTTGATGGTGGAACCGGAAGCTGCAAAGATTGTCCGCAGGATTTTTGAAGAATATGCTTCGGGAGATGGCATACAGGGCATTATTGACAGGCTGTTTGAGGATAGGGTACATCGGATTTCAGATTATAACCAATATCATCATGTGTACTGTCAGGACGGAGAGAACCTTCATCAGTGGGGAAATTCTTCGATACGTGCAGTGCTGAACCGGAATAATTATTATGGCGATCTGGTTCAGAGAAAATATGAATCCAGATTTCAAAGAGGTGAAAAATGGTGTGACATATTGGACGAGAGCCAGTGGATTATTACGCCAAATGCCCATGAGCCAATTATTAGCAGAGAATTGTTTGAAAAAGCACAGGTCAGGCTAAAAGCAGCACAACAGAAAGCAACAAAAACTACTGCAGGGTGGGAAGATGATGAAAGAGCATTTTACAATGTATTCTATTGTGGTGATTGTAAGCGGAAAATGTGTACACGTAGATACAGAGGCAATGTGTATTACTTTTGCAATGCTGCCTGGTATCGGGATGAAAGAAAATGTAGTCACAAATCTATTTCCGAGGAGAAGCTGCAGAAAATTGTCCGTTCGGAGCTGACCAGACAGTTTCAGTTATCTGGATTGCGGAAAAAGGATATGTCTGTTATAAGCAGTGCGGTATTTCTTTCCAAAATCAATGAGATTCAAACTGAGATCAGAAAACTGGATGCAGATATGGAAAGACGTTCAGAAAAACTGGCACAGGCATTTATGAAATATAAAGAGGGTGAACTTTCCAAAGAAGCCTATATAGAAATGAAAGATGACCGTAATAACTGGAAAGAGTTTTGTGAAGAGAGAAAGAAGTCTCTGGAGCAGACCATACGAAAGCTGGAAAAACAGCAGAAAGAAGAAGCCAGATTTTTACGAAGTCTGTTGGAACTGGATGGGACAACCAGAATCAATGCGGAACTTGCAGAGGGCTTGATTGAAAGTATGTATCTGTATGGTGATGGCAGACTGGAAATCAACTTCGGGTTTAAGGGGGCGGTAGAACATGAGTGATCAGAAACTGATTATTGGATATTACCGTCTTTCCATGGAAGATGATTCAGAGGGAGAAAGTAACAGCATTATCAATCAGAGAAAACTGGTAAAAGATTATATTTCCCATATTCCGGAGCTTGCTGCTATGCCATTTCAGGAGTTTTACGATGACGGATATTCTGGTTCCAGTATGGAGCGCCCGGCAATTAAGCAGGTTCTGGAACTTGCCAGAGAGAATAAAGTTCAGTGTATTGTGGTAAAAGATTTTTCCCGTTTTGCCAGAAACTATATTGAGATGGGAACTTATCTAGAGCAGATTTTTCCATTTCTTGGAGTACGCTTCATTTCTATCTCAGATCGATATGATTCTAAAGATTATAAAGGAAAGAATTCAGACATCGAAGTACAGTTTAAAGGACTGATCGCAGACTTTTATGTGAAAGACCAGTCTGTAAAGGTAAAGGCAGCAGTCAGCACCCGACGAGGAAAAGGTGAATATTGCTGTGGCTCTGCACCTTATGGGTATCGAATCAATCCTGAAAATAAGAGAGAACTGGTGATTGTAGAGGACGAAGCAGAAGTGATCCGCAGAGTATTTGAACTGACCAATCAGCGATATTCCAAGATGGAGATTTGTAAGTTATTCAATGAAGAGGGTGTATTGACTCCCTTGCAGTCTATGAGCAGACGACAGAAATCAGGCAGTAAGAAAGCTTCATCAAGAGGATTGCAGTGGACGAGTGATATGATACGGAAGATTGTAGATGATAAGACTTATATAGGCTGTATGGTCTATGGAAAGACAAAGATTCCAGATCCCGGAACTGGGAAAGAAGTACCGGTACCGAGAAATCAGTGGAAAGTGATGGAAAATCATCACGAGCCGATTGTATCAAAAGAAGTTTTTGAAAAAGCACAGTCCCTTCAGATCAGATACACCAAGAAAAGCAAATTTGACAGGGAAACAACACTATTAGGTGGCTATGTAAAATGCGGGAATTGTTGCAGAAGCCTGACTTCAAGCAGTCCGATTCATAGTCATATTCTTTATAGCTGTGCTTACAGTAAAGGAAAAGAAGATACAGGATGTTTTGCCGGGAAAGCGGATAACAAAATGCTGGAGCATATCGTGCTGGCAGAAATAAAGGCTTACTTACGTCAGAATATCAGCCAAGAACAGATGCAGCAATCCATGAGAAAACAGCATGAGGAAAGTATAGAAGCCTATAAGACGGAAAGTGCAGATTGTGAAAAGTGTCAAGAACAAATAAAAATCCAGAACCGCCAGAACTATGAGAAGTATCACGAGGGACAGATGAACCAGAATCAGTTTATGGAAGCCAAGAAGCAGTTGGAAGAAGAAAGAGAACGACTGCAGAAACGTGTACAGGAACTGGATGAGTTGATAAACGACGAGAAAGAAATCCTGATGAAAAAGAATGTTCCGGTGGAGCAAATGTTGAAGTATTTAGGCTATGAGAATCTGACACGAGAGATGCTGGAAGAATATGTGCAGGGAATATATGTGTATGATGACGGGAGAGTGGAGGTGGAGTATAAATAGCAACAAATTAGCATATAATAACAATAAAATTGTTGATAAAAAGCAATAATGATGTATAATTATATAAAGAAATGGAAAGGAGATGCAAAAAAATGTTGTTAAACTTTAAAATGGAAAACTTTAGGTCATTTAAAGATGAGACTTTTTTTACAATGCTTTCAAGTAAACAGAAAACGCATAATGATTATGTGATAGATAAAAGTGTAAATGGTAATAAGTTAAGAGTATTACCAATGACTGTCATTTATGGAGCAAATGCATGTGGAAAATCCAACATTGTGTTGGCAATGGATATATTAAAAAAAATGGTTATGAAAGGAACCTTAAATTGCAAAGAGCTGGAATCTTATAAAAGTATGTTATCTTTTATTAGAGATACAAGTTGGTATGATCCGGTTTCTTTAGAAATTACATTTTCCACTCAAAATAATATTTATAGATACGGAATTAAGTTTACGGATATTGATGTATATAAAATTGAAGAAGAGGTTCTTTATGTTAATGATGACTTGTTCTTTTCACGAGATGATGAAAATCAAATTTATGTGGATGTAAAGAAATTAGTAAAAAAAGGTTATATTAATAAGGATGATGCGGATTTTTCTGAACGCTTGATTCACAAATTGAACCAGACATTGGATAAACAAAAGTTAGTTGTAGCAGGTGCAATTAGCAATTTGTTTGATAAAAAATATTTTGAGGATTTTAATTTATGGTTTGAAAAATTTAATGTTATTATGAATGCAAATGACATGAATTTTAGACAAAAAGACTTAAAGACGATATTTAATAAAAAACCAGATAAAGATATTCGTAGAAATATTTTCGAAAGTGCCTCAGTTAAAGAAGTTATGAATATAGCTGAGTTTGGAAATCAAAAAATTGGATTTATGGCAGAAACAGATAATGATGAATTATCTATGTGTTCAATGTATCAAGTACCATTAAGAAAAGATGAGCAACCACAAAAAAAATATGCAATATCCATGATTGTAGATTCAGAGCTGATGGAATCGAGAGGAACTATCCATTTGATTAGATTGTTACAACCGTTTATAGATGTTTTAGATAATGGCGGGGTCATTGTTTTGGATGAAATGGATGCTTCATTGCATTTTGAAATTGTTGTATCGCTGATAAGAATTTTTAACAATAAAGATATCAATAAAAATAATGCTCAGTTAATTTTCAATACGCATAATCCAATATATTTAGACGGTGAATTGCTTAGACATGATCAAATTGTAATGGTTGAAAAGCGAAGGAATGATATGGTGAGCGAGATATATTCTTTAGCAGATTACAAATTACGTCCAGAAGAAAGAATATTAAAAAATTATTTGAATGGAAAATATGGAGCATTGCCACATATGGATTTGGAAATTGCATTTAAGCACATATTGGAAAGAGAGGCGAATAATCTTGAATCGTCCAAAGAACAATAAAATACGAAGACCACAATTCCTCTGCATTGTAGGATGTGAGGGAAAAAACCAGGAAAGAATATATTTTGATAAAGTAGCAGAATTAGTGAATTGCGTTGAAGAAAGAACGCATGATTTAGTATTTGATTATGCGGAACCATATGGCGGAAATCCTAAGTGTGTGGTAGAACGAACTATTCAGAAATCTATTGGTAAGGAAAACAAAGTATCTGTTTTTGATTATGACGGAAAAAAGGATAAGTATGAAGAAGCAATAGATTTGGCAATAGAAAATAAGATTGAATTAGGATATACAAATTATTGTTTTGATTTATGGCTGATTCTTCATAAAGAAGACTATTTTGATATAGTACAAAATCAGGATGCATATGCTGATAAATTACGACAAGTTTTTGGGTTAGCAGCAGATGCAAACATAAAAAAAGAAAAAAGGGTAACGGAAATAGTCAATCAAATCGGATTATCTGATATAAAGAATGCAATTCAAAGGGGTAAAAAAATATCAGAGGATAATCAGGGTAAAGAGGCAAATAAAACGCCAAAAGAAAACAGATATTATGATAATCCAGATACGCAAATGCATGTGTTGCTACAATTTTTATTTGCGAAAGTAGGAATAAATATTGACGCATTAGGATAGAAAAGATGTAGCAATGACGTTACATCCTCCCCACCTACTTTGTGACAATTATATAACGTCCTCTATACAGAAATATGCGGTTTTAAGCCATTTTGGTGGCAAAAGAGCCGCATATTTTTTGTAGCAATGACTTGACATCCTCGGGGGCACTTTGTTTGGGGAATAGTTTTCCAAAATGAAAATGTTGTAGGTATGAGGAAAACATGTTATGGTATGTATACAATGCGTAAAGAGGAGCAGAAAAAATGAAGTACGAACATATCACAGAGGGCCGTTTCATAGATCGTCCTAATCGGTTTATTGCACATGTGGAGATCAATGGGCAGGTGGAAACGGTTCATGTAAAGAATACAGGCAGGTGCAGGGAGCTTCTGGTCCCGGGTACACAGGTTTTTCTGGAAAAGAGTAGCAATCCGGCGAGAAAGACAGCCTATGATCTAATCTGCGTAAATAAAAAGGGCAGGGGCCTGATTAATATGGATTCTCAGATTCCCAATAAAGCAGCACTGGAGTGGGTAAAGGCAGGACATCTTTTTCCGGAAAAAGTTCAGGTAACGCCGGAGAAGACCTATGGAAATTCCAGATTTGATCTTTACGTCTGTTCAGAGAAACGTAAGGCTTTTATAGAAGTGAAAGGTGTCACTCTGGAATCTGACAATATAGCACGATTTCCTGATGCACCTACAGAAAGAGGTGTGAAGCATCTGAAAGAGCTGATCCATTGTATGCAGGAAGGATACGAAGCTTATCTGCTTCTGGTGATCCAGATGAAGGGAGTTGACAGGTTTGAGCCCAACTGGGAGACTCATCGGGAATTTGGAGAAACCCTGCAGGAGGCAAAAAAGGCAGGAGTGCATATTCTGGCCTATGACTGCCTGGTAGAACCTGACAGAATGGAAATTCAGGATCCGGTACCTGTATGCCTTGCTTCTGACTGGAAATAAAAAAGTATTCCCGCAATCAGCAGGTCCTATTCAAAAATTGCGATGACTGCCAATGCTTTTGAAGAAGACCGTAAAAAGGCAATCAAGGCGGGTATGAACGCTCATATTGCCAAACCAATCAGTGTAGATATAATTCTGGAAAATCTGGAGAGAATGCACCAAAACAGAAAGTATTTTAATGAACCTGCTGAGAAAAGTTAAAAACTTTTCAGCAGGTTTTAATTTATCCAAAAAATTACATGCATACTGTCAGAAGTGCTAGTGTAAATATCTGAGCGTTCACGTATAATGTAGATAAACAAAAAATCTTCTCACAAAATTAAGTAAAAAAGAGTCCGAGGAGTACATTAAAAAAGAAAGGAGATGTTTGTATGAGTAAAAAAATGAGGTTGTGGATGGCAGGAACAGTAGGAGTCTTAATGGCAGGCTTTATGAGCGTAAGTGTTTATGCCCTTGAAGAAAAGGATGTTATTGGAACCTGGTATGTAAATGAGCTTTCTATGGGCGAAGGTGCATCCTTTCATCCGGGGGCAATGGGAATGGAAGTGACCGTGGACATTAAAGAAGACGGTAAAATGGAAACAACAAGTTCTGTTTATGGGGAAGAGCCTGAAGTAGATGAATCAGAGTGGAAAATAGAAAATGATAAAATTTTGATGACTCATAATGATCAGACAGGGGAATGCGAGTACAAGGACGGTAAGATAACCTTAACAGCAGATGGAACGACAATGATCCTGAGTCAGGAAAAGGAAGAGTATGAGCCTTATGTACCGGGCAAACCGGTAGAAAATCCAACCATGAAGGATTTTGAAGGAGAATGGAGCTGTACTCTGATGGAAGCATTTGGAATGCAGATGCCGGTTAATGCTGACTTTACAGGATTTGAAATGAGTATGTCTGTGGAAGACGGAAAGGCTGAAATTATCTTAATAGAGAGCGGAGAAGAGACAAAAGTAGAACTTCAGGGCGACGTGGAAGGAAACGCACTGGTATTAAAGGCTGTAACAGAGGATGAGGCAGGAACTATGTTTTTCAGTCTTGATAATATGAAGTTCAATTTACTGGATGATGGAAAACTGTGTTTGATAGCAGAAGATGATGCAGAGGAATCTGATGACGGCGAAGAAGCAGATGATTCTGAAACAGGTGAAGTTGATTTTTCCGTAAAGACATATTTTGAAAAAATAATTGTTACAGAATAAGGTAAAATACTGCCGCACCATTCCGGTGAGGCAGTATGGGTTTTCAGATAAAAAAGGAGGATAGGGTATGGGATTATTTGATAAGAAAATCTGTGACATCTGCGGAGAGAAAATTGGGTTATTGGGAAATCGAAAACTGGATGACGGAAATCTGTGTAAGGATTGTGCGAAAAAATTATCACCATGGTTTGAGGAGCGGCGGCATAGTACGGTAGAGGATATCAAACGCCAGCTGGAATATCGTGAAAAAAACAAAAAAGCGGTAATGGACTTTTGTATAACCCGTCAGATCAATACCAGAAATTACAATGTTTTTATTGATGATAATAAGGGGAATTTTACTGTTGCACGGAAACTGGATGTCAATGAAAACCCGGACATAGTTCCTTTATCAGCCATTGTACAGTGCAGAGTTGATGTAGATCAACAGCAGCATGAGGAAACATATACAAAGGATGGAGAAAATGTAAGTTATCAGCCACCGGTATATAAATATGAATTTGATTATACCATGCGTATTAAAGTGAGAACTCAGTGGTTTGATGATATGGATTTTCGCCTGAATACTTTTTCCATAAGCAGTGACAAAAGAAGAGAACTGATGGAAGTGGAGCAGACCGCATATCAGATTATTGCGGCACTGACACCAAATGCAGCCGGGATGCAGTCCGGAATGTCAGGAATGAACATGACTGGAGGAATGCAGTCCGGAATGCCGGGAATGAACATGAATGGAGGAATGCAGTCTGGGATGCCAGGAATGAACATGAATGGAGGAATGCAGTCCGGAATGCCGGGAATGAACATGAACGGAGGAATGCAGTCCGGGATGCCCGGGATGAATATGAATGTGGGAATGCAGCCCGGGATGTCAGGAATGAACATGAATGCGGGAATGCAGCCTGGAATGACCGGGATGAACATGAACGGAGGGATGCAGTCTGGGATGCCCGGGATGAACATGAATGTGGGAATGCAGCCCGGGATGCCCGGAATGAATATGAACGGAGGGATGCAGTCTGGGATGCCGGGAATGAACATGAACGGAGGAATGCAGCCCGGAATGTCCGGAATGAACATGAACGGAGGAATGCAGCAGACGGGAATGTCAGAAACGAACATGACCGGAGGAATGCAACAGAATAACAGTTCGTGGAAATGCCAGTGTGGTGCAGAGAATACCGGAAAGTTTTGTGAATACTGTGGTCAGCCAAGACCGTTTTAAGTAATGATTAAACAGAGTGGACATAATTGTTCACTCTGTTTGTGATAAAAAGCTCTGAAAATAGATGATTTCTCTAAAAACTATATGATAAAATGGTGCTTTATAGTATAATTATTACAAAAATGGATTAGAGCGTATTTGAAAAATCATTCCTGCAAATTGTGACGCACATCTTGCGTAAAGCATTTTTCAAACCCGCTCCGGTAAGAGAGGAACTTTCATGACATACAGTAAAAAGAGGGCTCTGTCATATGGAGTGATTTTGATAAGTGTGTTGCTGGCTTATTTCTGCAGGCAGGCGAGACCGGAAAATGTTTTTATGAGAAATCTGGCAGATCAGTGCCGTAACTGTATTTATCTGGGAATGTACTGTGCCTGGGTGATTTATCTGGAAAAGCATGTAGTACATAGAAAAACGCGCAGATGCCTGACTGCAATTGGCTGTCTGATGGTATTCTGGTTCTTTGTGCGGACAGTGAAATTTCATATTCTTCATGATCCTCTTGGAGAACATATCTGCTGGTATCTATATTATATTCCAATGATTCTGATTCCGGTTCTGGGTTTGGCAGCAGCAATGTTTTTGGGCGAAAAGGAGGAAGAGAAAACGGTCAGAAAGGTTATAATTCTGTTGACCGTGGCAGCGATATTGATCGTAAGTGTTTTTACAAATGATTTGCATCAGCTGGTATTTCGTTTTTTCAAACAGCCCCCATTTTCGGATAAAGATTACAGTTATGGTATTGTTTTTATGGTGATTCAGGGATGGATCTTGATCTGTCTGACAGGGATGGAAATCATTCTAATCAGAAAAAGCAGAATTCCGGGAAAGAAACAGTTCTGGCTGCCAGTGATTCCGGGAATATTACTTCTGGGATGGAATATCGGAAATATACTCCGCCTGCCTTTCATCAAAATCATTGCAGGGGATATGACGGCAGTGTGCTGCCTTTTAATGGCAGCAATTTTTCAGGGTTGTATATTATGTGGATTGATACAGACCAATAATCGATATTTTGAATTATTCCAGACTTCCGGAGGACTGGATGCAGAGATTACAGATTATTCTTTTCTGCGCTATTATCATTCCGGCGATTTTCCCGAGCTGTCGCCTGAACTGCGTAAAATCATAATAGACAGATCATCAGTACAGGAACAGGGAATCCGGATCAACCATATTCCTATAAGGGGAGGACATTTGTTTTGGTCAGAGGATATTTCGGTACTGCTGGATCAGTATCAGGATATTCGGGAACAGCAGGAGGAACTGACTGCCAGAAACCGTCTGTTACAGAAAGCTTATCAGAAAGAGGCTGAGCGGAGAAAGACAGAAGAACAGAACCGTCTGTTAAATATGATACAGAATCAGACCGCCGGTCAGCTGGAATTGCTGTCACAGTTTATGGATGAGCTGGAACGGACAGAATCAAGGGAACAATATGATCGGATTCTCGGTAAAATTGTAGTTGTTGGCACGTATTTGAAGCGGAGAAAGAATCTGGTACTGACACAATATGCATCAGATGGAAATCTGCTTACAATGGAAGATCTCAGACAAAGTCTGGCAGAATCCTGTGACAGCTTAAAATTATGCAGGATCCGGGCTGTTTACTACGTGGAAAATGTGGATGTGCAGCTGAATGCAGATGATATACTAAAATGCTATGACACCTTTGAATGGCTTGTGGAACGATTGGTTGATATCATGCAATCTGTTTTTTACCGTGTATCACAGATGGATGATGCTCTGCGGATCTCTGTTCATATTGTATCAGAGGTGGATCTGCGTGGATTCATGTCAGAAAGACCGGAATTAAAAGTGCAGCAGGAAGATGAAAACGAATGGTTTATCAGTTGTATCGTCTTCAGAAAGAGAGGCGGAAGATGATCGATTTTGTGGAATGCGGTATGGCAATGCAGGATTTTCTGATGATTCTTCTTGAAATCTGCCTGGTTTTGGAACTAATTCTCCTGTTGGTAAGAATCACCTGTTTTTCCGGAAAAAAGAAAATCGTAACGGCAGTGGCTGTCTTTGCTGTTTCTTTTATGTTTATGGGCGTTCTGATGAATGATCACAGATATTGTCTGGGAGAAAGTTTCTATCAGCCAATGCTTCAGGGGTATCCGTTCAGCGTTTTAATGACGGTGGTTATAGGATTATTGCTTTATCTTTGCTGGGCAATCCGGAGCGAGAGACGCAGATATCATCATTCTCTGTCTTACTGGTCTGTGAATGAGGCTGTGAATGACGTTCCCTGTGGAGTCTGTTTTTCGGATCCTTTTGGAAGGATTGTTTTGTGTAATACCAAGATGCAGGAACTGAGCAGAATCATGACAGGTTCTTATTTGCAGGATTATGAGGTATTAAGGAAAGCAATGAGTGGGGAACCTGAATCGGAAGGTCTTTGCAGATTGAGCAAAGACAGTAATGTGTTTTATTTTCCTGATGGTTCCGTCTGGATGTTTCAGGAATATAGTCTGCAGGAGCCGGATTGTGCAGGATATCTGCAGACAGTGGCAGTTAATGTATCAGAAATTTATTACAATGGTGAAAAAATCAGGGCAAACAATGAAAAGCTGGAAATCCTGAATCATAAGCTGGAGGAAATGTACGAAAAAATCGGAGATAAAATCAGAGAGCAGGAGACGCTTGTCATGAAAATGCAGGTTCATGACAATTTTGGACGAAGCCTTCTGTCAATACGAAGAATACTGGAAAGAAAAGAAGACCCGGATAAAATGGATAAACAGTTGTCTGTATTGAAACATCTGGTTTATATTCTTACCGGTTCTGTTGTTGAGAGTATGGAGGAAGTATATAAGGATACGATCAGACATGCAGAAGAGCTTGGAATTTCAGTTCAGATCAGTGGGAACTTTCCCATGCATTCATCTTACAGGCTGCTGACAGACAGGGCAATCCGCGAATGTGTGACAAATTGTGCCAGACATGCCCATGGCAGTACTGTTTGGGTGAAGATAGACAAAAATGCAGATGAATATACTGTTCAGATTACCAATGATGGAGAGGTGCCTGACAAAAATGCGGAAGAAGGCGGTGGTTTATCTGCACTGAGAAAGGCAGCTGAATCAGGAAAATGCAGGATGCAGGTTTCTTTTTCCCCTGAGTTTTGTCTGATATTGAAAATGCCACTGACAGAAAGGATGGGATTCGATGGTACGGATACTGATAGTAGAAGATCAGAAGATCATGCAGAAGTATTTTGAATATATTATTATGCAGGAGCCGGAATTCCGACATGTCCAGACGGTTTCGGATGCACGTGAAGCTGTAAAAATCTGTGATTATTCGGCAATTGATCTTGTGATCATGGATGTGCAGACGTTTCATAATCATGATGGACTCAGTGCCGGAAAAGAGATCAGGGAGAAGTATCCCTATACAAAGGTATTGATTGTTACTTCCCTGATCGATCCCAAGGTGCTGGAGAGGGCAAAGAGCGGATGTGCAGACAGTCTCTGGTATAAGGATCACGGGGAAGAGGAAATACGGAGTGTGATCCACAGAACGCTAAATAGTGAGCATGTATTTCCGGATGTGACACCGAAGGTGGAGCTTAATTGGATCACAAGTGGCGATATCAGTCCGAGACAGCTGGAGATGCTCCGCCTGTATATCCGTGGAATGTCATATTCAGAAATTGCGCGGGAAATGAAATGCTCTACCTCCGGGGTGAGATGGAATTTTCAGGAAATGATCGCCAGGGCAGGATACAGCTGTAAAGAAGATTTGATAGCGGCTGCACTGGAAAGTAAGTTGATCGTAACTACGTTAAAATAGCAAGCTGATAAACTGCGAAGTTATTCTGTTATGAGCAGAAAGCGAAGCGGAGTGCAAATATCTGTTTGACAAGAAGGGAGATGAGAGTATGAAAAAATATTCGGTTGCAGTATGTGTTTGTGCGGTACTGTTTTCTGTTGGTATTCATGGCGGAGGTATGAGAGAAGTATTTGCCAGAGCACCTGGGGCAGATGAGAATCTGGTAATTCTGCAGGATATTATCAGGGAAAATGAATGTCAGGCCGGGATGGCATTTCTGGGATATACCTATGAAGGTGCAGATGCAGCAGAGATACTTGAATATACCAGACAGGGAGAGGTGGCAGCTGCGTATCCTTTTTTACAGGATGGAACAGTGGTTGATGCAGGGGGATATGAAATTTATGCCATTGTCCCGGGGGATGATTGCAGGGTCAGCGTTTATCCGGCTCAGCCTACGGAAGAAGGGGAATATCTGGATGATCTGAACGCCCCATATTATACAGGGAAGGAGAATGAAATCATTATCCTGCGCTGCAATGTGAGTGAGATTCATTCCAATGTGATGGTTTCTGTACAGAAGCAGAATATGAGTATACAATACCATCCTATGGTGTCGTTAAAGGATGGACATCTTGCAGCAGAAACCCACTGCTATGATTTCTCCATATATTATAATTGGGATGAGTATGATCCGGAATATAATCCCGTGTATGAGTCAGAGTACGACCCAGAGTGTAATCCGGAGCATGATTCAGCATTGAATATAAAGATTGCCAGAGAACAGCTTTCTGAGACAGATGAAGTCAGCTATTACCTTGGTCTTGGGATGTCTCTGTGGTATACAGGCACTGAGGAGTACATTGAAGGAAGAAATTGTCCGGTATTTGTTCTGGGAACGGATCATGAGGATCATTTTACAAAAGAACATTATTATGCAGTAGGAGACAATGTGGTTTATTATTATGATCCGTCAGGTGATGCATGGCTTCTGCTGGGGGCAGGCTGACAGAAGCTTCACCAATATATTATAGAATTTTGATTAATCAGAGAAAGAGGAAACAGACATGAATGATTTTTTGACAGAAAAAAATAAAAAAGCAGGGGTGTTGGGAAAACTGAAGTGGGTTCTTTGTGGCTTCTGCATACTTTTATCCCTGGGAGCTATTGGTGCATCGGAGAAGTATATTGGTGAAGGACGCTGGGGAATGGCAGCAACAGAGATCCTGCTCTGTCTGTTATTTTTATATCCGACTTTCAGGGAAGTTCAGAAAGCATTACGGAAGAAAAAAGCCAGGGAAATTGCCTGCTGGTTTGAATCTTATGCCCAGAATACGGTCTCATTTGAGAAACTTGAGCAGGAACTGGGAAAAGGCGCAGTAAAAAAACTGGAAAAATTTATTGCCAGGGGATATATCCGGAATATCCAGATAGACAGAGAAGGAAATTATATTATGATTACTGCACCAAACAGACGTGTAAATGAAAAGATTTATATTACAGTTACCTGTACCAGCTGCGGTGCAAAGAATCAGGTAATAAAAGGACGTCTGAGCAATTGTGAATATTGCGGACAGAGTCTTAACTCATAATAAAAGCGCTGTGAGTGAGAGGAGGAAAAAGGGTATGAAAAGTTTAAAAAAAGTGATGCTTCCGATGGTATGTGTGTGTCTTTTATGTGCATGTGGTGAGAAAAAGCCTGAAGAAGCAGCGCCCACAGCAACTTCTGCACCTACGGCAACACCAACACCACTGCCGGAGTATAAAGAATATGATTATGCGGAGGGGGAATTTACGGTTACTCTTCCCTATGAAGCGGAAGAACCGACAGAAAAAGACATCACAGAAGAACCGGAAGTCCGGAAGTGACCGGGCGCTGTTTCAGCGGATCTATGACAGCCGTCCTGCCATGATGATTACTTCTGTGGCGATTGCCATTGTCCTTTGGTTTGTCATTTCCATTGCCATCTACCCCACGACGCCCAGGACGCTGCACCATGTGCCGCTGAAAGTGGAGATCGCCGGAACGTCTGCCGAAGAAAACGGACTCAGCGTCATCGACTATGACATAAAAGATGTGACGGTGCAGATCGAGGGCAAGCGCTCGAAAGTCGGCAACATTGAGGCGGACAATCTGACCGCAGAGGCTGTGGTGGAAAACGTGACCTCTGCCGGCACAAAGACCCTTTCCATTACTGTCACCGGAAACGGAAATGAACAGTTCAACGTGAAGTCCATTTCGCCCTCTACGGTGAATGTGACCTTTGATAAGATCGACACCTATACCTTTGAAATCAAGCCCTCTGCGCCGAATCTGACGTTTACGGACGGCTGTGTCCTGGACGAAGAGAACTTCGCCTGCACGCCGTCTACCATTGATGTCACCGGGCCGCAGAAACAGCTGGATCAGGTGAAATACTGCGTGGCAGAGACCCAGCAGAAAGAACAGCTCGCTCCTCTTCTATAACGAGGCAGGGACGCAGGTGGATTCCAAGGACTTCACCTGGGATGTGGCGGCGTTCTCTCTGGAAGTGCCGGTATTGTACCAGAAAACCATGGATGTGACCTATCAGATCACCAACGCCCCGGCGAACTTCGACCTGGACGCATTGAAACAGCGGCTGCATCTGTCAGAACAGCAGATCACCCTGGCTGCGCCCAACACCTCGATGGAGGAGATGAGCGAGTTCAACATCGGCTCTGTGGCGCTGCGGGATATCGACCTGGATTATTCCAACGACTTTGTGGTCAATGTGCCGGATGACTATGTGAACCAGTCGGGATTCTCTACCGTGACATTGTCTCTGGATTCCGCCGACCTGGTGAAAAAGGACTTTGTGATCTCGGATATCGGCGTGGTCAATGCGCCGGGAACG
>OHYL01000376.1_pt1 | contig 22784 bp, 19 predicted proteins | sample 1580261 | NCBI WGS metagenome assembly OHYL01 (sample SAMEA3882548, study PRJEB24775) | human gut metagenome | biome: human-associated habitat; feature: intestine environment; material: feces | place: Netherlands | collected 2009/2010 | reverse complement strand
GGTCTTGCTGCCGTCGACACGCACGCGATCGACGGTGTAGCAGGAGTTAGACTCGAGCTCGGTCACGCCATCGACCTCGGGTGCGGTTACCGTGCCGTCGGTCGGAGCCTGAGCATCAAAGTCGATGCAATCGAGGCTCTGCTCAATGTGCAGTGGGCGCAGCTTGCCGTCGGTGCCGGGGCGGTCGTAGTCGTACAGACGATACGTCACGTCGCTCGACTGCTGCGTCTCCAAAATGAGCGTGCCGGTCTTGATGGCATGCACGGTACCGGAATCAATCTGGAAAAAGTCGCCCTTGTGGATCGGCAGCACGTTGAGCATGTCGTCCCAACGGCCTTCCTCGATCATCTGTGCGGCCTCGACGCGGTCCTTGGCGCGCTGGCCGACAATGATCGTGGCACCGGGCTCGCAGTCCAGCACATACCAGCACTCGGTTTTGCCCAAGCTGCCGTTCTCGTGCTTGGCGGCGTACTCGTCGTTGGGGTGAATCTGGATCGAAAGGTCGTCCTTGGCGTCCAGAATCTTGATGAGCAGCGGGAACTCCTTGCCTTCACAGTTGCCAAAGAGCTCGCGGTGCTCGGCCCACAGCCATGACAGCGTGTGACCGGCGTACGGGCCCTCAGCGATCTGGCAGTCGCCGTTGGGGTGGGCCGAGATGGCCCAGCACTCACCGATGGGACCATCGGGAATGTCGTAACCAAATACGGTTTCGAGCTGGCGGCCGCCCCAGATCTTCTCGTGAAAGATCGGCGTCAGCTTAATCAAATCGGACATGTTTATACCCCCATTGTGTTGTGCGGGCGCTGCACGAAACAGCTCAAAGCGAGCGCCCGGATGACTACAAAAACCTATGCCAACGTTACGTTGTGCAACTCAAAGCGGTCGCCAACGTTGCGCGAGACCGAATACTCAAAGGCGGCGCCGCTGTCCAAAAAGCCAATCTGGGTGAGCTCGAGCAGGGGAGAGCCAGGTTTGGTGTCCAGGCGATTGGCTTCTTCCTCGGTTGCTGCCACGGCGCGAATGGTACGGTGGAAGCTCGAAATTTTCAGCCCGCATTGCTCGCGGATGAAATGGTAGACCGATCCGTACAGGTCCTTCTTTTTAAGGCCTGGAATCAGCTCGAGGGGCATGTAGGTGTACTCGATAACGATGGGCTTCCCATCGGCCTGACGCACGCGCACGACGTGATAGGCAAAGTCATCCTCGGCAATTCCCAGCTGGGCTGCGATGTCCGCTGGTGGATTAACAATCGAGAAATCGTAGACCACCGAGGTCACCTTTTCCCCGCGGTGATCATACGAAAAGCCCTGGGCACGGTCGTTTTTGCCCTGGAAAAACGCCTGGCCGGGAAGTCCCGCCGTGTCCTTAACGTAGGTACCCGATCCGCGCCGGCTGGTAATAAGACCTTCCTCGGTGATTTGCTCGATAGCTCGTTTGACGGTGATTTTGGAAACGCTATAGAGCTCACAGAACTCAACGACGGTGGGAAGCTTGTCGCCCGGTTTAAGAGCGCCATCCTCGATACTTCGACGAATATCTGCAGCTATCGCCTCGTATTTGGGAATCATGGAACCTCCTTTCCGACATATATGAATACAAAAAGTAAGTATAACCCTCAACAGGGCATCCATATTACTTTTATCTAAGAAGTTCGAGAAAGAAAAAAGAAAAAGACGCTTTACTTTTAAAATTAGAACGCTATAGTTTAAGCAACGAACGGAATCCTTCCGCACAACAGGATCGACCGTTTGGGGACGGTTTTGTTTTGGCGGGCTGGATACCCAGATAACCGGTGCGCGCCCGCGCCGGATAACCTGCCAAAGCAAACCCGTCTCCAACCGGAAGCTCTAGAACACGAAAGCGAGGACTTTGATGGCACAGTATCAGCTGCCCAACGACTTCTTCTTTGGCGCTGCTATGTCCGGCCCGCAGACTGAGGGTCAGTGGAACCAGGGCGGCAAGCTCGAGAACCTGTGGGACACCTGGTCCATTCAGGATCTGGGTTCGTTCTACAACTGCGTTGGCTCTTATGCCGGCAATGACTTTATGGCCAAGTACCAGGAAGACTTTCGCATTTTGAAGGACTTGGGCCTGAATACCTATCGCACTTCCATCCAGTGGAGCCGTCTGCTCGATGCCGACGGCAACCTCAATGAGGAGGGCGCTGCGTGGTATCACGAGCTGTTCCGCGCCTCTCGCGAGGCCGGCCTGGAGCCGTTTGTCAACTTGTACCACTTTGACATGCCCACCTACCTCTTTAACCGTGGCGGCTGGGAGAGCCGTGAGGTCGTCGAGGCTTACGCGCATTACGCCGACGTCGCCTTCCACGAGTTTGGCCAGGAGATTAAGTACTGGTTCACCTTTAACGAGCCCATCGTCGAGCCCGAACAGCGCTATCAGGAGGGCGTGTGGTTCCCGCAGCTCCACGACTTTAGCCGCGCTCGCACCGTGCAGTATCACATCTCGCTGGCACATGCGCTGGCCGTGGCCAACTATCGTAAGGCCTATGACGAGGGCGCTATTCGCGCCGATGCCAAGATTGGCATGATCAACTGCTTTACCCCGGTCTACACCAAGGAGAACCCCAGCGAGGCGGACCTCGAGGCCGTGCGTATGACCAGCGGTATCAACAATCGCTGGTGGCTCGATCTTATTACCAAGGGCGAGCTTCCCGCCGACGTGCTCGACAGCCTGGCCGAGGGCGGCGTTAAGCTCCCGTTCCGCGCCGGCGACCAAGAGATCCTCAAGCAGGGTGTTGTCGACTGGCTCGGCTGCAACTACTACCACCCCACGCGTGTTCAGGCGCCGGCGAGCAAGGTCGACCAGTACGGCCTGCCGCACTTTGCCGACGAGTACGTATGGCCCGACGCCGTTATGAACGAGAGCCGCGGCTGGGAGATCTACCCGCAGGGCCTCTACGACTTTGGCATGGACTGCGCTAAGAACTACCCCGATCTTGAGTGGTTCGTTTCCGAGAACGGCATCGGCATCATGGACGAATACAAGAACCGTGACGCCGAAGGAACCATCCAGGATGACTACCGCGTCGACTTTGTACGTCAGCACCTGGAGTGGGTGGCCAAGGCCATCGACGAGGGCGCCAAGTGCCGGGGCTATCACTACTGGGCCGTCATCGATAACTGGTCTTGGGCCAATGCCTTTAAGAATCGTTACGGCTTTGTCGAGGTCGATCTCATGGACGGCTACAAGCGCCGCCTTAAGAAGTCGGCGGCCTGGCTCAAACAGGTCGCCACGACCCACGTGGTTGATTAGCGACCGGGCGAACGCCCAGACCGCGCGCCGCCGCGCGCAACACATGGCACATCTGGTGGCAGAGGGCGACAGACCACCGTGCGCATAGGAAAAGGCCGGATTTGAAAGTTAGGAGCAATCATGGCCAGTGACAACGGAAAGAGCTTCCTCGACAAGTTTGCCGAGGTCTCTGCGAAGGTGGGAAACCAGGTTCACCTGCGTTCCCTGCGTGACGCCTTCGCGACCATCACGCCGCTCTATATCCTTGCGGGTATCGCGGTTCTTATTAACAACGTCGTGTTCCCTCTGTTCCCGCTCGATGCGGCGGGCCTTGCCAACCTTCAGACGTGGGGCTCGGCAATTACGCTGGGCACCCTCAACGTCTCTGCCATTATCTTGGCCGGATTGATTGGCTACAGCCTCGCCAAGAACAAGCGTTTCGATAACCCGCTCGCTTGCGTGGTCGTCGCCATCTCTGCCTTCGTCATCATGATGCCGCAGCAGATCACCGCCTCGCTTGCCGCCACGAGCCCACTGCTCACCGACAAGATCACCTCCGCCGAGGTCACGGGCGCCCTTTCGACTGCCAACACCGGCACCAACGGTCTGTTCTCGGCTATTATCATCGCCCTGCTTTCCGTCTCGCTCTTCATCAAGATTTCTGGCGTCGAGAAGCTCAAGGTTAAGCTGGGCGAGGGCGTGCCTCCCGCGGTCTCCAACTCCTTCAACGTCATGATTCCGATGCTGCTTAACCTCGCGGTCTTCGCTCTTGCCGCAGCCCTGCTCGCCGTGTGCGCCGGCACCGATCTGTGCACCATCATCTCCACGTGCATCTCCAACCCGCTCAAGAGCATCATGAACGCCGGTCCGTGGGCTGTTATCCTCATCTACACCCTTGCTAACCTGCTGTTCTGCGTCGGTATTCACCAGTCCACCATCTCTGGCGCTACCGTCGAGCCGATCCTGACCATGCTCATCGTCGACAACATGGCTACTTTTGCCGCCGGCGGTACCATCCAGCCCGACCACTACATGAATATGCAGATCGTCAACAGCTTCGCCCTCATCGGCGGCTCGGGCTGCACCCTCATGCTCCTGCTCGACACGCTCCTGTTCTCCAAGAACAAGGCTTCCGAGACCGTTTCCAAGATGGCTATCCTGCCTGGTCTGTTCAACATCAACGAGCCGGTTATCTACGGTTACCCCATCGTGTACAACCTGCCGCTCATGATCCCGTTCGTTCTTCTTCCCGATCTGTTCATCGGCATCACCTATGGCCTTACCTGCGCAGGCATCATCAGCCCCTGCATCGCCCAGGTGCCCTGGACCATGCCTCCCGTCATCAATGCCCTGCTCGCTACGGGCTTTGACTGGCGCGCCGGCGTGTGGCAGGCTATCGAGATTGTCATTGGCATGGCCGTCTACCTGCCCTTTATGAAGATTTCCGAGAAGGCAATCGCCAAGCAGGAGGCTCTTGCCGAGTAGAACGCCTAACGTTCTCCCTTCCACCGTTGCGGGCACCGGTACGCGGTGCCGGTGCCCGCGGCTCTCTCCCTTGTGTAAAGATGCAGAGGGGTGGGCACAATAACCGCAAGGAATACAACCAGTCGTCGTCTGCGCGCCGCGCAGTTATAAGGAGGAAACCATGAAGAAGATCATGCTCTGCTGCAATGCCGGTATGTCCACGAGTCTGCTGGTCCAGAAGATGCAGGCCGAGGTTGCAAACCGTGGTCTGGATATTGAGGTCGAGGCTCGTCCCATGAACGAGGCCCACGATCACCTGGACGAGTGCGACATGTTGCTGCTTGGTCCGCAGATCGGCTACACCAAGGGCGATTTTGAGAAGGAGGCCGCCGGCCGCTTCCCGGTCGAGGTTATCAACATGGTCGACTACGGCCGCATGAACGCTGCCGGCATCATCGACCACTGCGTCAGCGTGATGGGCTAGGTGCTCTGCATGGAGGATATGAACGAACTGCAGATGACCTGCTTTGAGATCATCAGCTACGTCGGTACCGCCAAGAGCATGTACATCAATGCCGTGCAAAAGGCCAAGGAGGGCGATTTTGACGCCGCCGAGGAGCTTATCAAGCAGGGCGACGAGGCCTATAACGGTGGCCACGATGTTCACATGGGGCTTCTGAAGAAGGAGGCCAACGGCGAGCGTAACGGCGAGGCCCCGTTGATTTTGCTGCATGCCGAGGACCAGATGGCCGGCACCGAGACCATGCGCGTCATGGCGACGGAGCTCATCGAGGTTCACAAGCAGCTGCAGGCACTTCAGGCCTAGTCGGCGTTATCGCCGCGATGGACCGTGCGGTCCAACAGACAACATAGTCCCTTTGACGGGCGCCGGGAGCCTCCGCCTCCCGGCGCCTTTATTTTTGGGGATGGTCTTGCGCGGCCTGTTGGGCAGCCAATTGCGTTACCCCAGATAAAACCTGCCAAAACAAACCTGTCCCTTTTTGGTAGGTTTTTGCCTTGAGAGCGGTACCATACAGGCAATGTTTAAACGAGAAAGGTGGGCTCCCATGGAACCTAAGCAGTACTACATCGGCATCGACGTCGGCGGCACTTCGGTTAAGGAGGGCCTGTTCGACGAGGACGGCAACCTGCTTGCCAAGGCCAGCGTGCCCACGCCTCCTATCGTTGACGCTGCGGGCTTTGCCGCGGTGACCGAGGCTATCGACCAGGTGGTCGCCAAGGCACAGATTCCGCGTGCCTTTGTGGCGGGCATTGGCCTGGCCGTTCCGTGTCCCATCCCGGCGTCGGGCGATGCCAAGGTCAAGGCCAACATTGCCATTAACCTGCCCGAGCTGAGGGTCGCCATTCAGAAGCACTGCCCCGATGCGGTCGTTAAGTATGAGAACGATGCCAACGCCGCTGCCATGGGCGAGGCCTGGCTCGGTTCTGCCAAGGGCGTGCAGAACGTGGTGATGGTCACCATCGGTACCGGCGTGGGCGGCGGCGTTATCGTTAACGGCGACGTGGTATCGGGCGTTGTGGGCGCCGGCGGCGAGATTGGCCACATGTGCCTGAACCCGGCCGAGGAGCGCACCTGCGGCTGTGGCGGCCATGGCCATCTGGAGCAGTATTCCAGCGCCACCGGCGTGGTGAGCAACTACCTTGCCGAGTGCAAGAAGGCGGGCGTCGAGCCCATTGAGCTCACCGGCCCCTCCGATTCCAAGGACGTGTTCCAGGCCTGCCGCGAGGGCGACAAGCTTGCGCTGGCCGCAGCCGACACCATGGCCGACTACCTTGGCCGCGCCCTGGCGCTTATCGCCAACGTGGTCGACCCCGAGATGTTCCTGATCGGTGGCGGCGCGTCTGCCTCGGCCGATGTTTATCTCGACAAGGTTCGCGAGCACTTTAAGCAGTACGCGCTCTCTGCCTCGCGCGAGACGCCCATTAAGGTCGCTTCGCTCGGAAACGACGCCGGCATCATCGGTGCCGCCTACGTAGCCCTGCGCGCCGCCGGTAAATAGTCGGTGCAGGAGGGCGGTGGTACAAGGGGGCAGACTTCGCCCCCAGGCTCGCCCCAAATTGCGCCGCGGCCCTTGCGTCTCATAAGGTTCGGCGCCAGCGTGCTACCATAGCTACGTCCAAGTACACATATCAAGTGGAGGATATCCATGGCAAACGTTCTTGTCTTTGGTCACCAGAACCCCGATAACGACGCCATCATGAGCGCCGTCGTCCTGTCCCAGCTGCTCAACCAGGTTGAGTATGCCGGCAACACCTACGAGGCCTGCGCCCTGGGTCAGCTTCCGGCAGAGTCCGCCAAGCTGCTCGCCGACGCCGGCATCGCCGAGCCCCGCGTGATCGAGTCCGTCGAGGCCGGTCAGCTCGTCGTCCTCACCGACCACAACGAGTCTGCCCAGTCCGTCGCCGGCCTTAAGGACGCCACGGTCTTTGGCGTTGTCGATCATCACCGCATCGGCGACTTCGAGACCGCCGGCCCGCTGCACTACATCTGCCTGCCCTGGGGTTCCAGCTGCACCATCGTCACCAAGCTCGCCGGCGTGCTCGGCGTTGAGCTTTCCGACGTCCAGGCCAAGCTGCTGCTCTCGGCCATGATGACCGACACGCTTATGCTCAAGAGCCCCACCACCACCGATGTCGACCGCGCCGTCGCCGCCAAGCTCGGCGAGCAGGTGGGCGTCGACCCGGTCAAGTTTGGCATGGAGGTCTTCCTCACCCGTCCGTCCGGCTCTTTCACCGCAGCCGAGATGGTCGGCAACGACATTAAAATGTTCGAGCCCGCCGGCAAGAAGCTGCTCATCGGCCAGTACGAGACTGTCGACAAGACCCGCGCACTCGGCATGATCGACGAGATTCGCGAGGCCATGCGCGCCTACGCCGCCGAGAAGGGCGCTGACGGCATTGTCCTGTGCATCACCGACATCATGGAGGAGGGCTCGCAGGTCCTGCTCGAGGGCGAGACCGAGGCTGCTCAGAAGGGCCTGGGCATTGCCGACGAGCACGACGGCGTCTGGATGCCGGGCGTCCTCTCCCGTAAGAAGCAGGTCGCTGCCCCCATCATGGCCGCCTGCTAGGTTTAGTTGACCAAACGCCACGACCGGATCGCGGACGCCCCGCGCTCCGGTCGTTTTTTGTGCGCGGCGCCGCGTCGTCTCTTGGACAGGCGTGCCCGTGCCGTTGAGCAAATAATGTTCAACCTGTGGTTCCGCTTTTCGGCCACGCCTGCGTGCTTGTCGCGCAGGGTAGGCTAGATGCAAGCGTAATACGTTAGAGCGCGGCGCCGCCACTTGGGCGGGCCGTGCTTTTTTAAGACGGGAGCTTTCCCGTGAAAGGAGCCGCCCATGGCAGCAACTGAGCAGCTGTTCAACGTTCGTGAGCGCAAGCGCTTTGAACGTCACGACATCTGGGAGCGCATCGCCGAGAACGGCACGATTTCCGCCGCCGTCATGGTCTTCGCCGCCATCGCCGCCGTCATTTGCGCCAATACCGATGCCTACGAGGCCATCCATCACTTTTTGGAGACCCCGCTGTATGTGGGTCTGGGCAACCTTACGGCCGGTCTCACCGTCGAGCTATTCGTCAACGATTTCCTCATGGCGATCTTCTTTTTGCTGGTGGGCATTGAGCTCAAGTATGAGATGACGGTCGGCGAGCTCAAAAACCCGCGCCAGGCTATGCTTCCCATGCTGGCAGCTGTGGGCGGTGTGGTCGTTCCCGCCTGCATCTACCTGATCTTTAACCATGCCGGCGCGCACAACGGCTGGGCCATTCCCATGGCAACCGATATTGCCTTTGCGCTGGGCGTGCTGTCGCTTTTGGGCAATCGCGTGCCCAACGGCGTGCGCGTGTTCTTCTCGACGCTCGCCATCGCCGACGACCTCATCTCCATCGCCGCCATCGCCATCTTCTACGGTCAGAGCCCCAATCCGTTTTGGTTGGGCGCCGCCGCGCTCGTGACCTGCGCGCTCGTGTGGCTCAACAAGACGCAGCATTACCGCCTTGCCCCGTATTCGGTACTGGGTCTGCTGCTGTGGTTCTGCATGTTCAAGAGCGGCGTACATGCCACGCTTGCTGGCGTCATCTTGGCCTTTACCATCCCGGCCAAGTGCGGCGTCAAGCTCGATAGTCTGACCGACTGGCTGGGCGAGTGCCTGCCGTTGCTCGACGACCGCTACGACGACGAGGCGCACATCTTGGGCCAGCATGACTTTACCGTTTCGACCACCAAGGTCGAGCGCGTCATGCACCGCGTGACCCCGCCGCTCATCCGCATGGAGCGTCTGATCTCCACACCGGTCAACTTTGTGATCCTGCCGATCTTTGCGTTCGTCAACGCACAGGTTCGCCTAGTGGGCGTGGACATGAGCACGCTGCTCACCGACCCGGTGACGCTCGGCGTGTACTTTGGCATGCTGCTGGGTAAGCCGATCGGTATCTTTGGCATGACGTTCGCCTTGGTCAAGCTCAAGGCCTGCGAGCTGCCGCACAATGTCAACTGGCATATGATTGCCGGCGTGGGCATTCTGGGCGGTATCGGCTTTACCATGTCGATTCTCATCAGCGGCCTCGCCTTCCCGACGGCCCAGTTTGAGGTTCTGGCTGCCAAGGCCGCTATTCTCGCCGGCTCTGTCACCGCGGCTGTACTTGGCATGATCTACATGAGTGTGATCTGCAAGCACCCCGCGCCCAAGAACGAGTAGGCGCGTAGAAACAGACGCCAGAGCCTGCTCGAGCGCGTGTAAAACGCGGTTTTGAGTGGTACTTGCCACCTGCCGGACACCCCAGTGGCCAAAAAACGCCGTTTGTGAGTACTGTCACAAACGGCGTTTCATTTTAGGTGTGGAAAATAATGAACAAAGTTATAAGAGCTGTACGTTAATGAGTGACCATCGACTTCCAATTCGGCGCTAACTGACGGTGATTAAGGAGTTTCAAGTCCAGCTTTGCCGATTTCGACCAAGAATCGCTGCTACTAAAAAGGTAACAGTACTCATATTTGCCCTTTTTTGGCCACAAGCCCTAAAACAAGCCTCGCCAGGGTCGGGAAACGGGCCAAATCGTCGGCCTCGAGGCTTATTCCACCGTTCCGTAGACGGCGCCCCAGCCGTGGGCGGCCAAGGCGGAGTTGAGCTGGTCGCAAAGTGACTGGCGGTCGTAATAGCCGGGCGGTAGCAGGTTGACGATCTCCATGAGATCGGGCGCCAGGTCCAAGATTTCGGCCTGTACGATCAGATCCAGGCGGTCGATGGCGTGGCGGTCGTAAAACAATCCGTCGACCAGGCGCTGCAGGTCGCCGAATTCCTCGGCCTGGAACGATCCGTACTCCATAGTGCCTCCTTGGGCGCTTCATGCCGGCATGCGCGGCGATTCGTAATTTATTGCGATGGACTTAATCTATCACGGCTTCATAACGTTGCGACGGTGGCGGTCTATACTTAGAAGAATTGCAACGTACCGCTTCGTGAAAGGTCGCACCCATGCAGACGATCTACCAGAAGATGGAAACCACCGAACTCGATGCCGCCATCGAGGCGCTCAAAGCCGAGGTCGCCGAGGTCAAGGCCAAGGGCCTGGCGCTCGACATGGCCCGCGGCAAGCCGTCGCCCTCCCAGGTGGACATCTCTCGACCCATGCTCGATATCCTCAATGCCGATGCCGATCTGCACGACGGCAACGTCGACTGCTCCAACTACGGTTGCTTTGAGGGCATTCCCTCGGCACGCAAGCTGGCGGGGGAGTTCCTGGGTTGCCCCGCCGAGCAGACGCTCGTACTGGGTTCGTCGAGCCTGCTGATCGAGCACGATATCGCCGGCATGTTCTGGCGCTGCGGCTCGTGCGGTAGCGAGCCTTGGGAGGCTTATGAGGCCGCGCATGACGGCAAGAAGGTCAAGTTCCTGTGCCCGGTTCCCGGCTACGACCGCCACTTTGGCATCACCGCCGACCTGGGTATCGAGAACGTTCCCGTCGCGATGACCGACAACGGCCCCGACATGGACGAGATCGAGCGCTTGGTTGCCGCCGACGACTCCATCAAGGGCATCTGGTGCGTGCCCAAGTATTCCAACCCCACGGGCATCACCTTTAGCGAGGACACCGTGCGCCGCCTGGTCGAGATGCCCACGGCCGCGCCCGATTTCCGTATCTTCTGGGACAACGCCTACTGCGTGCACGACCTGTACGACGAGACCGACGAGCTTGCCAATATCTTCGACCTCGCTCGCGCGGCGGGCACCGAGGACCGCGTGGTGGCCTTTGCCTCGACGTCCAAGATTACCTTCCCGGGCGCCGGCATCGGCTTTATCGGTGCAAGCCCCGCGGTCATCGCGGAGTTCTCCAAGCGCCTGAAGGCCGGCCTTATCAGCGCCGACAAGCTCAACCAGCTGCGTCACGTGCGCTTCCTTCCCACCATCGAGGCGGTCAAGGAGCACATGAAAAAGCATGCCGAGTTTTTGCGCCCGCGCTTTGAGGCCGTTGAGCGCAAGCTCACCGAGGGCCTGGGCGACACGGGCTGTGCCACCTGGACGCACCCCCGCGGCGGCTACTTTGTGAGCTTCGATGGCCCCGAGGGCTCAGCCCAAAAGGTCGCCGCGCTTTGTGCCGACCTGGGCGTCAAGCTCACGCCGGCCGGTGCTACCTGGCCCTATGGCAAGGACCCGCGCGACACCAACATCCGCATCGCGCCGAGCTATCCCACGGTCGAGGACCTGGAGGCCGCGCTCGATGTGCTGGTGCTGGCCGTCAAGCTCGTCGCTGCCGAGCTTGCGCGTGCCGAGCGCGTCTAACGCGCGGCTTCCCGTACTATCCTCACTTTCGATATGTAAAGGAGCGTATACATGGATTTGGGAATTTCTACCAACCCCACGCCAGAGCTCTACACCATTAAGGTAACCGGCGAGATCGATATCTCTAACGCCGATAGCCTGCGCAATGCCATTGACCTGGCGCTCGAGCAGCCCACTGAGGCCGTTGAGCTCGATTTTGCTCAGGTGAGCTACATCGATTCGACGGGCATTGGCGTGCTCGTGGGCGCCGCGCACCACGCGGTCGACCATGGTAAGCGCTTTAGCTGCACCAATGTGCAGCCTCCGGTGATGCGCGTGGTTCAGCTGTTGGGTGTCGACCAGGAGATTTCGATCACCGCTGCATAATCTTTGTCCCCAAAAGGGCGTGCCGTTTGGCATATGTTTGTGATGCGCTCGGACGTTTTGGCGTCCGGGCGCTATACTTGACCGAATGAATAGACGAGTTCCGGCCGAATGGCGCGGTGCGGGCTCGACTCACATCGAGCCTTGGAGGTATGTGTGTTTGGTATTGGAGAGGGTGAGCTCGCGATCATCGTGGTCTTCGGCTTTTTGCTGTTTGGCCCGGATAAGCTCCCGCAGATGGGCCGCACAATCGGCCGTGCCATCCGTCAGTTCCGCGAGACGCAGGAAAAGATGACGGCCGTTGTTCAGTCCGAGATTATCGATCCGGTGAGCGAGGCCGCGTCGGCCCCGGTCAAGCCCAAGAAGGCTGCCGTCGATGACGATTCCGATGCGGACGAGGGTGCCGTCGAGACGGCTGCGCCCGCAAAGAAGGAGACTTTTGCCGAGCGCCGTGCCCGCCTTGCCGCCGAGAAGGCTGCGAGCGAGGGTGCCACCGAGGGCGAGGGTGCTGCTGAGGAGTCCGAGGCCGAGGGCGCCGAGCCTGTCGCTGCCGCCGAGCCTGTCGTCGAGCCTGAGCCTGCTGCAGAGCCGGAGCCCGAGCCGGCAGAGCCCACGACGGCCGATCTCTACGCCCGTCGTCCCCGCAAGCGCAAGGCCGTCGTCGACCAGCTCGCTCGTGAGCTCGAGGCCGAGGACGACGCCGCTGCCGAAGCCGCCGCCGATGCCTCGAAGGGAGGCGATGAGTAATGCCTATCGGACCTGCGCGTATGCCGCTCTTCGATCACCTGGGAGAGCTCCGTCGCCGCCTGACCATCGTGGTCGTGTCGGTGTTTGCCGCCGCCATCGTGCTGTATTTCGCCACGCCCGTGGTGCTCGACATCCTGGAAGACCCCATCCGCTCCTTTGTGCCGGACGGTAAGTTCTACATCACCACCACGCTCGGCGGCTTTGGCCTGCGCTTCTCGCTGGCCATCAAGATGGCCGTGGTCATGTGCACGCCCATGATCATCTGGCAGATTCTGGCATTTTTCCTGCCGGCACTGCGTCCCAACGAGCGCAAATGGGTCGTGCCCACGGTGCTCGCCTCGACGGTGCTGTTCTTCCTGGGCGCCATCTTCTGCTATTTCATCATCATCCCGGCGGGCTTTGAGTGGCTTATCGGCGAGACCTCGGCCGTCGCCACGGCGCTGCCCGACCTGGAGAACTACGTCAACATGGAGCTTCTCTTTATGATCGGCTTTGGCGTGGCGTTTGAGCTGCCGCTCATCATCTTCTACCTGTCCGTCTTCCACATCGTGTCCTACGCGGCCTTCCGCGGCGCCTGGCGCTACGTGTACGTGGGCCTGCTTGTGGGCTCGGCTGTGATTACGCCCGACGGCTCGCCCGTTACGCTGGGCCTCATGTATGGTGCCCTGCTCTCGCTCTACGAGATTTCGCTCGCCATTGCCCGCGTGGTCATTACCGCGCGCGAGGGCAAGGAGGGCTTGTTTGTGAGCCGTCTGGACCTGTTCTCGGACGATGAGGACGACGAGGAGTAAATCGGTATGCACGAGGTTGGCATTGTCAACGGCATACTCGATACAGTGATTCGCGCGGCGCGTGGGGCGGGGGCCTCGCGCGCCGTTTTGGTAACGCTGCGTATCGGGGATATGACCGAAGTTGTGCGCGAGGCGCTCGACTTTGCGTGGGAGACATTTCGCGATGAGGACCCGCTCACGCGAGGCTGCGAGCTTGCCGTGGAGGAAGTCCATCCACAAAGCGAGTGTCTGGACTGCGGGGAGGTCTTTGAGCACGATCGCTTCCATTGCCGCTGTCCCCAATGTGGCGGCGCCAACGTGCGTCTGCTGCACGGCCGCGAACTCGACATCGCAAGTATCGAAATCGAAACCCCCGACGATTAGCCCGCTAGCCATCTGGTGATGGGGTATAAAGGGGCCAAAGTAAGGAGTGCCGAGTATGGCTGAGAAAACGATTGATATCGCGTCGCCGATTCTGTCGCGCAACGAGCGCCTGGCAGATCAGCTGCGACAGCGATTTAAAGAGACAAACACCTATGTGATCAATGTGTTGTCGAGCCCCGGTTCGGGCAAGACCACCACGATCCTGGGCACCAACGAGCGCCTGCGCGACAAGGCTGGCCTGCGCTGTGCCGTCATCGAGGGCGATATTGCCTCGGATGTCGACGCCATCACCATGAAGGAAGCCGGCATGCCCGCCATCCAGATCAACACGGGCGGCCTGTGCCACCTCGAGGGCAACATGATCATGGAGGCCGTCGACGCCTTCGACCAGGCCGTCGGTCTGGAGAACATCGACGTCATCTTTATCGAAAACGTGGGCAACTTGGTCTGCCCGGTCGACTTTGACCTGGGCGAGAACCTGTCCATCATGATTCTCTCGGTGCCCGAGGGCGACGACAAGCCCATCAAGTACCCGGGCATCTTCCAGCACGCCGGCGCGCAGCTGCTCAATAAGGTCGACGTGGCCCCGGCTTTCGATTTTGACATGGATAGGTATACTAAGACACTCGATGACCTCAATCCGCAGGCGCCGCGGTTTGCCGTGAGCGCGCGCAAGGGCGAGGGCATGGATGCCTGGTGCGATTGGCTCATCGGGCAGATTGAGCAAGCAAGGGCGTAAGTCGGCCGCCATACGGGCGGGCGTAGCCGCAGAGACACGAGATAGGAGCCTCTTTTGAAGCTCATCATCGCCGAGAAAAACGACGCCGCGCGTCAGATCGCCGAGCGTCTGTCCACGGGCAAACCCAAAAAGGATAAGGTGTACAACACCGCCATCTACCGTTTTGAGTGGAAGGGCGAGGAGTGCGTGACCATCGGCCTTGCCGGTCACATCCTTGCGCCCGATTTTTGCGACAGCGTGCTGTTCGATAAAAAGCTGGGCTGGTATTCGGTTACCGAGGACGGCGAGATGCTGCCGGCCGACATGCCCGATGGCCTGGCTCGTCCGCCCTACGACACCAAGCGCAAGCCGTTCCTTGCCGACGGCATTTCCATCAAGGGCTGGAAGCTCGAGAGCCTGCCTTACCTCACCTGGGCGCCCGTCATTAAGTTGCCGGCTGAGAAAGAGCTCATTCGCTCGCTTAAGAACCTCGCCAAAAAGTCCGACAGCGTCATCATCGCCACGGACTTCGATCGCGAGGGCGAGCTGATCGGTTCGGACGCCCTCAACAAGGTGCGCGAGGTTGCGCCCGACTTGCCGGTCGCCCGCGCCCAGTATTCTTCGTTTACCAAGGCCGAGATCACGCAGGCCTTCGATAACCTTGTCTCGCTCGACCAGAACCTGGCCGACGCCGGCGAGAGCCGTCAGCACATCGACCTCATTTGGGGCGCGGTGCTCACGCGCTACCTGACGCTCGCCAAGTTTGGCGGCTTTGGCAACGTGCGTTCCGCCGGCCGCGTGCAGACGCCGACGCTTGCCCTGGTGGTCGAGCGCGAACGCGAGCGCATGGCGTTTGTGCCCGAGGACTATTGGCAGATTCGCGGCATGGGTGCCGCGCAGGGTGCCGCCGAGGACGATCGCTTTAAGATCGCGCACAAGACAGCGCGCTTTACCGACAAGGATGCTGCCGTGACGGCGTACGGCCATGTTGACGGCGTTGCGACGGCGACCGTTGCCGCGGTGACCAAGCGCTCGCGTAAGCAGCAGCCGCCCACGCCGTTTGCGACCACCTCGCTGCAGGCAGCCGCTGCGGCCGAGGGCATCTCACCTGCGCGTACCATGCGCATCGCCGAGTCCCTCTACATGGCGGGCCTCATCAGTTACCCGCGTGTCGACAATACCGTGTACCCTGCGACGCTCGATTTGGGCGCCGTGGTGAGCGATCTGGCAAAGATCAATCCGGCGCTGGCGCCGGTGTGCAAAAAGGTGCTCGCCGGTCCCATGAAGCCCACGCGCGGCAAAGTCGAGACCACCGACCACCCGCCTATCTATCCTACGGGCGAGGGCGATCCGTCCACGCTCGACGGCGGCCAGCGCAAGCTCTACGACCTCATCGCCCGCCGCTTCCTAGCGACGCTTATGGGTCCCGCGACCATCGAGAACACCAAGCTCGAGCTCGATGTGAACGGTGAGCCGTTCGTGGCTTCGGGCGACGTGCTCGTGACCCCGGGCTTCCGCGAGGCCTACCCGTACGGCCTTAAGCGCGACGAGCAGATGCCGCCGCTTGAGCAGGGCGATACGGTCGACGTATTCGACATTAAGCTCGAGGCAAAACAGACCGAGCCGCCCGCGCGCTACAGCCAGGGTAAACTCGTGCAGGAGATGGAGAAGCGCGGCCTGGGCACCAAGTCCACGCGCGCGAGCATCATCGAGCGCCTGTACGCCGTGCGCTATCTCAAAAACGATCCCGTGGAGCCGAGCCAGCTGGGCATCGCCATCATCGACGCACTGACGCAGTTTGCCCCGCGCATCACGAGCCCCGATATGACCAGCGAGCTCGACGGCGACATGACCCGCGTCGAGCGCGGCGAGGACACCGAAGAGCATGTCGTGACGCACTCGCGCGCGCTGCTGGCTGGCGTGCTCGACGAGCTGCTCAAGCATACGCAGGAGCTGGGCGACGCCATCAGCGACGCCGTCACGGCCGATGCACGCGTGGGCGCCTGTCCCAAGTGCGGCAAGGACCTGGTTATGAAGACGAGCGCCAAGACCCGTGGCAGCTTCATTGGCTGCATGGGCTGGCCCGACTGCGACGTGACCTATCCGGTGCCGAGCGGCGTCAAGGTAAGCCCGCTCGAGGGCGAGGCAGCCGTGTGCCCCGAGTGCGGCGCGCCGCGCATTAAGTGCCAGCCGTTCCGCCAGAAGGCCTTCGAGATTTGCGTGAACCCCACGTGCCCCACCAACTACGAGCCCGACCTTAAGGTGGGCGAGTGCAAGGTGTGCGCCGAGGCCGGACGCCATGGCGACCTGATCGCGCACAAGAGCGAGAAGAGCGGCAAGCGCTTTATCCGCTGCACCAACTACGATGACTGCGGCGTGAGCTATCCTCTGCCGGCGCGCGGTAAGCTCGAGGCGACGGGTGAGACCTGCCCCGAGTGCGGCGCCCCCATCGTGGTGGTCAACACGGCGCGCGGCCCGTGGCGCATCTGCGTGAACATGGACTGCCCGACCAAGGAGAAGAAGCCCGCCCGCGGCCGCAAGACCACGACTAAGGCGAGCACGGCCAAGAAGACGACGGCTAAGAAAGCCACTGCCGCCAAGAAGACGACCGCGAAGAAGTCGGCTGCCAAGAAAGCAGCCGCCGACAAGTAACGGCGCAGTCGAAACATTGCCCAAAAAAACGAGCGAGGACCCCACGATCCTCGCTCGTTTTTTGACCGGCAGTTAGGGACGTTCCTTTTCTGCCGGCAGTTTAGGAACGTCCCTAACTGCCGGCTCGGGAACGACAAAGCGCTAGTTCACTTCGACGGGTTTGGCGCCGGGATAGCGCTCCTCAAAGTCTAAGCGATACTTATTGTCATTGGTGCCCGCCACGTTGTCGCGTGACAGCGGCGCCACGATCTCATTCTTGTGGTCCTCGGGCTTGGCGTATTTCAGGCTGATCTCCCAGGCATCACAGATTGCGTCAATGCGGTGATCCAGGTCGTCATACAGGGCAACGATGTCCTTCCAGGAGCTGTAGTTCTTAGAGCTCGTCGGGACGTCCAGGTCCTCGACGATGTCGTAATACTGCTCGATGGTGTCCTCTGTGCGCTCGGCGACGTCGGCGAGATTTTGACGGGTGGTGCGATCTTCTTCCAGATAGCTGCCGTTGAAGTTCTGCGCGCAGCCACGGACGTAGTTGTCGAGGTCTTCGAGCAAGTCGTAGTATTCGCTCAGTCGGCGGTAGAGGTTCTGCTCGGAGAGCGTTGCTTCGCCGCCATCCTCGTCGTCATCGTCATCATCGTCGTACAGGCTGTTGGGATCGCCGAGAGGCTTTAGGTCATCGTCGTCGACGTCATGGTGCAGCTTAGCTACCTCGGTAGTCGTCTGCGTGGCGGCGTTGTCGAAAGGCTTGATCACAAAGAAAACGACCAGGGCGATGATGATCGCCACCAGCACAACGATAACGGCGATAAGCGGCCCGGTGCCGCTCTTTTTGGGAGCGGGGGTCTGTGGCGAAGCGGGCGCGTATGCGGGAGCCGGCTGCTGTTGGGGCGAGCCGCTCGCGACGGGTATGCGCTGCGTGGTCTCGACGGCCGCGGGGCCTGCGGCGGGGTCGGGGCGATAGGCGAGGGGGTCGTCCGCCTTGGCTTGCGGCGTATCGAGGGAACCGGTCTGCTCAAAAGCGGGCTGGCTATCGCTTGCGGTTGTTTGCTCAACGGGTGCACCGCACGAGGTGCAGAACTTGGCATTATCTGCAAGAAGCTTGCCGCACGAGGCGCAATACCGAGACATTGCCACTCCTTTCGCCACATTTCAATGCAATACGACGATTATACCCAGCGTCCAAAATTCCCCATCATAAGTTGCGGTGAAATTGGGACTGTTTGGCGGTCTCAGAGCTTCAATCAGTCCCTATTTCACCGCAACTTTGGAAAGGCACCTTTAGCCATTGGGGACGCACCGAGCACTGGGGTATCATGGCTTGGTTGATATATCTGCATTTACGCGCCTTGTAGGAAGGGGCTGCGCCCATGGCTTTTGTGCCCGCTCAACATAGCTTCATTACGCTCGAGGGTGTCGATGGCGCCGGTAAATCTACGCAGGCGCGCCTGCTTGCCCGTGCGCTCGACCTTGCCGGCTACCAGGTTGTGACCCTGCGCGAGCCGGGCGGTACCGCCATCAGCGAAAAGATCCGTGCTCTGCTGCTCGACCCCGCCAATACGGCGATGGGCGACACTTGCGAGCTGCTGCTGTATGAGGCCGCCCGTGCCCAGCTAGTGCATGAGGTTATCGCGCCCGCCCTCGCGGCCGGCAAGGTGGTCCTGTGCGACCGCTTCTACGATTCCACGACCTGCTATCAGGCGTTTGCCGACGGCCTCGATCGCCAGATGGTGCGCGATGCCAACAACCTGGCCGTCGCGGGGACGCACCCGGCGCTCACGCTCGTCTATCACATCACGCCCGAGCAGGCGGCGCTGCGCATGGCAGCCCGTGGTGCGGCCGACCGCATGGAGGCTAAGGGCATGGCCTTCCAAGAGCGCGTCTACCAGGGATTTTGCGCCATTGCCGCCGAGGAACCAAACCGCGTAAAGCTCATCGACGCGACCGCGTCCATCGAGGACGTCTTCGCGCGGACGGTCGAGCAGGTTCGCGTCTACGGCCTCGACATTTCCCAGGACGCCGTCACCGCCGCGCTTGCCCAGGAGGCCGAGTAACATGGCCCCCGCTCAGACAAGCCTGCTGGCCAAGCTCGACACCCAAGAGCGCGTGCGCGACTTTTTGACCAATGCCGTCGCCAGCGGTCGCGCATCGCACGCCTACCTGTTTTTGGGCGCGCCCGGCGCGGGCAAGCTCGACGCCGCGTGGGCGCTCGCCCAAGCCTTCCTGTGCGAGCAGGATGGCTGCGGCTCATGCGATAGCTGCGTGCGCGTCGCCCGCCATACGCACCCCGACGTGCACTATTACACGCCCGAGAGCGCCACGGGCTACCTCATCGCCCAGACCCGCGAGCTGCTCGATGACGTGCCTCTGGCGCCCATCCGTGCCAAGGCCAAGGTCTACATCATCGACCGTGCCGAGCAACTGCGCGCCAATACCGCCAACGCACTGCTCAAAACACTCGAGGAGCCGCCCGAGGGCGTTATGTTCATCCTGCTGGGCACCTCGGCAGACGTGATGTTGCCCACCATCGTGAGCCGCTGCCAGTGCGTGCCGTTTCGGCTGGTATCGCCCGCCGTCGCCGCGCAGGCCGTGAGCCGCGCCACCGGTCAGGACCCTGCGCGTTGCCGCATGGCCGTCGCCGTGGCGGGAAGCCCCACGCGTGGCATCGAGTTCCTCAAGAGCGCCGAGCGCCAGGACGCCCGTCGCCAGATGGTCCGTGCCATCGACTCGCTCATCGCCGCCGACGAGGCCGATGTGCTCAGTCGCGCCAAGTCGCTCATCGTCGCCGTTAAGGCGCCGCTCGCCGAGGTCAAGTCCACACAGGAAAAGGTGCTCGAGCAAAATGCCGACTACCTGTCGCGTGGAGCATTGAAGCAGCTTGAAGACCGCAACAAGCGCGAACTCAACGCGCGCGAGCGTTCGGGTATCATGGAAGCGCTGGCGAGCGCGCGGACGCTCATGCGCGACGTGCTGCTGACGCTTCAGGATGAGGCGGCCGACGTCGTGAACGAGGATGTGCGCGACACGATCGGTCGGCTTGCCGCCGCGACCAATGTTGCGGGTGCCACGCGGGCGCTCGAGGCAGTCGCGACCGCCGAGCGCAACATCGCCAGAAACGTTACTCCCCAGCTGGCCATCGAGGTCATGCTGTTCGATATCAGGAAGGCACTGAAATGCCGTTAGTCGTACCCGTTAAGTTTACCTACGCCTCGCGCGACCTGTGGTTCGACCCACAGGATCTGGATATCCTCGAGGCCGATTATGCCATTTGCTCTACCGAGCGCGGAACCGAGATCGGCCTGGTTACGGCCGATCCCTTTGAGGTGCCGCAAGACGAGATCGGTCAGCCGCTCAAGCCCGTGTTGCGCGTAGCGAGCGACATCGACCTGCAGCTTGCCGATGACCTGGCTATCCAGGGTGACGAGGCCATGGTCGATTTCCGTCGTCTGGTCAAGGAGCTCGATCTCGAGATGAAGCCGGTCGGCGTCGAGTACCTGTTTGGCGGCGAGAAGGCCGTGTTCTACTTTGCGGCCGAGGAGCGCGTCGATTTCCGTCAGCTCGTCAAGGACCTGTCCTCGACGCTGCACATTCGCGTCGACATGCGCCAGATCGGCGTGCGTGACGAGACCCGACTGGTGGGCGGCTATGCCCAGTGCGGCCAGGAGCTCTGCTGCACGCGCTTTGGCGGACAGTTTGAGCCTGTCTCGATTCGCATGGCAAAAGAGCAGGACCTGCCGCTCAACTCGTCCAAGATTAGCGGCGTCTGCGGCCGCCTGATGTGCTGCCTGCGCTACGAGTTCGAGGCGTACAAGGACTTTAAGAGCCGCGCGCCCAAAAAGAAGACGCTTATCGATACGCCGCTTGGCAAGGCGCGTATTCAGGAATATGACACGCCGCGTGAGCAGCTGGTGCTGCGCCTGGAGAACGGCAAGGTCTTTAAGGTCAACCTGGCCGACATGACCTGCTCTGAGGGCTGCAAAAAGAAGGCCGCCGAGCAGGGCTGCAACTGCCGCCCCGACTGCGTGACGCGCGATGTGCTCGAGCGTATCGAGTCGCCCGAGATGCGCCTGGCGCTTATGGAGCTCGACCGCGAGAACGGCGTCGACGTGGGCGATGGCCTGTCGAGTGCCGACCGTCTTGCCGGCACGTCGATGCCCAAGCGCCGTCGTCGCGATGCCGAATCCGATGCTCGCGCCGGTCAGGGCCAGGGCGAGGGCCGTGGCCGCGGAAAGGGCCGTGGCAAGGCCGAGGCGCTCGAGGCCGAGGGGGCGGCCGATGGCCGTCGCCGCCGCAAGCGCACGGCGTCCGTCGACAATGGCGAGACCGCGGGCAAGAACGCTTCCCGCGAGCGCGAGGCTCACCAGCCCCAGCAGCAAAACCGCGGCGGTGGCATGAACCCCACGCGCCGTCGCCGCCGTCACCTGTCGAGCGAGGAGCGCGAGGACGCCTTCCGCGCCGCAGCTGCTCGCGAGGCCGGTGCCGCTTCCAAGGGCGCCTCGGCCTCCGATGCGCCTGTCGACAAGGGCGGCAAGTCACGTGGCGAGGAGGAGCGCGCGCCGCGTCCGCGCCGTCGCCATTCCTCGGGCGCGCAGCAGAAGCCCTCAGTGCCCTCCGTGGCCGATCAGGTCTCGGATGGCGAGGTCAAGGTCACGCGCCGTCGTCCCGGGGATGGCGGGGGAGCGGCTGCCAAGGCTTCGCGTGGCGCCGCTCGCGACGAGCGCGAGCCGCGCGAGGATCGCGGTGGCGAGGGCTCGGCCGACCAGGGTCAAAAGCGCCGTCGCCGTCGCCGTTCCCGCAAGCCGCGCCAGGATGGTGGCGAGGGCTCGACCCCGTCTTCGTCCGCACCACAACCGCCCGCCGGCGAATAACGCCCGCGAGCGGATTTAGCCCGCCTTGCCCCGAGCGCATCGGGGTATCATAGCGCCGAATCAACAACCCTCCCTGCGACCGAACGTAGGGAGGGTTGTGTCTTGAAGAGCCATCTGAACATATTGAGCCGTCTGCAGAGTGCCGGTGCCCTACCGTTTGCGGACGAATTGCTACCGTTTGCCGAGCGCGCGACGTACGAGGCGCTCGAGGCATTGTCGCCAACACGATGTACCGGCTGCGAGCGCGCCGGTGCGCTTATTTGCCAAGACTGCCTGGCCGCGCTCACGCTCATCGACCCACGTCATAGCTGTACCCGATGCGGCGCCCCGTTTGGGGATTTGCTGTGCACTGAGTGTTCGGTCGAGGGCACGTCTTCGGCAATGGCGGAGGCGCTCGACCGCTGCCTGGCGTGCGCCGTCTATGCGCATCCGCTGCCGCGCATCATTAAAGCGTACAAGGACGCGGGCGAGCGACGTCTGGCTCCGTATCTGGCGGAGCTGCTCTACGACACCGCCCTGCATGCCCAGGTCGTAGCGCCCGATCGCTATGGAGGTGTGCTGTCCGGCGCGGATGCGGTGGTGTTTGTGCCTGCGACGGCGGCAGCGTTTCGGCGGCGTGGTTTTGATCATATGGAGGCTATTGCGCGCCCATTTTGCGAGCTGTCGGGCGTGCCGTTGCTGGACGCCCTGGTCAAGTACGGCCATGGCGACCAGCGCGAACTCGGTCGTGAGGAGCGCCGCGAGCGTGCCCAAGGCATGTATGAGACGGTTG
>OHYL01000330.1_pt1 | contig 24931 bp, 26 predicted proteins | sample 1580261 | NCBI WGS metagenome assembly OHYL01 (sample SAMEA3882548, study PRJEB24775) | human gut metagenome | biome: human-associated habitat; feature: intestine environment; material: feces | place: Netherlands | collected 2009/2010 | reverse complement strand
CAAGCCATTAAGATAGTCGGAAACAGCTTGTTCCTTTAGTTCCTTACTATACTTCTTCCATTGACGGCTTTCCTCTAGCCCATCAACACCAGCTTCTTTGTACTTCCGAACCCAGTTCGATAGGGTGTCTTTAGAGATACCTTGGTTTCTAGTTAACCAACTAAGTGATTTACCTTCTTCCAAGTGAAGCAGAACAATTTCTAGTTTCTCAGATACAGATTTTGGACTTCTTTTGGACATAATAAGACTCCCCTTATAGTTTCTAGTGAAAATTTTTATTTTTTCACTGTCCACTATAAGGGGAGTATATCAATAGGCTAGCAGGATTTTTAGTTGTTCATTAGACTCCGGTAATTTTAACTTCAAAAATAGTCCCCTTCGGCTGATTGTCCTTGACAATTATTGTTCCTTTAAGTGCAAGAACAATCTGTTGTGCCAAAGATAAGCCCAACCCAAAACCACCTTTTTGTCTAGTTCTAGCTTCATCTACTCGGTAGAAACGATCAAAGATTTTTTTCTTATCTTCATCTGCAATACCAGGGCCATTGTCTGCCACTGTAATATAAAGATGACGATCATTAGTACGAACGGTGAGGGTCACCTGGCCATCATCTTCTGTATATTTGATAGCATTATCAAATAAAATTGTCATGAGCTGCTTCATTAGAGTCTTATCAGTTTTGATTGAGCGCCCAACCTGATTTTGAGCAGTAAACCCCTTTTCACTTTCTTCAGCAATCGTAGCATAATTGGTAAAGACTTTATCAAAGAAAGAAGAATCTAGGGTTTCAATTTCTGGTTTAATACCATCATCACGACGAGTCAAATTCAAGAGATTGGTCGTCAAAAGACGCATCTTTCGGACTTCATCTAGACTATAAGCAATGTTCTCTGAATTGTCTAAAATTTGTAGACTCTGGCTTGCGGAAAAGAGACTCTAGGCGGTTTTGAATCACAGTAAGTGGCGTACGCAACTCGTGGCTAGCATTCTCAACAAATGTCTTCTGCTTCTCAAGACTTTTCTGTATAGGCCGCATTGACCATTTTGCCAAATACAAACTAACCGCGATAGATAGTAGCCAAAAAACTCATCATAATGACAATTAGTTTTACATAACGTTCAGAGGCTTCTTCTAATTGCGTCGTATTGATTGCAATAACAACGTACTTAGCATCAGGATAGAAACTATTATCTACTTTTTCAGTAATCAAGCGATAATTTTCCGTTTAATCAAAATAGTTCTGAGCACTTCCCTTACTAATAACATCAATAGTATTTTTATCTATTGGTAAATTAGATAAGCTAGAAAATTTGTCGACAACGTTTAGGAGCTTTCCATTCTTATCAAGAACTAACACACTAGTATTAGCTGCTACAGTCAAATCATGAGGAGCATCCTCGATTTTTGATTTGGTCTTTTTAGATTTTGTCTTATAAACACTCGAATTAGGTATTTTGTCTAGCGATATGCTTTGCTATCATACTCCTGATAGATAGTTGCCGTATTATTTTGATCTACATCAGAAGTCAGAAAAAATTCGCGTTTTAGCATTTCCATTTCCAAATAAGAATTGGTCTTAGTTACTGCTGCTCTCAGACTAGAGTCAACATTGGAATAAACTCCATAACTGAGAATCTGCAGTATCATAACAGTCATGATAAGGAAAATACCAGAAAAAGTTGCAAAGAGATGGATGAAGGACTTAAATCCGTCTGACTTGATTCTCCTGAAAAGATAATTGAAAAATTTAGTCAGCATTCTTCAAAATATACCCCACACTTCTTAAGGTTTGTAGGTTGGTAGCAAAATCAGTCCCCCTAAATTTCTTACGAATTTTCGAAACATAAACTTCAACAACAGAGACATTGGTATCACTATCAAATCCCTAAAGACGATCAAAGATTTGCGACTTGGGCAAAATAACGTTTTGATTTTGTAGGAAGTAGACTAATAAATCAAATTCTTTACCAAGAAGTTCTACTTCTTTATCACCCACATAAGTTGAATTTGTAGAAAGGTTGACACAAACATCTCCAAAAGAAAAAGTATTTTGATCAAATTTACCAGAACGTTTCAAAAGTGCCTGAATACGCATCTTCAATTCTTCTAAATAGAAAGGCTTGGTTAGATAATCATCAGCTCCGACTTCGAAGCCATGCCCCTTATCGTCTAGACTTTCCTTAGCAGTTATGATAAGAACAGGAGTCGTTATTCCTTGTTCACGCAATTCTTTAAGAACTGTAAAACCATCTTTTTCAGGTAACATTAAGTCCAAAAGAATCAAATCATAAACACCACTTTCAGCTTCGTAAAGACCTTCATCTTCATCAAATACTTACATCACATCCGCAAAGTCATCTAAAAAATCAAAAACTGAGTTCGACAAACTCAAATCATCTTCTACTAGTAAAATTTTAATCATAGTTATCCCTCTTGCTAGGTGTAAAACCTAGTCATATATCTCTCTAAATCATCCTATTATATCGAAAATACATCTAATCTTCTAGTGCATTAATTTCTTTTATTTAGACTCAGTTTACCTTATTTTCCTTAAGAATGGAGCAAAAAACAGCACCTATAGGCACTGCTTTAAAGAAATATTCGTTATTAGAACAAACCAACTGCTGTTCCATCTTCAGTAACATCCATCTTGAGGGCCGCTGGGGCTTTTGGAAGACCTGGCATGGTCATAACATCACCTGTGAGAGCCACGATGAATCCAGCACCTGTTTTAGGAACAAACTCACGAATAGTGATATCAAAACCTTCTGGTGCTCCAAGCAAGAATTGGTTATCTGAGAAACTATATTGTGTTTTAGCCATACATACTGGCAATTTATCCCAACCAAATTCTGCAAACTGTTTGAGTTGATTTTTAGCTTTTTTCTCGAAGACAACTGATTTACCACCATAGATTTCAGTAACAATCTTAGTAATCTTTTCTTCCAAGCTATCATCATCCGAATAGAGACGTTTGTAATCAGCATTGCCATTTTCAACAGCATCCACTACTGTATTAGCAAGGTCAATACCACCATCAGCACCATTAGCCCAAACGCTAGCCAATTCAACAGGAACCTTGATTTCTGAACAAAGTTCTTTAAGAGCTGCGATTTCAGCTTCTGTGTCAGCAACAAATTCGTTAATGGCAACAACCGCTGGAATACCAAATTTACGTATATTTTCTACATGACGTTTTAAGTTTGAAAAGCCATCGCGAACGGCTTGAACATTTTCCTCAGAAAGGTCAGTTTTAGCGACACCACCATGCATCTTAAGAGCACGAAGTGTAGCAACAATAACGACAGCATCTGGAGTTGTTGGTAGGTTTGGAGTTTTAATATCAAGGAATTTTTCAGCACCAAGGTCTGCACCGAAACCTGCTTCAGTGACCGTGTAGTCTGCCAAGCGAAGTGCTGTAGATGTAGCTAGAACTGAGTTACATCCGTGAGCGATGTTGGCAAATGGACCACCATGTACCAAGGCTGGTGTACCATAAATTGTCTGTACCAAGTTAGGTTTGATGGCATCTTTTAGAATAAGTGTAAGCGCACCTTCGATTTCAAGATCACGTACATAAACAGGTGTACGGTCATAACGGTAAGCAACGACAATGTTAGCTAAGCGTTCTTTAAGGTCGTTGATGTCAGTAGCCAAGCAAAGAATTGCCATGATTTCAGAGGCTACGGTAATATCAAAACCATCTTCACGGGGGATACCATTGAGTGGGCCACCAAGACCAACTGTCACATGACGAAGAGCACGGTCATTAAGGTCAACGACACGTTTCCAAATAATACGACGTTGATCAATACCTAGGGCGTTTCCTTGATGAATATGATTGTCAAGAAGGGCTGACAAGGCATTATTCGCTGTAGTAATAGCGTGCATATCACCTGTGAAGTGAAGATTGATATCCTCCATTGGAAGAACTTGAGCGTAACCACCACCTGCAGCACCACCTTTAATCCCCATAACAGGACCAAGAGATGGTTCACGAAGGGCAATCATTGTTTTCTTACCAATTTTGTTAAGAGCGTCTGCAAGACCAATTGACATGGTTGATTTACCTTCACCTGCTGGTGTTGGATTGATGGCTGTTACCAAAATCAATTTTCCTGGTTTGTCGTCTTTGACTTCATTGATTTTATCAAATGACAATTTTGCCTTATATTTTCCGTAGAGTTCCAAATCGTCAAAGCCGATTCCAACTTTTTCAACTACTTCTGTGATTGGTTTTAATTCTACACTTTGAGCAATTTCAATATCTGTTTTCATGAGATACTCCTCTATATATTTCTATGTACTATTATAACAAAGATTAATAAAAAACGCACTATTTTTTATAAATTGATTTCAAATGTTCGGTTTTTATTTAGCTATAAAAAGTTATAACTTTATTTTATAGGGGCACGTTTCAAAAACACTTACTATTATTTACTAAAATCTAAATTTTTAGTACAATACTACTATGAAAATTTTGATTACATCAGGTGGTACCACTGAAAAGATTGATGATGTCCGTGGAATCACAAATCATTCAACAGGTTATCTGGGTAAGGAAATCGCTGAACTTTTCTTGGCTAAGGGTCACCAAGTTACCTTAGTAACTGTAAAGACTGCGGTTAAACCTGAACCAAAAGAAAATCTAAAGATTACAGAAATTACCAACGTAGACAGTCTCCTAAAAAGTATGGAGCCACTTGTCAAGGAGCATGATGTCCTCATCCATAGTATGGCTATCTCTGACTATACTCCAATTTATATGACGGATTTCACTGAGTTGGAAGATACGGAAAACCCCAGCCAACTCTTACATAAGTCTAACACTGAGAGCAAGATATCTTCGGCTTCGGATTATCAGGTTCTTTTCCTTAAAAAGACACCAAAGATTATTAGCCTGGTTAAACAATGGAATCCCAATATTCAGTTGGTTGGCTTCAAACTTCTCGCAAATGTCAGCAAAGAGGATCTTTTCAAGGCTGCTCGTGCTAGTCTTAAACGTAATCAAGCAAACATTATTGTGGCAAATGATTTGGGTGAGATTACTCCAAATCAACATATTGCTTATCTAGTTGACGAAAAGGGTGAAGAGATGGTTACAACTAAGTCTGCAATTGCTCAAGCCTTATATGAAAGAATATGCTATGACTAAACGTATCATACTTGCTGTTTCTGGCTCAATTTCCGCCTATAAGTCAGCAGATCTAACAAGCAAACTAAAGAAAAAGGGATATGATATCCACGTCATTATGACTGAGTCTGCTCAATCCTTTATTACGCCTCTAACTCTTCAAGCTCTTTCTAAGAATCCAGTTCACTCCGATGTTATGGAAGAAAAATTGGCTGAACGTATTAATCATATTGACTTAGCTAAGAAAACTGATCTCTTTATTGTTGCTCCAGCTTCAGCAAATACGATTGCCAAATTAGCACACGGCATGGCTGATAACATGCTAACTGCGACGGCTTTAGCTTTGCCAAGCACCACTCCAAAACTAATTGCACCAGCAATGAATACGAAAATGTATGAAAATCCATTGACTAAGAAGAACTTAAAAATCTTGCAAGAAGTTGGCTACCAAGAAATTCTTCCAAAATCTGGTTTACTTGCATGCGGAGATACAGGTCGTGGCGCTCTAGCTGATATTTCTGTCATTATTGAGTCAATAGATAATGCTCTAACAAAATAGTCTTGTTGACAAGAAAAGAAGTTTATGATGAATAAAAAAAATAAAGCAAACCCAACGGCACAATTGGCTCTATTAATAGCCACAATGGTCGTTATTGAGGTACTCAGTCAAACTATCTTTGCTGCTTTTGCACTTCCAATCAAACCAACCCTAACTCATATCCCAGTCATTATTGCTAGTATCGTCTATGGTCCTAAAATTGGTGCATATTTAGGCGGTTTTATGGGGATTATGAGTATTGTTCGTAACACTATCGTCTATACAGTAGGCAGTTATCTCTTCAGTCCTTTTGTGGAAGGAGGAACTTGGGCATCTGCTGTCATTGCAATTGTTCCTCGTATTTTAATCGGTATTTTTCCTTACTTTATCTACAAGTTACTTCAAAATCGCCTAGGCTTGATGCTGTCTGGTGTTTTAGGTGCTTTTACAAATACATTTTTCGTGCTTCTAGGTATCTACTTCCTAATCCCTAATTTCTACTCAGCAGGTGGAAAAACTCTAATGGCAACTATTTTCACTATAAACTCTGTTGCTGAAATGGTTATTGCTGGCCTATTAACGCTTAGTATCACACCTATGCTACTTCGATTGAAAAAATAAAGAAAAAACATGGTAATTAGCATGATTTTTTTCCTTTAGTTGTGATATAATGTAAGCGTTTAAAAATATAAAGGAGATTGATATGTCTTACACTGAAAATTATCAAAAATGGCTCGATTTTGCTGAATTGCCTGCTTATCTTCGTGATGAGTTGGTTTCTATGGATGAAAAAACTAAAGAAGATGCCTTCTATACTAATCTTGAATTCGGTACAGCTGGTATGCGTGGTTTAATTGGCGCTGGTACCAACCGTATTAACATTTATGTTGTTCGTCAAGCAACCGAAGGTTTGGCGCAATTGATCGACTCAAAAGGTGAGGAAGCTAAAAAACGTGGTGTTGCTATCGCTTATGACAGCCGTCATTTCTCTCCTGAGTTTGCTTTTGAATCTGCGCAAGTTTTAGCAGCTCATGGTATTAAATCTTATGTGTTCGAGAGTCTTCGTCCAACTCCTGAATTATCATTCGCAGTACGTCATCTCCACACATTTGCTGGTATCATGATAACTGCTAGCCACAACCCAGCTCCATTTAACGGATACAAAATTTATGGTGAAGACGGTGGACAAATGCCACCCGCTGATGCCGATGCATTGACAGATTACATCCGTGCTATTGATAATCCGTTCACTGTCAAATTAGCTGACCTCGAAGACAGCAAGGCTAGCGGTCTCATCGAAATCATCGGTGAAAATGTTGATGCTGAATAACTAAAAGAAGTTAAAGACGTTAACATCAACCAGGACTTGATTAATGAGTATGGTCGTGACATGAAGATTGTATACACTTCACTTCATGGTACTGGTGAAATGTTGGCTCGCCGTGCCCTTGCTCAAGCTGGGTTTGATGCTGTTCAAGTCGTTGAAGCTCAAGCGGTTCCTCATGCTGACTTCTTAACTGTTAAATCTCCTAACCCAGAAAACCAAGATGCCTTTGCTCTTGCTGAAGAACTCGGTCGTAATGTAGATGCCGACGTATTGGTTGCAACTGACCCTGACGCGGACCGTCTTGGCGTTGAAATCCGCCAACCAGATGGTTCATACCTCAACCTTTCTGGTAACCAAATTGGTGCTATCATCGCCAAATATATCCTTGAAGCTCACAAAACAGCTGGTACTCTCCCTGCTAATGCTGCCCTTTGTAAATCAATCGTATCAACTGAATTAGTTACTAAGATTGCAGAAAGCTACGGTGCAACAATGTTTAATGTCTTGACTGGCTTCAAATTTATCGGTGAAAAGATTCATGAATTTGAAACACAACACAATTACACTTACATGTTTGGTTTTGAAGAAAGCTTCGGTTACCTCATCAAACCATTTGTACGCGATAAAGACGCTATCCAAGCCGTTCTTATCGTTGCAGAAATTGCTGCATACTACCGTTCACGTGGTATGACATTGGCAGATGGTATCGAAGAAATCTACAAACAATATGGTTACTTCTCAGAAAAGACAATTTCAGTTACGCTTTCAGGTGTTGATGGTGCTGCAGAAATCAAGAAAATCATGGACAAATTCCGTCGCAATGCTCCTAAACAATTCAACAACACTGATATTGCTAAAACAGAAGACTTCTTGGAACAAACAGCTACTACTGCTGACGGCGTAGAAAAATTGACAACTCCTCCAAGTAACGTTTTGAAATACATCTTGGCTGATGATTCATGGTTTGCCGTTCGTCCTTCAGGTACAGAACCAAAAATCAAATTTTACATTGCAACAGTTGGAGAAACTGAAGCGGATGCTAAAGAAAAAATTGCTAACATCGAAGCAGAAATCAATGCCTTTGTAGGTGAATAGTACTTTTGACTTAGAGCTAAGCTCTAGGTCTTTTTTGATAAATGATAATAATGCCCCATATAAGTAATTACAATCTTTCGCTGCTACACCAAGAAACCACCTATAGATTAAATATATAGGTGGTTTTTCTATTATTCAATTACAGTGCGCCGACTTGTGAATGATGCTTAAACAAGGAGTGAGTAGCTTCGTAAATATGACGTGCAGTCTCTGCATTATTCATCGTATAAAGGTGAACTCCAGCAACGTCTTGCGTAACCAAATCCACGATTTGGTCAACAGCATAAGCTAGACCGGCAGCTCTCAGAGATTCAGGATCATGCTCATACTTATCCAAAATAGCACGGAATTTACGTGGCAAATGGATATTTTCACACGTCTTAAGTAAACGTAGGGCTTGGTTACGATTCAAAATAGGCATAATACCAGCATAGATAGGCACATCAATGCCAGCAAGAGTACATTTATCTTGGAAATCGTAGAAGCGTTCATTATCAAAGAAGAGTTGGGTTACAAGACTTGAACAACCTGCATCTACTTTCTTCTTAAGATTTTGAATATCAGAGATTTGATTTGGTGAATCAGGATGACCTTCAGGATAACAAGCACCAATGATATCAAAGTTAGGAGCTTCTGCCTTGATAAACTCAATCAAATCAGTTGCATATCTGAAGTCTTTTAAAGGTTCAACCCCAGGAATGATGTCGCCACGAAGTGCCAGGATACGATTTACTCCAACAGCATCTAATTCTCGCAAAGTATCAGCTACCTTTTCTTTGCTCAAATAGATTGCTGGAAGGTGAGCAATAGTAGGAATAGCCAGGTCATTTTGAATATGGTCTGCCAAAGGAACCGTTGTCTCTTTGATATTATATTTGTTATTACTAGCTGTTACACTGATAAAATGGGGTGCCGATCCTTTCATGTCATCAAGGGCAAGCAAGATTTTCTTATTGCCTACGGCTGGATTAGGTGGAAAGACTTCAAAAGAGAGGGATGGTGTTTGGCTTGTCATAAGTTTTACCTTCTTCGTTTTAGATTTTTGTTGAGACAAAAGCATTTTTATTAGTGTCAAGTAAACTCGTAGGAATTATTGATCACATTTTGCATCTAGCTTGATTACAAAAATCTTTAGAAAATTATTCACTATTGAAAACCTTCTACATATAGGAAAGAAGCTTTTCAAGGTATTATAACTTCTACTTACAAGTTTTTGCGAGCCGCTTTTGCTGCTTCTAGAAGCTTGGTTAAGCTTTCTTTAGTTTCTTTAATACCACGAGTCTTCAAACCACAGTCAGGGTTGATCCATACTTTACTACTTGGAACTTTAGCCAAGATCGCTTCGATAGTGTGGTCAATTTCACCGTCTTGTGGGACACGAGGTGAGTGGATATCATAAACTCCAGGTCCAACTTCTGTTTGGAAGTTTTGTGCTTTAAGTTCATCCAAAATTTCAAGGTTTGAACGACTAGCTTCAAAAGAGATAACATCTGCATCCAAGTTGTCGATAGCTGGAATGATATCTGTAAATTCTGAGTAACACATGTGTGTGTGGATTTGTGTGTCTGGTGCTACTGTTGAGTGTACCAAACGGAAGGCTGGAATAGCCCAGTCAAGGTAGTCTTCGTACCAGTCACTACGACGGAGTGGCAATTTTTCACGAAGAGCAGCCTCATCGATTTGGATAATTTTAATGCCTGCAGCTTCGAGGTCAAGCACTTCATCCTTGATAGCAAGAGCGATTTGAAGAGTTGAATCTTTAATAGAGATATCTTCACGTGGGAATGACCAATTGAGGATTGTAACTGGCCCAGTCAACATACCTTTAACAGGCTTGTCAGTACGGCTTTGTGCGTAGCTAGACCATTTTACAGTGATTGGATTAAGACGAGTGACATCACCCCAGATGATTGGTGGTTTTACCCCACGCATACCATATGATTGCACCCAACCATTTTTAGAGAAGAGGTACCCAGACAAGTTTTGACCGAAGTACTCAACCATGTCATTACGTTCAAACTCACCATGTACAAGGACGTCAAAGCCAACTTCTTCTTGCCATTTAATCCATTCATCTATAATTTCAGCAAGAAAGGCATCATATTCTTCCTGAGACAATTCATTCTTACGGAAAGCCAAACGTTTGGCACGAACTTCCTTAGTTTGAGGAAATGAACCGATAGTTGTTGTCGGAAGCAATGGAAGTTTGAAGGCATCCTTTTGAATGGCTTCACGTTCTGCGAAAGCCGGTAAACGTGTGTAATCTGCTTCTGTCAAACCTGCAATACGAGCACGAAGTTCAGCATTTGCACCAACACGTTCAATAGCAAAGAGCTCTTTGTTAGCAGCAAGTGATTCAGCACCTTGACCATTACGGATAGCATCCAAATCACGAAGTTCATCTAATTTTTCAACGGCAAAAGCAAAGTGGTTCAAGATTGCTGGTTCAAATTCTTCATTAGCAGTCGTAAATGGCACATGAAGAAGTGAGCATGAGCTTGTCAATACGATTTTTTCAGCTGGAATTTGTTCAAGAACAGCCAAGCTCTTTTCGTAGTTGTTGCGCCAGATGTTTTTACCATTGACAATACCTGCATAGAGAGTCTTGTCAGCTGGGAATCCACCTTTGACAAGTTCAAGCGTCTTCTTACCTTCGACAAAGTCAAGACCGATAGCATCTACTGGCAAGTTTACAAGATCATTGTATACATCACGAACATCACCAAAGTAAGTTTGAATCAAGACCTCAAGGCCTTTCTTGTCAGCCAAGATTTTATTGTACAGATTCAAGAAGAGTGCTTTTTCGTCAGCAGTCAAATCTTTAACAAGTGCTGGTTCATCAAGTTGGATACGAGTAGCACCAAGTTCAGCCAATTTTGCAAAGACATCTTGGTAGGCAGCAATAAAGCTATCGACGAAGTCTTCTGCTTTCACACCATCTTCGAAATCAGACAATTGAAGGAAAGTGAATGGTCCAACCACAACTGGGCGAGTATCCAGACCCAAGTCTTTGGCTTCTTGGTACTCATCAAAAATCTTGTGACCAGCCAATTTTACTGCTGTTGTTTTTTCAAATTTTGGAACGATGTAATGGTAGTTGGTGTTGAACCATTTCTTCATTGGAAGAGCACGCACATCCCCCTTTTCACCTTGGTAACCACGTGCCAAAGCAAAGTATTGTTCCAATTCAGTCAAATCCAAGTTTTTCACAGACTCAGGAACTACGTTGAAAAGGAAGGCCGCATCAAGGAAGTTATCGTAATGAGAAAAGTCATTTGAAGGAATTTCAGTAATACCTTTTTCTTTAACAATATTCCAGTGTTTTGCACGCAAATCTTTAGCAGCCGCTAAAAGTTCGTCTGCAGTAATTTCATTTCTAAAATATTTTTCTGTAGTAAATTTTAATTCTCGGAATTCACCCAAACGTGGGAAACCAATGATAGTAGTTGACATCTTGTGTCCTCCTCTTTGTTGTTGATTTAATCTTACCAAAGAAATAAATATCTGTATAATTGTTATCAGTTTTCAATATATATAGTTTTAAACTATATCCTATAAAATAAAGGATTTCTGGTCTCGTTGTCTTATTTTTAATTAGATATTTGTATAGCTAATAACTATATAGGGAGATGATAAGGTCATTTTTATCAAAAAAAACCTCTAGACTTTTGTCTAGAGATATATCTTACTTTTTCTTCTTTAATATTTAGTAATCAACTCATCTATGTTCACTATTGCGTAGTAAAGTCATAAAATAAGGCGTTTTAATCAAAACTAAATCTTAAACTCGTTCTTGAAGCCAAGAAGACGTATAGGACATGTTCTCACTGTTATAGCTATTCCAAATAAAATAGCCCAAAATCACCAAGACCACTAGGAAACATATTCCCAATACTGCTAACCAAATGATTTGCTTCTTTAAACTATCATACTCACTCATATAGCCATTATGAAGTTTTATAAGCTCGTCTCTCTTTTTATTGCTTGACTCTTTTGCAATGGCAATCTCAAGCTCGTACATTTGATGTTTCCAAGAATTCCGCTTGGAAGTCACTTTTTTCAATTTTTTATTTGAAAGACTACTGTTCCCTTTCTCAAATTTATTTTTTTTAGTCATATTTCCCTCTAAAATCCTTTAATTTTAAAAAATGTTTGTAAAAACCCCGTTGTTATGGGCTTTTTCTTTGTTTTAAAAGACTGTTTCAGCAATTTGCTTTCCTTTTTGCTTACTTTTATATGGATTTTAGAGCCACTTCATAGAATGAGACGGCTTTTTTAGCGTTCTCTTTTGATAAGTGACTGTATATGTCCATAGTCATTGAAAGTTTAGAATGTCCTAGACGGTGTTGCAACTCCTTATAAGGAATACCCGAATTAAGAAGTAAACTAGCATGAGTATGTCGAAAACCGTGGAAACCTATGTTAGTTACCCCAGCGCGTTTAAAGTGTGTTCCTAATCGACTTTGCAAGGTACGGCTATTAGGATATTCATGTATAAAGTCCGAGAATACCACTGTTTCAGTCCTACCTAGTTTCCAAGCTTCTTGAGTTTGCTTGTGTTGGTATCTTTTCATCATGGTTACGGTTTGCTTATCTATGTCTATATCTCGGTAACCAGATTTTGATTTTGGACTGTTTAACTTCATTTCATAGTTTAAAGTCTTGGTTATATGGACAACCGAGTTATCAAGGTCAATATCAGACCATGAGAGAGCCAAAGCCTCGTTAATACGGCAACCAGTGGCAAGTAAGAACTTGTATAGCGTAATGTCATAATAATTTTTATATTTAGAGTTGTCTAAACTATCAAGGTAGGTAAGAAATTGTTTTAGCTCGTCATTGTTGAAATGCTTAACTTTGGCTTTCTTATCCTTTTGAGTGTTTCGAGGTAAAACAACATTATTAGCTGGGTTAGTGGGGATAACTTGTAAAACTACCCCATACTGTAAAATACGCTTGTTAAGCGCGTGAATTTTGTCGTAATGAAGATAAGCGCCAGCCTCACCAGTATTTGTACTGTTTGCCAGCTTATTCATAGTGGACTGAATGAGTGGGGTTGTCAGCTTATCCAGTTTAAACTCACCAAACAACGGTAAAACATGGTTATTTAAGAGCCCTTTTTGTGCCCTCTTTGTGTTAGCTTTAACTGTATTTTTATAGCTATCCCACCATGAAATAGCTAATTCCTCGTATGTTTCTATCGCTACTTCTTTGTAACGTGTTGAGCCATTGGCTTTAAAATCAAATTGCGCTTGTTGGGCTTTGGTCTTGAGTTCTTTCTTTGTCCTAGCGGTTACTTTGGTTGTAACTTTCTTTCCAGTGATTACATCAACACCAAGATATATATTAGCACGATAGACGGTTGAGCCGTCTTTTTTCTTTATCTCGTTAATCTTCATAATGATAAACCTTTCTAAACATCAGCAGGCAAGCCATATTATATCGGGTTTAGATTGGTTTATATATTTTAGAGATAGTTGTTTATTTCAAGTTCTTTAACTCTTGTTTTGAGTAATCAATTTTTTGTTTCAATTTTTCATATTGTAAGAGCATTGTTTGTGACTCGTAAAGTTTTTTATTCCATTTATCTAAACTGTTAACTAGATAGTCTAGGGTGTCAATCAATTCTAAGGTTTCTTTTTGCTCCAGTTTATTCTCTTTCGTTCCCTCTTTCAATGTCGACAATACTTCAAAAATAGTCTCCAAAAAATAGTCGTAATGGTCCGAGGCTTGTCGCCTCGCCTTTTGTTGTTCTTCGACACCTTTTTTTAGAATATCCTCGGTTTCGGTTACTAAATCCTCTATATCCTCATAACCTAACAAATAACCTACTGTAACACCGAAATAATCGGCTAATACTTTGGCTTTCTCTGGTTTAATTTGGCGTTCTCCTTGTTCCCAATAGATATAGGTTCTCTTTGTGACACCAACTATATCAGCCATTTCTTGTTGGGTTTTCTTTTTACTTTGTCTCAATTCTTTTAATCTATTCATATTTTTACTATACCTTTTTTAAAACAGTATAGCACTATTTTTTATTTAGGTGAACAAAAAATGCAACAAATCAATGTATTTTACTTGACTTTGCACTTTTTGTTCACTAAAATACAATTAGCAATATAAATATTGCACAAAAAATTCAACAAGGAGTAAACAATGAAAAATAATCTACGAGTTTTACTTGCAAAGAAACGCCAAAAAGTATCAGATTTAGCAAAAGGAACTGGACTTTCTAAAAGTGCACTGACTGCACTTTATTATGAACGTACAAAACATCCCGATATTGGCACTCTGAAAAAAGTTGCTGACTATCTAAATGTTAGTATTGATGAACTCTTAACCGTTGACGATTGAGGACAACAAAAAAAAGGCTTCGCAGTCACCAAACTTACAAGCCTTTAAACATTACAACTAAAACGCAACACACTGGCAGGCAAGCCATATTATATCGGGTTTTAGAACATTTATATAGATACCTCAATTATACCATGAATTGCTGGTATCGTATACCCCTACTTAGAGCGCTACCTCTTAAAAATAGCAGTAAAAAACAAGGTCTAACCAGTAATTAAACATAAACGAGGTAAAGAAAATGACGAAGAAAAACACAATCACAGTTAAACAAAGCAACAAACTAGGTTTTAAATTGACGGACGTAAAAACTGGTTTGCAAACACTACGCAACTACGCTAACACTCTTATGCTTGCGAAACACGCTGGGGCAGATAATGGGCTACTGCGCTATGAAACAGATAACTTTCTAGAAACAGTCTTTGATATGGTTGAAATTTATTCTAACGAGTTAGATAGGGTTGCTTTTTACCTACTCGAATGCGACAACCCAGAGGAATTAAAAGCATACGAGGCAGAGGGAAAAGGAGAGTAAGTTATGACTACTGAATTAAATTTATCTGCTAGCCAGTTTATTATCCTAGCTATTGTTTTATCGTTTGCCGTAACTGTTTTATGGCTTAAAAAAAGCTATTTTCAGCTTGATATAGAGCCCGTGACAGATAACACCCCGCGCAACGTAGGCACACGCTACGGGGCTTATATTCAATCACAAGGTAAGTATTACAACTAGAAAGAGGAACATCATGACCGAAAAATTTAACTTACCAGCCGAAAGAGCTAAAAGCTTTGGCTTAGAACTCGAAGAGGCTTACACCACTATGGTGGCTTTTTCCCTTGAAAATAAATTTGATTGTTACCCACCACAAGACCGCAAGAAGTTAGAAAGTGTGTTTGAATTTTTAATGAACGCCACTGATATGTGGATGAATGGGCAAATTATGGTAAGTAGCCAAGAAAGAGGTGTGAATGAAAAGAGATAGACCGCAAGAGGTTGAAATAGCGGTTTTAGCTCTCCTAATTATTTTATTCACTATGGTGTTCCTATCATTGGCTCTAGGGTTGGTACTCGTAATGGGTACTATATAGCAGAAACCAAAGAAGAACTATTAGAGGGGCTTGTATCTCTAAAAAACCAAGTTAAGAACGAGCAAAAAAGGTTAGACGTTCTAATGACTATTGAGGACGTGACTAACTACGAGAAAAATACTAGAAAGGGGCTAATATGCAAGTATTAAGCGAAGAATACCAAAAGGAGCTCGCCCAAGGGGTTATATCGGTACTAGATAAAGCCCTAGAGGGCTATTCTAAGTTCGATAAACACCAGTTAGGGCTAATCACTGCCCAGCAAGCTATGGACGAGCTAGGACTTAAATATAACACCCTAAGACGTTGGGAAGAGGCAGGGCTTAAACGCTATCAACCACCAGTGGAAGACACGCGCAAAGTCTATTACCGTGTCAGTGATATTCTAGCTTTTCTAGGTGTCTATAACTAGAGGAGGGTGTAAGTATGCCTATTTATGAATCCCTAGGGTTTGGAAATAACTTACATTTAAACGATAATAAAGACCCTTTTAAATATGTCGCAACCTTTAGGCCTAGGACAGTACCAAAAGGCGTAGATATAGACGATTTTAAGCGCAATTCAGCCCCCTATTGTATTGCTGGCATGGTGAAACAAGACGAGAATGGCAATTACAAGCGCAATAATGCTAGTTTAATTTACCGTGACTTGATTTTCTTAGACTATGACGAGCTAGAGGCTAGCACAGACTTTCCTAGCGTTGTAAATAACGCCTTACATGGCTATTCTTATATCATTTACCCAACTATTAAGCACACCAAAGAAAAGCCACGTTATAGGCTTGTGGTGAAGCCTAGTGACAAGATGGACGAACAAACTTATAAGCAGACTGTCCAAGAGATAGCGAATAAAATCGGACTACCTTTTGACAATACAAGCCTAACATGGTCGCAGTTACAAGGTTTACCAGTAACCACTGGAGACCCCAACAACTATGAAAGAATAGTAAACAGAGGCCGTTCATATCCTGTAGCAAATACAGTTACGGATAGTCAGGAACCACACTATCACACACCACGGCAAAGCGGTAATAAAACAATTACCATGCGCGTGCTAGATACCTTATTACATGGCTTTGGTGACGAGGGTGGGCGTAATGTTGCGGTAACTAAGTTTGTAGGGCTATTACTATCAAAGTGCGTTAATGCAGACGTAGCCACTGCCTACGAGCTAACAACCATAGCTAATAGGGTTACTGATAACCCTTTACCAGTCGAAGAATTAGCGAGAACTTTTGAAAGTATTGTGAAAGCTGAAATCAGAAAGAGAGGTATCAATGGAAATTAACATTGATGATTTGCAAGAAAAACTAGATGAAAGTAATGCTATTGAGCCACCTAGGTCTATGAATGAGTTAATGGAACGTATCTATCAAGCGGGGGAATTATGGCGCGAGGAACACGCTGAAACAGTTGGGAAAAAAGATGGTTTGGGTGTTAAAATTCCACTGCCACCCATTTATACGGTTGCTAAGGAATTGAGTAAGATTGTAACCTTTACATTTATTACCAAGTCTAACACCCCCGACAATAGTTTGCTTTATATGTATGACCTAGACGAGGGTATTTATACCGCTAGCGCGGACGAGTTCAATGTTTTGTGTAAGACGTTTGATAATAGAATAAAGCCGAACGACTGGAAACAAATAAAAATGATGGTACGTACCATGACGAAGATAAGCAGACCGCTAGAAAGTGCTAATTTAGTACCAGTGCAGAATGGTATCCTAGATTTGAAAAACAAGGAATTACTGCCATTTAATCCTAAGTATGTTATCACTAGTAAAATAGCCACTGCTTATAAGCCACCTAAGTCTATCCCTAAGGATAGAGAGGGGAACACGTTTGATGATTGGTTAAATTCTATTGCTTGTGGTGATAGTGAGCTTGTAACGCTCTTTTGGCAAATTATCCTAGAGGCTATTAACCCAAATTATACACGTAACAAGTTCGCTATCTTCTACGGTGACGGTAATAACGGTAAGGGAACGTTTCAGCGCTTGCTTATTAACCTAATCGGTGAAAGTAACGTGTCAGCTTTAAAACCTGCACAGTTTAGCGACAAGTTTAATCTTGAAACGCTTGTTGGTAAGGTGTGTAATATTGGTGACGAAGCACCTAACGACTACTTAAAAAACCCGTCTGACCTAATGAGTATCACTAGCGGTGACACTGTACTGGTTAACCCAAAAGGGAGACCAGCCTTTGAAGCGACTTTTAAGCTATTCAATATCTTTTCTGGTAACTATATTCCTAACGGTGGGAATAAAACCAAAGGATGGTATAGACGTATTATGATTGTACCGTTTAACGCTGACTTTAATGGTCAAACCGAAAAGCCTTGGATAAAAAACGAGTTCCTAGCAGATAAAGACGTTTTAGAATATGTTCTATATAAAACTGTTAATCAAGAGCCTTTCACTCATTTTATTGAGCCTAAGGCTGTCAAAGACTTGTTAGAGGAATACCAAGAAGATAATGATTATTTGCTTGATTTTATCAGAAACGAATACATCCCTAACGGCTGGCATGAGTTAGACGTTGTTCCCGTATTCATTGCCACTCGGAAACTTAAAAATTATGCTGAAGATATGGGAATACAGAAGCCTAATCTATATGGAGCAGGTAAAGAAATCGCTAGAAAACTACGAAACTTAACCCCAAATAACTATGTTGTTAAAAAAGCGAGGGTAAAGGCTGGCGATATTCAAACATTAGACCCTAATGGATTTGATAAAAGAAAGCTAAGTAATGCACAACGCTCAATCGTCAAAGAAAAATAATGTTCCCTTGTTCCATTGTTGTTCCATAGTTTGCACAACAAGGGAACACCCCTAAACGCTTGATACATAAGGGATTAGACCTATTCTGTTCCTTTGTTCCCCTATTTATAATGTTTATAATATATAAATATATATGATAACTATATATATAAGAGAATAGAGAAAAGAATGGAACAAGGGGACAACACCCCTCAAACCCTTGCTACTACTGGCCTCGTATATGTTCCCAACAATGGAACAAAAGGGGACAACAATGGAACAAATCACTATTTTTTTTAAAAAAGGATATCAGAAACAATGAAAATTAAACTATTTTCAAGAGAACACGTATCAGACGGAATACATGAAACATTTGGTTTTGAAAAGTCTAGAATTGAAAATGACGTAGAGTTTGAAACTCGTATCAATGACTTTATGATTGATAAAAACGTTGTAAGTGTGCAAAGCCTAAAGGATAGTGTCTTTGTAACTTATACTGATTAAGTAAAGGAGAAACATCATGACACTTAAGAAACATACAGACAACGCTAGGGCATTCACTTTCAGACATGAGTTTGAAACTGTTGACCATGCTAACGTAACATCTACTGCTATACTTGGTTATATGGTTGGAACGTATGAACAACCGACAATAGACATCACAATCAGCAAGAACGAGGCTAATAACGCCTATACAATGCTTATTGATTATGTATCAGATAGTAACCTATCTGAGCCATTCAATCGTGTTTGTGATAGCTTTGAGGGCTATTCTAAGGGTTGTAGTGAAGCATAGATAATAAAGCGCTTGGGTTATCTGAGCGCTTTTAAATTGTTGAAAAAAGTTGATATAAAACGCCCTAATTATGGGAAAATGTTAGAAAATGTCGGAATGGTTGCGCGTGGTATAAAACGCCCCTAAAACGCCCATAGCTCGATTTTAGATTTTATGGGTATAAATACCCTAGGTAGGGTTTAAAATTGACCCCCGCCCCCTTCTCGTGCCTCAGGAGAGCCACAGCAAGGTGTCGTCTTACATCACGCGCAACTTTTTCCGGTTTTTTATAGGGTGTCATGGGGTACGGATTAGGGGGTGAAGTTGCTTGGTTAAAAATCCTTACTATCGGCAGAACAAAGGGCGTTTACCCAGCGACCCGCCGAACTATTTGGGAGCAGTCACGAGGGAGACTTGGCGCAAAATCGTTCCGTTTTTTAGAAAATACACAAAAGGTAGAGCGTATTGATATGTTCTTGATAGTATAGAAAAGGAGATAATATAATGCTGACTTATGATGAATTTAAAGAGGCAATGGACAAGGGTTTTATTAAAGGTGATACTGTCCAGATTGTCCGATTAGACGGTGAACAAGTTGAGCCACGCGAAATATTGAGCTTAGAAAAGGTATCGGATATAATAAAGGAACTAGGCAAGGACAACTAAAAAAAGCACCTTACTGGTGCTAGTTTCTTGCCTGCTGAACTCGTAAATTGATTGATACCTCAATATGTTGCCACGTTACAACCATTTAGGGGCGAGTTCTCTTGAATATTAAACTTATAAATTGATTGATACCCTAAAGGGTATTTTTTTGCTTTCCTTTTTGCTAACTTTTGGGGTAAGCAAATAGCAACTTATGGGGGTATGAATTACTAGAATAGCTCTCAAAAATCGCTTTGTCATCACTCTAATTAAACTTATGAAATAGTAGGGGATATTTCCCTCTAAAATCTTCTTTTAGTTCATATTATTATAACATATATAAAACTATCTGAAAAGTTCATTTTTGGTTAAAATTTTAAGAAAGAGAATTAAATCATGAAAAAGAACCAGAGGCTATCTTCTTATGTTATACTCTATGTATGCATAAGAAAACCGTTATTGATTTTAAAGAACTTGGCGTCAGACAAATCTTCACTCACGCCATAAAAGAGATAAAAACCAAAGACATTAAGGAAGTTAAATCACTTATAAATCAAATAGAAGCCTATCAAGAAAAAGGCTATTTTGCTGTAGGCTATGTAGCCTATGAAGCTTCTCAGGCCTTTGAACCTAAATTTCAAATTTTTGATAGCCCATTAATGTCAGAGTATCTTCTCTATTTTACTATTCACGATACTGTTCAAACAGAGTCTATCCCTCTTGCTTATGAGCCTGTTCCCTTACCAGAATCTTGGCAAGAACTAACTTCTGCAGAGGAATACAAGGCTGCTATTGAGCATATACACCACCATATTCGTCAAGGAAACACCTACCAGGTCAATTTTACCGTCCAACTTCAACAGAACATAACAGCTGATCCATTTGCCATCTACAACCGATTGGTTGTTGAGCAAAATGCACATTACAATGCCTTTATTCAACATGATGATGTCTCCATCATTTCCATAAGTCCTGAACTCTTCTTTAAAAAAGATGGTGATATATTGACCACACGTCCTATGAAAGGGACAACAAATCGTGGCTTGACAACTGAAACTGACCTTAAACAAGCACAATGGCTTGCTCATGATCAGAAAAATCGCTCTGAAAATATGATGATTGTAGATCTTCTTAGAAATGACATGAATCGTATTTCAAAAATAGGGAGTGAAAATGTAAAAAGACTTTGCCAGGTTGAACAATACTCTACTGTTTGGCAAATGACTTCAACTATTGAGACGCAACTCCTACCAAACAGTCGTTTGGATGACATCTTCCAAGCCCTTTTTCCTTGTGGATCTATTACAGGAGCACCAAAAATAGCTACTATGGCAATTATTAAAAACGTCGAAAAACAAGCTCGAGGCGTCTATTGTGGAGCCATTGGTATCTTGCTACCTAATGGACCAACTATTTTCAACGTAGCCATCCGAACACTTCAAATGCAGGGAAACAATGCTATATATGGAGTAGGCGGTGGAATCACCTGGGACAGCAAATGGGAAGCTGAATATGAAGAAACAAGGCAAAAATCAGCTATTCTATACCGTCAAAATCCTAGATTTGATCTTATCTCAACTGGACGGATTCATCAAGGTAAACTACTCCATCTTAAAGAACATCTCAATCGTCTACAAGAGTCCAGTCGCTATTTTGCTTATCCTTTCAATAAAAAAGAAGTTCAAAATCAAGTCGAAGATTTGTGTCAGTCCCTTGATTTTGACACAGACTACCGTCTTAAATTGTCCCTTGCAAAAGATGGTAAACTTACTTTTGAACATGCTCAATTAACAGAATTAGACGATGATTTTTGTCAAGCAAGATTAGTTAAGCAAACACATCCTTTGAATAACCCCTATACCTACTTTAAAACAAGTTATCGACCACACATTAGTCTAGGACCTCATGAGCAAATCTACTATAATCAAAAGAAAGAACTTTTAGAAACTTCTATCGGTAACCTCGTTCTTAAAATCAAGGACCAACTCTACACTCCACCTGTTCACCTCGGTCTTTTAAACGGTATTTACAGACAAAGCCTCATTGCTAATAATCAGGTCACAGAGAAAGTTTTGACTCTGGAAGATTTAAAACAGGCTCAAGCCATCTATGGCTGTAATGCTGTGAGAGGGTTGTATGAATTGAGGGTAGATTTCTAAAATATGGATTTAAAATTGTGAAATTTCATTTTCTAGAAATCAATCACTACTTCTCTTGATAAAAAATCAACAATTTAATAGTAAAATAAAGTATAATACTTACTGATAGTTATTAAAATTACTGCTTCTATTAGGTTTTAAATTTTTGAACATTCTAGAAAGGATAAATACGTTTAATGAAAAAATTTAAAGGCTTGACTTCTGCAGAAGTTCAAGCAAGTAAAAACGCTCATGGCGATAATAGGCTCTCTAGTAAAGAGGCTAACTCGCTGCTTTCAATTTTTATTGAAGCCTTCCAGGATCAATGGATTCTCATCCTCTTGGCTGCCTTAGGATTAAAAATCATCTTCAACTTTGTTGCAATGATTTTTCCTGCTATTGGGGAGGCTAATTGGTATGAGGCTATCTCACTAATTTTTGCCATTTTGATGTCTACAGGGTTCTCAGCAGTCTCTCAATACCGTAATGAGCAAAAATTCAATATTCTCCAAGAAGAGGCTTCAAAAACTAATGCTAAGGTTTATCGAGATGGTAAACTTAAAGAGATTCTCGTGGATGATGTTGTAAAAGGGGATCAAATTCTCCTTCAATCAGGGGACAAGATTCCAGTTGACGGTATCATCTTGGAAGGTAAATTAAAAGTAAACCAAGCTGTCTTAAATGGTGAAAGCGAGGATGCCACAAAACTTCCTCTTGGTGACCGAGAAGAGCCAGATTCTTCAGACCTCTTTACGGAGTTTAAGGTCTTCCGTGGTACAGTCGTAACTTCAGATGAAGCTGTGATTGAAGCTACACAAATTGGTGATAACACCGTTTTAGGAAGTATCAATACGTCTCTTCAAGAAGATAGTAAAAATTCACCATCTAAAGAAAAACTTAACAAGCTTGCAAGAAACATCGGGGTCCTCGGTTATAGTGCAGGTGCTGCCTATTCAGTAATCAACCTTGTATTAGGCTTTATTGCCCTAAATAAAGCTAACAACCTCAATGGTGGCTCGATTTTCCTTCTTATCATTGAAACAATTCTCTTTGCGGTTACAATCATCATCATGGCTGTCCCAGAAGGACTTCCAATGATGTTAGCACTCGTTTCCTCAATGAACTCAGGTCGACTTTTAGCTCAAAATATCCTAGTCCGCCATCCTGATACTATTGAAACTGCTGGATACATGAATATTCTCTTCAGTGATAAGACTGGTACAATCACAGAAGGTAAACTATCTGTAGTTGACTTCTTCCTTGGGGATGGAACACTTTATGCAGCTACTGGTGAAACCGATGCTCCAGATTTTGATACGATGTCAGATAGTCTTAAAGCTGAAATAATTAATGGTATCGGTCTTAATAACGATGCCATGGTTGCTGATGGTAATGCTGTTGGTAGTAATGCTACTGACCGTGCACTTCTTGACTTCTTGATTGGACGTTCTCAACTTGATTTCGATACTAATACAATTACTGAGAAGCAACAATTCAACTCAGCAACAAAATTCGCAAGTGTAACGACTAACGATGGAAAAACCTACATCAAAGGTGCTCCAGAATTTATCCTAAATGACTGCTACTACTATCTTGATAAAGATGGTCATAAACAAAACTTTACAGATGATATTAAAGCTCGTTTTCAAGAGTTATCATTGGAACAAGCTAACCGTTCAATGCGTTTGCTTGCCATCCTCAATACAGATGGTAATGATAAAGTCTTGATTGGTATCGTATGTATCCGTGATAACGTTCGCTCTTCAATTAAACAAACCGTTGAAACAATGAACCGTGCGGGTGTTCAAGTAGTTATGGTGACTGGTGACCGTAAAGAAACCGCTGTTGCTATCGCTAAAGAAGCAGGTATCGTCACTGGAGAAAATGACCTTGTCCTTACTCACGATGAACTTTCTGCCCTCTCAGATCAAGAACTTAAACAACAATTGCCTCACTTAAAAGTGGTAAGTCGTGCCCTTCCAATGGATAAAAAACGTCTTATTGAGGTAGCTCAAGAACTCGATATGGTAGCTGGTATGACGGGTGATGGGGTCAATGACTCACCAGCCCTTAAATCAGCTGATGTTGGTTTCTCAATGGGTGATGGTACTGAAGTCGCACGTGAAGCCTCAGATATCGTTATCTTAAACAACTCATTGACTTCTATTGAGAAAGCCGTTCTCTATGGACGCACCATGAGTAAGTCAGTAAGTAAATTTATCATCTTCCAATTAACTGTTAACGTAACAACTATTGCCATGTCACTTCTCTCACCACTTTTGGGTCTCAAAGAGCCATTTACAATCATCCAAATTCTCTGGGTTAACCTTATCATGGACACACTTGCTGCCCTTGCCTTTGGTGAAGAGCCTGCGCTAGATCGTTATATGAACGAAAAACCAGTAGCTAAGAAAGCAAATATTCTTACTGGTTATATGAAATCCGCTATCGGAGTTGCAAGTGCCTTCATTACTCTTGTATGTTTAGCCATTCTTAAAAATGTTGGTGGTATCCAAGACTTTATCACAAATGGAACTGGTAACTTTGAAATGGTAACAACCTTTACATTTACAGTATTTATCTATGCTGTTATTTTCAACTCATTTAATACACGTAGTAATGGCTTCAATATTTTTGAACATATCGGTAAAAACAAGAAATTCTTAATCGTTATGATTTCTATTGCTGTTGTTCAAACCCTTATTATTCAATTTGGTGGAAAAGTATTTAATACTGTTCCTATGGATATTCAACACTATATCATTGCTCTTCTTATTGCTGTATTGATTATACCAGCAGATTTCATTCGAAAAGCTCTAACTAAAAACAAATAAGATATGAGGTATTGCAAATCTTCAAAGTGATAAAAAGGACTAGGTTTTACTTCCAATCCTTTTTCTAAATTTCTAAAGGTAACCTATGAAAAAATAAGAGCAATATTATTCTATTATTGCTCTATAACAAAAAAGGTTTTAAATGAACTGCACCCCAAAAGTTAGACAGAAAAATCTAACTTTTGGGGTGTTTTTATTATGAAATTAACTTATGAAGATAAAGTCCAAATATATGAACTGAGAAA
>OHYL01000248.1_pt1 | contig 30027 bp, 30 predicted proteins | sample 1580261 | NCBI WGS metagenome assembly OHYL01 (sample SAMEA3882548, study PRJEB24775) | human gut metagenome | biome: human-associated habitat; feature: intestine environment; material: feces | place: Netherlands | collected 2009/2010 | reverse complement strand
GGTTTCCATGTTGAGAAGAACTGCACCGGCAGTCTGACCTTTTTCATCCTTCAGAAGTTCTACAGCGGAGGTAAATTCCACTACCGGGATCTTAAGATTTAAGACCTCATCACGGATAGTACGCATGATCTCTGATCCGGAATAATCCTTTGCAGCATGCATTCTCTTTCTGGAGGTACCGCCGCCATGTGTAGTGACCATGGTTCCGTCTTCTGCTTTATCAAACTCAACACCAAGGTCGTTGAGCCATTTGATCGCATCCGGGGCTTCCATTACCAGTCTTTTTACCAGCTCCGGTTTTGCTGCAAAATGTCCGCCTCCAAAGCAGTCCAGATAATGCTGTACCGGAGAATCATTTTCTTTATCTGCTGCCTGGATCCCGCCTTCTGCCATCATGGTGTTGGCATCACCGATACGGAGTTTTGTAACGATCATAACGTTGGCACCTGCGTTGTGAGCCTCGATGGCACAGGAAGAGCCTGCTCCGCCACCGCCGATGATCAGTACATCTACATCATAATCGATTTTTGTAAGATCGATTTTTTCGTTGAGCAGACGGCTTTCCGAATGGAGCATTTTTGTCAGTTCCAGTGGTGCTTTCTGTCCCTTGTTCGGTCCTACCTTGATCTCTGCAAATGCATCCGGGTTATAATCCGGATGGAATTTTTTGAGAAGAGCATCTTTCTCATCTGCACTCAGACGTCTTGGCTCTGTTGCCATACGCTCCGCTCTTGTAGCCTCTACCTTTTTGATGGATTCCATCATATTTTCTGGATATGGTGCATACATGTTTTACGCCCTCCTACTTCTCGATTTCTCTGCTGTTGTAAAGTTCCTGCATCTCTGTGATCGGCTTCTGCATGATCTTTTCGATCATATCGTCAAATTTGCCCTCGTGGATCTCTTCCACACGTTTCTCCAGATGCTCGCTTTTCGGCGCAATATATTTTCCGGTGAGACGTCTTGCCAGAAGGCCTACCATCGGATGGGAAATTCCTGCCGGACATCTTACGGAACAGCAGCCGCAGCTTACACAGTCAAAGGATTCCTCTGCACATTTTTCAAGCTCGCCTCTCTGAGCATATGCAATATACTGCATGACATTTAAGTCCTGTGTACAGGCCTTTGTGCAGGCATTGCATCCGATGCAGCTGTAGATCTCCGGATAGAGTTCCATCATTACCTGCTGGTTCGGCTTAAGATCTTCTATATTATAAAGTCTCTTGTCTGTAGGGAAGAACGGGATACTTGCCACATACATTCCCTCCTGCACCTGTGTCTGACAGGCGAGACAGGTTTTCAGCTCATTCTGTCCCTTGATCCTGTAGATGGTCGCGCAGGCACCGCAGAATCCGTGTCTGCAGCCGCATCCTCTTTTTAATGTATAACCGGCATATTCCATAGCTGTCATAATGGTCAGATCACCGGGAACGCTGTATTTTTTACCGAAAAAATATACGTTTACCATATTATTTTCCATGTTGGTGTCCTTTCTTTTATCCAAATCGTACGCCATGTGGAACAGCCATCTCACACGTGCCCGTCGCAACGCTCTGCTGAACTAAGTACTAACTGCGACTAAGGAGTTCAGGAGAGCCTTCACTCCTAAGTCTTCGTAAGTACTGGATTTCAGCGCCGCTAAAACCGCTCCTAAAATGGGCATCTTAGCGAGATGGCTGTTCCACATGGCTGTGTACTGGCTATAACCAGCGCATATATTTGAAAGTTTCTTAAGATGCAATCTATAACTTAGTACTCATTAGGTAATTCATCAACCTCATCACACCTAAATACCGGGCCGTCTTTGCAGACGTATTTGTCTCCGATGTTGCAGCGGCCGCATTTTCCGACACCGCATTTCATACGAAGCTCCAGTGTGGTATATACCTGATCTCTGGAGAAGCCCAGCTCTTCCAGTCCTGCCAGAACGAATTTGATCATGATAGGCGGGCCGCAGACCAGAGCGGTCTTATTGGTATCAAAACCAATCTCCTTCAGATAATTCGGAACAAATCCTACATGACCGTCCCAGCCTTCCTGCTCGCGGTCAATGGTAAGATATACATTTACACCTTCTGTTTTCATCCATACTTCCTGGATTTCCTTAAGCTGCACCAGATCATCTGCGGAACGGGAACCATAGAGAATATCTACTGTTCCGTAATCCTCACGGTTATCCAGCACATAATTGATCACGGAACGAAGAGGTGCCAGACCGATTCCACCTGCGATGAACAGGAGATTTTTTCCCTTTAACTTATCTTCCACCGGAAAATGATTTCCATATGGTCCGCGGACTGCGATCTCATCTCCAACCTGAAGGCTATGGAGATAATCGGTAAGGGATCCGCATTTTTTTATGCTGAATTCCTGATAATCCTTTACAGTCGGAGAAGAAGTAATGGAAAACATACCTTCACTGACGCCTGGTGCACAGACCATGGCACACTGTCCTGGCATATGCTCGAAAAGCTTTCCACCCTCCGGAGCTTCCACACGGAAGGTTTTTACATCCGGTGTCTCCTGACGGATATCTGTGATCACGCCAACCTTGGGGATCAGCGTATCCAGTGTATAATTTTTATGACAGGTACATTCACTCATTCTTTTCACCTCCCTGTTTTTCAAAGGCCTTGATGACTTTTACGATATTTAAAGATTCCGGACATTTCTCCACGCAACGGCCGCAGCCAACACAGGAGAACATGCCGTCATTATTTAACGGATAATAAACAAGCTTATGCATAAATCTCTGACGGAATCTCTGCATCTGGCTGGTACGGTTGTTTCCGTGAGCCATCATGGTAAAATCAGAGTACATGCAGGAATCCCAGCAGCGGTAACGGTGAACACCGTGCCCTGTGTCGTAATCCTTAATGTCATAGCACTGACAGGTCGGACATACGAAGGTACAGGTTCCGCAGGCAAGACAAGGCTTGTACAGTTTCTCCCATACAGGAGAATTGAAACGGTCCATGTATTCTTCCTGCGCCCATCCTTCCAGTGAAAGATGTGTATATGGAAGAAGCTCGATAATACCACGGATTGCCTTCTTCTCCTCTTCTACCTTTGTCTCATCAGCATCTGCCAAAAGCTCCTTCACAGCTTCTGTCAGAGCATTTCCTTTTTCTGTGAGAGGCTTCCAGAAAAGTTCTCCCTCGATGATCCAGGCTGCAACATCTGCTTCCGGATCTGCGGCATCAATACCAAATACTTTACAGAAGCAGCTTTCCTCCGGTTCATGACAGGCAAGAGCTACGATAGTTCCATGTTCTCTTCTTGCCTGGTAAAAAGTATCCACCGGATCCCCAAGGAATACCTTGTCGAGAACCTTCACACCCTGTACATCACAGGCTCTCATTCCGAATACAACAAAATTCTGGTCTTTCACTGCCTGAGGCTCAATGCTGATATTTTTTCCGTCTTTTTTACAGGTATAGAGATTTTCACTCTGCGGAAAGAAAGCATCCTTCGGTGATTTCACGGTTTTCAGTGTTTCAAGGGAAACTTCTGCATCCTCACTCCATGCCTTGAAGTTCACCTGTTCACTTACCTTTACCGGTAAATATAATTCCTGGTCTGCGGCAATTTTCCGGAATAATGCCGGCAGATTTTCTACTGCGATCTTATACATACATTATCCCCTTTCTGCCACGATCCCTGGCTCTACATCCTCAAAGGTAAAGCTGGTAAGCGGACCCTTTGACTCCGCATCCTCGCCTGCCTGGTACTCACCGTAAAACTTATCAATATCCTTGATAAACTTACGGTTAAACAGATGAAGGGGAATTCCCTGCGGGCAGACTCTGCTGCACTCGCCACAGTCCGTACATCTTCCGGCTACATGGAAGGCACGGATCACATGGAACATCTTTTCCTCAAAGGAATCCACATTTGCCTTCTGGGCGCTGTCGAATTTGTTGCTGTCAAAAACGCATTTGCGGCAGCTGCAGGCCGGACATACATTACGGCAGGCATTACAGCGGATACATTTACTCAGCTCGCTCTGCCAGAATGCAAATTTTTCTTCCGGACTCATTGCCTCGATCCGCTCAACTTCTGCGAAACGGTCAGCGTCCTTTGTCTCCTTTGACTCACCGATCAGTTCATCGTAAATTTTATGCTCTTTTCCTTTACATACATGGCAGCGTTCCAGCATGGCATCTTTGTATGCACAGGTTTTTTCTCCGTAAACAGTATCCACAGTCAGTGTCTCTGCATCTCCGGTAATCTCTGCTCCGGAAATTCCCCGGATACCCTTGATCCCCATTTTGCGGATCTTTTCAATATCCAGCTTTCCTTTACAGCCAACACCTACGATATATGCTTTTTCTCTGTCCACACGATGCTCTTTCAAAAGTTGGTTAAAGCTGTATGTATCGCAGGGCTTCAGACAGACCATGGTTTTTCCTTCCAGCTTGGAAGCTTCGATCATATATTTGCTTAAATTGGCACCGCAGAATCCATCATAGACAAAATCCTCCAGAGATTCCGGTGTCTCAAAATAGGCCGGTTCCGGATTAAAGGCAAGATCTCCGGCTTTCCACCCAAGAACCCGGGCTACCGTGCCATCTGCAAGCAGTTCTTTTGCACGTTTTATCAGCTCCTGCATCTTATATCCTCCAATCTCACGTTTTTACCAAGTGAATGGATCTTTTCAACAAACTCATTCATAGTCTGTGAAAATTTCACGCCCTCTGCGGCAGATACCCATTCCACACGTGTTCTTCCGTTTTCCACACCAATATAATCCAGCATTGAAAACAGAAGTGTCATACGTCTTCTTGCATAATAGTTTCCGGTACTGTAATGACAGTCTCCCGGATGGCATCCGCACATGATCACACCATCGGCTCCTTTTTCAAAGGCACGGAGGATGAACATGGGATTGACACGGCAGGAACATGGAACACGGATGATCTTTACATCCGCCGGATAGCTCAAACGGCTGCTTCCTGCAAGGTCTGCTCCGGCGTAACTACACCAGTTACAGCAGAATGCCACGATCTTTGGTCTGAATTCTTCCTTTGTTTCTATCGACATATTGCATCCACCTCCGCGATAATCTGTCTGTTGGAGAAGCCTTGAAGGTCCATGGCTCCTGACGGGCAGGCTACTGTGCAGGCACCGCAGCCCTGGCAAAGTGCTGTATTGACAACCGCAACTCTTCTTGTCTCACGGATACCGTGATCGTTGACCTGTTTCTCCTCATAGGAAATCGCTCCGTAAGGACATACATTTGCACAGGTAGAGCATCCGTTACAGAGAAGCTCGTCGGATTTTGCCGTACATGGATTGGTGGTCAGCTTGTCCTTTGCAAGAAGTCCTATAGCCTTTACAGCCGCAGCTCCTGCCTGGGCAACTGTCTCCGGGATATCCTTTGGTCCCTGGCATACACCGGAAAGGAAAATTCCTGCTGTCGGTGATTCTACAGGACGAAGCTTTGCATGGGCTTCTGTAAGGAAATTGTTGGTGTCAATACTTGCAGTAAGCATGGTAGCGATCTTACGTACATCCGGATTCGGCTCAATGGCTGTTGCAAGAACTACCATATCTGCTTTCTTGAAGATCTGCTTATTGTCAAGAAGATCCGAGCCCTGAACAAGAAGTGTTCCATCCGGCTGCGGGATCACTTTTCCTACCTGACCTTTGATGTAGTTTACGTTATACTGCTCAACTGCTCTTCTGTAAAACTCATCGAAGTTTTTACCAGGTGTACGGACATCAATATAAAATACCGTCACATTGGTATCCGGATATTTATCACGGATCAGCATGGCATGCTTAGCTGTGTACATACAGCAGATCTTGGAACAGTATGGCTTTCCACGGTCATCGGAGCAACGGCTTCCAACACACTGGATAAATACGATCTCCTTCGGTGCTTTTCCATCGGAAAGGCGCTCAAGATGTCCTTTTGTAGGTCCTGCAGCATTCATGATACGCTCCAGCTCCAGAGATGTGATCACATCCTTGCTCTGGCTGTATGCGTATTCATCATATTTGTCAAGCTTGATGGTATCAAATCCGGTTGCCACCACGATTGCTCCGTATTTCTGTGTTACGATCTCATCCTGCTGATCGTAATCAATGGCTCCTGCCTGACATACTTTGGAGCAGACACCACATTTACCTGTCTTGAATTTCAGGCAATGCTCCCGGTCGATCACCGGAACATTTGGGATGGCCTGGGCAAACGGAGTATAAATAGCTGTCCGGTTGTTCAGTCCTCTGTTGAATTCGTTAGGGATCTTTTTGGACGGACATTTCTCCTGGCAGACACCGCAGCCTGTACATTTGTCCATGTTGACACTACGTGCTTTTTTGCGGATATCAACGGTGAAATCTCCTACGAAACCAGAAACCTTTTCCACTTCACTGTATGTATAGATATTGATCTTTTCGTGAGCTGCAGCCTCCACCATTTTCGGGGTAAGGATACATGCGGAACAGTCCAGAGTAGGGAAGGTTTTGTCAAGCTGTGACATTCTTCCGCCGATACTTGGCGTTTTTTCCACGATATCAACTTCATAGCCTGCATCAGCAATGTCAAGAGCTGTCTGGATTCCGGCGATACCGCCTCCGATGATCAGTGCTCTCTTTGTAACCTGGCTTTCTCCCGGCTGAAGAGGAGTATTTAAATTTACTTTTGCTACTGCTGCTCTTGCAAGGATCACTGCTTTTTCTGTAGCTTCCTGCATATCCTTGTGGATCCAGGAACAGTGCTCACGGATGTTTGCGATCTCCACCATATATGGATTCAGGCCTGCTTTTTCCGCTGCTTTGCGGAAAGTTGCCTCATGCATACGCGGGGAGCAGGAACAGACAACCACACCTGTGAGATTTTTTTCACGGATGGCTTCCTGAATTCTGGACTGACCTGCCTCGGAACACATATACTGGTAATCCTCGGCGTGTACAACACCCGGCTCTTTCGCTATGACTTCCACAACTTTTTTTACGTCTACCGTAGCGGCAATATTACTTCCGCAGTGACAGACAAATACACCGATTCTCTGCACGTTCTCACCTCCTGTATCTTCTGAATGCACTTACCAGCAGCTGCTGAGGAAGATCCGGATCAAGAAGTTCCGGGATCTCATCTGGTGAAAGATAGTTGCCACCTTTTTCCCGGACAACAAGCTGTCTTGCCCCGTCAATGATCTTTCCGGGTTTTACGTCTCTCGGACAGCGCTCCACACAGGCAAAACAGGAAAGGCATTTCCAAAGGGATGCTGAATTTACAAGTGCTTCGATATTTTCATTGATCACATAGGATACAAACTGATGAGGTTTGATATCCATCTCGTCAAAAGAAGGGCAGGTTGCGGAACATTTGCCGCATTTCATGCATTTTAAAGGATTGGTTCCACTGATCTCCTTTATTTTTTCCGCAGCAGAATGGTTATCTCTCATTTTGCCACCTCCTCTTTGACGCCAAGGGCTTCTGCCAGAAGCTCTGTAAAATAGTAAACCGGCAGTCTGTTTCCGGCATTTTTATTCAGATTATATTTGCACAGTGGACAGGCAGTGATCAGCATATCTGCGCCAAATCCGGCTGCACTTTCTTCAATCTTTTCACACATATTCTGTGACATTTCTTTTTCTTTCAGGGATATATATCCTCCACAGCATTCATTTCTGTAAGGATAGATCACAGGCTCAGCGCCAAGGGCACGGATAAAATCCTCCATGATCCTTGGATTTTCCGGATCATCAAATGCCATGATCTTTCCAGGTCTCAGAAGCAGACATCCGTAATAGGCTCCGATCTTCTTTCCGGTAAGAGGATTTACTACTTTTTCTTTCAGTTTATCAAAACCGACTCTGTCCCGGAGAACCTCCAGATAATGGAGAACGGTTGTCTCTCCTTCATAAGGAGCTTCCAGCTGCATATAATTGTTGGCTCTGGTCCGGATATCTTCCACATTTTTCATATCATCATTGACACGCTTGATCACATGATGACAGGCTGAGCAGATCGTCACCAGATCCTGGCCTTTTTCTTTTGCCTGGTTTAACGCACGGACGGAAGAAAGCTTTGTGGCGATCTCGTCTGTGCCAAGCGGATAAACACCACCACAACACTGCCAGTCCTCGATCTCCTCAAGCTCAAACCCAAGGGCTGTGGCACTGGCTCTGGCATACTCATCCAGATCTTTGGCCTTTGTTCTCAGGGTGCAACCCGGATAATAACTGTACTTCATACCTTTCATTATCCTTTCTTAGTCTAAAATCTGACGTTTATAGTAGATATTCTTGTTCATATATTGTCTTTTTTTTAACGATACATGAATAAAAAAATGAAATCTCAACTAACACTTATTTGAGTTTTTTTATCAATTTGCACCCAAATAAAAGAGAAAAACACTCTTCCTCCGCAATTAAGAAGTGTATTAGCTCGATTTCCGAGATCATCATATCACGTTATTTCTGTTTCGACAAGGCTTTTTCGATATTTTTTTGTGTTTTTTTTAACGTACTTTTGAAAAACCTTATCATTTACGATCCTGCTTCCATGATAATTTTCATTTTCGGGCATAAAAAAAGCTCCGGATCTCTCCGAAGCTTTTTTGCTCCTATCAGTAAATAATGATCGGATAACCTGCATCAATGGTGTTATAGATCAGTGCTGCCTGATCCTTAGGCAGATTGATGCAACCGTGGCTTCCGTTGGTTTTATAACGGTTCCCGCCAAAGGATGACTGCCAGGACGCATCATGAAGTCCCTGTCCGTAGACAAAAGGCATCCAGTAATTAACCTTTACATCGTAACCATATTCATTGCTGGTAAGGTTAAAGGGACTCGCCTTGTAGGCGATCGGCCATGCACCACGATATGTTTCACGCCCCTTCACCGGCTTACCGCTGACAATATCTGTTTCCGTCACAAGGCATCCGTCCTTATACAGCCACAAATGCTGTGCATCCAGACTGACCTCTATGTAACTGCCTGCCAGATCGTCTGTTCCGTTTCTCTGGTATCCTTTTTTGCTGTAAACAGGCTCTCTTGTTACAGCAGTACCACTTTTCAGGTCTTCCAGAAGCTGAGCATATTCTCCGTCCTGATCGATCCGGTATCCGTACTCATTTCCCTCAATGGTCACATCCGTTCCCGCAGATGTATGAAAGGTGCGGGGAACATAAATGGTATTGTATTTGTTGGCAAGCTCACTGATGTAGGCTTTAATGGCTTCTTCATCTAAAGTCAGCGTCTCCCCCTCAGCCTTCAGCCAGGATGTGATCGTATCGGAATCCAGAACAGCCGTTTCACTTCCGAATGTATAAGTTACTGTACTGCTGCGGTATTTCTTCAGCTGGCTGTTCAGGTCTGTAATCTTATTTTTCATATCCTCTGTTACAGTGACCGTCGGACTTACATACACATGCTTGTTGATCGGTACTGTGATGGTATCCCCAAGCAGAGCCGTATCAAATGCTGCGTTCAGATTTATGTCCACGGTAGTCTCCAGCTTATCCGGATCGATTTCCGTCCCCTGTACCTGTTTCACAAGGGTGAATTCTTTTTTCTCCTTATCGTACTGAATGGCTGCATCAATAGAAGCTTTTCTTTCTTCCGTACCGAAATTTGAAAGATCAAGAGCCTGCTTTTCCTGCTCCTCATCTTCCTCGATCTGACATTCCGGTTCTATATTTTCTTCCTTTGGAAAAAGCTTCCGGCTCTCTTCCCGCTGTTTCTGAATTTCTGTAAGCTTACTCAGAAGGGCTTCTTCATTGAGACTGTAGCCCAGCTCTTTCAAAGTTGTACTGTAAACTTCCTGATCATTTTCCTGAAAGGATACCGGACGATCTGCAAATTCCGCAGTGATCTTTTCTTCTGCCTGCTTTGCATCCAGTCCGGAAACATTCACTCCCCATATGGAAATCTTCCGTCCCAGCGTATTATGATCTGCCAAGTATGTATAGACAAATACCCCTGCCACTGCCAGGATCGTTACGCCAATGCAGATTCCAAGTATGATCTTCAGTGTCTTTTTACTGATGGTTGATCTTTTCTCCATACCCTTATCCCTCGAGTCTTATGTAATATATGTTATGTTGTCACACTGGCTGTTATTATAATACAATAAATCCCATTTTCTGTAAAAATGACTTATCCCGGATCCTTCTGATCCGGTAAAAAAAGACAGACTGACGCCTCTGCGAAAATCTGTCTTTCTCATACGTTTCTTTATCTGTTTCTGGCAACAGTATTTCTCTCAGAATCTTCTGCTTCTTATTCCGGCATTACGATCTTGCCTGCAACGGCACAGGCTGCTGCTGTTTTCGGAGATGCCAGATAGATCTGAACCTTGGAAGTTCCCATACGTCCCAGGAAATTACGATTGTTGGTTGCCACGACCTTTTCACCGTCTGTCAGGATTCCGCCGGTCCTTCCGCAGCAAAGTCCGCAACCCGGATGTGTAATGATAGCCCCTGCTTCCGCAAGAGTATCCAGAATGCCAAGCTCAATAGCCTGACGGTAAATTTTGCGGCTGGCAGGAGTCACGATCAGCTTTACAAAGTCTGCAACCTTTTTGCCCTTCAGCACCTCTGCTGCCGCCATAAGATCCTCCAGACGTCCGTTGGTACAGGAACCGATGAATACCTGGTCGATGGTCTCACCCTGAAGCTCACTGACATCACGGATCTTGTCCACCTGAGACGGACATGCCATTACCGGCACAAAATCCTCTGCTTTATAACTTATGGTCTTCATGTAGACAGCATCCTCATCTCCCACAAGACTCTTCTGATAATCATCAAGCTCTACGTTGCAGTAAGCAGCTGTCTTCTCATCCGGTGTGAAAAGTGCACATTTCGCACCGGCCTCAATTGCCATATTCGCCATAGTCATACGGCTTGCCACAGACATATTTTCAATGGTGCTTCCGCAAAATTCCAGAGCACGGTAAGTAGCTCCATCTGCACGAAGGTCACCGATCAGGCGGAGGATGATATCCTTGGACATGACATTCTCCGGAAGTTCTCCGTCGATCACAACCTTTATGGTTTCCGGAACCTTGATCCACATGGTTCCTGTTCCCAGGATGCTGGCCATCTCTGTGTAACCGATGCCGGAAGAAAACGCACCGACACATCCATAAGTCGTGGTATGGCTGTCTGTGCCAAATACAATATTACCGGGTTTAACATAACCTGCCTCAGTCATAAGCTGATGACAGATACCGTCACTTCTGTGTACGTTTTTCATGCCATATTTAGCTGCAAAAGCATCTCCCACATGGAAATGTCTGGTATCATCCTGCTGACTTGCCGGTACAAGATGGTCATAGATCAGAACAACCTTGTCCGGATCCCACAGCTTCTGAAAGCCCATCTCCTCAAATTTTTCCGCTACAAACGGAATAAAGATATCATGGATCATCACTCTGTCCACATTGACCGTCACGATATCACCAGGTTTTACTGCCTTGCCTGTATTATGTCTGATAATTTTTTCAATGATCGTCTCGCCCATTATTTCTCTCCTCTCCGTTTTTTAGTCCAGGCCGTTCAGCTTACGCATGGCTTTTACCAGTCCGCCAGCCTGGATGATATCCATCAGATTCTCCGGAAGAGAAGCGATCGGGTACTGTTTTCCATTGTGCTCTACATGCTCATTCATTACTACCGTAACCTGATCTCCCTCTTTTACATTGTCATGAAGATCCGGCTGCTCAATAAGAAGAAGGCCGTTGTTAATGGAGTTGCGGAAAAAGATCCGGGCAAAAGATTTCGCAATGACACACTGCACACCCAGTGCCTTGATGATCTCCGGTGCCTGCTCTCTGGAGGATCCGCATCCGAAGTTCTTTCCTGCTACAATAATGTCGCCCTTTTGGATCTGTCCGGCCAGCTCCGGACGAAGGGGGCTGAATCCGTACTGTTTCATATCGTCAATGGTTTTCAGTGCAAGGTACTCCGTCGGGATAATGATATCCGTATCAATATCATCACCAAGTACCCACACTTTTCCTGTAAATGCTTCCATATGTATATCTCCTGTTTATTCCGTTCCGTATCATCAGGCAAATGTTTTCTGTCTGCTCTGTTATAAGAACCCACGCCGAAACGGATCATCCTCTGATAATTTCTGAATATATTATTTAAATCTTTTCTGAAACTCTTATACTCTGTCAGCAGTTGCGATCTCACCTGCAACGGCAGATGCAGTAACTGTTGCCGCAGATCCCAGGTAAACCTTGGAGCTCGGATGCCCTGCACGTCCCTTGAAATTACGGGTTCCTGTGCTGATCAGAACCTCATTCTCGCCGATAACACCCTGGCAGCTTCCCCAGCATACACTGCAGTTCGGGTTCATAACAATAGCCCCTGCTTCCATGAAGATATCGATAAGCCCCTCCTTTAATGCCTGACGATAAATGGTCTGGCTTGCAGGAACAACCAGGAAACGAACTCCCTCTGCAACTTTTTTGCCTTTGATCACCTCTGCGCCTACACGGAGGTCTTCAATACGGCCGTTATTGCAGGAGCCAAGGAACGCTTCGTTGATCTTGATGCCGCAGGTTTCCTCAGCCGGAACCACATTGTCAACAAAGTCTGGCTTCGCTACAACCGGACGGACTTTTGAAAGATCAAAGGTATACTCTCTTGCGTAAACAGCATCCGGATCGCTATGATATACCGCTTTTGGCTCACGTCCATGCTCTTTCAGATATTCCAGAGCTTTATCATCAGCCTCAAAGATTCCTGTCTTCGCACCAGCCTCAACAGCCATGTTGCAAAGTGCCATACGGTCGCTGATGCTTAAGGTTCTGGCGCCCTCACCGGTAAACTCCATTGCCTGATAGTTGCAGCCGTTTGCCCCGATCTCACCGATAATGGTAAGGATCAGATCTCTTGCGTAAACACCCTCAGGAAGCTTCCCTGTCAGGTTAAATTTTACGGTTTCCGGAACCATGACCCAGGATGTTCCGGTCACCATTCCGTAAAGGAAATCTGTGCATCCTACACCGGTACCGAAAGCACCAAGTGCTCCGTAGGAACAGGTATGGCTGTCAGCACCGAAGATCAGCTGTCCCGGACGGACATAATTCTCGATCATGATCTGGTGGCAGACACCCTTTCCTTCCCAGAAATCAATATTATTTTCTCTTGCAAAATCTCTCATCTTTTTCTGGGATGCCGCTGTTTTCGGGCTGTCAGACGGTACGTTATGGTCTACGATTAATACCAGCTTCTTTGTATCTGCAATATGAGGATTTTTTAATTTATTGTTGTACATATCAACAGTCAGATGTGTGGTTCCGTCATTGCTCATCAGATGATCCAGTGAAACCGTATAGATATCTCCGGGTTTTACACTGTCCACTCCAGCCGCTGCCGCGATGATTTTTTCTGCGATCGTCATTCCCATCTCTTATTCCTCCTCACGGTTCAGAGAAGCGATAAGGCCGCCCTGATTCAGTATATTCTGCATGTATTCCGGCAGTTTTGTGCAGGAATAAGTCTTACCATTGGCAACAGCAGTTCCCTCGGACATATGAAGCTCCAGGGTATCTCCTGTCTTCACAGCATCCGGGAGATCCTTACAGACAATTGCCGGAAGTCCGATATTAATGGCATTACGGAAAAAAATACGGGCAAAAGATTTCGCAATAACTGCCTTTACTCCAAGTGCCTTAAGAACACCCGGTGCCTGCTCTCTGGAGGATCCGCATCCGAAGTTCTCTCCTCCAACTACAAAATCTCCCGGTTTAACCTTTTTGGAAAAATCCGGATCCAGTGATTCAAATGTGTGGTCCTTCATTTCATCCAGATTCGGCAGAAGCAGATACTGGGATGCAATGATCTGATCGGTATCAAGGTCATTATGAAATTTAAAAATCGTTCCCTTATCCATAAAACAAGTTCCTTTCTGATCGTTATCCATTTCCGGGTTAACATTCCTCTGTTACCCTTTTCGTCCTATATTCTAACACAAAACGTCATATAATTAAAATGTATATTTTTAATACTTAATATAACTTTAAGTTATAAAGTCATTTCCCTGTGATCAGCGCAAAATATCCCCACTCCCACAGAAGCTCTTCAAAACTGTTCTCAAGATATTCCCGGATATCGTCTTCCTCATATCCGGTCATTCTGGAGATCACTACCATATAATCCCGGAGTGTTTCGTAGGGAAGAGATCCCCGTCCATCTTTCTGCCACCGAAGAAAAACAGCCTGGCGGATGGTGGCATATTCCATACCGATCCACTGCATATGGACCAGGGCATCTTCCAGATCTCCCTCCGGTGTCAGAAGATCTGAATATACTTCGTTGGCAAGAAAGCTCCGGAGAAGGTCTTCATATACACGAAATTTCCGATAAAAATCCTCCCGGGCTTCCACCAGTTCCTCTTCCTCATATTCTTCGGACAATTCCTCCGCAAGTTCCATCACCGGCTCCAGATATTTCCGGTAAAGTCCCTCTTTCCGGTAATTTACAGCCAGGTCCTGCAAAAGTTCATTGCATTCGTCCATGGTATCCAGAACAGGCAGCTCTATTTCATTAATAGCATGTTCCAGTTGGCGAATCGTTTTCTCTGAAAAATAATCTTCCACAAGCTCTGTGGTAAGCGGCATGTTCCAGTGAAGTTCCTTCAGAACATAAAAACTTTCAAGAAGGATTTCCTCCGGTGTTTTTTCAGGATCCATTATAAGATCCATAACCTTCCGGCGCACAAGAAAAAGCGGCTGTTCCTTTTCTTTTGGAGTTTCCGGAAAAGCGATTCTTTTCTTCTCCTTCCAGATGTCCAGGACAGCCGGGCAACAGGGCATCATGGTCGCTTCCTTATGATCCTGAAATTCATGGATCTCCCTTGGAAAAATCTGGCAGGTCTCTGAAAGCATCGAATCCCCATAAGCACTTACCAGATAGCACAGTCTGTTCTTTGCAAGAAAAGGACAGTCGTGCTCTTCCGTCATCTTCATGATCCGGCTGCCGTCCTTTTTCATGGTATAGGCCTGCAGGCAGCTTCTGTGTCCGGGCACCTCTGACGGCGGCTGGATGGTTTTCCAGTTTCTGTAGGTTTCATCATCTATGTTGATCTTCCATTCCCTGCAGCAGCTGATGGTGCATTTGTCTGCAATACAGGTAAATTCGTCGTAATAATCAGGTTTTAATAATTCCATGTTTCCTCCATATTCTTTATTTTCCAGCTCCAATGTCTCCTGTTTGCAAAATGGACATGAGTTGACCTGTTTTATTTTCCCCGTAAACACAGAAAAGCGGAATTCTATCCGCTTTTTCTGATATTCTGTGTATTCGTTTTTATTCTGCAGTCTCTCCCAGAAGCTGCCTGTGAACTTTCCGCCTTACAAACCAGAAACAGGTCACCTGCATGATGATCGTAAGGATCCAGGATGCCGGATAAGAAATAAACAGTACTTTCAGTGATCTGTGAGCCGGGAAAATTCCAAAAATCCACACAATTCGAAGGCCGACCGTTCCGATAATAGACAGGATCATCGGCACACCAGAGCGTCCCATTCCGCGCAGTGCTCCCGGAAACAGATCCATCTGTCCGCAAAGGAAATAGGTAACTGTGGTATAGACAAGAATCTCCATTCCGCATTGGATAACCTTAGGGTCTTCCGTATAGATCTTCAGAAGCTGCGGACCGAAAAAGTATGCACCACAGCCCATGGCAAAGGATACGACAAAGGACAGGATCATACAGTCAACAAGTACCCGGTCCATACGTTTCGGTTTTCGCACACCATAATTCTGACTGGTAAAGCTCATGCAGGCCTGGGTAACTGAATTTACAGACACATACAGAAATCCGAAGATATTGTTTGCTGCCGTATATCCTGCCATTGCAATGGAGCCAAAAGAATTTACAGAGGACTGGAGCAGCACATTGGAAAAATTAATCACCGTACTCTGGATTCCTGCTGGAAGCCCTACCTGAAAGATCTGTTTCAGATATTCCATATTTATGGACAAACTCGAAAAACGCAGCTGATAGCTTCCCTCTGTCTGATACAGGCATCGGAGAACAAGGATACAGGAGATCAGCTGAGAAATCACGGTTCCGATTCCGACACCTGCCACACTTAAATGACAAATGATCACAAAAAACAGGTTCAGAAGCGCATTGGCGCAACCGGAAATGATCAAAAAGACCAACGGCCGCTTGGTATCTCCCACTGCACGCAGAATTGCTGCGCCATAGTTATACAGCATAAAAAACGGCATTCCCAGAAAATAGATACGCATATAAAGAGCGGAAAGATCGATCACATCCTCCGGCGTATCCATCAGCTCCAGGCAGATTCTGGCAAAGATCACTCCCAGAAATGCCATGATGATTCCGCTGATCAGAGCCAGCAGGATCGATGTATGTACTGTTTCTGACATTTCTTCATCCTTACCGGAAGCATAAAATCTGGCTGCCAGCACATTGGCACCAAGAGAGATTCCGATAAAAAGGTTGGTAAACACATTGATCAGTGCGGTAGTGGAGCCTACTGCCGCCAGTGCCTCACTTCCGCTGAAACGTCCCACTACCACGATATCCACTGCATTGAACATCAGCTGCAGGATACCAGACAGCATCAGCGGCAGTGAAAACGAAATCAGCTTGTCCATGATCGACCCATTACACATATCGATCTCATACTTGTTTTTTTTCACGATTTCATCCCCCATGTTCATACTTACATAAGAATATTATAGCACCTTTCGTCGGAAATCTACAATGAAATATTTTTATGGAGAATATGCAGCGGCTGCATAAAATACGCAGCCGCACAGTAACGTGTGTTTATCATTTCACTATCTTTCCAGGAGTCCTGCTTCACGAAGGTTTGCAAGAAGTGCATTAAAATCCTCCACAATATCATCTACCGTTGTTGCATTTCCAACAGCAGCTGCCGGGGTTACTGTTCCGGCAGGACCGGTGGCTCCGGCTGCTCCTGCTGGACCAGTGGCTCCTGTTGCTCCCGTCGGACCGATGACTCCGGCTGGACCCGTTGCTCCAGCCGGACCAGTGGCTCCCGTATATCCCTGTATTCCCGGTTCCCCCTGCGGTCCCTGAGGACCCATAGGACCCGGAACTCCCGGACAGCCTCTGGGACCGGTTGGTCCTGTAGGTCCCACAGGGCCTGGGCAGCCTCTTGTTCCACATCTGTCACATCCACAGGAACTATGATTTCCATAACAGGACATACAGGACAAATCCTCATGACTGTCCTGCTGCATTTCCATTTCCTTACGTTTTCGATGCCTGAACAGCATTCTTCGATCACCTCATAGGAAAATAACTTTCCCTACAGTATATGACAACAGCTTTTACCTGTGCATAGGATCCCCGCAAGCTTGTACCCTGCCAGGAAAAATATAATAAAGATATCTTTTCTTTTATACCAGACCATATTTTTCCCAGAAATATTTCTGGTCATACAATACTCCCGGATCTTCCGGCTTCAGTCCCTTCGCTTTCTTATGAAAAAAGAATGCCTGCTCCGGACATCCCATCTTATCATAACAAACGCAAAGCTGCATATATGGCACAAATCCATGACACTCAGCCATAAAAAATCCACATTTTTTCTTATCTGACGGCACAGTAAGCGCCTGCCCATACCAATAGCCAGCCTGTCTGGGAAGCTCTCTTTCCAGAAAAATCTTTCCGACCTCACAACAGATTTCCGCCCTCGGCACATCCATAGTCAGACTGTACAGAAAAGCTTCCAGTGCGTACTTTTTTTCTCCCATTTTCCGGTAGCACTGTCCAAGTACAAAACAGGCATCGATCTTATTTTCCAGCCATCCGGACGGATTTTTCAGGAACTCCACCAACACAGCCTCTGTCTCCGGATAACGCTGATGATAATACAGTTCTCGCCCATAATAAAGCTGATGTCTGGGTTCCAGCGTTTCTCCTCCTGCCAGCATTTTTTCATAAATGCGAAGATTACGGTCCGGATCACCTTTTCCACATTTCCGGTGCCGGATCACCACATCTGAATAAATGATATTTCCCTCCGGAATCACAGTTTCATGAACTGCCCCATTCCATCTGAAATTTCTGGATGTTTTCATTATCCGCTCCCGAAAATAAGAAAATGTTGTTCTCCCGCTCTGGTCAAACCCTGCCGCATATTCCATCATTACAACATCTGTTCCGGGATTCAGAGTTTCTTTAAGACTCTTCAGTTTTTCCAGATTTTCTTCATCCAGGACATCATCCGCATCCAGCCACATCCAGTAATCGGTGCGGACTTTTTCCAGAAGAAAATTACGCGGAGCAGAAAAATCATCACACCAGGGAAAATCAAACACCTGCGACGTATACTGCTCCGCGATCTCTTTTGTTCTGTCTGAAGAACCGGTATCTGCGATCAGGATCGCATCCATCACCTGAGAAACCGGCTTCAAGATCCTCTCAAGAACTGCTTCTTCATTTTTTACGATCATACATAGACTGAGGGAAATCATATTTTAGGATCCTTCGGATTTTTATAATATTTATGCCGTTCCCGTCAGTCCTATGCCTTCTGTCAGTGTACAGCTTCTGCTTTCGGATAAAGCTGAACTCATCCTCATATCACCAACTGTGGTATTTCCTCTATATGTTCTGCAAGATGATCTGCCCCGTTCAGCTCCCCGCTCTCACCATATCCATATAGGCATCCTATAAATGGGCTTTTGCAGGCTCTGGCACATTCCAGATCCTGCCTCCTGTCTCCAACCACCAGATAAGGGCCTGTATATTCCCGGATGATTTCCTGCACAATTTCTGTCTTTGGACGGAATCCATACGATTCGCAGTCATAAAAATGATCGAACCATCGTTCCATCCCAAATTCCTTCCAGTGCGCCTCACGATAGGAAGCTTTACAGTTACTTAAGATCACAAGATGATATCCCCGGTTCTTCAGGGCTGTAAGCATCTCCTCTGCTCCCGGATACCACACTGCCTTATGCTTCCTGATCTGTCTGACCATCAGTTCTCCTACCATCCTGCTCGCCTGCTCTTTATAGCTCTGATCCAGCTCCGGCAAAAATGTATTCCACATCTCCTTACTGTTAAATCCCAGCCAGCCGGCAATTTCCGCCGAGCCTATCTCCCGTTCTTCTGCAGCCTTCTGTTCTGTCAGCCACTGATAGGTTTCACGAAATGCCGGTTCATAGATTCCAATGGTATGATGGATCGTTCCATCATAATCGAATATGATTGTTTTTGTCATCATTTATTTCCCTATCTATTAGAGCTGCTTCATCAGATTGACCATCTCGATCGCAGATAACGCACAGTCATAGCCTTTATTTCCCGCTTTGCTTCCTGCACGCGCAATAGCCTGCTCGATATTCTCAGTCGTGATCACTCCGAATAAGACCGGGATCCCTGTTGCAAGTTCAACCTGTGCGATCCCCTTGGCAGATTCATTGCACACCAGATCATAATGTGAAGTATCTCCACGAATGACAGCTCCCACGCAGATAACTGCATCATATTTTCCGGACTGTGCCATTTTTTGTGCTGTAAGCGGAATCTCAAATGCTCCCGGCACCCATGCTGCAGTAATATTCTCTTCTTCTACTCCATGTCTTACCAGTCCGTCGACTGCCCCTCCCAATAATTTATTCACAATGATCTCATTGAATCTCGCTGCAACGATACCAACTTTCATTCCCTCCGGTGCTACTACTTTTCCTTCTACTAAATTGATCTGTCTCATTTTTTCTTCCTCCTGCTATTTGCTGTTTTTTATAAATTTATTTCCTTAAAAATATGACCCATCTTTTCCTGCTTCGTTTTCATATACTTCCGGTCATACTTTTGTACCGGGATCTCCAATGGTACTCTCTCATTGATCTTCAGCCCGAATTCACCAAGCCCATAGACTTTATCCGGGTTATTGGTCAGTAATCTTAATGATTTCACACCAAGGTCTGACAGTATCTGTGCCCCAACCCAGTACTCTCTAAGATCCGGTGCAAACCCTAACTTCACATTAGCCTCCACGGTATCATATCCCTGTTCCTGAAGCGCATAGGCTTTGATCTTATTGATCAGTCCGATTCCTCTGCCTTCCTGTCTCATATACAGAATGATCCCTCTGCCTTCCGCCTCTACCTGGCGCATCGCTGTCTGCAGCTGCAGGCCGCAGTCACATCTGAGCGATCCGAATGCATCTCCTGTCAGGCACTCCGAATGTACACGGCAAAGCACATCCTCACCATCTCCTAGATCACCTTTTACCAGTGCCAGATGATGCTCTCCTGTAATGTCATTGATATAGCCATACATTTTAAAATCACCGTACTGCGTTGGGAGGTTTGCAGCTGCTTCCTCCTTTACATGCTTTTCATGTATTCTTATATAATCCTGCAGATCACGGATCGTAATAAATGTAAGGTTATGCTCTTTTGCCATTTCCCATAGCTGTGATGTACGCATCATAGTGCCATCTTCTTTCATAACTTCACAGCACACGCCGCATTCTTTCAGTCCGGCAAGTCTCATAAGATCTGTTGTTGCCTCCGTATGGCCATTTCGTACCAGAACCCCGCCTTTTCTGGAAATAAGCGGAAATACATGTCCCGGTCTTCTGAAATCCTCCGGTTTTGACTGATCATCCACACACTTCATAATGGTATAGGAGCGTTCTGCCGCAGAGATACCAGTGGTTGTATCTGCGTGATCCACTGCCACGGTAAATGCTGTACTGTGATTGTCCGTGTTCTCAGCAACCATCGGCGGAAAGTTCAATCTCGCCGCAATTTCTGCACTCATCGGTGTACAAATAAGACCCTTTGCATAAGTCGCCATGAAATTAATATTTTCCCGGGTTGCAAACTCTGCCGCACATATCAGATCTCCCTCATTTTCTCTGTCCGGATCATCTGTGACCAGAATTATTTTTCCTTCCTTAAGATCCCTAAGTGCCTCTTCAATTGTGTTGTACTGATAATTTTGTGACATACTGTATATCCTCCTGTTCTAAAACCCGAATTCTTCAAGAAACTCCATCGTAATTCCGGATTCTTTTTTCTCTTCTTCATTTTTTCTGATGCCAAGCAATTTTTCTACATATTTTCCGATCACATCATTTTCCAGATTAACCAGATCCCCCGGCACCTTTTCCAAAAGGGTGGTTTCTTCTCCTGTATGTGGAATGACCGACACCTGAAAACCAGCTTCATCAATCCTTGCAACCGTCAGGCTGATCCCATCAATACAAACGGATCCTTTTTCCACGATCAGATGCAAAATCTGTGGCGATGTCTCAATCGATACCCAGATGGCATTTTCTTCCCGGAGCATGGAACGTATCACGCCAGTCCCATCAATATGGCCGCTTACTATGTGTCCTCCGAACCTGCCGTCTGCAGCCATTGCACGTTCCAGGTTTACCTGGCTTCCGGCCTTGCAGCTTCCAAGACTGCTTCTTCTGATAGTCTCTGCCATCACATCGGCGGTAAATCCGTCCGGCTGGATCGACGTAACTGTCAGACACACACCATTCACCGCAATACTGTCACCGATCCTTGTTCCTTCCAGGACCTTCCGGGCTTTCACTGCCAGGATCCCTGATTCTCCTGTCAGCTGTATATAACGGACTTTTCCTTTCTCTTCTACGATTCCTGTAAACATGATTCCTCCTGTTTTTTCTCACACACCTGACATCTTATCCGGATGTCCTCACCAATCTGGCAGATATCTGTATATTTCAGTTCCACTGCTTCAGACGGGAATTCAACTCCGATACCTTCTACCGGTGTCTTCCCGGCCACACCGCCAAACAGCTTTGGTGCCACAAAAGCCTGTACTTCCTTTACAATTCCGGCTCGCAGGGCACTGTCATTTAACGTACCGCCTCCTTCCAGGAGAATACTGTCAATGCCTTTGCTTCCAAGATCTGTCATCAGCTTCTTAAGGTCTATCTGATTCTTTTCATCCGGACAGTAAATGGTCTCAACTCCCATGGTATGTAATATTTTTATTTTTTCTTCTGTATTTTTCTGATCTGCATAAGCCACGATCGTCCGGTACTTTTCCGCACTTTTTACGATCTGACTGTCCGGCGGGATCCTGAGCTTACTGTCGCACACAATCCTGACAGGACTTTTCCATCCTTCTACCCGGACGTTTAACATCGGATCATCTGCAAGCACAGTTCCAATGCCTGCCATAATTCCCATGTACTGATGCCGCATATGCTGTACTTCTTTTCGTGCCGCTTCTCCGGTGATCCATTTTGATGCTCCTGTCTTCGTTGCGATCTTCCCATCCAGTGTCATGGCATACTTCATCACTACATAAGGAGTCTTCATAGTAATATAATGAAAAAACACCGGATTCAGCTGATCACATTCTTCTCTCATAAAATCTTCAACTACTGTTACACCAGCTTCCCTTAACATCTGTACACCTTTTCCTGCCACTTTCGGATTCGGATCTCGGGAACCGATCACCACTTTTCTGATCTTCTGTTCAATGATCGCTTCCGTACATGGAGGTGTTTTTCCATGATGACAACAAGGCTCCAGCGTAACATAAATCACCGCACCTTCTGCTGGTTCTGTAAGAGAAGCAATAGCATTACGTTCTGCGTGAAGTTCTCCATACTTTTTATGATAGCCTTCCCCGATAATCCTTCCGTCTTTTACGATCACTGCCCCTACCATCGGATTGGGATTCGTCCAGCCTTCTCCTTTTTGGGCCAGCTGAATCGCCCGAAGCATATATTCCTGATCCGTCATTTTTATTCCTTCTTTCTTATTCCTGTTCTTTGTCTGGTACGCCGAGGCTTTTAGACCTGTGCAATCGGATTCACAGACAAGTGAGTGGTATATTTATTTCGAAAACGATGTGCCAAATACAAAAAAAGCCTGCAGAAATATCTGCAGGGTGGAATTGATCTGTTACATATGATCAATAAATGAATGTCTGATTATTTCCTACATAAAAAGCTCTGAAATGGATCACCATCTCAGAGCTCTGATACTACATTCATTCATACAAAAATCAACTGTACTATCATCTTCTTCCATCCAGACTATACTGTCGGCCCCGGAATCTCACCGGATCATGCCTTTCGGCTCGCGGGCTCTACCGCCGGTAGGGAATCTCACCCTGCCCTGAAGATATCTTTCTCATTCATTTTAATACTTTATCTGTAATTTGTAAAGCGGAATTTTTATTTTACTTAGTTTACATATTTTTGAACAGATCCTTCACGTATTTCGTTGGTCCGGATACCAGATATTGCTGATATAAATTCTGCATCTCTTCACTGCGAAACTGCTCTATTGTCAGCATTTTCCGAAATGATTGAAGAAATCCATTCGTCACTACGCCATGTTTTGAGTCACTTACGAACGGAAGCTTATAAGACAAAAGATGATACTATCTAAAACCAGAAACATGGGAGCTTACCTCAGAAAAATGGCTATCGACGGTTATATCATAAACACCGACACTGCCCCAATTAAGCAGGTGTACGAAGAGATGCATAAAATCGGTGTAAATATCAATCAGATTGCAAAAAGGTAAATACCACAAGTGATTTGTAGAGAACTTTTCACCCTTCATTGTCATAGAAGAATCTTATTTACAGACTTTTTCTCACAGTCTCGTTAGTCCGGACAGGTGGCTCTCGCCACACCGGACTGGCGGCTCTGCCGCACCGTAATATTCAGCTGTCCATATGTTGCATTCAAGTTATATGCTGTTGCTCTGGCAAGCCTTGTCCTCATATCCGCTAATGTTAGCAAAGCTCCATCAATTTTCAACTCTGGGTTGAGTTGTCTTTGCACCTTACCGATTGTTTTCATAAGCTGTGTCATGCCTTTTAATGGCAGATATTGCGCCTGTACGGGAACAATCACACTGTCTGCCGCGGCCAGCGCATTGATGGTCAGCATTCCTAAACTCTCGGCATACAATCTATCAGGATATAATCATAATCCATTTTCAAACCCGATAGATATAATTTTAATGTCTGTTCCCTGCTCATCGCATTGACCAGTGAGATTTCCATACCGGATAATTCAATATTTGTGGGAATAATATTTACGCCCTCTTCGTGATGCAAAATTCCTTCATTATATGCAAATGGTTCATCCTGTAAAATTTTCTGCATCTGTGTTGCCAATGTAATCGGAAGATTGTCTGCATCAGTCCAACCTAATGCAGTGGTTAGATCTCCCTGTGGATCGGCATCGAACAACAATACTTTTTTCCCCTGCTTTGCAAGATCGATTCCCAGATTTAAGGTCGTTGTGGTCTTGCCAACGGTTTCTCCCTTCTGATTCGCAAGAGCGATTACTTTACACTTGGTCATATGGTTTCCTCCTTCCTTGGAAAATTTAATAGCCAGACCTTTTTATGGAACTGGCTATGTATAAAAATGGATATGAAAAAACCGACTGATTCTTGGTGAACCAATCGGCTATGTAATTATTTTTTAATATGTATAATTCTCTTCTTTCATAAGACTTCTCAAAAACTTTACAGGCTCTGTTTCTCTTCGTATAATTCTTGAATTGCATATTATTTCTATCAGCTGTTTAGTGTCTGAAACAAGAATTCCATAATTCTTTGCAACATCAAGTGCTCCTGTTTGATGACCAGAATTTGCAATATGCCAACCAATTATATCTCCTCTTTCTAATTTGAACCAATCTGGAAGAATTTCTCCTGCTCGATAAGACTTATTATACACATTATTCATTGTTGTTACAAACTCTTTCATATGTCCTACATTATCTTTATTAGCATATTTTTTGCATTGTCCTACAATTCTTATTGGTCCTTTAGTTCCAAATAAAAAATGAGCTTTTTGTGGAAAAGATATTCTTGCAAAAAAGTCAACACCACCTTCATTTCCAGGTGCTGTTAAACTAATTTTATCTGCTCCCAATAAATCACATATCACACATGCCATCACTTCATATTCTCTATCATTTAATTTATCAAAAAACTTGTATAATTCTGGACGTATTTTATAATATTCTCGTTTTGAATCAGTATCTAATTTTTTTCCTATCCACCTAACCTTTTTTTCATAATTGTTAACTATAGAAAACAAAGGCACTATGCCATTAGAAATATCTTCTTCATACTGCTTTTTATAGCTATTCCATAATCTATTCACCTTATTTGCTGCCATAGTTTCCGCTTTTACCGTGTCATCTGTCAACGTTTTAAGAATAGCTTTTTTTAAAATTTCTTCAAAAAAATACTCTTTGTCATCGTAATGACTCCGATACAATTTATTGAATATTATTGTATTTTCATTTACTGACATGCATCTAATATCTCTCTAACTTTATCTGATAATTTTTCTAGTAAATCTGATAATTCCTCTTTACGCGACCTTACCAATTTAAATGGAATATCATCAAGCGCCTTTGTACAAGATTTAATTTTTTCTAATGTCTCCGTAGACGGATCTTGACTTTCAAGATATTTTCTTGTATTCGCACTATTTTGTGCTTTTTCTAGATCTCCGTCTGCTCTAAACATTTCAAAATCAGAAATGGATTCCCTCAATAAAAATGATATGATTCTTATATCATTGCTTCTTTTTATTAAACGATTATCCCAATTTCCCCTTACCTCTACTCCATCCAATACATTTTCTTCATTTCTTGGATATAACCATGATAAAAATTCATTAAATTTCAAATTATCTTTAAATTTATACTCTGTATCATTCCATTGTAGCCAATCTTTAAAAACTGGATTGCTTCTACTGAATATTTCTTGTAAATATGGATATGCTCTTTCATCTATTTCTTGTGTGTAGTCAGACTCTTCCGCGGCTTGTATAAATGCATAATAGCCCCTTACCCATTGCCCTGCACCATATGCTGTCAAGCCGAATTTTTTTCCAACCTCTGTCAAGCTCAAATTTTCGTCTTCCATTAACTGTACCAACAGCCTCGCTTTATTATATGCCGGCCATTCTTGGATTCCTATAATATGTCGCAATCCTTGAAATACCCATGATGGTTGTCTTTCTGATCCTGTATAAATTAAACAACTAATTTCTTTTAAAGAATCAACAACAGATTCTTCAACCTGTTCAGGATTCCCCTTATATAATTCCATAATGTTCTTGGCGGCACATATTCTCCGATTTCCTTCAAGTACTACATATTTATTCTCTGCAAACTTTTTTACAATTACTCTATCAATTGGAAGGAAACCATTTATTTGTATATTATCAACCAATTTATAAATAGAAAATTCTTCTTCTAACTTCCTTTTTGTTGTTGCTTGAATACTTGCATCTGAAATTTGTTGATCCGGAATGTCATCCCATTTAAGCGATGTAAACCTAGGATTATTGGGGTCCAAGTATATTTCATCTAATGTTATTTTTGCATCAACCAACTCTTTATTTAATGTATTAATATTATCCTGCATCTTTTCAACTCCTTTTTTATATTATACATAATTGTATCCTATTCCTCAATAATTATGTCCGGCATCTCCACATTTCCATGCACCAAAAGACATTCTGTTCTTCTTCCAAACTACCATTTGTTTTATATCAAGTCCAATTCTCTTTCTATTTTTCTCTTTTTTTCATCAATCATACGAGCAATGAATTCTTCATAATTCTCTTCAGGATATAATGGATTATTTTCACTAATCCATTCTCCATCAGAAAAAGCTTTTATAGCTTCTGCAAACTTTAGAAGACTATTTCCAATACCACCTTGATAATATTCATTTGTTGGACTTATCTTACTATACAAAATTTTTAACTGCTCTAAATGTTCATCCAAATTTAAAGTTTTTCCAGAATCCGGATATTCAGCATTCATTCTACGCTTAATAATATCTGTAATTTCCTCACTTGTTGCTTCTTCACAAGATGTACCTCTTCTAATATATATTCTATTTTTCTTTAAATTGGTACTTTCTTTCATCGACATAAATGGTATAAATCTCGGACAATCTTTAATAACCATCATTTGATATTTGTGGTTTTGCAATTTTTCATATTCCGAAGAGTCATATACAAAGTCATATACTTCATACTGTAGGTCAGTTGAAATATAATTTTTAATATCATTTGATATTTTAGCTTTATCTACAATCTCTTCAATTCCTTCATAAGAGAAACTTTTATCTTCCTTTTCTTTTATCCCAAATATAATAATTCCACCGCCTGAATTACCAATTGCCAACATTTCCTTTACTAATTTCGCTGATTCTATCCATTTTTCTTTAAAATCAATAGAATTATGTTCTCCTGTTTGCCCTTTTAAAAAATTTCGAAAATTATCTAAAGTCGGTTCCTGTAACAAGCGATAAACTATATCTTTCAATTGATCTGGTAACTTCATAAAACATTCCACACCTTTCATTTTCCAAGCAACACATATTTTGTTTTACATTTTCAATTATAACAACTCTTCAAACTCTATGCATTAATTTCTTCTATACTCAAAAGCAGGTGACGCCCCCTCTTCAGTTACCCGCTTTTCACCTATTCTTCTGTCTTATATTATCTCCATTATAATCCCCCTTCCCCATTTTTATCAATCGGTAATTATTTCCATGACAACTTACGAAAAGTTGGAAAATTTCACGCTAATCCACGAAAAAAGTTGGGGAATTTTGGGGAATTACACTATTCCCCAACAAAATAAGATAAGCAATTTCCGCCAACTTATTTTAGAAGAACAAGGCAAAGTTTCACATTGCAGTTGGGGAGTTGCAATTTCCCAACTTACTCCCCAATTTTTCCCCAATTCCGCTATCAAATTGCGATAATTAACGATAAGTTTCAATTTACTCCCCAAAACGCAAAAAAGCCTTGAATTGTCCCATTTTCATAGGAAATTCAAGGTTTTTCGTTGATTTACACGATCAATTTACGGTTCAAATCCTTTTGCGAACTGTTCGATTATGCGTTCATCTGTTTTGCAACTTCCTCAGCGAAGTTCTCTTCTTTTTTCTCAAGACCATCGCCTGTCTCGTAGCGAACGAAGCCTTTGATCTGGATCTTAGCGCCGTTCTCTTTTGCTACCTGCTCTACGTATTTAGCAACGGACTGTTTTCCGTCCTCTGCTTTTACGTATGTCTGGTCAAGAAGGCAGATCTCTTTGAGCTCTTTCTTGATACGTCCTGTGATCATTCCCTCGATAACCTTAGCCGGTTTCTGGGACTCCTTCGGGTCGTTCTGGATCTGAGCCATAAGGATCTCTTTCTCATGCTCGATATAGTCAGCGCTTACTTCCTTGTCGCTTGTGTACTGCGGTTTCAGAGCTGCGATCTGCATAGCTACGTTCTTAGCCATCTCTTTAACAGCATCGTTAACAACATCTGTCTCAACGTCTACAAGAACGCCGATCTTTCCACCCATATGAGTGTAGGAAGCGATGAATCCGTTCTGCTCCTCAACCTGAGCAAATCTACGGATGTTCATGTTCTCGCCGATTACTGCGATCTGAGCTGCAAGAGCCTCTTTTACAGTCTTAGTTGTATCAAGTGCCCATGCCTCAGCAAGGAAAGCATCGATATCAGCTGCTGTTGTGTTAAGTGCCTGTGCTGCAACATCTGCAACATAGCCCTGGAATTTCTCATTCTTTGCAACGAAGTCTGTCTCAGCATTAACCTCAACAACGACTGCTTTCTTTCCATCCTCTGTTACCAGAGTTTTGCAAAGACCCTCTGCTGCGATACGGCTTGCTTTCTTCTGTGCTGTAGCAAGACCCTTCTCACGCAGGAACTCAACTGCTTTATCCATATCACCATCTGTAGATGTAAGAGCTTTCTTACAATCCATCATTCCGGCGCCGGTCATCTCTCTTAACTCTTTTACCTGTGCTGCTGTAATAGCCATTGTTCGTTTCCTCCTGAAATATTCTGTTTATACGAATTATTCCTCTGTAGCTGCAAACTCCTCAGACTCAGCCTCGATCTCGCCATCTGCCTCAGCAGTTCCCTGCTTAGCCTCGATAACAGCGTCAGCCATCTTGGAAACGATGAGTTTTACTGCACGGATAGCATCGTCATTTCCCGGGATCACATAGTCAAGCTCTTCCGGATCACAGTTAGTATCGCAGATACCGATAAGCGGGATTCCAAGTGTATGAGCCTCCTGTACGCAGATTCTCTCTTTCTTAGGATCTACGATAAAGATAGCATCCGGGATTCTCTTCATCTCTTTGATTCCGCCAAGGTTCTTCTGAAGCTTAACAAGCTCTTTGCGAAGCTCGATAACTTCTTTCTTAGGAAGTACGTCGAATGTTCCGTCAGCTTCCATTGTCTCGATTTCTTTCAGTCTTGCGATACGGCTCTGGATTGTCTTGAAGTTTGTAAGCATACCACCAAGCCATCTCTCATTTACGAAGAACTCTCCACAACGCTCTGCCTCTGTACGGATAGCATCCTGAGCCTGTTTCTTAGTTCCTACGAAAAGGATGTGTCCACCGTTGGCAACGATATCTGCTACTGCATTGTAAGCATCGTCAACCATTCCTACAGACTGCTGAAGATCGATGATATAGATACCATTTCTCTCTGTGTAGATGTACGGAGCCATTTTAGGGTTCCATCTTCTTGTCTGATGTCCGAAATGAACACCTGCCTCTAAAAGCTGCTTCATTGAAATAACGCTCATGTCTTTTCTCCTTTTTGGTTAAATTCTTCCGCACAGGTCGCCTTCTCTCTGGACCCATCCTCACACCGTAGGGCACCATCCTTATAGAATCGCCGTGCGTGCTTATTTTTGCAACTTCTGAATTATAGCATAGAAAATCCCCTTATGTAAAGGGGATTTTTCCAATTTTTTTCTGTTTTTCAGCGGTTTCCGGCAGACTTCAGAAGCTCCAGCTCTTTTTCGGTGAGCGAACGATATTTTCCTGTCGGAAGATCTGAAGGAAGCGCCAGCGGCCCCATGGATAGTCTTTTCAAATAAGTTACTTTTTTTCCCAGTGCCTCCATCATCCGTTTTACCTGATGGAATTTTCCCTCGTGGATAGTAAGTCGGATCTCAGATTCCCAATTCTTACCGGCTTCTGCAGATTCTGTACCGG
>OHYL01000240.1_pt1 | contig 30355 bp, 28 predicted proteins | sample 1580261 | NCBI WGS metagenome assembly OHYL01 (sample SAMEA3882548, study PRJEB24775) | human gut metagenome | biome: human-associated habitat; feature: intestine environment; material: feces | place: Netherlands | collected 2009/2010 | reverse complement strand
TGCACTCAATGCAAGAAAGGATCCGCATGGCAAGCCTGTCGGATGAAATCTCGTCGCGCCGCACATTCGCGATCATCAGCCACCCGGACGCCGGTAAGACCACGCTTACCGAGAAGCTGCTGCTCTATACCGGCAGTATCCAGACCGCCGGCTCGGTCAAGGGCAAGAGCTCGGCCAAGCATGCCGTCTCGGACTGGATGGACATCGAGAAGGAGCGCGGTATCTCCGTTACCTCCTCGGTGCTGCAGTTCACCTACAACGGCGCCTGCGTCAATATCCTCGATACCCCCGGTCACCAGGATTTCTCGGAGGATACCTACCGTACCCTTATGGCCGCCGACGCCGCGGTCATGGTCATCGACGGCGCCAAGGGCGTCGAGGCCCAGACCAAAAAGCTCTTTAAGGTCTGTACGCTGCGCCACATTCCCATCTTCACCTTTGTGAACAAGCTCGACCACGAGGCTCGCGATCCGTTTGAGCTCATGGAAGAGATCGAGAACGTCCTGGGCATCAACACCTATCCCATGAACTGGCCGATCGGCAGCGGCCGCAACTTCCGCGGCGTGTTCGATCGTCAGACTCGTCACGTCATTGCCTTTGAGGGCGACGGCCACGCCAACGCCACCAAGAAGGTCGCCGAGGTCGAGGCTGAGCTGGGCGATCCTTCCATGGACGAGCTCATCGGCGAGGAAAACCATAAGAACTTGATGGACGATATCGAGCTGCTCGATGGTGCCGGCGACGAGCTCGACTTGGATGCCGTGGCCTGCGGCAAACTGAGCCCGGCGTTCTTTGGCTCGGCGCTCACCAACTTTGGCGTGGAGCCCTTCCTCAAGGAGTTCCTGCGTCTGGCCCCGACGCCGCGCGCCTATACCGATACGCTTACCAGCGAACCGGTCGATCCCTGCCGCGACGACTTTAGCGGCTTTGTGTTTAAGATCCAGGCCAACATGGACAAGAACCACCGCGACCGCATCGCCTTTGTGCGCATTTGCTCGGGCAAGTTCGAGCGCGGCATGGATGCCTTCCACGTGCAGGGCAACCGCAAGCTTAAGCTTGCCACGGGCACGTCGATGATGGCCGATGACCGCGCCATCGTGGACGAGGCGTACGCGGGCGATATCGTGGGCCTGTTCGACCCGGGTATCTTTAGCATCGGCGACACTGTGTGCTCCGGCAAGCGCCACGTGCAGTATCCGCAGATCCCGACGTTTGCCCCCGAGATGTTCGCTCGCATTACGCAGGTCGACACGCTCAAGCGCAAACAGTTCGTCAAGGGTATGGAGGAGCTTGCCCAGGAGGGTGCCATCCAGATCTTCCGCGAGCTTGGTGCCGGCATGGAGAGCGTCATCGTGGGCGTGGTCGGCGTGCTGCAGTTTGAGGTGCTCGAGCGCCGCCTCAAGGCCGAGTACCGTGTTGAGGTTCGTCGCCAACCGCTGCCCTATACGGACATTCGCTGGATCCAGAACGACCCCGATACCATCGATATCCCGGGCCTTTCGCTCACGCGCGACACGCTGCGTGTCGAGGACATGCGCGGCGGTAAGCTACTGCTGTTCACGAGTCCGTGGAACGTGGATTGGGCAACCGACCACAATCCCGACCTTATCCTGTCGGAGTTTGGCAACGTAGCCTTTTAACGCACCAGTGCGGTGGCCCTGCGGGGCCGCCGCGCCGATTGCTTGCCTGATGCCGCGTGAGCGGCTATCATACCCACCGTCGTCTCAAGACCGAGACGTTCGAGCAGTTCGGGTCCGATATCCTGCTCGTTAAACCTAAAACCAAAGGAGTACATAATGATCAAGAAGGTCATGGAGGACTATAAGGTCCTGTTGCGGAGCATTCCCGCGGCAACGGTTTCGCTGTTTTTCGTGAGCGTCATCATGATGAACCTGCTGGCCAACAAAGAGCTTATCAGCCTGCCGTATCTGGCACTCGATTGCGGCTTTGTGGTGAGCTGGGTTTCGTTTTTGTGCCAGGACATGATCTGCAAGCGCTTTGGCGCCAAGGCATCCATCAAAATCTCTATCCTCGCGCTGCTGGTCAACCTGGCCGTGAGCCTGTGCTTTTGGGCATGCTCGCTCACGCCCGGTATGTGGGGCGCCTACTACGACACCGGCATGATCGAGGTCAACACCGCCCTTAACGCCACCATCGGCGGCACCTGGTACGTGGTGCTGGGCTCTTCGCTGGCAATGCTCGTTTCTGCCGTGGTTAATTCCACGCTCAACCAGTCGCTCGGCCGTATGCTCAAAAAGAATAACTTTGCGAGCTTCGCCTTCCGCTCCTATGTGTCCACGGGTGTTGGCCAGTTTATCGACAACCTGGTCTTTGCCATTGTGGTGAGCCACACGTTCTTTGGTTGGACCTGGGTGCAGGTCCTTATGTGCTCGCTGACCGGCGCTGTTGCCGAGCTGCTGTGCGAGGTCTTCCTGAGCCCCGTGGGCTACAAGGTCGTGCGCGGCTGGGAGCGCGAGAATGTGGGCTCCGAGTACCTCGAGCGCCACGCAACCGCCTAAGGAGCAAGTATGCGGGTTTTGATCACGGGCGCTTCGGGCGGTATCGGAGCCGCGTGCGTTCAGCGCTTTTTGGACGAAGGTCACGAGGTCGTGGGCTTTGACCTGCTGCCGGCGGCGATCGAACACGAGCGCTACCGCCATCTGATCGTTGACGTGCGCGAGCCTGACTCGTTTCCAGACGGTCTTGAACCCCAGGTGATCGTGAACGTTGCCGGTACGCAGGATTCGGCCGACGACATCGCCGCCAACCTGTATGGCACCATCAACGTGACCGAGCGCTACGCCTTTGCGGGGGAGGGGCTTGCCGCCAAGCCGGCGCCGGCTATCAAATCCGTGGTCAATGTGGGGTCGGCGAGCGGGCATACGGGATCGGAGTTTCCCGCCTATGCCGCCAGCAAGGGCGGTGTTATCGCCTACACCAAGAACCTTGCAAACCGCCTGGCACCGCAGGCCATCGCCAACAGTGTGGACCCGGGTGGCGTTATCACGCCGCTTAACCGTTGCGTGATGGAAGACGAGCACCTGTGGAACCAGATTATGGAGCTTACGCCGCTTAAGCGCTGGGCTACCGCCCAAGAGATTGCCGAGTGGATCTACTTTGTGGGCGTGACCAACCGGTTTATGACTGGGCAGAGTCTGCTGATCGATGGCGGCGAGGCCGGCCGCACACAATTTATTTGGCCCGAATAGGAAACGCGCCCGATGGAAAGCCGTCGGGCGCGTTTTTGATGCATCGATTTTTAGCCGAGGCAAGTCCAGTTGACGGGGGTCGAGCCGTGCTGTTCGAGTAGCTGATTGGCAGCGGAGAAGGGGCGCGATCCCATAAAGGCAGGGAGTTCCGCCGTGGCACGGTTGGCCGAAAGCGGCGAGGGGTGCGTGGAGGCCAGGCAGAACTTGTCGGTTGCCTTGCCCGCGCCAGTTGCGACGAGCTTACCTTCGACCATCTGCTGGGCAAAGCGGCCCCATGCCAAAAAGACTACCGGCAGGGGCAGCTGGCAGCAGCGTTCGATAACGTAGTCGGTCAGGGTGCTCCAGCCTAGTTTGGCGTGCGAGTTCGCGGCGTGTTCGCGCACGGTGAGCGTAGTGTTGAGAAGCAGGACGCCCTGTTGTGCCCATGGCGTTAGATCTCCTGTGGCGGGAATGGGGCAACCCAGATCGGCATTGAGTTCCTTGTAGATGTTGCGCAGGCTCGGCGGCAACTTGGTTTGCGTCGCGGGGACCGAGAACGACAGCCCCATGGCCTGGTTGGGTCCGTGATAAGGGTCTTGACCCAAGATGACAACCTTGACCTGGTCGGCCGGCGTGTAGGCGAGGGCATTGAGGATGTCGTCTTGTGCCGGGTAGATGGTCTGCTCGGCACGCAAAAGGGCGATGCGCTCGAGCAGCTGGTTCGTAGTGTCACGTACCGGCTGCGGCGCATCGCCCAACCAAGTTGCTATGTTGCGGTCGCGAGTTGCGGTGTCCATGGGGCTCCTTTATGGCAGATACTCTGTTGGCATCTATTGTAAAGGCGCACCGGTTGCCTTTACGCCACGGCTGTATGAAGAGTGGGGTCTACGAGACGTGCTCGGGCGCTCCTGCCATGCGAGCTTGTCCATGTGCGCGGAGGCGCGGAAGCTCGACGGTTGCCACCATGACGCCGGTTAGGATGAGGGCGGCGCCAAAGAAGGCGATGGGGCTCAGGACCTCGCCAACCAGGAAGAACGAAAAGACAGCGGAGCAGACCGGCTCAAGCGAGAAGGCGAAGCCGGTGGTCTCGGCGGGCACGTGGGGCTGCACGAGCGTCTGGGTGATAAAGCCGTAGGCAGAGCAGATGAGTGCGAGCGCGACGACGACCACGATCTCGCTGGGCGTACTGGGAAGTGTGAAACCGCCAAAGACGCATGCGGCGATACCCGAGAACAAGCCGCCGAAGCCCAGCTGCCAAACGCCCAAAGCCAGCGGGTCGACATCTTCGACAAAGCGCTTCGCCACAATGATATGGCCGGCATAGACAAAGGCGGAGAGCAGCATGATGATCGCGCCGGGATTCAGGCTGGTAAAGTCTGCGCCCGAGAGCAGCAACATACCGCAGGTGACGATGGCGGTGCCGACGAGCACTTTGCGCTCGGGGGCGCGACGCAGCAGGGCGGCGTTGGCAAACGGCACAATCACGACCGTCAGGCTCTGCAAAAAGCCGGCGGTGGAGGTGGAGGTGAGGCTGGAGCCCAGGCACATGCAGGTGAGCTCGGTTGCCATAATGGCGCCGATGATGGCGGCACGGACCATAAGGTCGCGGTTGATGCGCAACGCGTGCTTGTGGAAGAGCAGCAGGCAGACCACAAAGGCGATGATGCAGCGTAGCGCGACGATGCTCGTGGCGTTCATGCTGTCCATGCCGATCTTCATGAGGGGGTACGAAAAGCCCCATGCGACGGGAACGGAAAATGAGAGCGCGATTGCTTTTTTGCGGTCCATGGGACTCCTTTTGTTACAGAACGGTTTCGTAAAAAGGATTCTGCTCCCAGATATTGATGTAGTAAAGCGAATGTATCTTCAGTATGATTAAGAAACGCTAATGTTGGCAGAAAAAGCGCTGGCAAAACGTTTTACGGCTGCATTGATGTGGAGGCACGATGGCATCGCGGTATCAGATTGTTTGTATGGTGGTCGATTGCGGCAGTCTGAAACGTGCGGCCGACGAGTTGGGCTATACGCAAAGCGCGGTGAGCCAGGCCGTCAAGGCGCTCGAGCGCGAGCTGGGCACCACGCTTATCGAGCGTGGTAAGCAGGGCGTTTCGCTTACGCGCGACGGTAAACAATATCTGCCGTACCTGCGCCAGATTGTGACCGCCGAGGTCGAGCTCGAGGGCAAGCGCCAAGAGCTGCTGGGGCTTTCGTCGACCGATATTCGCATCGCGACGTTTACTAACGTGAGTCGTACCGTGCTGCCGCGTGTGATCCGCGACTTTGGTGCGCTGCACCCGGGCGTACGCTTCACCCTCAAACAGGGCGATTACACGCGCAACGCTCAGTGGGTGCACGATGGCGTGGTTGATTTTTGCTTTACGGCGCGCGGATTTACCGCTGGGCTCGAGAAGCGCGTGGTCTATCACGACGAGTTGGTGGCGCTGCTGCCGGCCGCGCATCCGCTGACGGTAAAAGAAAAAGGTGACGCTCGCCGACCTGGCGTCCGAGCCGTTTGTGCTGCTGGATGAGGGCGAACAGAGTCTGGTGCTCGATGCATTCGCAACGCATGGGCTGTCGCCGCACGTGACGAGTGAGGTGACCGATGACTACACCATCATGGCGATGGTGGAGGAGGGCCTAGGCGTGAGCATGCTCTATCGTCGTACTGTGGAGGGCATGCGAGCCGATATTCGTGTGCGGCCCATCGTGCATGCCCCCTCGCGCGACGTGGTGGCCGCCTGGCGCAGCTGGGACACCATGCCCATCGCCACGAGGCGCTTTATCGACTATATGAGCTCACATATTGTCAATTAATGACTGGCGTGGCGTTGAGTGCGGTGTTTAGCGGGCTGTTGCTTTGGCTTGGGTGGCGCGATAGGTGCGTGCCGGGTGGCAGAGTAGTACCGCCACGACCATAAAGAATGCCGTGGTGCCCAGGCTGATGGGGTAGACCATCATGATGTTCGCAAAGGTGCGGAAGTGCGGGAACACGCAGAACACCCAATAGAAGCGGATGCCGCAGACGCAGATCATGGTGATGAGGGCGGGCGTGAGCGAGATACCAAAGCCGCGCAGGTAGCCTGACATATTTTCGTAGAACATGCTAAAGGCGTACGCCGGGAAGATCGAACATACGCGGATATAGCCGATCGAGACGATGTTGGGATCGCTGTTGAACAGCGACAAGATCTCGCGCCCCAGGCCAACAATAACGATAATTGTGGTGAGCGCGACGATACCGCCTTCGACTAGGCAGACCTTGAGCGTCTTGGTGCAACGGTCAATCTGGCGGGCACCGTGGTTTTGTCCCACAAAGGTGGTGCAAGCCTGGCTAAAGCTGTTGAGCAGGTTGTAGCATACGTACTCCAAGCTCATAGCGGCGCTCGATGCCGCCATGACCTCGGTGCCCAGGCTGTTGATGGCAGACTGGATGATGATGTTGGCGACGGCAAAGACGGCGCTCTGGATGCCGGCGGGCAGGCCGATCTTGACGATGCGCTTGAGGGCGACGGGGTCGATAGCCAAGTCGCGCGGGGTGACGCGGACGACGGAGTCGGTCTTGAGCAGGCGGATAAAGAGCGTAGCGGCGCTGACGGTGTAGGCGATGGCGGTGGCGATGGCGACGCCCGCGACGCCCCAGTGGAGCACGGGGACAAAGATGAAGTCCAGGCCAATGTTGAGGACGGTGGACACGGCAAGCGCCTGCAGCGGCATGCGGGTGATGCCGACGGAGCGGAAGATTGCGGCTTCAAAGTTGTAAAGCAAGATTGAGGGCATGCTGAGCAAAAAGACGCGTAGGTAGAGCGAAACGAGCGGCATGGTTTCGGCGGGAACGTTGAGCGCGGCGAGCATGGGCTCGGCAAAGATCTCGCCCAGCGCGATGACGACAAAGCCTACAAGCGCCATCAAAATCGAGGTGTGGACGGCGCGTTTGACCATGTTCTGATCATTGCGGCCGATAGCGTTGGCGATGACCACGTTGGAGCCAAGCGACATGCCAATAAACAGGTTGAGCATAAGACTGGTAAGCGGGACATTGGAGCCGACCGCCGCCATGGCGAGGGTTCCCTGGTCGCCCGAGAAGTTACCGATGATGACCGTGGCGATGAGGTTCGACAGCTGCTCCAAGATGCTCGTGGCGGCCACGGGGAAGGCGAATAGGGGAATATTGCGCCACAGCGATCCGGTGGTCATGTCAATGTGCTTAGATACGTTGTCAGCCATACGCTCTCAATCTCTAACATGCTTTTTTGTGCTTATTTGCGCAGACGATGATACTCCTAATCGACTAGTCATTGGGGACGTTCTAAAACGACTAGTCATTCAAGAACGTCCCCAATGACTAGGTGGGGAAGGCGTGCGACAATGGTGCGCGTCGTGTTGTTCGCGCTAAGGAGTTGCCATGTTGTTGTGTCCCGTTTGCCATGAGCCGTTGGTGGACAATGAACGCGGTGCTGCATGCGCGAGCGGACACTGGTTTGACCGTGCGCGCGAGGGCTATCTATATCTACTGCGCTCGTCCAAGAGCGGCGACTCCATGGGCGATCCCAAGTCGCAGGCGCGCAGCCGTCGTGACTTTTTGAACCGTGGATACTACGCGCCGTTGCGCGATGCGATGGTCGAGCTGGTGCGCAAGCAGGTGTCTGGGCGTGCTGCGTCTACGAGCGGCCCCATGACGCTGCTCGATATTTGCTGTGGCGAGGGCTATTACACCAGTGCCATGGGCGCGGTGCCGGGCGTAGATGCTTACGGTTTTGACCTGGGCAAGGAGATGGTGCGCCTGGCCGCCAAGCGCGGCGATGCGACCTACTTCGTGGCCAACATGAAGGACATCCCCGTGGCCGACGGCGCCTTCGATATGGTGACCGAGCTCTTTGCTCCCTTTAACGAGCGCGAGTTTGCCCGCGTGCTGGCGCCCGAGGGCTCGCTCTACACCGTCGTGCCGGGCGCTCGTCATCTCTTTGGGCTTAAGGAGGTGCTCTACGATACGCCGTACCTTAACGACGAGAAGCTGCCGCAGACCACCGAGCTCGAGTTGGTCGGAACGCAGCGGGTGTCTGCGAACATTACGCTCCAGACTCAGGCAGACATCGAGGCGGTGTTCCAGATGACGCCGTACTACTACCGCACGCGCCCTGCCGACAAAGAGCGCCTGGCAAACTTGGACACCCTTCAAACCGACATCGACTTCATCATCGCCGAGTACCGCCACAGCTAACAACCTGCCAAAAAGGGACAGGTTTATTTTGGTAGGTTTTATCTGGGCAAACGTAAAGGGCCGACCGCGGAGATGCGCGATCGGCCCTTTTTAGCTGCTTGATAGCAGGGGCTATGGGAGACAGGTGCCTACAGGCGGTCCTTGTTCTCAGCCTTAACGGCGTGTGCCTGCTGAACAAAGAACAGGTCGTACACCACGATGACAAAGGCGCCAAAGTTGATGGCGTCGCCGCCAAACGCGGGAAGCGTGAGCACCGCTTGGGCAAGCGTGGCGACCGCGGCAACAATACCGAGCTTAAACGCGCCGTCCACCTGCGAAGGCTTGTTGGCGCCCTTGATACCGGCGTTGCCTGCGGCAAGGTCGACGAGACCCTTGGCGATAAGCACGACCGCCGCGAGCGTGGCGTACGAACCGTACGTGGAATCGAGACCGCCCGTGGCGATACCGACGCCGGCGGTGACGAGGCTGGCGATGCCCAAAACAAAGTAGATGAGAGCAAGGATTTTGAGAGTCTTGCGAGTGAAGCTCATGGCTGGTCCTTTCGATACGAGTACGCCAACTTGGCGCACCCAATGTACTGCACATATGGTGAAGCACATTGTAGTTCAACGCGGCGATGCATGCGTTTGAAAGCGCATTGAGCCCGCGCAGCCAAACCCAACCTTTCAAAAAGGAAAGCTGGGCGTAAGTCAAATCGATGGCAGCGTATGCGCGGCGCTGCGATGATGGGTCCATGGTAAGAGCTGGACCGAAGGAGGAGCCATGATGTACGGAACAGGGCAAGTGCGTGAGCCGCGGTCGTTGGGAAGGCGTATGGGCGATTCTGTGATCGCTGCCGTGTGCACGGGATTGATGGCGGTGCTTTGCATTGGGATGCTGTGGGCCATGTCGCATGTGGGACAATAGCGGACGGTTGGGTGCTGACATAAACGGCGCCCCGCGTATTCGTTTGTTTGTTAAGGAGTGTCCATGGGCGTCGTCGATCCCTTTTCTGTTGCTCGGGCCGCGGGGCTTGAGCTGACCGGGAAGTCCGAGGGCCTCACGCTCACCGACGGCTCGATGGAGCTGCGAGCCGATTTTGCCCGCATGCTGCCGCGACTCAAGCAAGGCCGTCTGCAGCAAGAGCTGCTGGTAAAGGCTGCGCGCACAAAAGGCATCGAGAGCCCATGGGCGATTGATGCCACGGCAGGCTTTGGCGAGGATTCGCTGCTGTTGGCAGCCGCGGGCTTTACCGTCGATCTGTATGAGCAGGATTGCGTGATCGCGGCGCTCCTCAAGGATGCCTTGGATCGCGCGGCTGATGATCCGGTGCTTGCGGCTGCCGTGGCTCGCATGCGCCTTCATGCGGGCGAGGACAGCATTGCCGGCCTTCGCCATACAGCTGGGCTGATCGAGCAGGACGAGCTCGCTGCGCCCGATGTGGTGTACCTGGACCCCATGTTTCCCGGGCGCACCAAGAGCGCGGCGGTTAAAAAGAAGTTCCAACTCTTGCATCATCTGGAGCAGCCGTGCGCCGATGAGGAGACGCTGGTCGAAGCTGCGCTTGCCGTGCACCCGCGCAAGGTCGTTATCAAGCGACCGGTGAAGGGGCCACTGCTTGCCGGCGTTAAGCCGAGCTATCAGCTTGCGGGCAAGGCCGTTCGTTACGATGTTTTGGTGCCGCCGCGCCCGTAGCTTGCGTACGATGGCTGACACTCCGTCAATGCCGTGCCGATGCGGTGCCTATTTCCAAGGGTGCGACGTCAGGTGCCATCCACCGCAGTATTCGCATTTGTAGCAGGCCAGCCCGCGGCGTCCGCGGTTTTCGCAGTCGGCCATAACGGCCTCGGCCTCGGCGCGCGTGTCGTAACGGTTTTTGCGCTCGCACGACTTGTAGCGCCAGGCTTCATCTCGCTCGGCATCCAGGGCGTCGCGGCGCCCATCCTCGCGCGCAAACAGGTCGCTCATATCGCCGCCGGTGGCAGCGCCCAAAAACTCGCTTTTGGCCTTTGACCAGGCGGCTCGCTTTTTGCTCCCCATCTGCTTCGCGCCTCTCTCCAAACGTTGGTATCATTGCTCAATCAAAGTGATACCAATAAACGTGAGGTCGCCGCGTGATGATCAGAAAAACCCTCGATACCGACATTCCCGCCGTCATGGCTATCTATGACGCGGCCCGCGCCTTTATGCGCGCGCATGGCAACGCCACGCAGTGGCCCGAGGGCACGCCTTCTGCCGAGCAGCTGGCTGCCGATATTGCCGCTGGTGGCAGCTATGTGTGCGAAGTCGACGGCCGCGTGGTGGCGACGTTTGCCTTTTTACCGGGCCCGGACGAGTGCTATGACGTAATTGAGGACGGGCAATGGCGTAGCGACAATCCGTACGCCGTGCTGCACCGTGTGGCATCCGACGGCACCGTGCACGGTATCGCGGCTGCGATGTTTGCCTTTGCCAAGGAGCGTGCCGACCACCTGCGTATCGACACGCATCAGGATAACCTGCCCATGCAGGGTGCGAGTATTAAGGCGGGATTTGAGCGTGCCGGCGTCGTGTATGTGTCGGACGGTACGCCGCGTGTTGCGTTCGACTGGCTGCGCGAGGTGTAAGAGCGACGCCTCATATCAATAATTCGCGCGAACGAAAATGGCCTCGGGTGGGGCCATTTTCGTTCGCTGCACTGTTTTGAAAGCCGGCTTTCGCAAGGCGCGAACCTACGAAAATCGCCGCGCGGCAACGCGGGGCGATGAGCTCGGTCGGGGGATAGGGCCCGCTTCGCCCGCCGGCTCGTAAATTGTATCATCCAGTGTGGAGCGTGAACGCCCGTTGCCGCGTGCGATGGGCTTGCAATAAGAGGAGAGCCATGTCGAAGCAAGCGGTCGTTGGAATCTTGGCGCATGTCGATGCCGGCAAGACCACGCTGGCCGAGGCCATGCTGTTCAACGCGGATCGCATTCGCAAGCGCGGGCGCGTGGACGATGGCGATTCGCATCTAGATACGAACGAGATCGAGCGCGAGCGTGGCATCACGATCTTCTCGTCGCAGGCCGTGCTCGACCATGGCGATACCCACGTCATGCTCGTGGATGCGCCGGGACATGTCGATTTTTCTGCCGAGGCGGAGCGCACGTTGCGTGCGCTCGACTATGCGATTTTGGTCGTGGGTGCCAACGATGGCGTGCAGGGGCACACCGAAACCCTGTGGCGCCTGCTTGCGCGCTATGACATCCCGACGTTCATCTTTATCAACAAGATCGATCTTGAGAACCCTGGTCGCGATGTGCTGCTGGCGCAGCTCGGCCGGAGGCTTTCCGAAGGCTGCCTGGATGCCAGCGAACTGCTGGCGGGCGGCGCTGTTCAGGAGGACGCCGCTGCGTTAGACGAGGCGGCGCTCGACGAGTTTCTTGAGGCGGGTGAGCTTTCCGTCGCAACGCTGTCGCGCATGGTCGCCGAGCGCAAGCTCTTTCCCTGCTTTGCCGGCTCGGCGCTCAAGGACCAAGGTGTGGACGAGCTGCTGGATGGCATATGCGCGCTGATGCGTGAACAGGCGTGGCTCCCGGAGTTTGCCGCGCGCGTCTATCGTGTCAGCCGCGGGGATCGCGGTGAGCGCTTGGCATGGGTTAAAGTGACCGGCGGCACGCTGCATGCCAAGCAGGTGATTGGCGGACGTTCCGGTGCCGAGGCGTGGGAACAGAAGGTCGATCAGGTACGCATCTATAACGGCGAAAAGTATGAGCTTGCCCAAGAAGTTGCTGCTGGCGGTATTTGTGCCGTGACGGGTCTTGCGCACGTTCGCCCAGGGGACGCCCTGGGCGCGGAGCCTGCGGGCGATGCGCCCGTCATTGCGCCAGTCCTTACCTATACGGTGCTTCCGGGCGAACATGATGTCCATACGGTGTTCAAAGCATTGACTGAGCTGGCGGACGAAGATCCCATGCTCGGCGTAAGCTGGAATACGCATCTGGAGCAGATTCACCTGCAGTTGATGGGCGCCGTGCAACTCGAGATCGTGCAGCGGGTGTTGGCCGATCGTTTTGGCCTTGCGGTCGAGTTTGAGCCCGGCGGCATCCTCTATAAGGAGACCATTTCGCAGCCGGTCGAGGGCGTGGGCCACTTTGAGCCACTGCGCCACTATGCCGAGGTGCATCTGCGCCTGGAGCCGTTGCCGGCGGGCTCGGGCGTACAGTTTGGCACCGTGACCTCGACCGACGAGCTCGATCTTAACTGGCAGCGTCTGGCGCTCACCAACGCCATGGAGCGCGATCATCTGGGCGCGCTGACCGGCTCGCCCATCACCGATGTGCGCATTACGCTCACGGGTGGCCGCGCGCATGCCAAACACACCGAGGGCGGCGATTTTCGCCAGGCCACGTACCGCGCGATTCGCCAGGGGCTCATGCAGGCGCGTGAGGCCGGCGCGGCGGTGCTGTTGGAGCCGTGGTATCGCTTTGAGCTCGAGGTGCCGGGGGAGTGCGTGGGCCGGGCGCTCTCGGATGCCACGCGCATGGGTGCCGAGTACGAGCCGCCGACGATGGCGGGAGACCGGGCGAAGCTTGTGGGTCGCGTGCCGGCATCTGAGGTGCAGGATTACGCGCTGGAGGTGGCTGCCTACACGAGTGGTCGTGGGCATCTGTACCTGGAGTTCGCCGGCTATGCGCCTTGCCATGATGCCGAGTGCGTAATCGAGACGGCCGCCTATGAGCCCGAGGCCGATCTGCCCAACACGCCCGACTCGGTCTTTTGCTCTCACGGCGCCGGCTACACGGTCAAATGGTACGACGTACCCGCCGCAGCTCATGTAAAGGTCGATCCCGCCACCTTCCGCCCCTGGCGAGCGGCGGACGCCGAGTTTTTCGGCCATAGGTGATAGAGGGTCAGTCTCTTTGCCGCATCCTGTTGGTATAACTCGGTATAAGTTGGTATAACTGTTACCAGGGTTTACCGATCCGAGGAGGCCGACATGAATCCAAATCCCTTTAAGCCAACGGCAGGCAAGCGGCCTCCGATGCTCATCGGTCGAGAGTCGGTCATCGAAGATTTTGAGGAAGGACTCGACAACGGCGCCGGAGCGCCGGGCAGGCTCATGCTCATTACGGGAACCCGCGGCTGCGGCAAGACGGTTCTCCTGCGGGAGCTGCAACGTCTAGCCAGCGAGCGCGGATGGGCGGTTGTCTCCGATTCCGCTTCGCTTGGCTTGTGCGACCGCCTGGCCGACGCGCTTCGCTCGAATAAACCCGTTGTGACGTCAATGGAATTCGGGCCGTCGTTTGGCCGGATGTCGGTCGAGGCGGCGCGGGCAAAGGGCGAGTCGTTACGAGGGCTGGTCAACGAGCGCCTCAAGAAGCTCGGTCCAGGCAAGGGCATACTGTTTGCGATTGACGAGGCGCAGTCTGCGTCTATCGAGGAGCTGGCGGCTCTTGCCGTTCTCTATCAGCAAGTGCTCGGAGATCAGGATGCTACGGGATTGCCCGATAGCGACCAGCGCGGTCTTGCGCTGGTGTTCGCCGGCTTACCCAGTATGGTTGACGATCTGCTCGAAGAGCCGAGCGTGACGTTTTTGCGGCGTGCCCAGCAGCGTACGCTGGGGTCGATATCTTTGCCCAGGGTGCGGGATTCATATATCCAGACAGTCGAGAGTACCGGTCTCTGCGTCGATGCGGAGACGGCGGACCTTGCGGCGCACAAGAGCATGGGGCATCCCTATATGGTTCAACTGGTGGGCTATTACATGTGGCGGTCTGCCGTCCGGCGTGGCTCTCAGATCATTGAAAGGTGCGATGTCGAGGATGGCCATGCGGATGCCGTCTCCGAGTTCTACGAAGCGGTCGACGCGCCCCTGTATTATGGATTGCGCAGCCCGCAACGCCTCTTTATCGAGGCCATGGCGGTTGACGAGGGTAAACCGACGCGTATGGCGGATATCATTGAGCGCTGCGACCGTACTCAGAGTTGGGCGAGCAAATATCGCGCAAGCCTGATTCGCGAGCGCGTCATCGAGGCTGCCGGATACGGCCTCGTCCGGTTTACCGTGCCCATGCTGGGCGCATACATTCGCGATCGAGTTTTATGGCATGAGTAGGGTGATAAAGGTGACGGAACAGAAGATGAGCCCGCAGGCTATCGAGGTGCGTGGCGCGCGCGTGCACAACCTCAAAGACATCGATATCGATATTCCACTGGGAAGGCTTGTGGGCATTGCCGGCGTGTCGGGCTCGGGCAAGAGTTCGCTGGCGCTGGGGGTTCTTTATGCCGAGGGCTCGCGTCGCTATCTTGAGGCGCTCAGCACCTATACCCGCCGTCGTCTGACGCAGGCCGAACACGCCCAGGTGGACGAGGTGCTGCACGTGCCGGCGGCGCTCGCATTGCATCAACGCCCCAGCGTGCCGGGCGTGCGCTCGACCTTTGGTACCATGACCGAGCTCAACAACAGCCTGCGTCTGCTCTTTAGCCGTTGCGCCCATCACGTGTGCCCGCATTGCGGGGCGCGTGTGGAGCCGAGCCTTAACGTAGCTGCGGGCCTGTCGCTCACGTGTCCGACATGCGGCCGCGAGTTCTACGCGCCGAGTGCCGAGGATTTGGCTTTCAATAGCGGCGGCGCATGCCCCACCTGTGGCGGCACCGGTGTCATGCGCGAGGTGGACGAGGCGAGCCTGGTGCCAGATGAGTCAAAGACCATCAACGAGGGCGCAGTCCTTCCCTGGGGCACGCTCATGTGGGATCTGATGAAGCAGGTGGCAGGCGAGATGGGCGTACGCACCGACGTGCCGTTTAGCCAACTCACGCCTCAAGAGCGCGATATCGTGTTCCACGGCCCGGCGGTTAAGAAGCACATTCTCTACGTTCCCAAAAACGGCGAGGGCGCCACGCCGCTCGACTTTACCTATTACAACGCCGTCTATACCGTTGAGAATGCGCTCGCCAAGGTTAAGGACGACAAGGGCCTCAAACGCGTTGCGCGCTTTTTGCGCGAGGGTCCATGCCGTGACTGTGGTGGCACGCGTCTCTCCGAGGCTGCGCGCCAGCCCCAGGTGTGCGGTATCAATCTGGCGCAGGCCGCAGCCATGACGCTGGGCGAGGCGATTGAGTGGGTGCGCGGAGTGCCCGCATCCTTGCCGCCCGAGATGCGGCCCATGGCGACGGATATCTGCGATTCGTTTTTGAGCGCGGCCCGTCGTCTGGTCGACCTGGGTCTCGACTATCTTTCACTCGATCGCGCCGGTGCCACGCTCTCCACGGGTGAGCGCCAGCGTGTGCAGCTCGCCCGCGTGGTGCGCAACCGGTCGACGGGTGTGCTTTATGTGCTGGACGAGCCTTCGATCGGCCTGCATCCTGCCAATGTCGACGGATTGGTGGGCGTGATGCGCGATCTGGTGGATGACGGCAACACCGTGGTTGTTGTCGACCACGATACGCGCGTACTGGCGGAAGCCGACTATCTGGTCGAGATGGGTCCCGTTGCCGGAGCAGGCGGCGGTAATGTGATTGCCGCGGGCACGGTGGACGAGGTCGAACAATCGCAGGGCAGCCGCATCGCCCCGTTTTTGCGCGCCGAGCCCAAGCGCTTGCGTCCGCAGGCGACTGACGACGAAATGTTCGATCGGGGCCATATCCGCATGGCAACCGATGTCATTCACACCGTTAGGCCACTCGAAGTCGATATACCGCGCGGTCGCCTTGTCGCGGTGACGGGCGTTTCGGGTTCGGGCAAGACGACGTTGGTGCTCGAGACGCTTATCCCGGCGCTTAAGGCGCAGGCAGCTGGCGAGCGCCTGCCAAAACATGTGCGCTGGGTCGATGCCGAGGGTATCGCACGCGCAAACCTGATTGACGCCACGCCCATCGGTGCCAACGTGCGCTCGACGGTAGCGACCTATGCCGACATCCATGATGAGCTGCGACGCGCCTTCGCCCGTACGCCCGAAGCCAAGGCAGCCGGCTACAAGGCGGGCGCCTTTAGCTACAACACCGGCGCCTTGCGCTGCCCTACGTGCGATGGAACGGGCTCGATTTCGCTCGACGTGCAGTTTTTGCCCGACGTCGAGATCGTCTGCCCGGCATGCCGCGGCTCACGTTATGCAGACGCGGCTTCGCATATCCATCGTGAGGGCAAGGACGGGAGCTTGCTTACGTTGCCGCAGCTCATGGACATGAGTGTGGACGAGGCCCTCGACGCCACACTGGGGCTCAAAAAGGTGCAGGCGCGCTTGCAGACCTTGCACGACCTGGGCTTGGGCTATCTCACGCTTGGTGAGCCCACGCCGGCGCTTTCGGGCGGCGAGGCTCAGCGTCTTAAGCTTGCGAGCGAGATGGGCCGCGTGCAGGACGACGCCGTATTCGTGTTCGACGAGCCCACGATCGGCCTGCATCCGCTCGATGTTCAGGTGTTGCTGAGTGTGTTTGATGGCCTTGTTGCCAGGGGCGCCACGGTTATCGTGATCGAACACGATCTCGACCTTATCCGCAATGCCGATTACGTGATCGACATGGGCCCGGGCGGTGGCGACGCGGGCGGGCAAATCGTCTGCGCCGGTACGCCGGCGGATATCGCTGCCTGCCCCAAGAGCGTTTCTGGTCGCTATCTATAGGCGATGCGACAAAGGGGCACCCCTTTGTCGCATTGACTTCTATTTCACGCATTGAGCCGCGAGATAGTCGCGGAAGAATGGCAATTCAAATGCGACGAGCCCTCGTCCTCGTTCCCCGATGATGCCGGCATCTATCATGCGGCGTCGGTAGCGGGAGACCTGCTGTGGCGAACGCTTAAGGCGCTCGACAAGGTCAGCGGTGGTGGACTCTTCCTCGTCATCGAGCATGGCGATGAGGAATCGCTTGTCCTCTGCAGTGAGTTCCCGATAGGTTGCCGCGAGGATTCGGTCGTCCATCTCGTCGCGCGCGATTTTGATTCCCAGGTCAAAGTCGCGTGACGAGATTTCCTTCGAATCGCTTGTGAGATCCCAGGCACGGTAGCCTACGAGTTGCAATAGGAAGGGAAAACCAGAGATCGAGCGAACGGCTCTATCGATTCCCTCGGCATCTGCCAGGCGATCGTTTTCCTGGATCGTGCGAATCAAGGCCTCGCGTACGTCATAGTCGGCAATGCGACCCAGATGATATTGTTGGGCGCGGCGAAGGAACGAGACCGTCTTGTGGTTCAGTAGTGTCGATACGTTGTTGGGAAGTCCCGCCATGAGCAGGGCGACGCGTTTCCCATCGGTCACAAAGTGCTGATACGTCGCTGCGAGCTGAATCATCTCGTCGAGTGTCGGGTCTACCTCGTCAACCGTGACGAGCAGACCGGTGCCCGCCTCGTTGAGCTGGTCGATGATGTCGCTCATGCGATAACGCCAGGTTGAGGCATCGTGAACGCGACTGACCTCGATGCTGCCGAGCGCTGCAATTCCGAGACCGGTGACTTCGAAGTGGTTGGACGGGTCGATAAGATGGCCGGCAGCACGTTTCGCCCCGAACTCGATTTCCTCAAGCATTCCCGGGAGCGCGGTCGTCTTTACGGCTATCCAGCCGTGGGATTCCGCCCTTGTCGCAAGCGATGACATGAGAGCAGTTTTACCGGTTCCACGCGCGCCTGAGAAGATCGAGGTCAATTCTGGGCGCCTGCGCTGGCTCAAGAAGGCACGGTCCAAATCCCGAATAATCTGTTGTCTGCCAGCGAGATGGGCAGGAACCTCACCAAAACTGGGGGTAAACGGGTTCTCGAGATATTCCACAATGCCCTCCTTTAGCGTCTCTGGTTAATTTCATTTTATTCTAGTTAATCTCAATTAAAAACGATTAATTTCATTTCAAAGCATAAGGTTGGCGTCGTGCGTTATCGAAGCGGTGCTTGAATAGCTTACGTTGGAGCTCGAAAATGGGTTCAACCCATTCGCGAAATTTGCACGCCCTATTGTGAGTGGGCTCTCAGATGAGCTGAAGCTGCCATCGTGCGGCTGATAGGGGCAATCATGAAAAACAGAATCTATGGGTATGCTCGAGTTTCGTCAGCAGATCAGAACCTGGATCGCCAACTGGATGCGCTGGAGCGGTTTCCGGTCCAAACGAATTTGATCTATGCTGACAAAGCGAGCGGAAAGGACTTCAGGCGTCCTCAGTACCGGCGTCTTCTTCGTCGTCTGCGCGAAGGGGACGTTCTGGTGATTAAGAGTATCGATCGATTGGGTCGCGACTACCGTGAAGTTCTCGATGAATGGCGTCGCATAACGATGGACAAACGCGTTGCCATCGTGGTGCTCGATATGCCATTGCTTGATACACGCGAACAGCCCAATGGGATTACGGGGACTTTTATTGCCGACCTAGTGCTTCAAGTTTTGAGCTACGTGGCTCAGGTGGAGCGCGAAAACATAAAGCAAAGACAAGCTGAAGGTATTGCTTCGGCGCGATCACGCGGCATTCGATTTGGACGCCCAATGATCGAGCGTCCAGAAAACTATCGCTCAGTTGTCCAATCATTTAAAGGAGGTGGGGTGACAAGGCGGGATGCTGCCGCACTATTGGGCGTTAGTCCGTCGACGTTTGATCGTTGGAGACGGGCGGATTCAACTATTGTTGACCGCCCGCCGTTTAATCGTTCGCTTTAACTAGACAATTTGATGAGGGTAGTATTCTTACGCGGGCCCGCTCCTTCCCTCAGCATTTATCCAGTTCACGCCCTTAAACCAAATAGTGCCACCGCGTTGTCAATTCGTCTGCTTTTTGACGAGGGGCTATGAGTTGCAACGTCAATCGAAGGGAAATAGTCATGAAACGAAATATTACTAAAAAGATGCCCATGATGGGTTTGCTTGTTCTGCTCATCTGTTCTCTGGGGTTCATTTCGGCCTGTTCACAGAATGATGCAAACACTGCAAAGTCGAAATATGTCGACGATAAGGCGATGAATGTTATCGCCGCCGGGTTTGAGAGAAGGTCCGACGTCATTGAATCTAATGCAAACGATGATGATCCTCATTCAACCGAGAATATCCAGGAAGCTATTGAGGCCGAAATCAAGAACGACAAGGAACTCAAGAACGCTAGGTTTAAGGATTCCAAGATGCAACAGGACGTAATCACGTATCTGAATCTGCTTGATGACCAGCTTAAGGTGACCGAGGACTACTCGCAATCGTCTGCGGATTATTACGAAGAGTGGAATAAAGTCTACGATAAGCGGTCTGCGCAACTCAAGAAGCTTGTTGATAATTACGGGCTGGAAGTAGGGGAAAAATATAAGGATGATTTCAACGACTTAATTAAGAATGGAAAGTCCGTAGCAGAGAAGACCCGCTATGAGGATGCCATCAACAGTTTGATTCAGGGAGCAAATTTCGAAAAATCGGATGACGGTTACGGTCTGTATACGTATACGGCGGTAGTTGAGAACACTTCTGGTATATCGTTCTCTAACGTCAGCCTGACACTTGCTCTCTATGATGCAGATGACATCAAAGCGGAGGAGACCTATGCGGACACTTCTTCGTGGGCGCCGGGTGAGAAAGTCAAGTTCGAGGCAATGTCCGATGTTGACGCTGCGCGCGTTGTCGCATCTGTTTCCAGCTACGATGTAAATAAATAAGTTCTGCACGGAAGGGGCGGGTTAATCGGCAATGAATGGTTGACCTGCCCGTTTTATGCCAATTATTGAACAACAAGTGCTGCGAACGAATGTGTATTATTTCGGATTGCAAACAACTGCCCTCGTCTAAAGACATGCTGAAAACGACAATTAAGGCATGAGGTATAACCCACGGCAGTTTCTTAAATAACAGGGATTTTGAAAGGAATAGGGGATGGATGAGATGGAGGAAGGCATGGGGGCGCTGAAAGCGAAACTCGGGAGAATTCTGACGAAACCCAAGGTATTCATCGCGGGCTTGGCGCTTGGCGGGCTGATTGTAGCTGTACTTTTTATTAGCATCTTTAATAACGGCAAAGCTGCGGGTGCAAAAGAAGCGACCCCCAATACGCTCTCCCCGTCGGTCGTGTTTGAACGTATCGCTTCCCAGAATGAGATGGTTTCTGCATCGCAGAACTATACGGTTGTCGATAAGGTGACAGATACCAAGAGGTTTTTCGATTGGTTTGATATCCCGTTTACAGAAAACAGTTTTTGGTATCGCTATGTTGGAACCATTAAGGCGGGCGTGAATCTCGAGACGGCAGAGATACATACAAACAAGAAGAAGCTGACCATTACGATGGATGAGCCTTATGTAATCTCAAACACGCCGGATATGAAGAAATCGGGCGCTCTCGAGGAGCGCAACAACATCCTCAATCCCATTGAGGTCAAAGACGTCACGGCGTTTGAAGCGCAGTGCAAGGAGCGGAGTGAAAGCGAGGCCATCAAGGATGGCGACCTGCTCGAAGAGGCTCGGGTGAACGCCGAAGCAAATATCCGCGCGATGTTCAACTCGGCATTTGGCGATGAATATACGGTTGATTTCGACTATCGGAAATAGGAGGTCACTATGGAGGATAAAGACGATCTAGCTGTTGTCGAAAGGGAGGAGCTGCCGCGACATAAGCAGAGTTTTGATATCCGTAAGGCCGCTGCCGGGTTGGTTGATGGCGCCGGAAGCGCGATGGCGGGCGCAGTTGCAACCGTACAGAAAGTTGCCGATGGTGCAATGCGTGCTGCAACTCCGATGGTCGATGACGCCTTGGCAGCTATTGCTGATGCGGCCGATGGTGCGGCAGGTGCTGCTGCGGATATCGGTGACGCCGTCAACGATTGGGCATACCAGCAGCAGCTTAATAGATACAGGCCGGTAACCAAGGAGACCTATCAGAGTCCTTCATTTTATTTGCCGAATATGATTCGAATTGTTGACGGAAATGAGCGTCGGGGTATCGATGCCTGTAGGGATGCTATTGGTTGGCTGGATACCGTTAAGGGTACGCAGATTTTCAATCTTTACCGCGAGGCAATCGGGGATAGCGAATTGTCTTTCTATCCTAAACCATCTCTTTATTCCACATATTACATAGATGCTTTTGATCGGTCTCGCTTTGTTGACCTTGACTCTTATTTCGCAACCATGCAACAAGACAAGATGGCCGAGTTGAGGCGGATTGCGTTCATGCTTGGCGCGAAGCGCTGCAAGCTGGAGGTGACGGAGTACGAGGAAACTCGGCGAGGCCACCAGGTTAAGGGAAATGCCAAGGCGGGAAAGAAGGGCTCGGTTCGAATCGACGGTTCCTTGAGTGATTCAACGAGAAATGAGAAGAAAATTCTGTTTACACAGGAATTCGAGGGTGACATGGTTCCACAGCGCCCTGAGCTCCATTGGTATGCCCATGACTCAGATATTCTCTTGCTAATTGAGACGAGATGTGGTGGAGAGGATAAAAACAAGGCGAAGAGCTATCGGGTCGAATTGAAAAGTGAAACGACCATGACCATGTCTGTATCACTTGCTATGGCTATCGACGAGGCATGCAGCAAACTGAACATAAGGGCGAATTCGAGCCTGACAAGCCAAGCCAAGCGAGAACTCCGGCAGTCGTTTGTATTTGAAGTTGAATTCTGACGTGAATTGCCAGCAGCCAAATGCGGCAAAGGGACTGTTCCTTTGCCGCATTTGATGTCAAAACCATTTTGTCAAGGACTAGAGAGTTTGAAAGTCTACCATTTCTACCTCGTCCCCTAATGGCAGGTTTTTACATGCCGGCAAAGTTCGTCTGGCGCAGGGCCTCGTAGAGGACGATGGCGGCGCTGTTGGAGAGGTTGAGTGCACTGATGCGGTAATCGTCCGGATTGACGAAGTTGCCGCAGATATCCTGCCGAAGGATGGCCTCGTGGCTGTCCTCGGTATGCCCCAGCGATTCCTCGTGAGCTTCCCATGCCTCGGCGTTATCGAGCGAGTCGCAATCGCGCAGCATCGGGATGCGCTCGCAGCGCTCGGACGCCGCGGCAAGCAGTGGCTCGGGAATGCCCGAGCTCTCGCTGCCAAAGACCAAGTAGTCGCCATCGCGGTAGGTACTTTGCGCATAGGTGCGGCGTGCCTTTTTGGTCAGCAGATGCAGGCGCTCGTCGGCGGGGGAGAGGCCGTTGCGGGCAAGGAAATCCTCCCAGCCGGCATAGGTCGTCACGTCCAAGTTTTGCCAGTAGCCCAGGCCGGCGCGACGCACCGTCTTGTCATCGAGCGAAAAGCCCAGCGGCTCCACCAGATGCAGGCGGGCACCGGTAACCACGCAGGTGCGGCCGATATTGCCCGTATTGGCCGGAATCTCGGGCGCGTACAGCACGATATTGAACATGAATCTCCTTGGCTCAGAACGAAAAACCACCACGAAGGGCACCTTCGTGGTGGTTTGGCGGTTGCGTAGGCGGAAAAATGCCCGCTTGGATAAACCTAGGCGCGGTGCCAGTCGGTCAGGCAGGCATCGAGGGAGGCGATGAGCGCATCCTTGTCCATGTGACGGCCGATGATGCACAGGCTCGTCATGCGGTCGCCCGTCTCGTCGTCCCAAATCTGCATGATCTCGGGGTTCTCGTCGATGATCTTCTGCTTCTCGCCCTCGGGCGCCGAGTCAACGAACAGGCCGTTCTCCATCAGGCGCATCTGGTGGCCAGCCTGCTCAAACATGTAGCACATGTCCGGATCGCCGGTCTGCCACAGCGGACCCTTGACGCGAATGACCTCGTCGGGCCACTCCTGCTCAACAAAATCGGTGAACTTCTGCAGGTCAAACGGCTTGCGGCGCGAGTACACAAAGGTCTCGATGTCGTACTCGAGCACCTCGGGGTCGTCGTGCTCCTCGGGATGCTCCATGGCCTCGATCCAAGCGGCGGAGTTATAGGCGCGCATAAAGTCGAAGCGGTCGGTGTCGAGCAGCTCCTCCATGGGGACCTCGCCGTTTTGGGCCTCGACAATCACGGCGTCCTTCTGCAGGCTGCGCACGATGGCCTTGAGCTCGGCGATTTGTTCAGGCGTGACGGTATCGGTCTTGTTGAGGATCAGCGTGGAGCAAAACTCGATCTGCTGGATGAGCAGGCTTTCGATGTCGTCCTCGTCGATATCATCGGCCAGCAGGTCGCGACCGCCGTTGAACTCGTCGTACATGCGGGCGCAATCGACCACGGCCACGATGTTGTCGAGCGCGAGCTTGGGCTCGCCGCCCACCTTGGCCTCGTCACAGAAGCTCGAGATGGTATAGGCGATGGGGATAGGCTCACAAATACCCGAGGCCTCGATGATGATGTAGTCGAAGTTGCCCGAATCGGCGATGCCCTGCAGCTGGTTGGCCAGGTCATCCGAAAGCGTGCAGCAGATGCAGCCGTTGGTGAGCGGGATGAGGTCGTCGGTCTCGGAAAGACCGCCGTCGGTGATGAGGCTGGCGTCGACATTGATCTCGCCGATGTCGTTGACGATCACGGCGGCGCGGATGCCGCCGTCGTTAGCGAGGATGTGGTTGAGCAGCGTGGTCTTGCCGGCACCGAGGTATCCGGTAAGCATGATGATCTTCACGGGTTTGTTGGGCATGTGCCCTCCTTTGTTAGACATGGCTTACAGCTGAATCTTATGCCAAACGCCTGCTCTTATACCCACGCGCCGGCAAATAACACAAGCTACTCCCAGGCTCCCCATACATCGGGGCAATAACCGACGGTGGCCTTTTTGCCGTTGCGCACGATGGGCTCGGCTAGAACCTGCTGATTCTCGAGCAGTTTATCGAAGCGCTGGCTAGGGGTGAGGTGCTGGATGAGTGCGAGCTTCTCCTCGTCCTTGGCTTTGGGGTTGAGCAACTTGTCGATACCGCCGACCGCCTGCATCACGCTCGTGAGCTCGCCTTTGCTCATCTCCTTTTCCTTAAGGTCAATAAACTGTACCTTAATGCGGCGCTCCTTAAAATAGCGCTGGGCCTTCTTGGTATCGAAGGACTTCTTGGTGCCGAAGATTTGAATATTCATATATTGTTCCGCCGTTCTAACGAACGGCGGTCACCTCGACGCTGCAAAGCCATCTGATGGGCAATCTGCCTTTCAATCGTCGGGCGCGGGCAAAAGCCCAGCGCCCTCCTCTTTCAAGGCACCTTGCCTCATCAGCTGGCTTTTCGCTGACATTGATAGGACATCGAGATGACCACCGCTGGACTTATCGAATGAAGTTGGTCGTTGCGCGATCTGCCTCGGGTGCGTTGATACCGGCGGCCTGTCCTGCCTCGATGCAGCGCAGAAGCCAGGCCATGTTTTTGCCGATGTTTCGCATGGTGGCAAGGCCCTCGGCATCCCCATCGGCGTCGCCGGGCACGCGGCCGAACACGTTGTTCCAGTATGTGGAGGCGACCACGGGCATCTGGTTGATGGTGAAGTACTTGTTGAGCACGTCGAAGGTCGTCGATGTACCGCCGCGACGGGCGACGGCGACGGCAGCGCCCGGCTTGTGTGCAAAGGCTTTGCTGCCGGCATAGAATGCGCGATCGAGGGCCGAAAGGATGCGCCCGCTGGGGTGCGCATAGTAGACGGGCGAGCCAAAGACAAAACCGTCGGCCTGTTCGGCGGCAGCGATCAGCTCGTTGACCACGTCGTCGTCAAAGGTGCAGCGTCCGCCAAGCTTGCCGCACTGACCGCAGCCGATGCAGTCGCGAATGGGCTTGGCGCCCAGCTGAAACACCTCGGTATCAAGGCCTTCTGCATTAAGTTGCTCGGCGATCTCGGCGAGTGCGCGGGCAGTGTTGCCGTTTGCCTTGGGGCTGCCATTGACCAAAAGAACCTTCATCACAAACTCCCTCTGCTTTTGGTGACTTCTGCAGAGGATTATCGCACGATGGGGGAGGTGGCGCGGGCGCGGCGCTAATCCAGTTTGGTACCTGGCACCTGCACGGCTTTCCCGAGCAACGCTTTAAGCTCGTTCAAAATGGAAACGGGCTGACGGTCGACGCCGTCCAGATGGAGCGTGGCCACGCGAATGGGCGGCTGATATTCAAATGGGCCAAAGAGCACGGGCGAACCCAGGAACCGCTCGATTTCCTCTGCAATCGTATCGGTTTCTTCGGGATCAAAGTCGTCGAAAAGCGCCACGAACATCGGCCCCGTCGAGCGGAACATACGACCCTTACCGCGCGAGCATTCCACCAGACAGGCGGCACATTCTGCCAAAACACGGTCGCCCGCATCAAAGCCAAAACGGGCATTGACCTGAGCGATATCATCGATTTTAATGGCGATCAACCCCGCCTTGCGCGCCACGCGACGCATTTCGCCAATGGCGTTGACCAGGGCGTGAATATCGCCCAAGCCGGTCACGGAATCGGTCGTATCTGCCAAGCTTCGGTTGATGATAATGCCCACATACATGCCGGGCTCGGTATCGGTGCCGTCCAAGCGGTAGCCCGTGCAGTCGCAAAGCACGTATTTTCCGGTGGCATCCATTACGCGATACTGCATGTAGTGGAAGTGCCACGTGCCGTTTATCACCATGTCGAGCTCGGCGCGTACGTTGTCGCGGTCCTCGGGATGAACGCGGGCAAGCCACATATCGACCGAGTTAAAAGGGTGCTGGGAGGGCAGGTCAAAATCGCGCACGGCGTTAACCGACCATTGCGATTCTCCCGTATCGAGATTGAGAATAAACGGATAGCGCGTCTCGGAGCTCATGGAGATCGCTTGGAATACGCGGTCGTTGCACGGAAGCTGCTCGGCAATTGGGTGCTGCGGCGCGTCATTGTCTTTCGGTTGCTGCACACGATGCATAAGCTTATAGCGATACATCTTGCGATCGGCATCCATCGTCATCTGGCGACGCGTGTCGCCAGCAAGTGGATCGACGCGCGAGCAGCCAAAGCTAAAGCTGCCGATCATGGGCGCCTTGCCACCTGAGCTCGCTTCGATCAGTCCGGCACGCACCTGCTCCAAGCGCTGCTCGAGTTCAGTCTCGTTTGCGGAGAGCGAGATGAGCACAAACTCGTCTCCGCCGATACGGAACAGCATCTCATCGTGCTCCATGGTTTTGGAGAGCGTGCGGCAGATGCTCAGAATATAGCGATTGCCTTCGGCGTGGCCAAACCTATCATTGCAATGTTTGAGATGGTCGATGTCAATATAGGCGCAGGTGAAGGGGTCGCCTTTGTGCCAGAGTTGCTCGACGTGACGGTCGAATCCGTTGCGGTTGCCCAAGTTGGTGAGCGGGTCGATATAGGCGTTGCTCTCAAGCAGCTGACGCTCTTGTTGCAGGATGGCATGCGTCTTTTGCAGTTGCTCACCAACGGCGCGTAGCTCAGCAGGCAGCGCGGTAACATCGAGTTCGGCGGTCGAGACGCCGTTCGCAAGTTGCTGAAGATAGGCAATAATCGATTGCTCGCCCAGGCGATACGACTCGTTCATGATGGATAACCTCCTTGGGCGGAACAACGGTTTGCATCATATCCCCAATTCGGTTTGAATTGGGGATATAAGTTAGCCAATGGGGACAAATGCCCCCTTCGGCGGTGGCGTTTTGCGCGCGAGCGTATCAGTTGTTATTGCCACCATCGAGCAATGCCTCAAAATCCTTCGCCGGCATGGGGCGGTAGTAGAGGAAGCCCTGGGCGTAGCGGGCGCCCATTTGTCGTAGCATGTTCGCCTGCTCATTTGTCTCGACGCCTTCGACCACGACGGGCAGATGAAGCGACTGTGCCATTTCGAGCATTGATGAAATGGCTTGCGTGCTGCGGCCATGATCGCCGTCGACGGGCACAATCTGCTAAATGTACTTGTCGAACGTCACCACAAAGCCGCTTTCCTCGAGTGCGGGGATATGGGTGCGCATACTGTGGGTGGCTATTATTCGACAAACGGTAGCGCGACGATGCGATGTTCGATAAAAATGCGACTGAGACGATATATGTTGACGGGTATACTTGTCCCGGTTTAAAACGCAGGAACGGAGATGGTCGCATGACACAGCCAAATATGACGCGCACGGTGGGGCTTGCGCTCGAGGGAGGCGGCTACCGCGGTATGTATACGGCGGGCGTGCTCGACGTTTGGATGGAGCACGGTTTGACCTGCGACCATATGGTGGGTGTCTCGGCGGGCGCGGCGTTTGGCTACAACTTTAAATCGCGCCAGATCGGCCGTGCCATTCGCTATAACAAGGCCTATTGTGCCGATAAGCGCTATGCGGGTGTAGCAAGCTGGCTGCGGACCGGCGATATGTTCAATGCCGATTTTGCCTATCACGAGGTGCCTATCGAGCGCGATCCCATTGACTTGGAGGCGTATCGCGCCTGTCCCATGCGGTTTACGTGCGTGTGCACCGATATCGAGACGGGCAAGGCCGTCTACCACGACCTGCCCTATGGCGACGAGCGGGATATCGAGTGGATCCGGGCATCGTCGGCGATTCCTGTGGCGACGCGTCCCGTTGCTATTGACGGGCATAAGTATCTGGATGGTGGCGTGGCTGATTCTATTCCCAGTGCATGGCTGTTTGCGCAGGGGTATGACCGCAATATCGTGGTACTCACGCAGCCGGCGGGCTTTGTGAAGCAACCCAACAGCGTGATGCCCATGCTGCGGCGCGTGTTCCGTCACTACCCGGAGTTTGTCGCAGCGCTTGAGCATCGGCATGAGGTTTACAATGCCACGCTCGATGACCTGGCACGTCGTGAGGCCGCCGGCGATATCTTTGTGGTGCGTCCGAGCGAATCGGTGAAGGTGCCGTCGCTATGCCGCGAGCCCGATGAGCTCGAGCGCATCTACCAGATCGGCCGTCGCGATGCGGGGGCAACCTTGCCCGCGCTGGAAGCGTATCTGGCGGGGTAAGGGTCGCATGCGGAAAGCGCATCCCGGAATGGAGGTCTAAACTGGGATGCGCTTTCCATTGCTGAAGATATGAGGTTGCGAATAAGCTGCTCGGCCTATGCCTGCTGCCAGGTGTCGACGAGCTCCTTGGCGGCGGCGTAGGGGTCGTCGGCACTGCAGACGGCGCTCACCACAAAGAAGCCATCGACACCGGTTGCCTTAAGCTGCGGCAAGTCGGCCGTCTTGACGCCGCCGCCCACCACGATGGGCACGGGGCTTGCCGCGTGGAGGGCGGCCAGGTCCTCAAAGCTCTTGGTGATGATGGAGCCATCGGCTGCGCGTCCGCAATCGCGCTTGGTCTCGGTCTCGTGGAGCGGGCCGATGCCCAGGTAGTCGACTAGGCTCATGTCGGCGGTCTTGACGTACTCGAGCATCTCCTCGCAACGGGCCGAAAGGCCTACGATGGCATCGGGGCCCAGCAGCTTGCGGCAGACCTCGACGGGAATATCGCTTTGGCCCACGTGCACACCGTCGACAGCAATACCCTGCTCGCGTGCGGCAAGCACACAGTCCAGACGGTCGTCGATCAGCAGGGCGACCTGACCGGTCTTGCCAGCCTGTGCGATTGCCCGCGCGGCGTCGCCGGTCAGCGCAATGATCTCGCGGGCACTTGCCACCTTAGAGCGCACCTGGATGCAGGTAAAGCCGGCGTCGAGCGCCTGGGCCACTACATCGCCCACGGGGCGCCCGAGCGTGTTTTCGGGGCCGAGTACCAGATAGGCCGAGATATCAAGGTTGTCGCGGATGCTCATCGTGCTTCCTCCTGCTTTTTGATCTGTGCTTCCATGCGCTCGAGTTTGCCGGTCATGGTGTCGGTAAATCCGGGCCGAATATCGGCTTTGAGCACGACTTCGGTGCGGATGCCCTTGCTCGCCAACACAAAGGTTGCGTCGCGCACGACCTGCATGACCTCGTCCCAGTCGCCCTCGATCTCGGTGAACATCGAGGTGGTGCGGTTGGGAAGGCCGCTCTCGCGTATGACGCGCACGACCTCGGCGACCTCGGCGGAGAGTTCATCGCCGGTGCCGCATGGGGCGATGGCCACGGCGACGAGTGTGTTCATGTCGGTATTGGCTACGGGCTCGGACATGGCTTACGCCTCCTCGAGCTCGAGTTGGTTATCGGCAATATCCTGGGCGGTCGCGCGGTAGAGCTCGTCGATAAAGGCGACCTTAAAGCTTGCCGGGGCATCGGCGACAGCGGCGGCACGCGTGCCGGCCACGTTGTAGACGGCGGTGCCGCAGACGGCTGCCGTAAACGGGTCAGCGGCGCAGGCGTACACGGCCAGCACGCCGCCCTGCGAACAGCCGCAGCCGGTGATTTTGGACATGAGCGGGCTGCCGCCGTGGGACTTGGCCACGGTCGTGCCGTCGGTAATCAGGTCGACTTCGCCCGAGACCACAACGGCGCCGCCGGTGTAGCGGGCGAGCGCCACGGCGGCATCGCGGGCGGCGTCGACCGTGTCGGTGGTATCGACACCGCGTACGCGGCTCAGATCAGCCGCCTCGCCCTCAAGACCCCACAGGCCGGCGAGTGCGATGATCTCGGAGGCGTTGCCGCGCACGATGGCGGGCTTGTACTGCTTGAGCTCGTTTACCAGCTGGGTGCGAAGGCTACCGATGCCCAGGCCCACCGGATCGAGCACCCAGGGCTTGCCGGCGTCGTGTGCCGCCTTCGCCGCGCGGGGAATCGTCTGCTCGTAGATAGGGAAGAGCGTGCCCATGTTGAGATAGATGGCGCCGCCGCCGGCAACGAGCGCTTCGCCCTCGTCGGGCAGATAGACCATGGCGGCCGATCCGCCCACGGCGAGCTGTGCGTTGGCGACAAAGTCGATCGTCACCGTGTTGGTGATGGAGCCGGCCATCGGATTGGTGGCGCGAATCTCCTCTACGGCCTTGACCATATGTTGCTTAAGCTGTTCCGAATCAATCACTGCACATGCCTCCTTGGCATAGAAAAGGGGCGCTGTGCATAGACAGCGCCCCTGTAAAGGCGGCATGCTCCCTACGCCAGCATTAACTGACAGGTTCAAAGGATTGGGCCCCATGCCCTCTCAGCCTCGTGGTTTGCACCGCCGGCACTCCCGCATCGAATCTGTTGCTCCCTATACTAGCGCACCTGCCAAAAAGGGACAGGTTTATTTTGGCAGGTCGTTACAATAGGTAGGACCGATACGAATGGGGG
>OHYL01000194.1_pt1 | contig 34455 bp, 31 predicted proteins | sample 1580261 | NCBI WGS metagenome assembly OHYL01 (sample SAMEA3882548, study PRJEB24775) | human gut metagenome | biome: human-associated habitat; feature: intestine environment; material: feces | place: Netherlands | collected 2009/2010 | reverse complement strand
TTGAGCGGCACGGCAGAGGACATCCGCGCGTTAGCGCCTTTAGTGCAGGCAGTCTTAGAAGAGCAGGATCTCTGCGTGATCGGAAATGAAGAAGCATTAAGAGCAGAAAAAGAGATGTTTATGGAACTGAAAGATCTGTACTAGGAATGTACGAAAAGAAAAATCAAAGGAGACGGAATGAACAATAATTTTAAATCGGGATTTGTAACGATCATCGGACGGCCAAATGTAGGAAAATCAACACTGATGAACCATCTGATCGGACAGAAGATCGCCATCACATCAAACAAGCCACAGACAACCAGAAACAAGATACAGACTGTGTATACCTGTGATGAGGGACAGATCGTATTTTTGGACACACCGGGTATCCACAAGGCAAAAAACAAGCTTGGAGAATACATGGTACAGGTTGCGGAGAGAACCCTGAAGGAAGTAGATGCCATTATGTGGCTGGTGGAGCCATCCACATTCGTAGGTGCGGGAGAGCGCCACATTGCCGAGCAGCTGCAGAAGGTTGGAGTTCCAGTGATTCTCATCATCAACAAGATCGATACGGTAAAAAAAGAAGAGCTTCTTCCTGCGATCGATACCTACCGTAAGATCTGTGATTTTGCAGAGATCATTCCTTGCTCTGCCCTCCGCGGAAAAAACACACAGGATATCATTCCAAGTATTTTCAAATATCTTCCGTACGGACCGATGTTCTATGATGAAGATACAGTTACCGACCAGCCTCAGCGCCAGATCGCCGCAGAGATCATCCGTGAGAAGGCTCTGCATGCACTGGATGAGGAGATCCCTCACGGTATCGCCGTTGCCATCGACCGGATGAAGAAACGTCCGGGAAGAAGCAACATCATAGATATTGATGCGACCATCATCTGCGAGCGTAATTCCCATAAAGGCATCATCATCGGAAAACAGGGTGCCATGCTGAAAAAGATCGGAAGCAATGCCCGCTATGAGCTGGAGCGTATGCTGGAAGCAAAGGTAAACCTAAAGCTCTGGGTCAAGGTGACTAAGAACTGGAGAGACAGTGATTTCCTGATCAAGAACTTTGGATATGATAAGAAAGAAATCTGAAAATGAGTGATCTGATTACCGTACAGGGAGTGGTACTTTCTGCCATGCCGGTAGGGGATTATGACAAGCGGATCGTCCTTCTCACAAGAGAGAGGGGGAAGATCTCCGCTTTTGCCAAGGGAGCGAGACGGCAGAACAGTCCGTTCATGGCAGCAGCTAACCCGTTTGTATTTGGAAGCTTTACTCTTTATGAGGGAAGGACAAGTTATAATCTCAATCAGGTCAGCGTACAGCATCATTTTGTGGAGCTGGCCACCCGGCAGCCGGGGGTTTACTATGGATATTATTTTCTGGAGCTGGCAGATTATTTTGGCAAAGAGGGAACGGATGAGAAGGAGATGATGAATCTTCTCTATGTGACCATCAAAGCCATTTTGAATCCTCATATAGAAGACCGGCTGGTGCGCTGTATCTATGAACTGCGGACTATGGTGATCCAGGGCGTGATGCCGCAGCTGTTCCAGTGTGCGGGCTGCGGGAGAGAGCTTACGGAGGAAGAAACCGGAGAACTTTTTTTCTCCCAGGGCGAGCATGGGATCCTGTGTGCGGACTGCAGCAGGATGGCCATGGACAGGAAACGAATCTCAGCGGCTGCCCTGTATGCCATGCGCTACATAGCCGTGTCCCCCCTGGCAAAGCTGTATACGTTTACAGTGCGGGATGATGTGCTGCGGGAACTGGAACGCCACATTTACCGGTATACGGAGCTGAATACAGACAAGCGGTTTAAAAGTCTGGAGATCCTGGAATTGATGAGATAGATCACTGCCGGCTGCGGAATAACCGTAACGATTTATTTTTCAAAAGCAGGACAGGATGCAATGCAAATGGAAATATCCTTGAAAAATCATGAGGATACTAGTATAATAAGACCAAAAATGTAAAAAAGCAGCTTTTTCCGGAGCTTTCCGGACGCATTTGGCGAAACAGCTGCAAGTCAAGAGGAGAGAAATCATGGAAAAGACAATGGAAAAGATCGTAGCTCTTGCAAAAGCCAGAGGATTTGTTTACCCGGGTTCCGAGATCTACGGCGGCCTGGCAAACACATGGGATTATGGAAATCTCGGTGTAGAGCTTAAAAATAACGTAAAACGTGCATGGTGGCAGAAATTCATTCAGGAGTCTCCGTACAATGTAGGTGTTGACTGTGCGATCCTTATGAACCCGCAGACATGGATCGCTTCCGGACATCTTGGCGGATTTTCTGATCCTCTTATGGACTGTAAAGAGTGCCACGAGCGTTTCCGTGCAGATAAGCTCATTGAGGACTTTTGTGCAGAGCATGACATTGCCATTGAGGGAAGCGTAGATGCATGGTCCCAGGAGAAGATGATGGACTTCATCAAAGAACACGAGGTAGGATGTCCGAGCTGTGGTAAACACAACTTCACAGATATCCGTCAGTTCAACCTGATGTTCAAGACATTCCAGGGTGTTACCGAAGATGCCAAGAATACTGTATATTTAAGACCGGAGACTGCACAGGGTATTTTCGTAAACTTCAAGAACGTACAGAGAACATCTCGTAAAAAGATCCCGTTTGGTATCGGCCAGATCGGTAAATCCTTCCGTAACGAGATCACACCGGGTAACTTCACATTCCGTACCCGTGAGTTCGAGCAGATGGAACTTGAATTCTTCTGTGAACCGGATACAGACCTTGAGTGGTTTGCATACTGGAAGAAGTTCTGCCTTGACTGGCTGAGTGCTCTCGGACTTAAGGATGATGAGGTTCGTTACCGTGACCATGATAAGGAAGAGCTGAGCTTCTACAGCAAGGCTACCACAGATGTGGAATTCCTTTTCCCATTCGGATGGGGTGAGCTCTGGGGAATCGCTGACAGAACAGATTATGACCTGACACAGCATCAGAATGTATCCGGCCAGGATCTCACATACTTTGATGATGAGAAGAAACAGAAATATATCCCATACGTTATCGAGCCATCACTTGGAGCAGACCGTATGGTACTTGCTTTCCTCTGCAGCGCTTACGATGAGGAAGTTCTGGATGAAGAGAAGAACGATGTCCGTACAGTCCTTCATTTCCATCCGGTACTTGCACCGGTTAAGATCGGTGTGCTTCCGCTTTCCAAGAAGCTTAACGAGGGTGCTGAGAAGATCTACCAGCAGCTTTCCAAGAAGTACAACTGTGAGTACGATGACCGTGGAAATATCGGTAAACGTTACCGCAGACAGGATGAGATCGGTACTCCGTTCTGTATCACTTATGACTTCGAGTCTGAGAATGACGGTGCAGTTACAGTCCGTGACCGTGACACTATGGAGCAGGTACGTGTGAAGATCGATGAGCTTGATGCATACTTTGCTGATAAATTTACATTTTAAGTAAATACATTTTTTAATAAAAAACCTCCGGCTATTTTCTGGCCGGAGGCTTTTTTTCAATAAGTCTGTTTTTCATCCGCCAGTTTCTTGGCGACATTCCGTATACATTTTTGAAAGCCCGGGAAAAATGCAGCTGATTGGGATATCCGACTGCATTTCCGATATCTGCGATAGACAGGGCTGTGATCTTAAGAAGTTCTGCAGCTTTGGTCATGCGATAGCTGATCAGGAATTCCTGGGGAGAACGTCCGATGGTGTCGTGGAAGATCTTACCGAAGTAGCTTCGGTTCAGGCCGCAGCAGGCTGCGATATCCTCAATGGAAATATCATTTTGGAAATTCTGTTCAATAAAAGAGAGCGCCTCCTTGATATAAAAATCACGGATACTTCCATCCTGTTTCATGCGGACAGTTTCAGTAGAGCGCATAAAGTAATCCAGAAAAAGCCAGGTATGTCCGATAAGATGAAAGGGTGATTCCTGGGAATTATGGCTGATATAAAGCATTTCCTCCATCATTTTCTGGCGGAGATCTGCAGAGTGGCTGTGATAGACCGGATGGTCCGGACTTAAACCTGCAGTTTCCACGATCTCTTTTGCCCGGAGCCCGTCAAATTCCACCCAGGTGTACTCCCATGGAAAGTCGGTATCTGCAATGTAGGTGTTGATCTGACCGGGAAAAAGCATGAAACCCTGGCCGCTTTTTACCTGATAGGTGATGGTCTCTCCTGCGGAATTGTCTGCCATCAGAGTTCCGGTACCGGAGATCACATAATGAAAAATATAATGGTTTCGTGCGGCCGGGCCGAATGAATGTGCCGGAGCGCAGTGCTCCCAGCCGTATTGGTATAGTCCGATATCAACAAAGTTTTCATTTGGAAAAACGGAGAAGAGAAGGTCATTCATATTTTTATCCTTTAGGCGTATGATTTTGTCTGGTTTCAGTAACATTATATATTAAAACAGCAGGGAACTTCAACATATGTATAAAAATGCAATTACAAAAACAGCCTGTAAAATATACTAAAAAGAGGAGGATAATCGATAAAACTTTGTGAGAAAATTAAGTTTCTCGAGAAACTTGTTGATTTTCGATAAATTCGGAATATACTAATTTTAGATAAAAGTAGTGATATAGGCGTAAAATATATCAAAATGCTAGATGACTTTAATGAAGACAGAGAAAAATTGCATTTTGGTATAAAACAAGAAAAACACTGCTATTTATGCAAGCATAAAGCTATGTTAAAATAGCTTTCAGAAAAAAGAAACCAGAGAATAAGTATTGGAGAGCCCGGATAGCCATATCAGTTAAATGGGTGATATCCGACTTATCAAATAAAAGGAAAAGGAAGGAGCATTACAAGATGCGCAACAGAAGTAAATGGATCCTCTGTATGGGACTTGCCTTTACCATGGCAGCTTCCGTTACATTGAGCGGATGCGGCACAGGTAAAAAGGACAGCGGAAAGACAGAGATCGAACTTGTGCAGTATAAACCGGAAGCGGTTAAGGCATTTGAAAAACTGGAAGAAAAATTCAATGCCACTCATGATGATATCCATCTTACCATCGAATCACCAAACGATGCTATGACTGTATTGAAGACAAGATTTATCCGTGAGGATAATCCGGATATCATTGGAATCGGAGGCGATGTTAACTTTTCCAATTTTATTGATTCTGATATGCTGATGGATATTTCCGATTATCAGGGACTGGATTCGATCAAAGATGCATATAAAGAAATTGATAAAGCGCTGGAATTCGTTCCGGAAGACGGAGTCTATGCGGTTCCTTACGTGGCCAATGCCGCCGGAATCCTTTACAATCGTGAGCTTTTCAAGGAGCATGGCTGGCAGATCCCGACTACATGGGATGAATTTATGAGCCTTTGCCAGGAAATTCAGGATGCAGGTATCCAGCCGCTTTATTTCGGATTTAAAGATACCTGGACCTGTCTTGCACCGTGGAATTCTATTGCGGTAGATCTTGCACCAGCCGATGTATGCCGCCAGGTAAACCAGGGAAACACTACTTTTGCAAAAGAGTATAAGGAAGTAGCAGACCGTATGCTGGAGCTTATCCAGTATGGACCGGATGATCCCTTTGCCTATGATTACAATGGAGCCTGCACCGCTTTTGCAAAAGGGGAGGCTGCCATGTATCCCATCGGAAGCTATGCGATCCCGCAGATCCAGAGTGTAAATCCGGATATGGATATTGATTCTTTTGTAACACCGGCAAGCAATGATCCGTCAGAAAACAAACTGAATTCCGGAGTTGACCTTCAGTTCTGTGTGATGGATGACTGTGAGAATAAGGAAGCTGCATATGAAGTGCTGGATTTCCTTCTTGAGGATGAGAATATACAGACATATCTGGATGATCAGAAGGCAGTTCCCTGTAAAGAGGGTGATTTCACACTTCCCTCTACTCTGGATGGTATGAAGGAATACATAGAAGAGGGAAGGATGGCCGACTACCAGGATCATTATTATCCTACAGAGATGGCTGTGGATGCACAGATCCAGACCTTCCTGATGAAAAAGGATAAAGATGCATTCCTGAAAAAATTTGATACAGACTGGACAAGATATAACCGTGACATTATCCGTAAAGTACAGGACTATGAGGAGAAGAACGGGGAAGGAGAGAACTGATCATGGGAAAAAAATCTATGAGTGGAAGAAAGCTGACCTTTCTTCTGATCACCATTCCGATCGTGGCATTATTTTTCTGCTTTAACACACTGCCTCTGATCAAGGGTGTGATCTACAGCTTTACGAACTTTAAAGGCTATGGAAGCTATGACTGGGTAGGACTTCGAAACTATAAGGATCTTTTTACAGACAGCCGTGTTGGCGGTTCCTATCTGTTTACCTTTAAGCTGGCCATCGTGGCAACTATCGTAACGAATGTACTCAGCCTGATCCTGGCACTTGGACTGAACAGCAAGATCCGTTTCAAGAGTGCAATGCGTGGAGCTTATTTTATTCCTAATGTACTTGGCGCACTGGTCGTAGGATATATTTTCAATTATTTCTTTACATATATCCTGCCTGCATTCGGAAAGATGATCGGAAATAAAACATTGTCTTCCAGCATGCTTTCCAGTACGAGCCTTGCATGGGTAGCCATCGTGATCGTTTGTGCATGGCAGTCCATCGCAATGAATACCATTATCTATATTTCGGGCCTCCAGACAGTGCCGGAGGATGTATACGAGGCAGGAGCTATTGACGGTGCTACCGGATTCAGTAAGTTCCGTTACCTGACATTCCCGCTGATCGTTCCGTTTTTCAGCATCAACATGGTTCTCTGTGTGAAAAACTTCCTGATGGTATTTGATCAGATCATGGCTTTGACAAAGGGTGGTCCTGCACAGAGTACAGAATCCATTTCCTATCTGATCTATAACAATGGTATGAGTGGCGGTCAGTTTGGATTCCAGAGTGCCAATGCGGTTATATTCTTTATTGTGATCGTGATCATTTCTGCAGTGCAGTTGACTATCACAGGGAAAAAGGAGGAGCAGCTGTAATGAAAACGAAAGTAAGAGAAAAAGCGAACTGGCCGGTAACGATCCTTCTGATCCTTGGCCTTATCACAGTGGTATTTCCGCTTTATATGACAATTGTGATCGCATTCAAGCAGCCGACAGAGATGACCAACAGTGTAGCCGGGATCCTGTCTCTGCCAGAGAAATTCAGTCTTGCCAATTTCAGGGAAGCTATGGAGGTAACAGACTTCTGGCATTCTCTTGGAAACAGTGTATTGATCACTGTGATCACAGTGGTTCTTGCTATTGTAATTCATTCACTTTTAGGTTATGCTATAGCCAGAAACAAGAGAAGTAAATTTTATAAATTTATCTATCTCTATGTAGTGAGCGGTATGTTTGTTCCGTTTGCTATCCTGATGATGCCGCTTGTAAAGCAGACTGCTGAGATGGGCCTTGATAACAAAGTCGGTGTGATCATTCTTTACACGGTATTTTATATGCCTATGAACGTGCTTCTTTATTCCGGATATCTGACAAACATTCCAATGGCCCTTGAGGAGGCGGCCTGTGTGGATGGAGCCAGCACCTGGAAAACATATTGGAAGATCATCTTTCCGATCATGAAGCCGATGCATGCCACAGTGGCAGTTCTGACAGCACTTGGAACCTGGAATGACGTTATGACTCCACTGGTTATCATGTCCGGATCTACAGGTGGAACCACATTACCTCTGGCACAGCTGAATTTCCAGACTCAGTTCGGAACAAACTATAACCTTGCGTTTGCCTCTTATCTGCTGGCACTGCTTCCGATCCTTCTGTTTTATCTGATCTGCCAGAAGCACATTTTAAATGGTGTTGTAAACGGTGCCGTAAAATAAAAACACAAGAAAAAGGAGGATTCACATATGGGAATCATCTACTGCGAGAAAGACAGAACGTTTACCCTGCAGACAAAAGAAACTACATATCAGATGCAGGTGGATCAGTACGGATTTCTTCTTCATCTCTATTATGGTAAAAAGGCAGAAGGCTGCATGGATTATCTTCTGACCTACTATGACAGAGGATTTTCCGGAAATCCCTATGATGCGGGAACAGACAGAACCTATTCCATGGACTCTCTTCCACAGGAGCTTTCCTGCTACGGAAACGGAGATTTCCGCAGTGCATCACTGATGCTGGAAAACGGTGACGGAAGCATGAGCTGTGATATGCGTTACAAGAACTATACTATCCGTGACGGTAAATACAGCCTTCCGGGGCTTCCGGCGGTTTATGCAGATAATGATGAGGCACAGACTCTGGAGATCGTACTGGAGGATCCGGCTACCGGCGTGGAGGCCATGCTTCTTTACGGTGTACTTCCGGAACTGGATATCATTACAAGAAGCGTCTATATCCGCAATCAGAGCAGTGAGAAGATCTATGTGAACAAGGTGATGTCCGCAGAACTGGATTTTCTTTACGGAGATTATGACCTGCTTACTTTTTACGGAAGACATGCCATGGAGCGGAATCTGCAGAGAGTACCGGTGGCTCATGGAAGTCAGATGATCGGCAGTGTCCGTGGCACATCCAGCCATCAGTATAATCCGATGATGATCCTGGCAGAGAAGGACACAACAGAGGATCATGGAGGCTGCTATGCTATGTCCTTTGTATATAGTGGAAATTTCCAGGGTGAGGTTCTTAAAGATCAGTACAATCAGACAAGAATGCTCCTTGGTGTACAGGAGGAGTGCTTCCGGTATCCGCTGGAAGCCGGGGAGACCTTCTATGCACCTGAGGTGATCTTAAGCTACACAGATCAGGGAATGAACCGCCTTTCCCAGAATCTGCACAGCTGCATCCGTCATCATATCTGCCGTGGTAAATATAAGACAGAGGTTCGTCCGGTGCTGGTAAACAGCTGGGAGGCAGCATATTTTGATTTTACAGGGGAGACTTTATATAATCTGGCAAAAGAGGCAAGGAGCCTTGGTATCGATATGCTGGTTCTGGATGACGGCTGGTTTGGAAAACGTGACGATGACAACAGTGGTCTTGGGGACTGGTATGTCAATGAGAAGAAGCTTGGAGAGACTCTCGGCGGACTGGTAAAAAGAGTCAATGACCTCGGAGTGAAATTCGGTATCTGGATCGAGCCAGAGATGATCTCTGAGGACAGTGATCTTTACCGCGAGCATCCGGACTGGGCACTTATGATTCCGGGAAGAAATCCAGTGAGATCCAGAAATCAGCTGGTACTTGATTTTTCCAGAAAAGAAGTTGTAGACGGAATCTTTGGACAGATCAGTGCGGTATTGGATAATGCCAATATTGAGTACGTTAAATGGGACATGAATCGAAGTCTGATGGATGTATTTTCCGTAATGACCAAGGATCAGGGACGTGTAATGTATGATTATGTCCTGGGATTGTACGATTTTCTGGACCGTATGGTGAACCGTTATCCGGATCTTCTGATCGAGGGTTGCAGCGGCGGCGGCGGAAGATTTGACGCAGGCATGCTGTATTACACACCGCAGATCTGGTGCAGCGACAACTCTGATGCTATTGACAGGCTTCGGATCCAGTATGGCACTTCCTTCGGATATCCGGTATCGGCCATGGGAGCACATGTGTCTGCAGTGCCGAACCATCAGACAGGAAGGATCACCCCGTTACATACCAGAGGTGTGGTTGCCATGTCCGGAACCTTCGGCTACGAGCTGGATCTTCTGAAGCTGACTGAGGAAGAAAAAGATGAGGTCCGCAGCCAGATCGGGGAATTCCGTAAATATGCGCCACTGATCCAGAATGGACGGTACTATCGCCTGACAGATCCGTTTAAGAGTGAGGTCTGTGCATGGGAGATCGTTGGAAATTCTCAGGAAGAAGTTTTGCTCAATGTTGTCATGGAGGAGATCCATGGAAATATGACTGTGAATTATGTGCAGCTTCGCGGCCTTGATGAGAGTGCACTTTATAAGGAACAGACTACCGGCAGGATCTATTCCGGAGCTGCTCTGATGCATGGTGGAATGCCGCTTCCTGCAGAGTTTGGGGAGTACAGAGCTTATCAGTATCATTTTGTGAGAGAATAAGAGCGTATTGAGACAGTAAGATAAATAAAAGGATCCGTCATACAGACAGCTGAAAAAGCCGATGTATGGCGGATCTTTTTTTATCATAGCTCAGTGTACGGTGATCTGATAGCTCTTGATAAATTCCTCATCCGGTTTCAGCACATTGATATTTGCTTTTTCGGAAAGAGGTTTTTCAAAACCACAGTCATCACAGCGTCCCATCCACGGCTCCAGGCATACGAAGGGAGCACCGGGTACGGACCAGATACCGAAATTCGGGAAGCCCTCACTGGTAAGTGTCAGATATGGAGTTCCGTCCGGGAAGAGGATACCGGCCTTTTGAATCTGGCCGTTATCAAAAACAAGAGCGTCTTTATCAAACATGTGAGGAGCAATGGAACAGGTTCCGTTTTCAAGGGAAAGTGTATGTGGCTCGTCAGCAAGGACTGTTCCTACAGACGTATCGATAAGGAGATAGGTAAGAGTGTCCAGGCCTTCAAAAGCAAGACGGTAATCACTCTGGGATTCGCCTTCACGTACCGGAACACGGAATGCCGGATGGCCGCCGATGGTAAAATACATAGTTTCAGAATCATTATTAACTACTTCCCAGCATACTTCCAGGTCGTGCTTCTTCAGAGTGTAGGTGATCTTCAGAGCGAAAGCAAACGGATAAACATTCAGGGTTTCTTCAGAGGACTTAAGGACAAAGGAAAGGGAAGTATCGGTGATATCCGTGCAGATAAAATCGCTGTCTCTTGCAAAGCCGTGCTGGCTGGAAGGATATTCCTTTCCGTTCAGACGCCAGATATCTTTGTAGTTACGTCCCACGTTGGGAAAAAGTACAGGCGCATGGCGTTTCCAGTAAGCCGGATCTGCCTGCCAGAGGATCTCCCTGTCATTAGTCTTGTCATAGATGCCGGTGAGTTCAGCACCGTGATCGGAAACGGAAATCTTAAGAAAGCTATTTTCAATCGTTCGTGTCATGATAAACCTCCTGTATGACAGCATTCGGGTAATATTACCTCGGAATTGCTGCATGTTTTTTTCTATTTTAGCACATTTTTCAGATGATAACGAGAAAAATACAATCTGTGAAAAATATAACTGGAAAATCTGTCATATTTCACAAGAGAAATTGCTGTTTTTTGGAAGAATAACCTTGACTAATGAAGGATAAATCTATAAAATAATTATGTGCGTAGAAAACATACATTTTTTATGTTTTAAAGAACAATAATTAGGAGGAAAATGTAAAATGGCAAAATGGGTTTACATGTTTACAGAAGGTAATGCTACTATGAGAAATCTTCTGGGCGGCAAAGGTGCCAACCTTGCTGAGATGACAAACCTCGGTCTTCCTGTACCGCAGGGCTTCACAATCACAACAGAGGCCTGCACACAGTACTACGAGGATGGCAGATCCATCAACGATGAGATCATGGCTCAGATCATGGAAGCAATTACCAAGATGGAAGGAGTTACCGGTAAGAAATTCGGTGACAAAGAAAATCCTCTGCTTGTATCCGTTCGTTCTGGTGCGAGAGCATCTATGCCAGGTATGATGGACACAATCCTCAACCTTGGTTTAAATGAAGAAGTTGTTAACACTCTTGCTGAGAAATCAGGCAATGAGCGTTGGGCTTGGGACTGCTACAGAAGATTCATCCAGATGTACTCTGATGTAGTTATGGAAGTTGGTAAGAAATACTTCGAGGAGCTCATCGATGAGATGAAAGCTAAGAGAGGTGTTAAGCAGGACGTTGAGCTTACAGCTGCTGACCTGCATGAGCTTGCTGACCAGTTCAAAGCTGAGTATAAATCCAAAATCGGTTCTGATTTCCCAACTGATCCGAAGGAGCAGCTGGTAGGCGCAATCAAAGCCGTATTCCGTTCCTGGGACAACCCACGTGCGAACGTATATCGTCGTGACAACGATATCCCATATTCCTGGGGTACAGCTGTTAACGTACAGATGATGGCATTCGGTAACATGGGTGATGACTGTGGTACAGGTGTTGCCTTCACACGTGACCCTGCTACAGGAGCTAACGGTCTGTTTGGTGAATTCCTTACAAATGCTCAGGGTGAAGACGTTGTTGCCGGTGTTCGTACACCTATGCACATCTCCGAGATGGAGCAGAAGTTCCCGGAAGCATTCGTACAGTTCAAACAGGTTTGCGAGACTCTTGAGAAACATTACAGAGACATGCAGGATATGGAGTTTACTGTAGAGCATGGTAAACTGTATATGCTTCAGACACGTAATGGTAAGAGAACTGCACAGGCTGCTCTTAAGATCGCTTGTGACCTCGTTGATGAGGGAATGAGAACTGAGGAAGAGGCTGTTGCAATGATCGATCCTCGTAACCTTGATACACTTCTTCATCCGCAGTTCGATGCAGCTGCTCTTAAAGCTGCTACACCGATGGGTAAAGGTCTTGGTGCTTCTCCAGGAGCTGCTTGCGGTAAGATCGTATTCTCTGCAGAGGACGCTGTTGAGTGGGCTGCAAGAGGAGAGAAAGTTGTTCTTGTTCGTCTTGAGACATCCCCAGAGGATATCACAGGTATGAAAGCTGCTCAGGGTATCCTGACAGTTCGTGGTGGTATGACATCTCACGCAGCTGTAGTTGCTCGTGGTATGGGATCCTGCTGTGTATCCGGATGCGGCGATATCGCTATGGATGAGGAGAACAAGAAATTCACACTTGCTGGTAAAGAGTTCCATGAAGGAGATGCAATCTCCATTGATGGTACAACAGGTAACATCTATGACGGACTTATCCCGACTGTAGATGCTAAGATCGCTGGTGAGTTCGGACGTATCATGGGATGGGCTGACAAGTACAGAACAATGAAAGTTCGTACAAACGCTGATACTCCTGCTGATGCTAAGAAAGCTCGTGAGCTTGGTGCAGAGGGAATTGGTCTTTGCCGTACAGAGCATATGTTCTTTGAGGGCAACAGAATCGATGCATTCCGTGAGATGATCTGCTCTGAGACAGTAGAGGAGAGAGAAGCAGCACTTGCTAAGATCCTTCCGGAGCAGCAGGGAGACTTCGAGAAACTCTATGAGGCACTTGAAGGAAATCCTGTAACAATTCGTTTCCTTGATCCGCCACTTCATGAGTTCGTTCCTACAGAGGAAGAGGACATCAAGAAACTGGCTGATGCTCAGGGCAAGACTGTAGAGCAGATCAAGACAATCATCGCTTCCCTTCACGAGTTCAACCCGATGATGGGACATCGTGGATGCCGTCTTGCTGTTACTTATCCAGAGATTGCTAAGATGCAGACAAGCGCTGTTATCCGCGCAGCTATCAACGTTAAGAAGAATCATCCGGATTGGAACATCAAACCGGAGATCATGATTCCGCTTGTTGGTGACATCAAAGAGCTTAAATATGTTAAGAAATTCGTTGTAGAGACAGCAGATGCTGAGATCAAAGCAGCAGGTTCTGACCTTGAGTACGAGGTTGGTACTATGATCGAGATCCCGAGAGCAGCTCTTACAGCTGATGATATCGCTAAAGAGGCTGACTTCTTCTGCTTCGGTACAAACGACCTTACACAGATGACATACGGATTCTCCCGTGATGATGCTGGTAAGTTCCTTAACGCATACTATGATGCTAAGATCTTCGAGAACGATCCATTTGCTAAGCTTGACCAGACAGGTGTGGGCAAACTTATGAAGATGGCTATCGAGCTTGGAAAACCGGTTAACCCGAAACTTCACGTAGGTATCTGCGGTGAGCACGGTGGAGATCCGTCTTCCGTAGAGTTCTGCAACGAGATCGGACTTGACTATGTATCCTGCTCACCGTTCCGTGTACCGATCGCTCGTCTTGCAGCAGCACAGGCAGCAATCGCTAAGAAGAACGCATAAGTAAGAATACATTTCAGGCTGAAGTTTCAGTCTGAGCATATATAAAGCTTCTGGCAGTCTGTAGAAATACAGATTGTCAGAGGCTTTTTTTTCTTTATGATATTTTTTGAAGTATTCCGAAGGTTTACGAAAAATAGGATTCATGGTATCATGAAAGAAACAGGGCAGATAAAGCCGGAGGATAAGGAGAATTTTATGAATCAGGAATCACAGACACCTCATAAGAGACGTGTACGATATAAAGGAAAATATCCGAAGAAATTCGAGGAGAAATATAAAGAGCTTCAGCCTGAAAAGTATAAGGATACCATTGAACATGTGATCAGCAAGGGAAACACACCGGCTGGAATGCATATTTCCATTATGGTAAAAGAGATCATTGATTTTTTGGAGATCAGGCCGGGACAGGTTGGATTTGATGCTACACTTGGTTACGGTGGGCATACAAAGGCCATGCTGGAATGTCTGAAAGGTCAGGGACACATGTACGCCACGGATGTGGACCCGGAAGAATCTGCCAAGACAAGAAAACGTCTGGCAGAGCAGGGATTCGGAGAAGATATCCTGACAATTAAACTCCAGAATTTCTGCACCATTGATGAGATTGCAGAGGAAGTTGGAGGCTTTGATTTTATCCTTGCGGATCTTGGGGTGTCTTCTATGCAGATCGACAATCCCAAGAGAGGCTTTTCCTTTAAGGTGGATGGTCCTCTGGATTTAAGGCTGAACCAGGAAACCGGGATCAGCGCAGCACAGCGTCTGGATACCATTTCAAGAGAAGAGCTTGCCGGAATGCTGGATGAGAATTCCGATGAGCCGTACTGTGAGGAGATCGCGAAGGCCATCACAGATGAGATCCGAAGAGGAAACCACATAGATACCACTACGAAGCTTCGTGAAGTCATTGAGAAGACATTGTCTTTCCTTCCTGAAAAAGAGAGGAAAGACACGGTGAAAAAAACATGCCAGAGAGTTTTCCAGGCACTGCGTATTGATGTGAATCGGGAATTCGAGGTCCTCTATGATTTTATGGAAAAACTTCCCGGAGCGCTGAAGCCAGGCGGCCGTGTAGCAATCCTTACCTTCCATTCCGGAGAGGATAAGCTGGTAAAGAAAGCCTTAAAGCAGGGTTATAAAGACGGCATCTATTCCGAATATTCAAAAGATGTGATCCGTCCTTCCGCACAGGAATGTGCACAGAATGGGCGCGCCAGATCCACGAAGATGCGCTGGGCTGTGAAGGCCTGAGTGAAGAGTGAAAGAGCAGTTCTGATACAAATACAGAAACAGAAAAATCCTGGAATGCGTTGACATTCGGGATTTTTTTTGCTATGTTATATAAGTTTACATATGATAAAGCTATGGCTTAAACTGAATAGGAGAAAGGATATGGATGTGGAGGAAAAGAAGGACATTTTTGATAAACTGATGCATCTTCCGGTGCTGAATATATTTGAACCTTTTTATAAGAAACATAAGGAAGTTCTGATGTATCTGTTCTTTGGAGGGCTCACATTTTTTCTGAACATTGCGTTGTATGCATGGCTGGATAAGGGCCTGGGCATGAATGCGCTGATCGCCAATGTGATCTGCTGGGTGGTCTGCGTACTGTTCCAGTATTTTACAAACAGGACATGGGTATTCGACGGGCAGGTGGATTCCGCCGCCGGATTTTTAAAGCAGATGGCTTCGTTTTTCGGAGGACGGCTCTTTACTCTGATTGTGGAGGAAGCAATCCTTGCGGTATTTATCACCTGGCTTGGATTTAACAGCATGGCAGTGAAACTTGTTGCTCAGGTGGTTGTGATCGTATTGAATTATGTGATCAGTAAATTGATTGTTTTTAAAAAATAAAAGATAGTTATATTTGTGGAAAAGGAGTTGGACTGAAATTGACAAAGGACAAGACCAATGATATGACCGTGGGAAATCCGGTGAGCCTGATCATCCGCTTTATGATTCCCATGTGTCTCGGAAATATTTTTCAGCAGTTTTATAACATTGCGGATTCCATTGTTGCGGGGCAGTTCCTGGGAGTAGATGCGCTGGCTGCAATCGGAAGCACCGGTTCACTGATGTTTTTTGTTACCGGATGGCTTAACGGACTGAGCAGTGGCTTTGCCATTCTGGTATCCCAGTGGTTCGGGGCGAAGCAATATGATAAGATGCGTCATTACGTAGCTATGTCCATTTATCTGGCAGCAGCCTTTGCCATTGTGATGACCATTGGCTTTGAGGCTTTGAATGAACCGATTCTGCGGCTGATGAATTCACCGGAGGATCTGATGGGATCTGTGAAGGGATATATGGGAATTATTTATGCAGGCCTGATCGTAACAGCGGCATATAATTCACTGGCAGCGTTTCTCCGTGCACTTGGAGATTCAAAATCTCCGCTGTATTTTCTGATCATTTCGGCAGTGATCAATGTGTTCCTGGATATTCTGTTTATTGTAAAAATCGGGATGGGAGTGGAAGGCTGTGCCTATGCTACGGTTATCGCGCAGGCAATTTCCGCAGTCTGCTGCCTGATCTATATTATCAAAAAGTTCCCGATCCTGCATCTGAAGAAAGAAAACTTTGAAGTTTCTTTTACCAGCTTCCGTTATCTGCTGGCCCTTGGTATTCCCATGGGACTTCAGTTTTCCATCACAGCGATCGGAACCATTATTGTGCAGGGTGCGGTAAATATTTACGGTTCTGTATATATGGCAGGATTTTCCGCTGCGGGAAAAATACAGAATATCATTGCAACGGTATTTGTAGCTTTTGGTGCGACGATGGCAACCTATGTAGGACAGAACCGGGGCGCCGGAAAGATGGACCGTGTAAAAGCAGGAATGAAATATACCCAGATCATGGTCCTGATCTGGAGTGTGATCACTATGATCATAATGTTCTTTTTCGGAAAGTACATGACCTGGTTATTTATTGACAAATCCCAGACGGATGTTATTAATGTTTCTGTTACTTATTTTCATACGGTATTCTGGGCATATCCGTTCCTTGGAAGTATCTTCCTCTACAGAAACGGACTTCAGGGACTGGGATATGGCTTGGTTCCCATGCTGGGCGGTGTGTTTGAACTGGCGGCAAGAAGTGCGATCGTTATGTTTATTGCAGGAAAAACAAGTTTTGCAGGTGTATGTCTGGCAGATCCTGCCGCATGGATCGCAGCGCTGATCCCTCTGATCCCGTATTATATTTATGTGATGAAAAAGTGGAGCAGGGGAAAAAAGGAAACTGCTGCCTGAGTGGGTATAATACAGAAAATGAAAAGAATAAATTTAGGCTTGCAATTATGGAAGATACAGTTATAATGATATTATAACTGCGGAAAAAACCAGGAAACCGGGATTCCGGGTAAGATTACAGATCCAGAAGGGAGAATATAGATCATGGAAATCACAAAGGAAACAACAATGGGCGAGATGCTTGCATACGATGAGAAGATTGCATACATTCTTATGCAGGAAGGAATGCACTGTATCGGCTGTCCGTCTTCTATCGGTGAGTCTCTTGAGGAGGCATGTATGGTACACGGACTTGATGTAAACGCTGTACTGGCAGACATCCATCATTATGAGGAAACCAAGAAACAGAAATAATCAGCAGTACAATTTATATTAGAACGTACAGATTACGGACCGCAAGGGGATAACGACTGTGCATGTCTTTTTGGCATGCCGTCGTTATCCCTTTTTTTGTGAGCAGACGATAAAGAGAGTCTTAAATATCTGCTTGATATGGAGGAAAAAAGCATGTATGTGATGATCGATAATTTCGATTCATTTGTTTATAATCTCAAGGCATATTTTCAGGAACTTGGAAGAGAGATCCTGGTCAGACGCTGCGATGAGATCACCCTGGAGGAGTTGGAAGAGCTGAACCCGGAAGGAATCATCCTTTCTCCGGGACCGAAGCGTCCCTGGGATGCGAAGTTCTGCGTAGATACCGTAAAAAGATTTCAGGGAAGGATTCCTGTTCTTGGTGTCTGTCTGGGACATCAGGTGATTGGCCACTGTGCGGGAGCAGTAGTGGAAAAGGGCGTGTGTCCCATGCACGGAAAAGTAACAGAGATCCACAACCACGGAACAGGAGTGTTTGCAGGCCTGCCGGAGAAATATAAGGTGACAAGATACCATTCCCTGATTGTTCGGGAAGACAGCATCCCGGAGGAGTATCAGGTGGATGCGCTTTCTGATGATGGTGCTGTTATGGGAATTTCCCATAAAGCATTGCCTATCTACGGTGTGCAATTCCATCCGGAAGCCGTTCGTACGGAATATGGACATGAGCTTCTTGAGAATTTTTGCAGGATCGCGGAGGATTTTCAGAAGGAGGAGTAAAAATATGTACAAAAATCAGCGAAGAATAAAAGAACTGACCCCATACATCCCTGCAGCGGACATTTTCCGGATCTACGAGAGGGAACCCGGAGCAGCATTTCTGGATTCCTCCCTTGTCAATGAGCTGGGACATTATTCTGTGATCGGAAGATGCCCGTATCTGAAGCTGGTAAAGGACGGAGAGACCTTTACCATCAACGGAAGGCCGGAAACAGAAACAACCTTTGAAGACTATATGCGGGAATATTTAAATACCCATGAGGACAAAAATAGCAGCGGACTTCCCATCGTATCCGGCGCAGTAGGATATTTTTCCTATGATTACGGAAGAAAACAGATGGGAGTACCATCCGGAGAAAAGGATCTTGTGACTGTTCCGGAGGCAGTTCTGACGTTTTATGACTGTTTTATCATAGAAGACTGTCAGGAAAAAAGAACCTATCTTGTGTCAAATGGAATCAGTGCAGACGCTGCAGCAGAAATCGGAGCGATGGAAAAAGCAATCCGGGAATTTACAGAGGCGGGGAAACAGGAAGGATCGGAAACAGGGGAAAAAAAGGAATCCGGAAACAGGATGGTCACGGAAAATTCTCACCGTGAGAAATTCAGGATCCAGGTTCATCCCAACTTTGAGAAAGAAGAATACAAACAGGCAGTAGACCGGATGATCCGCTATATTATAGAGGGCGATATCTATATTGCCAATATGACGCAGCAGCTGACCATTGAAAGCGAAAAACCACCTCTGGATGTTTTTTATGATCTTCGGAAAAATAATCCGTCTCCTTTCGGCGGATATCTGGATTTCGGAGATTATCAGATCGTCTGTGCATCTCCGGAACGTTTTCTGAAGATGAAAGACCGTCATGTAAATACCCGTCCTATAAAGGGAACAAGAAAACGTGGCGTAACATCTGAGGAAGATGAAATGCTCCGTCGGGAGCTTCAGGATTCCGGAAAAGATAAGAGTGAACTTCTTATGATCGTAGACCTGGAGCGAAATGATCTGAACCGGGTATGTACACCGGGAAGCGTGAAGGTAACTGAGCTTTTTACAGTGGAAGCATACGCTACGGTTTTTCATCTGGTATCGGATATTGAAGGAAAACTGGAAGAAGGAAAAAATGTTATGGATCTTCTGGAGGCTGCATTCCCCGGCGGTTCTATTACCGGTGCGCCGAAATACCGTGCCATGGAGATCATTGACGAGCTGGAACACGGAAAGAGAAATCTTTATACAGGCTCTATCGGCTACCTGACACTGGACGGAAGCTGCGATTTCAATATTGTGATCCGTACAGCCCTTCATAAAGACGGAAAATATCACCTTGGTGTCGGCGGCGGGATCACAGCAGAGTCAGATCTGGAATTTGAGTATGAGGAGACTCTGCAGAAGGCGAAAGCGATCCTGGATGCACTGCAGTAGAGAAACATACAGAACGGTAAAAGTGAAAGGCTCTGTGGACAGATCAGAGAATCTGACAGGGACACTTCATAAGGAGGTCAAAGGAAATGAACAACATAACCTTAGACGAATGTTTTCAGTTCGGTCTGGGCGCATTTGAGACCATAGGAATAGAAAAGGGAACCCCCATACTTCTGGAAAAGCATCTGAAAAGACTGGAACGAGCGGCAGATTTCCTGAAGCTGGGTGATACGGCAGTGCGTGGGATCACAGCCGGGAGGATCGAAGAATATCTGGAAGAACAAAAAAAACGCCCGGAGGTGCAGAAAGAATTTGGCGGACTGGAACACTGTGCGCTGAAGCTTATGCTTACAAAGGAAAATGCAGTGTATTCTCTTCGTGCCAATCATTATACGCCGGAGAATTATGAAAAAGGCTTTATCATGGATGTCAGCAAGGTAAAACGAAATGAAACATCACCTCTTGTATATCACAAAACCATGAATTACGGAGATTGTATCCTGGAAAAACGTAATGCTACAGCAGCAGGAATGGATGAACGGTTGTTTCTGAATACAAAGAAACAGATATCGGAAGGGACAGTAAGTAATGTATTCTTTGTGCGAAATGGCATGATCTATACACCAAAAGTCAGCTGCGGACTTCTCCCGGGAATCCTCCGTGAATATCTCTGTGACACGGAAGAGGTGGAAGAAACCTATATCTATGTTCAGGATCTTAAATGGTATGAGGAATGCTTTGTCACCAATTCCCTGATGGGAATCATGCCGGTGCGTCAGATCGGAGGAATCCAGTTTGAGGAAGACAAAGTGACAAGGGAGCTGATGAGAAGATATCGGAAGATGGTCAGAGATACTGCGAATAAGAAACAAATCAGATAAATGTTATTGCGAAACTATCACATTCAGGAAAGGTGATGGAATGTGAAGATCCGGCTTTCCGGGAAATGTACCTGAGGATGGAGGTAATATAAACAGGAATTTGGAATGGTACATAGATTTATAACGGAATTTGAATGAAAGTGACCAATACAGTCAGGGATAAACGTGCATTAACCAGGGAAAGCTAAGGTTGATGCACGTTTTTTGTGCAAACTCAACCAAAAACGTTCATGAATTTTGTGAAGTAATTTGATTGACTTTGAATGAACTTGGAAGTATACTGAGTTCAACAAATGAAAAACAACAAAAAGCGGTCAAAAACCGCAGGATAAAAGATATGGGAGGAGAAAAAATGATCTGCACAGTTACTTTTAATCCGTCTCTGGACTATATCGTTTCCGTGGAGGATTTTAAACTCGGACTTACCAACCGAACAAGCTCTGAGCTGATGCTTCCGGGCGGAAAGGGAATCAACGTTTCCACCGTGCTGATGAATCTTGGAATCGAGAATACAGCACTTGGTTTCATGGCAGGATTCGTCGGAGATGAGATTGTAAGAAAGCTTGAGGAGATGGGAGTGAGATCTGATTTTATCAGGATCCCGGAAGGCGTTTCAAGGATCAACCTGAAGCTGAAATCTATTGATGGAACTGAGATCAACGGAATGGGACCGGAGATCAGCGCTGAAAAGGTTCAGGAGCTGATGAAGAAGCTTGACAGACTGAAAGAGGGAGATGTGCTTTTTCTGGCAGGAAGTATTCCTTCATCTATGCCGGATGATATGTATGAGAAGATCATGGCGAGGCTGGACGGAAAAGGCGTGATGATCGTTGTGGATGCAACGAGAGATCTTCTTGTAAATGTCCTGAAGTATCATCCGTTCCTGGTGAAGCCCAATAACCATGAGCTTGGAGAAATCTTCGGCGTAGAGCTTAAGAACCGTCAGGATGTGATCCCTTACGGAAAGAAGCTCCAGGAAAAAGGAGCCAGAAACGTGCTGATCTCAATGGCCGGTGAGGGAGCTGTCCTGGTAGCAGAAAACGGTCAGGTGTTTGAGAAACCGGCGCCGAAAGGAACACTGGTAAACGGCGTAGGAGCCGGAGATTCCATGGTAGCAGGCTTTATGGCAGGCTGGATGGAAAAACAGGATCACGAATATGCATTCCATATGGGAATTTCCGCAGGAAGCGCAAGTGCATTTTCTGAAAATCTTGCCACAAGGGAAGAGGTTCAGGCAGTATATGAACAGGTAACAGAGGGGTAAAGAAGAAAGGAGAAGGGAAGATGAGAATCACAGATCTGCTTGACAAACGAAGCATATCACTGGATGCTGCACCGAAGACGAAATCTGAAGCTCTGGACATGGCCGTAGATCTTATGGTAAAAAGTGAAAAGATCAGTGACAGGGAAGCTTATCGGAAACAGGTGTATTTAAGAGAGGAAGAAAGTACGACAGGAATCGGTGAGGGAATCGCTATTCCTCATGGAAAATGTGATGCGGTAAAGAAACCGGGACTTGCTGCCATGGTAGTAAAAAACGGCGTGGAATTTGAGGCATTGGATGATGAGCCGGTTACCCTTCTTTTCCTGATCGCAGCACCGAATACAGAAGATAACATTCATCTGGATGTACTCAGCAAGCTTTCCGTAATGCTGATGGATGATAATTTTACAGAATCCTTACGCAACGCAGGTTCTGTAGATGAATTTATGGAGATCATCGACAAGGCCGATGAGGAGAAAAAAGATATTGATGAAAGACTGGCAGATACAGGAAGTTCCGAAGGAGCCAGAGCTAAACTGCTGGCAGTTACTTCTTGCCCCACAGGTATTGCCCACACCTACATGGCAGCAGAGGGACTGGAAAAAGCAGCAAAGGCGAAAGACTGTTTCATTAAAATAGAGACACAAGGCTCCGGTGGAGCAAAAAATGTACTTACGGATCAGGAGATCCGGGAGGCAGACTGCATCATTGTAGCTGCAGATGCCAAGGTTCCCATGGATCGTTTCGATGGAAAGAAAGTCATCGAATGTCAGGTTTCAGATGGAATCAGCAAAGCGGACCAGCTTGTTGAACGTGCGATTTCCGGAGATGTTCCGGTATATCATGCAGCAGCAGGCAGTCAGAGCTCTTCCTCAAATGCAAAAGCAGGCGGCGGAGCAGGCCACAAGATCTATATGCAGCTGATGAACGGGGTATCTCATATGCTTCCACTGGTTGTAGGCGGTGGTATCCTGATCGCTCTAGCATTCTTGATCGATGGTTTAAGTGTAGATTTGAGTTCCCTTCCTGCAGACCAGAGAGCAAACTTTGGTACCATCACACCGGTAGCGGCTGTTCTGAAAAACATTGGTGGAACCGCATTTGGTTTCATGCTTCCGATCCTGGCCGGATTTATTGCAATGGCCATCGGTGACAGACCGGCACTTGCAGTTGGACTTGTGGGCGGTATGATCGCGGCAAACGGAAAATCCGGTTTCCTCGGAGCACTTCTTGCAGGCTTCCTTGCAGGATATCTGATCCTTGGACTTCGTAAGGTTTGTGATAAGCTTCCGGAAGCACTGGAAAAAATAGCGCCTGTACTGATCTATCCGGTTGTTGGTGTCCTTCTTATGGGACTCTGTATGACCTTCGTTGTAGAGCCGATCATGGGCGGTATTAATACAGGATTAAATAATGCCTTGACAGGCATGGGAAATTCAAGTAAAGTAATTTTAGGGTTGGTTCTTGGTGGTATGATGGCCATTGATATGGGCGGCCCGTTCAACAAAGCAGCATATGTATTTGGTACAGCAGCTATTGCGGCAGGCAACTATGACATTATGGCAGCAGTTATGGTGGGAGGTATGACTCCTCCGTGTGCCATCGCACTCGCATCCCTGCTGTTTAAAGACAAATTTACAAAAGAAGAGCGTGAGGCAGGACCGACCAACTTTATTATGGGACTTGCATTTATCACAGAAGGTGCGATTCCTTTTGCGGCATCTGACCCGGTCCATGTACTTCCGTCCTGTATCGTCGGTTCCGCAGCAGCTGGAGCGATCTCCATGTTCTTCAACTGTACACTGATGGCACCACATGGCGGAATCTTCGTATTCCCGGTTGTAGGTAATGCAATGATGTATCTGGTCGCACTGGTTGTGGGAACTCTGATCTCAGCTGTACTTCTCGGGGTACTGAAGAAAAAAGTTGCTTAAATTTTTTTAAATTAAAATGAAAACTGGAGGATAAAGAAATGAAAGAATTCAAGTATGTAGTAACAGATAACGAAGGAATCCATGCACGTCCGGCCGGAGAGCTTGTGAAGCTTGTAAAAGGTTTCGAGTCCAAGATCACTATCGAGAAGGACGGCAAGACTGTAGAGTGCAGAAAGCTTCTTGCACTTATGGGACTTGGCGTAAAGAAGGGACATGAGGTTACCTTTACATTCGATGGTGCAGATGAGGATGCAGCATACGAGGCAGTAAGCAAATTCATGCAGGAGAACCTGTAATCTCAGAATGAGTGAACAGAAGGCATCCCGGTCCGGTCGATCGGGATGTCTTTTTTGAAGGAGGAAAAGGAATGCTGACGGAGCAGAGATACGAGATCATACTCGGCCTTCTCAGAGAAAAAAACAGTGTTACGGTAACAGAACTGAAAGATATCCTGGATGCATCGGAATCTACGGTCCGCAGAGACATCACGGCGCTTTACAAGGCGGGGAAGCTGACCAGGGTTTTTGGCGGTGCGGTGGCACTGGAACATACTGTCAATGCCTATGAGCCTACCGTAGCCCAGAAAGTTGAGCTGAATATTGAAGAAAAAAAGAAGATCGCAGCCTATGCGGCAGCTCTGATCCGTCCGGAAGATTTTGTGTATCTGGATGCGGGAACGACTACCGGATATATGCTGGAGCATCTGGAAGGCTCCGGGGCGACTTTTGTCACCAATGGTGTTTCCCATGCCAGGGCTCTGGCTCAGATGGGAGTCCGTGTGCTGCTGATCGGCGGAGAACTGAAGGGATCTACGGAAGCTGTGATCGGAAGTCAGGCCATGCAAATGCTGAAGAATTATCATTTTACAAAGGGCTTTTTCGGGACCAACGGGATGACTCAGAGAGAAGGCTTTACCACGCCGGAATCCAATGAAGCACTGGTAAAGCGAACCGCCATGGAGCAGTGTCTGGAAAAGTACGTAGTGTCTGACAGCTCCAAATTCGGACAGATCAGTGCGGTGACGTTCTTTTCATTTGACGGAGCAGTGATCCTGACGGAAAGCTGTTCCAAAGAATATAAAGATTGCAGAAATATACAGATCGTATCATAGAAAGATCGCAAAAAAAACCGGTTTGGAAGAAAAAATTCTTCGTAAACCGGTTTTTTGTTTGCTGAGGATCTGTTTCAGGCTTCCCTGGAGATCATGGCTTCTAGATCTTCTACGGAAATGTCTTTTTTTTGCATCAGCTTGAGCAGACGTTTCAGTTCAGCAGCTTCCTTTGCCTTTTTTTCAGCTTTGCGGATCTCATCCAGCTGAGCTGCCAGTGCAGTTTTTTCATCCTCCAGCGCTGCTATCTTTTCGGTGCAGGCAGCAATCTTGGAATCTACTTTGGAAATTTTCTCATTGAGTACTTCTATCTTTGTACGTCTCTGTGCCATATGAAACCTCCTGATAAAAATATTACTTCTTATACACTATACAATAGCATAAACGACGATGAAATACAATTGTGAATTGATGTGCAATATGTTATCATGAATGTATATAATATTTCAGAAACGCAGGATAATACTATGGATAAAGATAAGGGTGTATTTATGACTGCCCGGGAAGTAAATATGGAAATAGAAATGCTGAAGACGGTTTTTGACATTGTAAGACTGGTGGATGTTAGCCGTACAGCTCCGGTAAATATTGGCTTAGACGATTGCTCTTATGAAGCAGAACATAAATGCTTTGCAGTGTGGAATAAAGGCAGAAGATGTGAGAACTGTATTTCTGCCAAAGTTTTTGCCCGTAAAAACAAAATGACGAAATTTGAGTTCGTCAATGATGACATTTATCAGGTAATCGCCAAATATGTGGTTATAGACGGGACACCTCTTGTCATGGAAATGGTCTTTAAAATGACGGATAAGATCTTTCTGGGAGCTTATGGAAGCGGATTTCTGATCGATAAGATCAGCAGATTCAACCGGGAATTATATGAAGATCCGCTGACTGGTGCCAGAAACCGGAGATATTTTGAGGAACAGCTGAAATCCCTGGATAAGATGGGGGCTATAGCTATGATCGACGTGGACAATTTTAAACAGATCAATGACAGCTATGGCCATGTAGCTGGAGATGCGGCGCTTTGTACCATTGTCAGAACGATCTTTGAGCATGTGCGGGCAGATGACGTGGTACTGCGTTATGGAGGAGACGAATTTCTTCTGATGTTTGAAGAAATCCCGGAAAAGGTATTTCAGCAGAAGCTGGAAGATATCCGGGAAGAGATCGCAATGGCAGATGTGCCGGAATACAAAGAAATCCGGCTTTCCATGAGCGTGGGAGGTGTATATGGAAGCTGTAAGGTCAGAGATGGAGTGATGGAAGCGGACAGGCTTCTCTATCAGGCCAAGCGGCAAAAAAACTGTGTTGCCTACAAGAGAATCTGACGGAAATGACATGACAGTCATTGAAAGCAGAATTATGTAACAGGCGCATGAGGTGTATATCTGGCAAGTGAAAGGGAGAATAGGGATATGAAGATAATCGCAAGGATCAGAAGTGATTTTCCGACAAAATTCGGAATCCCGCGTCAGAGCGGTCGAGTGGAAGAACTGACAGCCTGTATTGTTTTTGAACCGGAATACCGGGTACGGGAAGCGGTAAAAGGACTGGAAGATTTTTCGCATATCTGGCTGCTGTGGGAGTTTTCACAGTCGATCCGTGAGAACTGGTCCCCTACAGTACGTCCGCCACGCCTGGGCGGAAATGAAAGGATGGGCGTATTTGCCACCAGATCGCCCTTCCGTCCCAATCCTGTAGGCTTATCCTGTGTGAAGCTTGAAAAAATCGATCTGGAAAGCAAAGAAGCTCCTGTACTGATCGTATCCGGTGCGGACCTGATGGACGGAACCCCCATCTATGATATCAAGCCATATCTGCCTGTGGCAGACTGCCATCCGGAAGCACTGGGCGGCTTTGCGACGAAGGTGGAGCAGCATTTTCTGCAGGTAGAGATCCCGGAAGAATGGAAGGCAAGGATTCCGGAGGATAAGCTTACTGCGTTGGAAGGCGTGCTCAGAGAGGATCCGAGGCCTGCCTACCAGAAAGATCCGGAGAGGATATACGGAATGCCTTTTGCAGGAATGGATGTTCATTTTCAGGTAAAAAACGGCATACTTACAGTATGCGAGATCACAGGATATAAAAAATCAGACAGAATTTAAAATTACCTTTGACAAACTTTTTGTAAGATGGTATTATAATAAATGAGTTAGCAAGTGCTAACTCAATATTTTAAAAGTAAAGTTAGTTTAAAATAACCTTGAAACAGTCATATAAAAGTTCAGAGATCAAAGGAGAGTGAATTATGAGCGTTGTAATTGTAGGCGGTAATGAAAGAATGGTATGTCAGTATGAGGATATCTGCAAAGGCTTCGGATGCAAGGCGAAAGTTTTTGCCAAGGAAAAAGGAGCCATGAAGAAAAAGATCGGGGTGCCGGATCTGATGATCCTGTTCACCAGTACCGTTTCCCACAAAATGGTAAACTGCGCAGTAGAAGAAGCAAAGAAAAAATCCATTCCGGTATGCCGCTGTCACACAAGCAGCGCTGCAGCTCTCGAGAACATTCTGAAGCAGTACTGTGCATAAGAAACAGGTCAGGAGATACTTTTCTCTTGTATAATTTGACTTTTTTTGCGGAAATGTTACGGAAAGGCTTGCAAAATTACAAATTATTCAATAAAATAGCCGTAGGTTTCTGTGGTAAAGCGTTGCAGTGAATGGTGAAAAGGCGGCGCTGGAAGTCGAAATTACAGGTGAGAGGTGTTATCATGAAAAAAGTTGTAAAATTCGGTGGAAGTTCTCTTGCAAATGCGGAGCAGTTCCAGAAAGTGGGCGATATCATCCGCAGTGATGAGAGCCGCCGTTATGTAGTTCCGTCAGCTCCGGGAAAGAGATTTGACGAGGATATCAAAGTGACGGATATGCTTTATGGATGTTATGACGCAGCATCCAAAGGGGAGGATATCACTGAGAAGATCAATGCGATCAAGGCGCGATATTATGAGATCATCAAGGGACTCGGACTGAGCCTTTCTCTTGAGGAGGAGTTCAAGAAGATCGATGAGGATTTCCGTGCACAGGCAGGAATCCAGTATGCGGCATCCAGAGGAGAGTTTCTTAATGGTAAGATCATGGCTGCATATCTTGGATATGATTTCGTGGATGCAGCTTCTGTGATCCGTTTTGATAAAGCTGGTAATCTGGAAGCGGAGGAGACCAATAAACTCCTTTCCAAAAAGCTCAGCAAATCCCAGCATGCGGTTATTCCGGGATTTTACGGCGCATGTGCAGATGGCACGGTAAAGACATTTTCCAGAGGTGGTTCTGATGTGACAGGTTCCCTGGTTGCAAAGGCTATCCATGCAGATATTTATGAGAACTGGACGGACGTTTCCGGTTTTCTTGTAACAGATCCGCGTATCGTTCACAATCCGGAGCCTATCGAGGCGATCACATACAGAGAGCTTCGTGAGCTTTCCTACATGGGAGCTACTGTTCTTCATGAGGATGCCATTTTCCCGGTTCGTAAAGAGGGAATTCCGATCAATATCCGTAACACAAACAGCCCGGAGGATAAAGGTACTCTGATCGTAGAGAGCACCTGTAAGAAGCCGAAATTCACTATTACCGGTATCGCCGGAAAGAAAGGCTTCTGCTCTATTAATATCGAGAAATCCATGATGAACAGTGAGATCGGGTTCGGACGCAAGGTACTTCAGGTATTTGAAGATCAGGGAATCAGCTTTGAGCATGTACCATCCGGAATCGATACCATGACTGTATATGTTCATCAGGACGAATTTGAGGAGAAAGAGCAGCAGGTTATCGCAGGTATCCACCGTCTGGTGCAGCCTGATTTTGTGGAGATGGAATCTGACCTTGCACTGATCGCAGTTGTTGGTCGTGGAATGAAATCCCAGAGAGGCACTGCAGGAAGGATCTTCTCTGCTCTTGCCCATGCAAATGTAAACGTAAAAATGATCGACCAGGGTTCCAGTGAACTGAATATCATCATCGGTGTAGAGAATCGTGATTTCGAAAAAGCAGTCAGAGCAATCTACGATATTTTTGTTCTGACACGGATATAAACAAAATCCGGAAACGGATTTTGTTTATGAGAAAGTAGCGAAGCGGATTTCGAATATCCGATTGATATAAATCCGGAAACGGATTTTGTTTATGAGGAAGTAGCGAAGCGGATTCCGAATATCCGATTTATTTAAAACCGCCGCAGTACGTGTAACATACCGTCCTGCGGCGGATTTTTTTGGAAAAATCCAAGATTTATCTAAAAATAATACAATCAAATTCAACAGGATTTCCAAAGGAAAGACAAAGATATTGTACATTGTGTCGAAAAAAGTTTGATATGAAATAAACAGTATTGACAAAAACTTAACTTTTGTGTAAAACTGAAATATGAAAAAATCAGAAAGGCAGGCGGTCAGCTATGGAGAAACAGATCAAACTGGATGAAAAAAGTGCACAGGAGTTTGTCAGTGCAGCCAGCAGATGTAATTTTGATATTGATGTATTTTATAACCGTATTATCATTGATGCAAAGTCGATCCTCGGACTTTTGAGTCTGGATCTGACAAAGACTCTGACAGTAAAGTGTTACGGAGAAGATGAGGATTTTAATCGTGTTCTTTCCAAGTATGCAGCAGGTTGAGAAATATGAATAAAGAAAAACGGTGATAAAAGGGCGCAGTTCATGAGAAGAAAAGCAGAACATGCGTCCTTTTTATTATGGGAAGCTTTCGGATCATATTTTATGGTATAATCCTGGTATAGCATGGAAAAAGAATAGCTGCCGGACTGGAATTCCGGCAGCTGCCGGGAGTGAAAATATGGAAAAACCAAGAGTGCGGATTTCTGTCAGAAATCTTGTGGAATTTATACTGAGGAGCGGAGATCTGGATAACAGCAGTGGGACATCCGGAGATAAGGAAGCCATGTTAAAAGGCGGAAGGCTTCACCGCAAGATACAGCGGAGTATGAAGGGCGATTATCAGGCAGAGGTTTCTCTGAAAAAAGAAAGTGAATACGACGATGTGGTCATTCAGGTCGAGGGCCGTGCAGATGGGATCTTTACAGAGGACGGAGCCGTTTATATTGATGAGATCAAGGGGACTTACGGAAATGTCCAGGCAATGGACATGCCAATACCTGTCCACCGTGCCCAGGCCATGTGTTACGGAATGATCTGGGGAGAAAAAGAAGGGATTTCTGAAATCCACATTCAGATGACCTACGCTCATCTTGAGACGGAAGAAACCAGGAGATTTCGTGAGGATTTTTCCATAGAGGAGCTTAAAGGCTGGTATCAGAAGCTTCTGGATGCCTATCACAAATGGATCGCATATTCTCTTAACTGGAAAAAAGAGAGAAATGCATCCATGAAGGATCTGCAGTTTCCGTTTCCATACAGAGAAGGGCAGCGGGATATTGTTAGTGGTGTGTACCATACGGTTTCCAGCGGGAAGACCTTATTTGTTCAGGCGCCTACCGGTGTGGGAAAAACCATGTCTGCCATTTTTCCGTCCGTGCGCGCCATCGGTGAGGGAAAAGGTGAAACACTTTTTTATCTTACCGCAAAAACCATCACAGGAACTGTGGCGCAGGAGGCATTTCACATCCTGCGGGAAAAAGGTCTGAAATTCAAGGTAACGGCGATCACGGCAAAGGAAAAGCTGTGTTTTCAGGATACTCCGGAATGTACACCGGAGAAATGTCCTTATGCAAAGGGGCATTTTGACCGGGTAAATGATGCGGTTTATGAGCTCTGGACCACTGAAGAGGTATATTCCCGAGAAGTGATCCGTGCTCATGCAGAAAAATGGCAGGTGTGCCCTTTTGAAATGTGTCTGGATCTTTCAATCTGGGTAGACGGGATCATCTGTGATTATAATTACGTGTTTGATCCCAATGTTCATCTGAAACGTTTTTTCGGGGAAAATATTTCCGGGGATTATATTTTTCTGATCGATGAGGCACATAATCTGGTAGAACGTGGCAGAGAGATGTACAGTGCCGGTATTTCCCGTCAGAGTCTGGTAGCACTTCGAAAGAAGATAAGAAAGAGATTTTCAAAACTGGCCAGAACACTGGATAAAGCAAATCGCCAGATGATGGAACTGGAAGAGAATCTTGCGGAAACAGGAAAAGGGTATCAGGTGCTTCCCAATCCCGGAGTACTGCCGATCACATTTCTTACAATATCAGGTGAACTGGAAGAAATACTGGAGGAAAAAGAACTGGAAGAAGAACTACGCAGGGAAATACTGGAATTTTATTTTATAGTGCGTGATTTTTTAAATGTTTCAGAGCTGGTAGATGAAAATTATGTAGTATATACCGAAAACAGCGCAGAAGAAGGATTTCGTCTGAGGCTGTTCTGTGTGAACCCGGCAGAAAATCTGGGAGAATACCTGAAAAAAGGGAAAAGTGCTATTTTCTTTTCAGCTACAATGTTTCCCATGCTCTATTACCGGGAGCTTTTGACAACAGACCGTGATGCCTATGGGATTTATGTGCAGTCTCCTTTCCCAAAAGAAAACCGCAGGATTCTTATCGGCAGCGACGTAAGCAGCCGGTATACCCGGAGAAATCGTGCAGAATACCGGAAGATCGCCGGATATATTGCCAGATGTGTCTGGCAGAGGCAGGGAAATTATATGGTGTTTTTTCCGTCGTATCGTCTTATGGAAGACGTACTGCAGGTTTATGAGGAAGAATTTTCCGTAGACTGGGTGCGCTGCGTGTGTCAGACGCCGGATATGACAGAACAGGAACGGGAAGGATTTTTGGAGGAATTTCAGGAACGGGAAGGTACCCTGGTAGGGTTCTGTGTCCTTGGAGGAATTTTTTCTGAGGGTGTTGATCTGACAGGGGAAAGTCTGATCGGGGCAGTGATCGTAGGAACCGGACTTCCCCAGATCGGCAGTCAGCGTGAGATCTTGAAAGAGTATTACGATAAAAAGAATCACTGTGGTTTTGATTATGCATATCGCTACCCGGGTATGAACAAGGTGCTTCAGGCCGCCGGGCGCGTGATCCGCACAAAAGAGGACAAAGGCGTGATATTGCTTTTGGATGACCGCTTCTGGGATCGGGATTACCAGGAAATCTTTCCCAGGGAATGGCAGGACCGTACAGGCTGCAGGCTGGATACGGTAGAAGGTGCAGTGGAGACGTTCTGGAAGAGGTTTACTTGACAGAACGGAGAAATCCGATATACTTATAGAGTCTTTATCTGGAAAATCACTGGAGGAATGTGTGGATGCCGGATCAGGACAAGAAACTGTAAAATAGGATCATAAGAAAAGTGAAAGAAGTATATGAGACGAAAAAAAATATATAAAGCATTGGCATTTTGTCTGAGCACAGTGATGCTCGCACAGCCGGTTTTTGCGACAACAGTGCAGCAGACGGCACAGGGAAGCCTTGGTTCTGTTACGGAGGAGTCCCAGATACTTCCAATTCCCGGTGAAAGCGGGAAATATATTCTGAAAAGCAATGGCTTTTACTGCCTGAATGAAGATGGAACCAAAGAAAATACTCCGGCAGTGTATTATTTTGATCATTTTGAGATCGACGGAACGGTTTTTGATGGATATTATTATCACGACGAAAGCGGTAAATTTACAGCGGGAAACTCGCATATGGTCCAGATCACCGATCTGAAGGCTCCGGCAAAAGACGGTAGCGGTGAGGAAGTTTCTTTTGACGGCTGTTATATGGTAAACAATCTGGGAAAACTCAGCGCTTCTCCACAGGTACGTTATATGGATGAGCTGGTGGTGGACAAAACAACATACAACGGGCTGTATTATTTTGATGAATATGGAAAAATGGTTACAGATCCAGGTATCCATTATCTGGAAATGAATGCTGCAGGACAGATGTTTGACGGATATTATTATTTTGGCGGAGAAAACGGCGTTCTGCTCCAGGAAGAGGGAGAGACTCCGGAGGGATTTTCCGTGGATAAATCCGGAAAAGTCGAGACGAAAGATCTGGGAATGGATGGCCTTGAGAAACGGCTTGCGGATCTTCTTGGAACCTATGAGGGTACATGGAGCGTTTATGTAAAGGATCTAACCAGTGATCAGGAGTTTGAACAGAACAGTCAGTCACTGTACTCAGCCAGTCTGATCAAAGTGTTTGTCATGGCCCAGACCTATGCCAACATGGATGCAGTCCTTCAGAACGAAGCGGCAAAAATGAAAAAAGATGTTACAGATCCGTCCGTATCCACAAAGGTCAATGACCTTCTCTGGAATATGATCACAGTCAGTGACAATGAATCTTTTAATGAGCTGGTACGTCTGCAGACAGCATCGGGTGTTTTTAAGGACGGAGCACAGGCTGTAAATGGATTTCTTGCGGAACAGAAATTTGCAGATACTTCTGTACAGCACATCTTAAGTCCGTCCTCTTCAAAGGATGTCGGCCTCGGTGGCAGGAACACCACTTCCGTAAAAGACTGCGCAGAGCTTCTTTCCCGGATCTATAAAGGAGAATGTGTATCGAAAGAAGCTTCGGAGGCTATGCTGAACCTGCTTCTGAACCAGCAGGTTACTACTAAGATTCCCAGCGGGATATCTGTGTCCGTGGAAATTGCAAATAAGACTGGAGAAACGGATACGGACCAGCATGATATCGCCATTGTATATGGAGAAAAGACTACATATATCCTCTGTGTGATGTCAGAAGACTGTAAACCTGGGGACGCAGTTTCGCATATCCGGGATATTTCCGGTATTGTTTATAATTATCTGAATATGGACCTTGACCAGGGGTGATCTGTGAGTTAGAATAAAAAACAGCTGAGCAAGATCCTGATGGATATTTCCGCCAGAGAAGTATCCGAAATGTTCATGAAAGGGGAATTCTATTATGAAGACAGTACATACAGACAAAGCACCTGCAGCAATCGGACCATACTCCCAGGCGATCATCCATGGAGATACACTTTACACATCCGGTCAGATCCCGGTGAATCCGGCAACTGGAGAGGTAGTTGGCACAACCATCGAGGAGCAGGCTGACCGTGTTATGAAGAATCTCGGAGCAGTTCTGGAAGCTGCCGGTTCCAGCTATGAGAATGCGATCAAGACAGTATGCTTCCTTGCAGATATGAACGATTTTGCGGCATTTAATGAAGTATATGCCAAATATTTCGTAAATAAACCTGCACGTTCCTGTGTTGCAGTCAAGACACTGCCAAAGAACGTTCTCTGCGAGGTAGAAGTGATCGCAGCGATCGGATGATCTGATAAAAAATCCCTGTTGTCTGATTTCAGTCAGACAGCGGGGATTTTTTTTTCGTGGGGATAAAGTATTTTTCTCTGTTTTGGAGCAATCTCTTTTTTTGTGTTTTCAAGCGTTAAAACGGTAATGTTTTTTCTTGTGTAAAGTAGAGCGCTGTAGTATAATAAAACCAGTTTTTTAGGATACGTATAAAAGCTTAATAAGGATGATCGGCAAACCAGATGAAAGTCTGGGACGCAAAGCTATAGGGCCTGTAAAATGGTAGCCAGTTGCATGAAATGAGGTGCACTGTCTGTGAGACGGTGTTTTTTTTATCCAATGCGTCTTATAAACCATAGTATAATATAAATATGAACACAACATATAAAT
>OHYL01000187.1_pt1 | contig 35119 bp, 31 predicted proteins | sample 1580261 | NCBI WGS metagenome assembly OHYL01 (sample SAMEA3882548, study PRJEB24775) | human gut metagenome | biome: human-associated habitat; feature: intestine environment; material: feces | place: Netherlands | collected 2009/2010 | reverse complement strand
GATCGAAGTCTATAAGGCGAATATGATCATTCCTCAGATTGCGGAAAATCTGACCGGAAGCGGTAATGCACCGATCCCGCATACCTGCCCGGCCTGCGGACAGGAAACGGTAGTGAAGAAAGAAAACGATGTAGAATGTCTTTTCTGCGTCAATCCGGGGTGCCCGGCCAAGAAAATCAAATCCTTTGGGCTTTTTACAAGCAGGGATGCCATGAATATCGACGGACTTTCCGAGGCAACACTGGAGAAATTTATTGCCAGGGGATTTATCCATGACTTTGGCGATATTTTTGAGATCAGCCGGTATAAAGATGAGATTGTGGAAATGGAAGGCTTTGGGCAGAAATCCTATGATAATCTTATGGAAAGTCTGGAACGGGCGAAAGAGACTACACTTCCAAGGGTGATCTACAGTCTTGGGATCGCAAATATCGGTCTGGCTAATGCAAAGGTGATCTGCCGTCATTTTGACAATGATCTGGACAGGATACGTCATGCTAGTCTGGAAGAGGTCAGTGATATTGATACCATCGGGCCGGTCATTGCCGGAAATCTGGTAGCTTATTTTAGGGATGAGGATAATGATCGCCGCCTGGATCATCTGATGAGCTTTCTTCATATTCAGGAGGACAGTCCCAAACAGGAACAGATCTTTGAAGGAATGAATTTTGTGATCACAGGAAGTCTGGTGCACTTTGGAAATCGAAGTGAGGCCAAAGAGCTGATCGAATCCCTGGGAGGCAAGGTTACCGGTTCAGTTACTAAAAAGACCAATTATCTGATCAATAACGACATCCAGTCCAATTCATCCAAAAACAAAAAGGCAAGAGAACTGGGGATTCCGATCCTTTCAGAAGAAGATTTTCGGAAACTTGCCGGAGTGCAGTAAAGGCCGTACAGACTGGAGATACTTTTTATCTGAAGAAAAAAGCCGAGCGGCTCCTTTATAAGAGACGCTTTATATATAAGGAGGGCAAACAATGCCGATCAAAACACAGGGGGATCTTCCGGTAAAGGAGATCCTGGAGAGAGAAAATATATTTGTAATGGACGAAAAACGTGCCATGCACCAGGATATCCGTCCGATCCATATTCTGATCCTGAATCTGATGCCGCTGAAAGAAGAAACAGAGCTGCAGCTTCTGCGTTCTCTTTCCAATACACCGCTGCAGGTGGATGTGACATTTATGGCTGTGGAGAGCCATGAAGCCAAGAATACATCTCTCAGCCATCTGAACAAGTTTTATGAAACATTCACCGATATAAAGAAACGTAAATTTGATGGAATGATCATCACAGGAGCACCGGTGGAGCAGATGCCTTTTGAGGAAGTGGATTACTGGAATGAGCTGACTGAGATCATGGATTGGACTGAGAAGCATGTGACTTCCACGATCTTTCTCTGTTGGGCAGCGCAGGCCAGTCTTTATCATTTTTATGGCCTGGAGAAAAAACCTCTGGATAAGAAAATGTTCGGACTTTTCCAGCACAGGGTACTGAACCGTAAGATCCCGCTGGTCCGGGGCTTTGATGATGTATTTCTTGCGCCGCATTCCAGACACACAGAAGTTCCTATTGCAGATATCCATGCATGCAAAGACCTTACGGTCCTGGCGGAAAGCGAAGAGGCTGGTCTGTTCCTTGCAATGGCAGAGGGAGGACGTAAAATCTTTGTTATGGGACATCCGGAATACGACCGCGTGACTTTGGATGGCGAATATAAGAGAGACCTTGCCAAGGGTCTGCCTATTGAAATCCCGAAGAACTATTACAAAGATGACGATCCAAACAACAAACCACTCCTCACCTGGAGGGCCCATGCCAACAACCTGTATACGAACTGGTTGAATTATTACGTATACCAGAGTACTCCGTATGACCTGTACGGGACACCGGATTTCAGAGAAATTTAAGGAATATGAAATAAGTGTTAGCATAAGCTCATAAATCGTAGACAAAGCTATGATTTATGGGCTTATTTTAGATTGCTGCTTACGAAGGTCTTTTCCTAAAAAACATTCCTACAAAATGTAGGAATAAATGCAATGTTTATGGTATGAAATGCGGCTGGTTTTTTGCATTTATTTTGATACAATCATTATATGAAAGACATGGAACTGAAATAAGAATTCTTGGTTACTGTTCATTGGTAATATTCTGCGAAGCGTGTTACTGAGAATGAAATGAACAGTAATAATTCTTGATGCAGGCCAGAATATGTTAACGGGAGGATAAATAATATGATAATCATAGGTGAAAAAATCAATGGATCCATCCCCTCTGTGGCGGAGGCGATCGCAAACAGAGATGCAGAATTCATCAAGCAGCGGGCACTTGCTCAGGCAAACTCAGGAGCAAGCTATATCGATTGTTGCGCATCTGTTCCGGAAGCAGAAGAAGTAGAAACCTTGAAATGGATGATCGACTGTATTCAGGAAGTGACAGATCTTCCGATTTCCGTAGACAGTCCCAGCGCAGATGTTCTTACAGAAGCTTACAAATTCTGCAGAAAACCGGGTATTTTTAACTCTGTATCCGGTGAGGGAGATAAGATCGATAAGATTTTTCCTCTTATGGCACAGCCTGAAAATAAAGGGTGGCAGGTTATCGCACTTCTAAGCGATGATACAGGTATCCCCAAAAGTGCGGAAGACAGGCTGAAGGTATTTGACAAGATCATGGCAAAAGCGAAAGAGTACGGAATTTCACCGGATCGTATCCATATTGATCCATTGGTTGAGATGCTCTGTACATCTGAAGATGGTATTGCGATGAATGTGGAAGTAATTTCAAGTGTCCGTAAACAGTATCCAATGATCCACATTACAGCGGCGATCAGCAACATTTCCTTCAATCTGCCGGTACGTAAGCTTATCAATTTCGGATTTGTGGTACTTGCAATGAATGCCGGCCTTGACAGCGCGATCATGGATCCTACAAACAGAGATATGCTTGGACTTGTATATGCAACAGAGGCATTGCTTGGTCTGGATGATTATTGTATGGAATACATCGGAGCATACAGAGAAGGTCTGATCGGACCTGTAAAAAAATAAATAAAACGCATATGCGGAATGCGGATAAAAAATAAAAAGCGGAGGTGTTTGATTATGTCAAAAATCACAGAAGTAGCAGAATTGGTAGAAAAAGGAAAAGCAAAACTTGTAGGTGCAGCTGTACAGTCAGCTCTTGATGAAGGCTGTGAGGCAACAGAGATTCTTAACAGCATGATCGATGCAATGGCTGTTGTAGGTGAAAGATTTAAGAACGGAGAAATCTTTGTTCCGGAAATGCTGGTAGCAGCCCGTGCAATGAAAAAGGGTGTTGAGGTTCTGAAACCACATCTTGCATCCGGCGCTACAGGAAGTATGGGAAAACTTATCATCGCTACTGTAGCAGGAGATCTTCATGATATCGGAAAGAATCTTGTTGCTATGATGATCGAAAGTGCCGGCTTCGAAGTTATTGATCTCGGTGTTGATGTACCTGCATCGAAGGTTATTGAATGTTACAAAGAAAATCCGGATGTTAAGGTAATTGCACTTTCAGCGCTACTCACAACTACAATGCCGGCTCTGAAGGATACAGTTGCAGCACTTAATGCGGAAGATTTCAGAAGCAATGTTAAGATCATGGTTGGAGGAGCACCGATCACGAAGGAATTTGCAGATGAGATCGGCGCAGATGGATATTCAGAAGATGCAGCAAGCGCAGCAGTTCTTGCAAAAGCTTTGGCAGCATAAGGGAAAATAAAACAGGCCGCTCTGTATTGTCTGTGCATGGCATAGACGGCAGAGCGGCTTTTGCTTTACAGTGACCATCGGAGGGATGAAAATGTACCGAATAAAATTTATCAGGGAGGAAAAGGAGATCCTGGTGGAACCGGGTACCAGGATCCTTGAGGCGGAAAGAAAAGCAAATCTGGTTCCTGATGCACCTTGCGGAGGCCGGGGAAAGTGTGGGAAATGTCGTGTTAAAATAGAGGATCACATGGTGCTTGCATGTCAGACGGAAATCTACAGTGACCTTGAAGTAGATACATTGTCCGGATGCCAAGAAGAGGAGATCCTTACAGAAGGAATGCAGAGACCGGTTGCGTTCAGGCCTGATCTGAAACAGAAAAAAGTGATTCTTAAGAAACCGGAGACAGGAGACAACCGCTCTGAATGGGAGCGGCTGACAGAACAGTTGGATGTGGAAAAACCTGTTCTGCCTGATACTGAAATTGCATCGAAGCTTTACGGCTGCAGAAAAGAAGCAGAAGAATGGTATGTGATCTGTGCAGGAAATGAGCTCCTGGATATCAGCAGAGAAGAGAAAAAAATCTGTTTTGCGGCTTTTGATATAGGTACAACGACGGTGGTCGGCTATCTTATGGATGCATTGACCGGGAAGCAGCTGGCTCTCAAGAGCAGAATGAACCCACAGACTCAGTATGGCGCAGATGTGATCATGCGGGCGGATCATGCTCTGGAGCATGGCGTAGAGCAGCTGACCGGCTGCATACGGAATGTGGTTGATGAAATGCTCCAGGAACTGGCAGAGGAAGCAGGAAGAAGCACATTAGATATCTGTCAGGTATCTGTGGTAGGAAATACCTGCATGCATCATCTTTTTCTTGGGATTTCTCCGGCATCGCTGGTCCATGCACCATATAATCCGGCGATCAGTCAGGGACTTACACTGAATGCAGAGCAATATGGGCTCCATATCCACAGAAAGGGGCAGCTGCTTATGCTGCCTGATATAGCTGGGTATGTAGGGGCAGATACCTGTGGCTGCATTTTGGCGCTCAGACAGGATCAGCAGAACGAGATCAGCCTTATGGTCGATATTGGAACGAACGGGGAGATGGTCCTCGGAAATAAAACGAGATTAGCCTGTTGTTCAACAGCTGCCGGTCCGGCATTTGAAGGTGCAAAGATCGAGTGCGGGATGCGTGGAGGCGCAGGAGCAGTAGATCATGTAGTATACAAAGATGGAAAATGGGAATACACGACTATAGGAAATAAGGCTCCGGCAGGCTTATGCGGTTCAGGTCTGATCGATCTTGTGGCACAGCTGTACCTGGCTGGTTTTATTGATGAAAGTGGTCATCTGGAAAGTGGCCAGGAAAAGGCAGGAGTGTTTGTGCTGGTACCTCCGGAAAAGTCGGGAAATGACAGGGGCGTTTATCTGACACAGAAGGATATCGGAGAGGTGCAGCTGGCAAAAGCGGCTATCGCAGCAGGAATTTTTCTTCTTATGAAAAGACTGGAGATCACAGAAAAGGATATTAAACGGGTCTATCTTGCCGGTGCATTCGGCAATTACATGAATCCGGAAAGTGCGGCGGCGATCGGGATGTTCCCGGCTGAGCTGCTGCCCAGGATACAGCCGGTGGGAAATGCGGCAGGCGAAGGTGCCAGGATCGCACTCCTGAATGAAGAGGAAAGAAAAGAAATGGATCGAACTGTCAAAAATATGGATTTTGTGGAGCTGGCAGCTTCGCCGGAGTTCCAGGACTGTTTTGTGGATGGCTTATGCTTTCCGTAATGCGAGGAGAATGGATATGCTTAATATAAAAGAACTGGAAGAGATGGGAAAAAAGGCAGGATTTTCTTATGTAGCACTTCTGAAGAGCGATTCGATCCAGCTTATGCCGGAGGTAAGGGAAATGTGCAAAAATAATACCTGCCATATGTATGCAAAACGCTGGAGCTGTCCTCCCGGATGCGGAGATCTTGAAGTATGCAGAAAAAAGATAGAAAAGTACAGGGAAGGCATTATTGTCCAGACAGTGGGGAAACTGGAGGATCCTCTGGACGGAGAGACGATGATGGAGACCGAAGCGGTTCATAAACAGAATTTTTATGAATTTGAAAAAGTGCTCAGAGAAAGATGGCCGGGTATGCTCCCCATAGGGGCCGGGTGCTGTACAAAATGTAAAACGTGTACATATCCGGATGCTCCATGCCGTTTCCCCGAACAGGCATTTTCTTCGATGGAAGCCTATGGAATGCTGGTAACACAGGTATGCCAGGCAAATGGTCTGGAATACTATTATGGTCCCTGTACGATCGCCTATACCAGCTGTTATCTTCTTGAATAGAACAGGAGTGAAAAAATGAATGACAGAGAACGGGAGGCATATCTGAACAGGATCGGATATGAGGGTGAATTAAGAACAGATAAAAAATGTCTGGAAAAGATAATGGACCTTCATCTTTGCAGTATTCCCTTTGAAAATCTGGAAGTTTTTGACGAGGGAAGGATTCCTTCTCTGAGGTCGGAAGATATTTATGAGAAGATCATTGTCAGAAAACGAGGCGGATATTGCTTTGAGCTGAATAAATTGTTTTATGAGCTTCTGAAAGCTTTGGATTTCCGTGTGATCCCTGTGGCGGTAAGGATATTGTGGAACCGGGAAGAGCTTCCGCCGGTCCTGCACCGGGCAACCCTTGTTATTTTTGAGGAAGGAAGCTATTACTGTGATGTAGGATACGGAGGTCCCGGACCCAAGAAGCCGGTTCTTATGAAGGATGGTATCCACAGAGAAAAAAACGGATGGTACCGTGTTAACATGAAGCCGGGAAATACAAACGGAGAGATACTTGTTGAACGAAGGAAAGAAGAAAAATATCTGCCAATACTCAGATTTTCACAGACTCCTACAGTAGAAGCAGATTTTGAACTGCTGAATTTCTATTGTGCAAAATCTCCAGATGTATTAATTACCAGAAAAAGAGTGGTGAGCATCTGCAGACCGGAAGGAAGTGTTGCGCTGACCGGGGATGTTCTTACAATCCAGAAGGAAGATGGATCCATTGAAACGAAAATAAGCGATTCGGAAGAAACCATCAGGCTATGGATGGAACATTATTTCGGATTGGAGTTTTTACAGATATAAGCAGAAAAAAGGACCAGGTTGTCAGGTGACAGTCTGGTCCTTTTCCTGCAGAAGAAAGCAGAGCTGCAGAAGAAGCCGGTCTTTCGGATTATCCAGATCAACCTTTGTGAGTTTCTGGATGCGCTCCAGACGGTAGGTCAGGGAACTTCTATGTATAAAAAGCTCACGGGCTGTCTGAAGAGAATTGCGTTCATGCTCCAGATAGACCTTGAGTGTGTGATACAGCTCAGTATTGTTTTTTCGGTCATAATTCTGCAGTGCATCCAGCCGTGAAGAGACCAGAAGCTCGGGACTGATCTGATGGCTGATCTGGGAAAGCATATATTCCAGAAGATAAGCATCAAAATGATAGCACCAGGCCATGCTCTGACTTTTTTTGCCCAGGCGCAAGGCGGAAACAGCCTGAATATATCCCTGAGGGATCAGGAGAAAATCACGAAATTCAGAGCTTACTCCCATTTTAAAAAGCCCTTCGCGCAGGATGATCGCAAGTGAACTGATAACATCGGAAGATACAGAGTGCTTAAAGGACAGATTAACGATCACAACGATTCCCTGCTGATAGGTAAAAGCCAGACCTTCCGGGATCTGGGCTTCAATGTGTCCCAGTGTGGCGATGGAAGAGTGCATACGGTCATCCTGCTGCTGGGTTTCCAGACGAAGTACAAGATACCGGTCATGGCGATTCCAGTTCAGATACTGGATCTGATCGGTAACTGCCTGTAGTTCTGTGAGCTTTCCGGAAAGATACTCCGTGAAGAACTGCCGGGAGTCATTTCCCATTGAGATTTGGAACAGATTGTGCCGACGGATGCATAGCTCGATAAAGGAGCCAAGATACTCAAGAGCAGAAAAATGTCCGGGCTGTATCTCCGTCTGGAGCTCATCTACACAAAGCCTGCCCTGATAATTGCCGCTGACCCAGAGATTCATGTAGAGGATACGGTAACCGCGGAGCTCTTCGGAATAAATATTGGCGCCGTGGGTGATAAGTGTGCGCTGGTATTCGGCATCAAGCTTGAAATCCTGAATCAGGCTTAAAGGTGCGATGAGTCTACCTGTACGCTGGTCATGGACCCATTCGGACATACCGGTTACGTGCCGGGGAGAAGAAAGGATATAAAAGTTGGTGTCGTGGGCAAAAACCGGATTATGAAATATATCCAGACTGGCTTCCAGCATCTCATTCAGCGGATCGATACTTCCAAGTGCAAGCTGGAGTTTACTGTCCCAGTCAGAATATCTGTCAAAGGTCTGCTGTATTTGGTTGAAGACCTCAGAAAAAGAAAGGGTTCCCTTAATGTGAAGGATCCTGCAGCTTTCGGAAAAGCAGGAAAGATCACCGGAGCCCACCACTACAAATGCGATGTTCTGGTATCGCAGGAAGCTTTCGGAAAGAGAATTGCCGAAGACAAGATAAAGGTAGCATGGCTTCAGCAGGGCTCCTGCCTGATATATGCGAAGACCATCCAGCGTCAGGGGGTCTTCACGGCAGAGGATGGAAACATCCTCTTTTTTCTCCGCAAAATCGTCAGCAATGATCTGGAGATTAAGATGGAAGCCGGTATGCGGGCTATTCACGAAATGCTCTCTTTTGTTCAAAATATTTCCTCCAATTCATAAAAGCCTTGTATTTATAGGAAATTATAACATATTAGACGGAAAATAAAAAGAAAACGGAGAGGAAATTATTTGTGCATATTTACAATAATAACTGTACAAAAAGTATGAAGCATTGGAGAAAGAATGAAGAAGTGTGCGGATTTACGAACAAGAAAAAAACAACTATACTATAACCATCAAAGGTAACGTGAAGTTGTGGAAATGGCCGGTCCCACAAAAAACAGCGAAGGGGGAAAGAAAATGAGTAAAAATGAAATACCGAAACAAGATCCGAAACAGAAAAAGGGTCTTACAAATGCCCTGAAATATTTCTTTGGTGTTGGTGATGCCGGATTTGTTCTTATGAGTAATATCGAGACATTTTACTTTATGACATTTCTGACGGATCTGGCAGGCTTTGCAGCTGGTGTAGCTGGTGTGATCAATTCCGTATTTACCATTGTTGATGCCTGTCTGTCCTGGCTTTACGGAGGAATCATCAATGGCACAAAAGCAAAGAAATGGGGGCGTTATCGTTCCTGGCTGATCATGGTTCCGTGGATGGTACCGTTTCTGTACGCATTCATGTTCATACGTGTCAGTGATAATGAATGGCTTTCGGCAGTGGTGATCATTGCCGCATCCATCGCATCTCATGTGGCATGGAATTTCAGCTATGTTGCCAATGCAACCCTGATCAGTGTTGTTGGTAAAACACCGGAAGACAAAGCAACGCTTGCATCCTCCAGGGCAACCTGGAATAACATAGGCGGTCTGTTGTTTTCCTATATGGGTCTTCCATTTGCAACACTTCTTGCCGGATATGTCGGTGAGAAAAATAAATTTGCAGCAGCAGCTTTCTGCCTGGGTATTCTGATGGTCGTAACCTATTTTGCCCATTTCAAGATGACGGAAGGCTATGAAGAGATTGAAACGGAAACAGCAGGAAAGAAAAATGACAAAACAAAGATCACGATCAGAGAGATGTTTGCTTCCCTGTTTCAGAATCCGCCTCTTATGGTCCTGATGCTGGCAGACCTTGCAAAATGGTGTGTGAAATTTGTAACAGCAGCATCTGCTATTTACTATTTCAGGGATGCAATGGGAAATCCGGGACTGATGACCACTTATCTTCTCTGCGTTGCCATCGGTGCCATCATCGGAGCTTTTTCCATGAGATACATTGCAAAAGCAATATCGTCCCGTACAACTATGATCATTGCTTATGCAGGAATGGCAGTATCACTGTTCCTTGTATATATTTTCTATGGAAATGCAATGACAGTGATCGCCCTTATGACACTTGCCCAGTTCTTCTATGGTATGGCTTTTGCAGCTTCACCTGCACTTTATGCGGACACTGTAGTGTATGCAACATGGAAGAGCGGAAAAGATGCATCCGGATGGATCATGGGATTACAGAATCTTCCGCTGAAGATTGCCGTATTCTTAAGAGGAACGATCCTCAGCGCCTGTCTTGTGGCGGTAGGCTGGAAATCCGGAGTTGTTCTTGAAGGAACGGCCCGTCAGGGAATGACGATTTCCTTTGCACTTGTTCCGGCTATTTTCTGTCTGGCAGGTCTTCTGCTTCTGGTGTTTGGATTTAAGATCACAAAGGAAAAGGTTCTTCAGTATCAGGCTGAGATTGACGCAAGATCATAAAGATAAGTGATCGGGTATTTCGAAAGATCACAGGATAATAAAGGAGGAAGCATTATGTTGAAAGCATCGGAGATTTTACTTGAAACGATAAAAAAGGACGGCAGGCCGGAACGACTTCTGAGACAGTATGAGGGTGCGACCTTTTACCCGCCGAACCCGGCAAATAATTATGTGCGTGGAAACCGTCACCGTGGTATGGAGCCTATGAAGGATCTTTTCGGAACTGAGATCCTCTGGCCCCAGGAACAGCTGGCTGCAATGCCACATGTAACAGAGGACAATAAGGTCATTGATGATATCACAGAATGGAAAGAGCAGCTGGTGATTCCAGATATTGTCGGTCAGTGCTCGGATCCGGCTTTATGGGAACCATTTAAACAGAAGGCACAGGAGATAAAGGATTCAGGAAGCCTTTTCATGGCATTTATGCCTACAGGTGTTTTTGAGAGGCTTCACTTCCTGATGGGATTTGAGGATATGCTGGTGAACTTCCTTCTTGAGCCGGAGGATATGATGGATCTCTGCAATGCCATTGGGGAGTACCGTTTCCAGCTTACAAAGCTGATCGTTGATAATCTCCACCCGGATATCATCCTTTCCCACGATGACTGGGGTTCCAAGCAGTCCCTGTTCATCAGTCCGGACACATGGAGAGAATTTATCAAACCACAGTATGAAAGATCCTATAAATATATGAAAGACCATGGAGTGATCATCATGCATCACGCAGATTCCTTCATGGAACCGATCATAGAGGATATGGTTGATCTTGGGATTGACATCTGGCAGGGAACACTTCCGCAGAATGATATTCCGAAGCTCCAGAAACAGCTGAACGGAAGAATGACACTTATGGGCGGAATCGATGCTTCTATTGTAGACCGTGTGGATTCCACAGAAGAAGAGATCCGTAAGGAAGTCAGAAGAGCATGTGAGGAGTATGCACCAAACGGACATTTCATTCCATGTATTACCTATGGAGGTCCCGGTTGTCTGTTCCCTCATGTAGATTCAATTATTGATGACGAGATTGAAAAATATAATAAGGAGCATTCCTGTAATTAATTAAAAGCGCCAATTGAATAAAAAAGAACCTCAAGGTATGATTGAGTTGCATCTTGGCGGATGTAAACAAAACAATCAAGCACTGGAGGTTCCAAATGAATTATACACAGAATGAAAAGATTGAGCAAGTAACAGATTCAACAATGGTTGTCGGAGTTGATATCGGAAGCCAGATACATTATGCAAGAGCTTTTGATAACAGAGGACGCGAACTTACAAAACGTATTTTTCTTTTCATAACGATCTGGAAGGGTTCAATTCTTTCAACCTTTGGGCAGAGACACTTAAGACTGAGAATAAAAAGACTGCAGTTCTGATAAGAGACCTGGTATACAGCCGTGACGGGATCATGAAGCAGCACAACATATCTGCAAACAGGATTCAGAGATGGCTTGCAATACATTTCCCGGAATATCTGGGATTATACACACGATTTGATGCAATAAGCGGCCTGGCAGTGCTTGAAAAAGCACCATTGCCAAAAGATGTGATCGCGCTTGGAGTAAATGGGATCCGAAAGATCTGGCATGATAAAAAGATGCGTGGCAGAGGAGTTACTGAAGATAGGGCAAAGACCCTGGTTGAAGCTGCGCACAACAGTGTTGGACTTGATGGAGGGATTGGAACAAAAAGTGAATTATATATGCTGCTTGGTTTCCAGCACGGTTTATCTTTACGGAGAACCGAAGACAAGTACCGTCTGGGCATCTATTGATCTGAAGCAGCGGCAGCTTTTTGATCTGGATTAAAATTTACATAATCTTTATTTGATTATTTGAAAAAACAGTGCTATAGTAAAGTTGGTTCCGGTAAACGGATGATTTATGGATCCCAGAAGAGGACCGGGCGGAACCAAATTACTGTTGACCGGTCAGGATCTGGATCAGGAAAGAAGGAAGAGGGAAAAAATTGCGTAAAAAATCACATATACTGTTAGGCAGATACCTGGCTGACCAGATGTCTGAGGTGTACAGTCTCCAGCAGCACAGAAAAGCGTTTTGCCTGGGTAATATCATGCCTGATCTGAAACCATCGTTTCTCACCACCAGACATGAGTTTTTCGGAACATTCGATCACCTCCAGAATAAGATGAGGGCGCTTGTCGAGAAGAACCCGGAGGAAGAGAATGCCAGAGTATACTGGAGAAGATTCGGTGAGGTCATGCATTATATGGCTGATTATTTTACTTTTCCTCATAACAAAACATACAAAGGAAATCTTGCAGCACATAATTCTTATGAAGCTGAGCTGAAGAACCGCCTGAGAGAATGTATCCTCAGCGGCGCAGCAGACAGCCAGCTGGAAGAAGCGAAGCAGTTTGAAAGCTTTGAGGAACTTGTGGAATATATCCGTGAGCGTCATGCATATTATCTGGAAAGCCCGCGGTGCATTGCCGATGACATCCGTTTTATCCTTCGGGTGTGCTATCAGGTTGTACAGGGGATTTTTCAGCTCTGTGTCAGAAAACAGTTTCATATGGGCGGACAGCCGGCAGTGACTGTCTGACAGTATATAAAAAGCCGCAGTGTGTGAGAGCACTGTGGCTTTTTTACGTTATGGTAAACTCTAAAAAATCTTACAAAAATGTGAATAAAAAGTGAAAAATAGATGAATTGAAGGGGATATCCTACCAGAACAGTTGATTTCACGATTTTCGTATGCTAAAATAAATTGAATTAAACTTTAAGTTATCAAACGGTTTAAGGCAGACCTTTATTATAGGGGAAGTAAAGGGATGTTCAAGGAAAGAAGGGAGCATCTTAATAAATATGAAGAACAAGTACCTGAATAAGTTTTTTTGCATCACGATGTTATCAGCTATGGTACTGGCAGTTCCAACCGGAGTAAAAGCCGCCGAGCAAGCAGATAATGTTGTTGCTGAGGAAGGTGTTTCAGGAGACGGGAGCGAGGTAAGTGAACCGGAACCAGAAGTTCCGACAGAACCGGTGCCGACAGCTGCACCGGAACCGGAAATAACTGCTGCACCTGACCCGGAACCAACTACAGCGCCGGAGCCAACTGCAACACCTGCGCCGACGGAAACACCGGAGCCAACTGCAACACCTGCGCCGACGGGAACACCGGAGCCGACAGCGACACCTGCACCAACGGCAACACCGGAACCGACAGCGACACCTGCACCAACGGCAACGCCGGAGCCAACCGCAACACCTGCACCGACGGCAACACCGGCCCGGGATGACTCTGCAAAGGTACAGGCGGTGATCCGGAAGATCAAAGCACTGGCAGGTAGAACGATCACAGCAGCAGATAAAGCGGAGATAAATAGCGTACGTGCAGCTTATGAGGCACTGTCTAATACAGAAAAGGCCAAGGTTACGAATTATAAGATCCTGACTGAGGCAGAAGCCAAGCTTGCAGCTGTCGACAAGAACGACAGTGATAACAAAAAAGATAACAAAAAAGATGATAGCAGCACGGAAGATAACAAGAATACAGAGATCACAGATGGAAATAACGCCACAGCAACACAGATCGGAGATCCTGTTTATGTGACAAATATGGTATCCAATCTCCATGCGGGCAAGGATTTTTATCTGGATAGTCTTAAGAGCAATTATCATCTGTCCTTCTCTGATGATTTTGCTTCTGTAATGGAAGAGATCGAAAGAGAATATAAAGAGAAGAACAAGCTTACCGATACGGAGAATACACTTCTGGTAAGAAACTGGCAGGATATCCTTGCTGTTTATATTTACGAAAAGAGCAAAGCAGGAGCAACGTCATTTACATTGGATGCATCCTGCAAGGATGATCTGGCAAGGATCTTTGCGGAGATGAACCCCATCGTCAGGGACAAGCAGGATATTACCAAGATATCCTACGGAAATCGTAAGATCAACTACTACATCAAGAAGAACAATATTGCAAAGGAAGACAGAAGCGTCCTTAAGAAATATGTGGAAACAGACTGTAAGCTTCTCTGTGCGGTAGTTACCGCATCCAAAGGCTTTGTCCGTGAAAGCGTGGGAGACAATGTTTCTGAGGATCGTGTAGATGTTATCACCGCAGCGTATTCACTGGTTGGTAAGGTCGGATATTTCTGGGGCGGCAAATCTACGGTGATCGGAGAAGATCCAAGTTGGGGCTCCGTTGAGAAGGTATCAGCAGACGGCAGCAGAAGCTCCGGTACGCTCCGTGCATATGGTCTGGACTGCAGCGGCTTTGTTACCTGGGCAGTGATCAATGGATATAAGGATCAGGGAATGCAGGCAGCAGTTGGAGATGGAACCTCTGACCAATGGGAGAAGGCCGGTGTTGTCAGCGAAGCAGATGCACAGCCAGGAGATCTGGTATTCCAGAGAGGACCGGAAGCAGGAAGCAACAACCACGTTGGTATCCTGTGCGGAAAGACGGATTCCGGCGACTGGATTGCAGTACATTGTTCCTCAAGCAAGAATGGTGTAACGGTTGGTGAGGCATACAGTGCAAGCTTCCGTTATATCAGAAAGCCATCCTTCTATCAGGATACAACAGCGGAGGAAAATAAGACCACAGCTACAGAGAATGATGTTCTGACAGAGGAGAGTGCAGAAAAGCTCCTCACGGATGTGGTTAGATCTGATGCACTGAAGGATGCACTGGCATCCGGTGATACTGTTTCCAGTGACCTTCTTGCAGATTTTAAGAATAAGGCTTTGCAGGAGGATGAGGAAGAAGATGAAGTTGAGACGCTGACTCTGGATCAGGAGACCATGGACGATGCAGTGGATACATTTGATGATGATGTAGAAACACTGGAAATGGAAAACTAAGGGACAGCGATTGAAGATAAGGGCAGTCTCCCACGGGAGGCTGCCCTTTCTTACAATCGCTGCTTCAGACATAGGACATGATATTATGAAAAAAAGAAATTTCTGCCCCATGGCAGCCGCAGTGCTTACAGCTGCAGTGATCCTTCAGCCCTTTAGCACTTCGGCAGGGGCACTGGGTCAGATCCGCTCCATAGCAAAGAGCATTATTTCAGGCGAACCAAAGGAAGTAGAGGAACTGCGTCAGATGGAGGTTGCCCAGAGCGAAGAAGGGCATCAGGAATATTATTTCAAACAGCTTACGGAAGAAGAGCAGAGAGTATATCGGGAGCTGCTGAAAGGAATCCGTGCCCGGGAAAAGGAGTTTTATCTGACGATCTCCGATGATGACAGTATTGACAGAAGCTATCATGCAGTATTGAAAGACCACCCGGAGATATTCTGGGTCCACAATCGTGAAAAAATCTACAAAACTACGTATTCAGACAGTGATTACTGCGTTTTTACTCCGGGCTATACTTATACAGACGGCGAGATCGATGAGATACAGACGGCGATGGAGCAGAGCTTTCAGGAGGTCAGAGCCCTGATCCCGGAGGATGCCAGTGACTACGAGAAGGTACGCATTGTTTATACGTATGTTATTGACCATACCCAGTATCAGACCGGGGAGGATGATCAGAGCATAGCAGGTGTTTTCTGGAAAAAATCCGCAGTCTGTGCCGGATATGCAGGAGCTGTCCAGTATCTTCTGGAAAGGCTGGATATTCCCTGTATTTATGTGGACGGAAGCACAAAAGGAAGTACAGAGGGTCATGCATGGGATATTGTAAAAATAGGCCAGGAGTATTATTATGTAGATGCTACCAATGGGGATCAGCCGGATTTTTTAAATGGAGATGCCGCACAGCTGGAAGAACATAAGACGATCATTTACGATTATCTCTGCCCTTTCCCGGAAGAATATGAAAAAACCTATACACCATCGGAAGAACTGACAGTTCCGGCATGTACTGCGAAGGATCTGGATTTTTATGTGCTGAACCAGGGGTACTTTGAAGATTACAGCTGGCAGGACATATATGATTATTGTAAGATGAGACTGGATAATGGTGCGGCTGTAGTGCGTTTCAAGTTTGGCAGTCAGGAGGCTTTTTCCGAAGCCTGTCAGGAACTGCTGGATGATGGTGTGGTACAGAATGTGGCACAGTATTATATGAAACTTCACGGACTTGGTCAGGTGGAGTATCATTATGGAGTGATGGATAATTTTTATACCATATATTTTATTTTCTGAAACATCTTCGGGAAGATTTCCGGAGGTTTTGGAAAGAGAGGAGTAAGTTATGAATATGGATATGTTGTCAAGAGGATTTGACATACTGCAGAGAGCAGGAGGTATGGAACAGATCAGCCAGCTGATGGTGATCGTATATGGAGTGCTCTGCGTTTTCGGGCTTTTGAACTGTATCCTGGGATATCGTATCCTCCGGTTCTGGATGATGATCTTTGGATTTATCATCGGAGCAGGCGCCGGCTTTGGTGTAACCTATATGTCCGGTGTTCAGGATAAAATGGTGATCGCAGGTGCCATGGCGGGACTGGGGATCGTACTGGCTGTTGTTTCGTTTCTGATCTACAGGGCAGGAATCTTTGTACTGGGATTTGGTATCGGAATAACATTGAGTATCTATCTGGTCCATCCGACCAGTTCTTTTTCTTTTTTCCTGTGCATCCTTATCGGCGTGGGACTGGGAGTACTTGCTATGCGTTATGCGAAAGGAGTGATCATTGTCGGAACCAGTATACTGGGTGGTGTTCTGGCAGGATTATCCATTGCAAAGATCGCAGGGCTGGCGCAGTTTCCATATGGCGTCGGTATGGCAGCGGGAATTGCGATCCTTGGTATGCTGATCCAGTTCGCCATCAACAAAGACCGATACGATGAGGAAGATGACGAAGAAGAGGATGACGACGATGGAACTCTGCCGGAGGAGACCAGGAAGCCGGCAGGAAGGGACCGTAGAGGAAACAGTCGTGAATACACCTCTGACCGTAACAGGGACGATCACAGATATACATACGAAAACCGGGCAAACGATGACCGGGAAAGCCGGGGTGAAAGACGTTCCCGCAGACCATCTGACAGAGAAGGACGCAACTCTGACAGACGAGAAAGAAATTATGCAGACAGCCGAAAAAGATCCGGAAGCGAAAGAAACAGCAAAGGCAGTTCCACTGAAAGAAGAAGCACTTCCGGAACCTCCGGCAGAAACAGAACCTCCGACAGAAATTATGCTTCGGATGACAGAAGAGGCCGCAGATACAGCCAGAGCAGCAGCACCAGGGAACGAAGGAATGCAGGAACGGGAAGCAGATCCCGCTATGCAGATCCGGAGGATCATGAAGACTATGATCGTTTTGATGAGTCGGAAAACAGGGATAGCTATGAAGATTTTGAAAAACTGCAGCAGAAAAGACGCCGGATGGATATTGAAAATATGGCGGATTTTGATGAGCAGGAAGAATATGGAAATTACAGGAATGACCCGGATCTGATGAATGATGAGGATCTGGATGAGCTTGATGAGTGGAAAGACAACTGAGAAAAATCCGAGGAGTGACAGAAATGGGAAAAGAAGCCAAAACAAACGCGATGAGAATGCTGGATCGAAAAAAAGTAAAATATGAAGCAATCGCATATGACTGTGGAGAGTTCATAGATGGGATCCACTGTGCAGACATCGCAGGAGCCCCTCATGATCAGTCCTTTAAGACCCTGGTCATGGAAGGGAAAAGCGGCGGCTACTATGTGTTTGTAGTTCCGATCGAGAAAGAGGTGGACCGTAAGGCAGCCGCAAAGTCTGTAGGCGAAAAAACAGTAGATATGATCCATGTAAAGGATCTTACAAAGATCACGGGCTATATCCGCGGAGGCTGCAGCCCTCTTGGAATGAAAAAAAATTATCCGGTGGTGTTTGACCAGTCTGCCGAAAACTTTGATGAGATCTATGTAAGTGGTGGAAGAGTAGGCCTTACCCTGAAGGTACCGCTTAAAGATCTTCTGGATGTAACACAGGGCAAGCTTGCTCCGATCACCATGGAGTAAGCGCATATAAAACAGATAAAAAAACTCCCCTGACTGCCTGTAAAAGGCGGAAGCAGGGGAGATTTTTTGTTACAGAAGCATGGGATTTAGTTATCCTGTGCGTCCTCTTCGTTAACCTGGAATACGTGACGCTTCTTGGCCATTTCGTCGCTGGCAAGATACTCGTCGTAAGTGGTGATCTTGTCTACCAGCTTGCCGTTAGGAAGGATCTCCATGATGCGGTTTGCAGTTGTCTGTACAAACTGGTGATCGTGTGAGGTGAAAAGGATCACTCCCGGGAATTTGATCAGTCCGTTGTTCAGTGCTGTGATAGACTCCATATCCAGATGGTTGGTTGGCTCATCCAAGATCAGGATATTGGCACCGGAGATCATCATCTTGGAAAGAAGACAGCGAACTTTTTCACCACCGGAAAGAACACGGACACGTTTTACACCATCCTCACCAGGGAAAAGCATACGGCCAAGGAATCCACGGACGTAGGTTGCGTCCTTGATCTCGGAGTACTGTGTCAGCCAGTCGGTGATAGTAAGGTCGTTATCGAATTCCTGTGTGTTATCCTTCGGGAAATATGCCTGGGAAGTGGTAACGCCCCATTTGTAATTTCCTTCATCCGGCTCCATTTCACCTGTAAGGATCTTGAAGAAGGTTGTGATGGCCTGCTCGTTGGCGCCCACAAAGGCAACCTTATCTTCACGACCAAGAGTGAAGGAAATGTTGTCCAGAACCTTTACTCCATCAATGGTCTTGGACAGATTTTCCACCATGAGGACCTCGTTTCCGATCTCACGGTTCGGGCGGAAGTCGATGTATGGATATTTACGGCTGGAAGGACGCATGTCATCCAGCTGGATCTTTTCCAGGGCACGCTTTCTGGAAGTCGCCTGCTTGGATTTGGAAGCATTGGCGCTGAAACGGGAGATGAACTCCTGGAGCTCTTTGATCTTCTCCTCTTTCTTTTTGTTGGCCTCTTTCATCTGCTTGATCAGAAGCTGGCTGGATTCAAACCAGAAGTCGTAGTTTCCGGCATAAAGCTGGATCTTGCCATAATCGATATCAGCAGTATGTGTGCAGACCTTGTTCAGGAAATAACGGTCATGGGATACTACGATAACTGTATTGTCAAAATTGATCAGGAACTCCTCCAGCCATTCGATAGCAGGAAGATCCAGGTGGTTGGTCGGCTCATCAAGAAGAAGGATATCAGGATTTCCGAAAAGAGCCTGTGCAAGAAGAACCTTGACCTTCATACTACCGGTAAGGTCTGCCATCTGTGTATAGTGGAACTCGGTGTCGACGCCGAGACCGTTGAGAAGAGTAGCAGCATCGGACTCTGCTTCCCATCCGTTCATTTCTGCAAACTCACCTTCTAATTCTGAAGCACGGATACCATCTTCATCGGAAAAATCTTCTTTCATGTAGATGGCGTCTTTTTCTTTCATAATATCATAAAGTCTCTGGTTACCCATGATAACGGTATCCAGAACCGGATAAGCATCATATTTGAAGTGATCCTGCTGCAGGAAAGAAAGTCTCTGACCGGGGGTGATCACAATGTCGCCCTTGGTAGGCTCAAGCTGACCGGAAAGGATTTTGAGGAATGTAGATTTTCCTGCGCCGTTGGCGCCGATCAATCCATAACAGTTACCCTCTGTAAATTTGATGTTAACGTCTTCAAACAGCGCTTTTTTTCCAACGCGCAGTGTGATGTTATTTGCTGAAATCATATCATACCTCTTTTTTCATTAAATAAATATCGTTTCAATTACATACGAAAGCATTACAATCGTTTCCTATTGTACCGTAAACTGAAAAATTTGCAAGCTGTATTTTCCTTTTTTCGGCTAAATAAAGGAAAAACAGGGGATTACTATGAATCACAGGAAAATAATAACCTTTTATTATATAAAAAAATGGGTTATACTGTCGTATGTGGTAATGAAGTATTCCGGGGATATGGATATCCGGCTCTCTGGCACATCAGAAACACCCAGGAACGTGGCAGATCGGATGGAATGCGGAAACTATCATAAATCAGCAGCTTAGTTGAACAGAAGAGAGGTTAAAAATGTTTATCACCAGAGAAAGCGATTATGCGATGCGGGTTATCCGCGCATTGATGTGGGAGCCGCGTTTGAGCGTCAGCGAGATCTGTGAGAGGGAATCGATCACAGCACCCTTTGCATACAAGATACTGAAGAAGCTTCAGAATGCAGGGCTCGTGGAAGGATACCGCGGAGTTCATGGCGGTTACGCGCTGAAGAGAGATCCGGAAGAACTGTCATTATATGAGATATACAGTGCGATCGATCCGGATATGTCCATCATTGAGTGCCTGAACGGCACATATCAGTGTCCAAGGAACGGACAGGACGGAGTTCCCTGCCATGCACATGATGAGCTTCAGGAGATCCAGGATCAGCTGTGGACAATGCTCCGTCGGAAATCCATGAAGGATCTTTTCGGAAAAGAGGAGAAGTGATTCCCGGATGTGAGTTGGGATAAGCGTATGAGATGATAAGGAGAGCAGTTTGGAGAGGAAAAATTCCGAACAGCTCTTTTTTATTTGCGAAAAAGATAACGGCGTTTGTACAGGATAATATACAAAAAACAATGAAAGAAAATGGACATAACTGGGAATCTATGATATAATAACCAATGGAATTTTAGGCCTTCATAAGCCTAAATAATATATTTTTTAACAAACCTTTAAGGAGGAATAAACAAATGGCAAGAAAGATGAAAACCATGGATGGTAACCATGCAGCCGCTCATGCATCATATGCTTTTTCTGATGTAGCTGCTATTTACCCGATTACCCCTTCATCTGTAATGGCTGAGGCAACAGACGAGTGGGCAACTCAGGGAAGAAAGAACATCTTTGGACAGGAAGTACAGGTTACAGAGATGCAGTCTGAGGCTGGTGCAGCAGGTGCAGTTCACGGTTCTCTGGCAGCAGGTGCCCTGACTACAACCTACACAGCTTCCCAGGGTCTTCTGCTTATGATCCCGAACCTTTACAAGATTGCTGGTGAGCAGCTTCCGGGAGTTATCAACGTATCTGCCCGTGCACTTGCTTCCCACGCACTTTGTATTTTCGGTGACCATTCCGACGTTATGGCCTGTCGTCAGACTGGATGTGCAATGCTTTGTGAGTCTTCTGTACAGGAGGTTATGGACCTTACACCGGTTGCTCATCTTGCAGCAATCAAAGGAAAAGTTCCGTTCATCAACTTCTTCGACGGATTCCGTACATCTCATGAGATCCAGAAGATCGAGACATGGGACTATGAAGATCTGAAAGATATGGCAGATATGGACGCAATCGCAGAGTTCCGTAACCGTGCTCTGAATCCGAACCATCCATGTCAGAGAGGTTCCGCTCAGAACCCGGATATCTTCTTCCAGGCAAGAGAGGCATGTAATCCATATTATGACGCTCTTCCGGCAGTTGTTCAGGAGTATATGGACAAAGTTAACGAGAAGATCGGAACAGACTACAAACTGTTCAACTACTACGGAGCTGCTGACGCTGAGCACATCATCGTAGCTATGGGTTCCGTAAACGATACCATCGAGGAGACAATCGATTACCTTATGGCAGCTGGTAAGAAAGTCGGTGTTGTTAAAGTTCGTCTTTACAGACCATTCTGTGCACAGGCTCTTATCGATGCAATCCCGGATACAGTTAAGCAGATCTCTGTTCTTGACAGAACAAAAGAGCCAGGAGCTCTTGGCGAGCCTCTGTATCTTGATGTTGTTGCAGCTCTTCGCGACAGCAAGTTCAGCGATGTTAAGATCTTTACAGGACGTTACGGACTTGGTTCCAAAGATACAACACCTGCACAGATCGTAGCAGTATATGAGAACACTGAGAAAGAGAAATTCACAATCGGTATCGTTGATGATGTTACAAACCTTTCTCTTGAGACAGGTGCACCACTTGTTACAACACCAGAGGGAACAACAAACTGCAAGTTCTGGGGACTTGGAGCTGATGGTACTGTAGGTGCTAACAAGAACTCTATCAAGATCATCGGTGATAACACAGACATGTACGCTCAGGCTTACTTCGATTATGACTCCAAGAAGTCCGGCGGTGTTACAATGTCTCACCTTCGTTTCGGTAAGAAACCGATCAAATCCACATACCTGATCCACAAAGCAAACTTCGTTGCATGTCATAATCCGTCCTATGTTAACAAATATAACATGGTACAGGAGCTTGTTGACGGAGGTACATTCCTTCTGAACTGTGCTTGGGATATGGAAGGACTTGAGAAACATCTTCCAGGACAGGTTAAAGCTTTCATCGCTAACCACAATATCAAATTCTACACCATCGACGGTGTTAAGATTGGTATTGAGACTGGCATGGGACCAACACGTATCAACACAATCCTTCAGTCCGCATTCTTCAAACTTACAGGAATCATTCCTGAGGAGCAGGCTATCGAGCTTATGAAAGCTGCTGCTAAAGCTACTTACGGACGTAAAGGTGATGACGTTGTTAAGAAGAACTGGGCAGCTATCGATGCCGGTGCTAAACAGGTCGTAGAGGTTCAGGTTCCGGAGAGCTGGAAGAACGCTGAGGACGAGGGACTCTTCATGTCTCACGCATCCCACGGTGCTCAGGAAGCTCAGGACTTCGTAAACAACATCCAGTGCAAGATCAATGCTCAGGAAGGTAACAGCCTCCCAGTATCTGCATTCAAGGATTATGTAGATGGTACAACACCATCCGGAACAGCTGCATATGAGAAACGTGGTATCGCAGTTAACGTTCCTGTATGGGTTCCGGACAACTGTATCCAGTGTAACCGCTGTGCATATGTCTGCCCGCATGCTGCAATCCGTCCGGTTGCCATGACAGCAGATGAGACAGCTAACGCTCCAGAGGGAATCAAGACACTTCCGCTTACAGGAATGAAAGAGTATACATTCACAATGACTGTATCCGCTCTTGACTGTACAGGATGTGGTTCCTGTGCAAATGTCTGCCCAGGAAAGAAAGGCAACAAAGCTCTTGAGATGGCTCCACTTGAAGCTAACGCAGGAGAGCAGAAATACTTCGATTACGGTGTAACACTTCCTCAGAAGGAAGACGTTATCGCTAAATATAAAGAGACAACTGTAAAAGGCAGCCAGTTCAAACAGCCGCTCCTCGAGTTCTCAGGCGCTTGTGCAGGTTGTGGTGAGACACCATACGCTAAGCTGATCACACAGCTCTTTGGTGACAGAATGTACATTGCAAATGCTACAGGATGCTCCTCTATCTGGGGTAACTCTTCACCATCTACACCATACACAACAAACGCTAAGGGACAGGGTCCTGCATGGTCCAACTCTCTGTTCGAGGATAACGCAGAGTTCGGTTATGGTATGCTTCTTGCACAGCGTGCAATCCGTGGCGGTCTGAAAGAGAAGATCGAAGACCTTGTAGCTAACGGAACAAACGAGGATGTTAAGGCAGCTGGTCAGGAATGGCTGGATACTTACGCTGTAGGCGCAACAAATGGCGCAGCTACAGAGAAACTCGTTGCAGCTCTTGAGGCTTGCGGATGTGACAAGGCTAATGAGATCCTTGCACAGAAAGACTTCCTCTCCAAGAAATCCCAGTGGATCTTCGGTGGTGATGGATGGGCTTACGATATCGGATTCGGTGGTGTTGACCACGTTCTCGCAAGCGGACGCGACATCAACGTTATGGTATTCGATACAGAGGTTTACTCCAACACAGGCGGACAGTCTTCCAAGTCTACACCGACAGGTGCGATCGCTCAGTTCGCAGCAGGCGGAAAAGAGACTAAGAAGAAAGATATGGCATCTATCGCAATGAGCTATGGCTATGTATACGTAGCACAGATCTCCATGGGTGCTGACTTCAACCAGACTGTAAAAGCAATTGCAGAGGCAGAGGCATATCCGGGACCATCCCTGATCATCGCTTATGCTCCATGTATCAACCATGGTATCAAGAAAGGTATGAGCAAAGCTCAGACAGAGGAAGAGCTGGCAGTTAAGTGCGGATACTGGCACAACTTCAGATTCAACCCGGCTGCTGAGAACAAGTTCAGCCTTGATTCCAAGACACCGGATATGGAGAACTATATGGACTTCCTGAACGGTGAGGTTCGTTACAACTCTCTGCAGCGTCAGAATCCTGAGAAAGCTGCAAGACTGTTTGCTAAGAACGAGTCTGAGGCTCAGGCTAGATATGAGTATCTGCAGAAACTTATCACTCTTTACGGAGCAGATAAGAAAGAAGACTAATTATTGATCAATAGTTACTGTTTATACAGTGTGCTTGCTGATTAAGCATTAGGTGACAGGCCTGCGGTGTTTAGCGCACCGCAGGCCTTTTTTCATATACAGGAGAGATATACATGAAGAGAATTTTTTCGAAGGAGAAATCCCGGAAAGAGAAAAAAGCAGATTTTTATATTCTGTATACGATTGTTTTTGCGGCGATCTCGCTGTTTATTTACAGTTGTTTTTATTTCAATGGAAAATCCCTGATCTGGAGTCATGACGGTGTTCCGCAGCACATCAATGCATTGGCCTATTATGGAAAATATCTGCGGAATGTTCTGCAGACGCTGGTGACGGAGCATAAGCTTTCCCTTCCTATGTGGGATATGCATATCGGATACGGTTCCGATATCCTTACAACACTTCATTATTATGCGATCGGTGATCCGCTGACCTTACTGTCCGTTTTTGTACCGGAAAAAGACACAGAGATCTTATATGAGATTCTGATCTTTCTCCGCATTTATCTGGCGGGTATCACATTCAGCATTTACTGCTTTTACCGCAAGAATCCCAAACAGGCCACATTTCTTGGAAGCCTTGTTTATATTTTTGCAGGATGGACCATTTATGCGTCCATGAAGCACCCATATTTTTCCAATCCCATGATCTATCTGCCGCTGGTCCTTATGGGAATTGAAAAGATTTACAAAAAAGAAAAGCCATACCTTTTTATCTGTGCGACGGCTGTAGCGGCAATGTCTAATTTTTATTTCTTTTATATGATCAGTATTTTTATGGTGCTGTATGCAGCTTTCCGGTATTTTGGAATATTCCGCAAGCGTTCAGTAAAAGATGTATTTCAGTGGTTCCTGAAATTTGCTGGCTTTTATCTGGTCGCACTTATGATCGCTGCACTGATCTTTTTACCTGTGGTCATGACTCTGTTTGGAACAGAGCGCTTTCAGGCGCAGAATTATGTGCCGCTGTTATATGACCGCATTTACTACGAAAAATATCTCGGCTGCCTGATCGGCGAAAATATGATTCAGTGGGGAGTTGCTGGATATTCCGCAGTCGCAATGGCAGGCGTGTTTGTGATCTTTTCCAAAAAGAAAAAATATACGGGACTGAAGCTGTGCTTTGTGCTTCTGAATCTGTTTTTGCTGATCCCCTTTGCAGGTCATGTACTGAATGGATTTTCATACGTGTCCAACCGATGGATCTGGGCGTATGGAATGCTGATCGCATATATCCTGGTACAGGCATATCCGGAACTGTTTACGCTGGGCATCAGGGAAAAACGACGGATATTTGTGATGCTGCTGATATATGGCGTGCTGGCACTGTTTTCAGAATCCGCCCGCACGGAACGCAATATCATGGCACTGATGATGCTGGTCCTGGCTGTGTTTACAGTGGTTTCCTACGGAAACGTATTTACACAGGGAAAATATCTCTGTGGAATGATCGTGGCCGTGCTTGTGACAAGCATCCTTCTGAATGTTTCATACCAGTATTCTTACGAAAAAGATTATCTGTCAGAATTTGAGGAAAAGGATCAGGCGCTGGAGAAGCTTCAGTCCGGACCGGACAAAGCGATCCGGTCAATGGACGATTCAGCGGTTACCAGATATGACCAGTACAAAACGGGCTCTTATGTAAACACTGCCATGTATATGGGAACCAACAGTACTTCCTATTATTTCAGTGTGGCCAATGGAAATATCAGCCGTTTCTTTGATGAGATGTATCTGAATACCCCCTGGGATTATCATTACAGCAGCCTAGACGGACGGAGTATCCTAGATCGTCTTGCCTCGGTGAAATATTTTGCCATCAAAAAAAGCGGATATGGGTATCTGCCATACGGCTATGACAGTGAAGCAGCAGTCACAAAAAAATACAGGATCTACGAAGACGAGGATTCCCTTCCTCTTGGTTATACCTATGATTCCTGGATCCCCAGAGAAAAGTATGAAAAGCTTTCCGTGACCGAAAAGCAGCAGGCACTCCTGCAGGGGGCAGTTCTGGAGGACAGCAGTCTTTCTGAGACAGACCTCATCTTTGACGATAAGAAAGCAGATTTTACACTGGAAGCAGGAAAAGGCTGTAAGATCAAAGACGGAAAGATCATTGTGGCCAAAGAAGGAGCAACCGTACAGATCGGATATCAGGGAGAGCCGGAGGCAGAGGTTTATCTTGTGGCAAAAAATCTGGATTTTAATGCCTATTCTCCACGTGCAGTGGTCAGTGATAAAAAATGGGATTCCATGACAGAATATGAGAAGAATACCGTGCGTTATGAAGACAATAACTGGCGCTACTGGAAAGAAAGCAAGGAATCAGCAGTGGATGTTTCGCTGGGCTCCGTGGACAAGACTATCCGGATCTTTACAGATAAATACAACGGCTACAGCGGAAGACATAATTTTCTTCTGAATATGGGATATAAAAACTATTCTGCAGGAACTATGACACTGACATTCTCCATGCCGGGAGAATATACCTTTGATGATCTGTATGTGGCATGTCAGCCCATGGCTTCTGTTGAAGAACAGACAGAGGAGCTTGGAAAAGAAAGTCTTCAGAATATCAAAACGGAGACAAATTGCATTCGTGGAGATATCACAACCACTTCCGATAAGATCCTGGTATTTTCCATTCCATACAGCGCAGGCTTTACCGCCTATGTAGATGGAGAAAAAACAGAACTTGTGCAGGCAAACAGTATGTATATGGGACTGGAATTAAAAAAAGGCAGGCATACGATCGCACTCAGATATTGTACACCGTATATTGTGCCCGGAATGATACTGACGGTGCTTGGCCTGATCCTGTTTGCCGGGATCGTAATATCTTACCGGCGCCAGGGAAAACAAAAAGAAAGGGGAAAACAGGAGAAATGAGCCGATTATCGGTAGTTTTGCCTGCCTGTAACGAGGAACCGATGGTGGAGAAAACCTGCCGGACTCTCAGAGAGCTCCTGGGGCAGGCCGGGATCCGTTATGAACTGGTCCTGGTAGATGACGGTTCCTCTGACGGGACCTGGGCAGCCATAGAAAAAGTATCCAGGGAAGATAAAAATGTGACAGGTGTGCATTTTTCCAGAAATTTCGGAAAAGATGCGGTGGCAGTGATGGACTGTGACCTGCAGCATCCGCCGGAAATCCTCTTGGAAATGTACCGGCTCTGGAAGCAGGGCTACGAGGTTGTGGAGGGCATCAAGAAAAACCGGGGAAAAGAAACTCTTTTTCACAGAAAAAGTGCCGGATTTTTCTATCGGATCATGTCCCGTGCCACCGGCTTTGATATGGAAAACGCTTCCGACTTCAAGCTGCTGGACAGGAAAGCGGTGGAGAGTGTTCTCGCCATGCCTGAGCGCAGCATGTTTTTCCGGGCGGCATCATCCTGGATAGGCTTCAAAAGCATCTCCGTACCTTTTGAGGTGCAGGAGCGTGAGGCCGGAGAATCCAAATGGTCTGCAGGAACGCTGATCAGCTATGCGTTTCGGAATATCGTGGCATTTACAACACTTCCGCTGCAGTTTGTAACAGCCGGTGCTGTGGGTTGCTTTGGGTGCTCCCTGCTCCTTCTGGTCTATTCTCTGGTCCGGTATTTTTCCGGGCATGCGGTGGAAGGCTATACCACACTTCTGATCGTGATGCTCTTTATCGGAAGTGCTGTGATGATGAGCCTTGGGATCATCGGATATTATATCGCCAGGATCTATGAGGAAGTAAAACGTCGTCCAAGATATATCGTATCAAAGATCATACGAGGAGGAGATACCAATGAAAAAGTGGATCCTTAAATTCTATGAAAATGATGTGATCCGTTATATTTTCTGGGGTGGTTGTACGACTCTCGTAAATCTGTTAAGCTTTTATATCATGAGGGCAATGGGAATCCCGCTGATGAGTGCCAACATCATATCGATCATCCTGGCGATCCTGTTTGCCTATGTTGTGAATTCCAGATTTGTATTTCATGACCGCTGTGAAACATGGAGGGATCATATACGGCCCTTTCTGAAATTTATAAGTGCCCGTCTGGTGACCATGGTCATTGAGGTAGGTGGCGTATGGCTTCTGGCGGAGATCCTGGGATTCCGGGATATGTTTGCAAAATTCTGCACACAATTTATCGTGCTGGCGTTGAATTATATCTTTAGTAAATTTATTATTTTTACCACAGGTAAAAGGATTGGAGGTAGCAAATGATGACTTTGGATGAGGCAGTGAAGAAAGTCCGCCCTCTGGATGAAAAGGCTATGGAGGGGGCGAGAAAGAGATGGGACAGTATTGCAAAGCCCCTGCATTCTCTGGGAGAGCTGGAGAATATGCTGACACAGATCGCCGGTATCACAGGTACACCGGAGGTACGTGTGGAGAAAAAAGCAGTGGTTGCCATGTGCGCGGATAACGGAGTTGTAGAAGAGGGTGTGACCCAGACCGGACAGGAAGTGACGGCTGTTGTGGCTGAGAATTTTCTGGAAGGGACTACTACCTGCTGTGTGATGTGCCGTCAGTGTGGAGCAGAGCTTTTTCCTGTAGATGTGGGAATGGTCACAGATACAAAGGTCCGTACAGATCTTAAGGTTGCTTATGGGACCAGAAATATGACCAGAGAGCCGGCGATGACAAGAGATCAGGCGATCCGTGGCATCGAAGCCGGAATTGCCATGGCAGAGGAGCTGAAGGAAAAAGGCTATCAGGTTCTTGCAACCGGCGAGATGGGCATTGGAAATACCACCACCAGCAGTGCGGTAGCAGCTGTGCTTCTCGGAAAACCGGTGGAAGATATGACCGGACGTGGTGCCGGATTGACCAGTGAAGGGCTTGTCCGGAAGATCAATGCGATTAAAAAGGCGATCGCCCTGAATAATCCGGATCGTTCAGATGCCATTGACGTCCTGGCAAAGGTAGGTGGACTGGATATTGCAGGAATGGCATGAGTATTCATTGGCGGAGCAGCACTTGGAATGCCGGTTGTCATGGACGGATTTATTTCCTGCGTATCTGCACTGATCGCAATAAAGATCTGCCCGCAGGTAAGTGATCATATCCTTGCGTCTCATGTATCCAAAGAGCCTGCAGCACAGCTGATCCTGAAGGAGCTTGGCAAGGAAGCGATCATCCACGCAGGCATGTGCCTGGGCGAGGGAACCGGAGCTGTGGCACTGTTTCCGATGATGGATCTGTCCTGTGCAGTATATAATTCCATGAGTACCTTTGGTGATATCAATGTAGAACAGTACGAGGAGCTGAAATAATATGCTGGTTGTTGTAACAGGAGGCAGCGGAAGCGGAAAATCTGCTTTTGCGGAAGAAACCGTACTTTCCTTTGGCGAAGCCAGAAGGATCTATATCGCCACCATGCAGGCTTTTGACGAAGAAAGCCACAGGCGCATCCGCAGACACCGGCACATGCGTGCAGGAAAAGGCTTCGAGACAATTGAAAGATATACAGAGCTGGATGAGCTGCTCATCCCGAAGGACTGCGTGGTCCTTCTGGAGTGCATGTCCAATCTGGTTGCAAATGAGATGTTCCGGGAAGGCGGCTTCCACCCGGAGGTGGCAGAAAAGATCACAGAAGGAGTGAAAAATCTTCTTTCCCAGGCAAAGCATGTGGTGATCGTTACCAACGAGATCTTTTCAGACGGAATCCTCTACGAGGAAGAATCAGAACAGTATAAAAAAGAACTGGGACAGATCAACCAGAAGCTGGCAGAGCTGGCAGAAGAGGTTGTGGAAGTCGTATACGGGATCCCTGTATGGCATAAAGGAGGAAAGGAAGCATGAAAAGCTTATGGAACAGTTTTAAGGCAGCCTTTGCCATGTTTTCAAAGATTCCTATGCCCATGGTGGACTGGAAGAAGGAAAACATAAAATATATGATGTGCTTTTTCCCCTTTGTGGGTACTGCCATCGGTATTCTGACCTGGCTTGCAGGAGGGGTCCTCGGTGTACACGTAGCTCTGGAGCCATTTTTTCTCGCTGTGATCCTTACTGTGATCCCGGTATTTATTACCGGCGGCATTCATGTAGACGGGCTTTTGGACACGTCAGATGCATTAAGCTCCTGGCAGGAACGCACAAGGAGGCTGGAGATCCTGAAGGATTCCCATGCAGGTGCATTTGCCATTATCACAGCCTGTGTATATTTTATCCTCTGGCTGGGAGCCTGGGATCAGCTCCTTGGAAATTATAACGGGATCTGTATCATGAGCCTGGGCTTTATGATGTCCAGATGTCTTTCCGGGATCGGTGTGATCACATTTCCCAAGGCAAGGACAGACGGGACTGTGGCAGAATTTTCCAGAAATGCGTCAGAGATCGCAGTGCGAAATGTTCTTATCACGATGTTTGTGATCCTTGCAGCGCTGATGATATGGGTAGATCCGGTCCTGGGTGTTCTGGCAGCTGTCAGCGCACTTCTGGTATTTTGGTGGTATCACTATATGGCTTTGAAATATTTTGGAGGGACCACAGGTGATCTTTCCGGATTTTTCCTTTGCATCTGCGAGGTTGTGATGGCACTGGTGCTTGCTCTTGGTGGCACGTTTAATCTGTAATGAAGATTTGGATGAGGTAAAAAAGATATGGAAATGATAATCGGAGGCGCATATCAGGGAAAAGCTGCCTATGCAAAAGCACAGTTCCCGGATGTGGACTGGAAATTCGGAGGAGAGATCACAGAAGAGGAGCTTCTGAAGGCAGCGGGTGTTCTGGGATTTCAGGAATACATAAGAAAAGCTCTGAAGGCAGGAGAAGATCTCACCGGCCTGGCAGAAAAGCTGGCACAGCAGGATCCGGATGTGATCCTTGTCAGTGAGGAGGTAGGCTACGGGATCGTTCCGGCGGATGCTTTTGAACGGCAGTACCGAGAAGCTGTTGGCCGGGTGTGCACTGCACTGGCTGCAAAAAGCAGAAGGGTCACAAGAGTGGTATGCGGGATTGGGACGGTGCTGAAGGATGATTAGATTATATCTGATACGACACGGACAGACACCCGGAAATAAGCTTCAGCGTTATATCGGAACAACGGATGAACCGCTGAGCACGGAGGGAAAGGAATTTCTGGAAAAGCTGACCTATCCCATGCCGGAGGCCCTTTATGTAAGTCCGCTCTGCCGTTGTGTGGAAACTGCGGGGATCCTTTTTCCAGGAAAAAGCTTTCATATTATCGAAGAGCTTTCCGAGTGTGATTTTGGAGAGTTTGAGAATAAAAATTATAAAGAGCTTTCCGGAAATCAGGATTATCAGAGGTGGATCGACAGCAATGGAACGCTTCCTTTTCCGGGAGGAGAAAGTCGAGAAGCGTTTAAGTGCCGGAGCCTTACAGGATTTCAGAAGGCTGTCACACAGTGTATCCGTAACAACATAAAGACAGCGGCTCTTGTGATACATGGCGGTACGATCATGAACATTATGGAAGAATATGCGGACAGACCCAGGGCTTTTTATGAATGGCATGTAAAAAACGGCGGCGGTTATCTGGCAGAGCTGGAGCCTGCGCTGTGGCAGAAGGGACGAAGAGAGCTCTGTGTCCGTGAAGCATATATGGAGGGTTAAGTTATGAATGAACAGAAGATCAGCTGGAAACGCAGTGACTTGAAATGGCGCGGAAAACAGGCATTCAAAAAAAATTACTGGTCAGCAGTACTGGTAAGTTTGGTGCTGGCTATTGTGATGGCAACCGGCGGAAGCGGTGCGGCCACAAGCAGTGCCGGAAATGCGGTAAGTCCGGACTACGGTGTTACAACGTATCATCTGGGTACGGATATCAATGGTGTTACCTCTTATGCCAGTCATGTATTTCGTTCCCCACTGGCAGTGCTTTTTGCGCTTCTGAGTGCCAGTGCCATGGTAACGGTGGCTCTGATCGGGGTCCTTTTCCATTTCTTTGTGGGAAATGTTCTGGAGGTAGGCGGAAGAGATTTTTACATTGAGAACCTTTATTCTGTACCCGGGCCCGGAAAGCTCCTCAGTGTATTTCGTTCCGGAAATTACGGTAATATCGTAAAAACCATGTTTTTACGGGACCTGTATCTTGTATTGTGGACGCTGCTTTTTATTATTCCCGGAGTGGTAAAATCCTACGAATATAAGATGATCCCTTATCTTCTTGCGGAATATCCGGATATGAGCACAAAGGAAGTATTTGCAAAAAGCCGTGAGATGATGAACGGACAGAAGATGGATACCTTTATCCTGGATCTTTCCTTTATTCCCTGGTCTGTTCTTTCGGCAATTACGGCCGGGATCGCGGGACTCTTTTATGTATCCCCGTATAAGGATGCAACCTATGCGGAGCTTTATGATACTCTTGCGGCAGGAATGCCGGGAAACGGACGGCAGGTGTATGAAGATGAAAGCAGCGGCATTTACTGATAAAATGATCCTTGTGAGAGGTGGTGGAGATCTGGCCACAGGAGTGATCCACAAGCTTCATCAGAGTGGCTATCAGGTCCTGATCCTGGAATGTGACCGTCCAAGTGCCATCCGCCGTCATGTGGCTTTCTGTGAAGCTGTTTATGACGGAACTGCAGAGGTAGAAGGCGTTGTGTGCAGGAGGATCACGGAGAACGATATCCGGACCCAGTGCAGGAAATGCTGGGTACAGGGAGAGATCCCCCTTCTGACAGATACCCATGGAAAATATATCCGCGAACTGGAGCCGGAGGCAGTGATCGATGCCATCCTTGCAAAAAAGAATCTTGGGACCAGCAGGGATATGGCACCACTGACGGTGGGACTTGGCCCGGGCTTTACCGCAGGGGAGGATGTGGATTACGTGATCGAGACCATGCGCGGCCATAACCTGGGAAGGATCATAAAAAAAGGCATTGCCCTGCCGAATACCGGAGTGCCGGGACTGATCGCAGGAATCGGAAAGGAACGTGTGATCCATTCACCGGCAGCCGGTAACATGAAAAACATCTGTCAGATCGCAGATCTTGTTGAAAAAGACCAGGTGATCGCCATGGTAGGTGATACGCCGGTGAAGGCTACCATTTCCGGCGTGATCCGGGGACTGATCCGGGACGGCTACCCTGTTTTTGAGGGAATGAAGGTCGCGGACATCGACCCAAGGGCAGAACAGAAGAAAAACTGTTTTACGATCTCAGACAAGGCAAGGTGTATCGCAGGGGGAGTTCTGGAGGTGCTGCTTTCCTGCGGAGTGCTTCCGGGAACAGAGAAAGCTGTGAGGAATGAGAATCTGTGACCGATACAGAGCCTGGTGTCTCTGAAAGAAGTTAGAAGATAAATGGAGTGTGTCATGAAGAAAAATGAAAAAGCGCTTACTGTGGCATTCACAGGAGGCGGCGGAAAGACCAGTCTGATCCTTGGACTGGCAGAAATATTTTCCGGACAGGGAAAACGTGTGATCGTGACCACAACCACGCATATGGCATGGGAACCGGAACGTCCTTTTGCGGAGGCAGAGGACATTCCGGGAGCATGCCGGCTTATAGAACAATACGGATACGTCATCGCGGCTCATCACAAGGCCGGGCAGCCAAAGATTTCCGGCCCCGAAAAGGAGATCCTGGAAAAGCTGCCCGGCTTTTGTGATCTTCTTCTTGTGGAAGCTGACGGATCCAGGCGCCGACCCCTTAAAGTGCCGGCTGTTCATGAGCCGGTGATCCCTTCTTTTGCAGATGTGGTAGTAGGAGTGATCGGTCTTGACTGCATCGGCAGAAGGATCTGTGATACGGCACACCGTCCGGATGATGTGGCGGGATTTCTGGGAAAGCGTACAGATGAGCCTGTGACATGGATGGATGTGTGGAAGATCATCCGGTCTGAAGACGGATTGCAAAAAGGCGTGGACGGGCGAAGATTTCTTGCGTATCTGAACAAGGCAGATACTCTGGAGGATCCTTGTGTGGTGGAGAAGCTTATGGCACAAGGTCAGGAGTCTGGGATCATGGTGATCTGCGGAAGCCTGCAGAGAAGTGTAAACAGCTAGTACAGCGAAAATTAAGTTTCTGCTATATTGACGCAGGATGATTTCTTCATCTGCAAGGCGGAGGAATGAGGCGTAGCGGTGGCTACGACGATTGACGACAACGCAGCAGATGAAAAATCAGGCAAGTCAATATGGCGGTTACTTAATATTCGCTGTACTAGAATCGAAAGGAAGTGGAGCGGTGATATGAAACTGGGACTGATCATGCTGGCAGCAGGAAACAGCCGGCGGTTTGGAAGCAATAAGCTGCTGTACGGGATAGACGGAATGCCGATGTACAGGCATATCCTCCTGGAACTGAAAAAAGTGAAAGCAGCACTGGAGGAACAGGGGCACAGGTGTGAGATCACAGTTGTCACACAGTATGAGGAGATCGCGCAGGAAGCAGAGAAGCTTGGCGCGCGGTTTCTTTATAATCTGCATCCGGATGAGGGGATATCTTCTTCACTGAAGATCGGGCTGCGGGTCAACCGGGAGATGGATGCTTGTTTGTTTACGGTGGCAGATCAGCCGTGGTTGCGGTGGGAGACGGTTTTTGGACTGGTGGATGTGTTTTTGAGAGATGGGAAGGGGATCGCCTGTGTGGAGCATGATGGGAAGACGGGGAATCCCTGTGTTTTTTCGAAGAAGTATTATGGGGAGCTGATGGAGCTTTCTGGTGATGTTGGAGGGAAGAGAGTGGTTGTGGCACATCGGGGGGATGTGGCTGTGATGAAGGTGGAGGATGGAAGGGAGATGGTGGATGTGGATTTTGCGGACGGACGCCGGTGAGGTACCGTCTGGTTTGGG
>OHYL01000159.1_pt1 | contig 38689 bp, 33 predicted proteins | sample 1580261 | NCBI WGS metagenome assembly OHYL01 (sample SAMEA3882548, study PRJEB24775) | human gut metagenome | biome: human-associated habitat; feature: intestine environment; material: feces | place: Netherlands | collected 2009/2010 | reverse complement strand
TGCTTAGCACAGTAGTGTTATCGAACGAGAACCAAACTTGCCGAGGTTGGGAAGCTCCTACCTCTACAGGTGGGGAGGATGTCACAATTATGGTATACTGTGTTTTGAGAGGCAGTGAATGGAATTTAATTTTAAATGTAGAAATGATACCAGGTTGAAAGTGAATGGGGAGAAATGAATGGATAAAATTGGACATTTAGTTATGACAAAGTCATTATCGGGAAATATACACAGAGCACATAAAGCAGCATTATTGTTTGGAAGTATTCTGCCAGATCTGCTGGTGTATACTTATCTGGAGGGTCATACATGGGAAGCAACCTTCGAACAGATTACAAAACAGATGAAAGCGTTAGAGGCAAAAGGAAGAGGCGGAAGCTTTTCTTATTTAAAACTTGGATGGATTCTTCATTATGTGGAAGATTATTTTACCTATCCGCATAATACGATTTTTGAGGGAACAATTTCAGAACATTATGCTTACGAGAAAAAAATGACAAAGTGGATGCGGGAGGGAGCTTTAGAGCAGATGTCCCTGCCGAGCTGTAAGAAGCTTGATTCTGCTGCGGAAGTGGAGGAGAGACTTCAGGAATTACATGACAGATACCTTTCACAGAAAATGTGTTATGAGAATGATATGGCATATATGCGGCAGATGGTTTCGGAAATATTGAATTGTTATGCCGAGATTTTTGTGAGAAAGAGCGAGTTCGCACATTTTATGGAATGGGTGCGGAAGAAAGTTGGAATAATGACGGGATTTGTTTCTTAGAGTGTGTTTGAAAAATGCTTTTTTCAAACACGCTCTAGTATCTTTTGCTTAAAAAAGTTCAGAACTTCTTGCATAAAAATCTAGAAATGAAGTGAATTGAATTTAAAATTTATTTGTTCCTATAAAAATGCAAGAAAAAGCGCAAAAAACATTGACAAAATGAAGGAAAAGGATTATAAAACTTCATGTATACAAGAAATGGCTTGTATACATGAAAGGAGAGGACAAAAATGAATACATTAGTCATTGTTTTAATTGCTGCTGTTTTATTGACAGCTGCGTATGCATTTTATGGACGGTGGCTTTCTAAAAAATGGGGAATTGACCCAAAAGCAGAGACACCAGCTCATAAGTTTGAAGATGGACAGGATTATGTTCCAACTGACGGTTGGACAGTATTTAGCCATCAGTTTTCATCTATTGCTGGAGCAGGCCCTGTAACAGGAGCAATTCAGGCGGCAGTATTTGGATGGCTTCCAGTACTTTTGTGGGTATTAATTGGAGGTATTTTCTTTGGAGCAGTTACCGATTTTGGAGCATTATATGCCAGTGTAAAAAATGATGGTAAGTCCATGGGACTTCTGATCGAAAAATACATCGGTAAACTTGGAAGAAAGTTATTTCTTATTTTCTGCTGGCTGTTTACTTTAATTGTTATCGCAGCTTTCGCTGATATGGTAGCAGGTACATTTAATGCTTATACGGTAGATGCCAATGGTGTGATTGCACTTTCCGATGCAGCAAAAACAAATGGAGCAGCAGGAACAATTTCCCTTTTATTTATCGCATTTGCAATGATTTTTGGTTTACTTCATAAACATCTGCATCTGACAGGATGGAAGGAAACGGTTGTTGGATTAATCTGTACTGTAGCAGCACTTGCTATTGGTATGACAATGCCAATTACATTAGGAAAGGACGGCTGGACATATATTACATTTGTATATATTTTCTTTGCGGCAGTACTTCCAATGTGGTTATTAAAACAGCCTCGTGATGCGATGACAACCTATATGTTTATTGGAATGATCGCAGGAGCTGTTGTTGGATTATTAGTAGCGCATCCTACAATGAATCTTCCTGTATTTACAGGCTTCCATAATGATCAGCTTGGTGATTTATTCCCTATTTTATTCGTAACCGTTGCTTGTGGAGCAGTTTCTGGTTTCCACAGTTTAGTATCTTCCGGAACATCTTCAAAGACGGTATCCAATGAAAAAGATATGTTAAAAGTTGGTTACGGCGCAATGGTATTAGAAAGTTTACTTGCAGTTATCGCTTTATGTGTAGCAGGAGCGGCAGCGTCCGCTAACGGAACACCAGCAGATGGAACACCATTCCAGGTATTCTCAAGCGGTGTAGCTGGATTCTTTGAAATGTTTGGAATTCCAGTATATGTAGCACAGTGCTTCATGACAATGTGCGTATCCGCGCTTGCACTTACAAGTTTGGATGCCGTAGCGCGAATTGGCCGAATGAGCTTTCAGGAATTGTTCAGTGTTGATGATATGGAACACGCAGAAGGATGGAGAAAAGTTTTATGTAATACATACTTCTCAACAATCATCACCTTAGTAGCAGCCTTTGTATTAACAAGAATTGGTTATGCAAATATCTGGCCATTATTTGGTTCCGCAAACCAGCTCTTATCTGCTTTAGTATTAGTAACACTTTGCGTATTCTTAAAAGTAACCGGACGAAGCAACAAAATGCTTTTCCCACCATTGATTATCATGCTTTGTGTAACAGGAACCGCATTAGTAGAGAGAACCATTTCTCTCGTACAGGCATTTTCTGCTGGTTCCGCAACATTTTTAGTAGAAGGCTTACAGCTGATTATCGCTATTTTACTGATGATACTTGGAGTGATCATCGTAGTAAATTCACTCCGGGCTTACTTCGCCTCAAAGAAGAATTCGGAAATTTAATTCGCTAGACAGGCAAGTATAGAAACAGACGAACAAAATAATCCATATATGTGACTTTAGTCGCAGCGTGTTGAATACTCGCTTATATGCTCGTATCCAACACTTGCTCCGAGGCCACAGATATGGATTATTTTGATTATATAGTTCTGACTGTGGCTGCTGTTGTGTCATATTGGCAAGGATTAGGAATAAAATTTAGTAGAATTTCAAATTGAGGGATTTGTAAATTTATTATGAGGTTAAAATTTTCAGGGAGCATTAATTATTCCTTAAATCCCATTCATATCTGATTTGATTCCTACGGCAAGCAAAGACAGAAAGTTTGGAAGGCAATAGTTTACATCTGTGGCCTGGGAGCAAGGTTTGAATGTAAGCGTGCCCGCGAACATTCAAACCGCCGCGACTAAAGTCACAGATGTAAACTATTGCCTTCCAAACTTTCGTCTGTTTGATATACTGAATCAAATCAGCTCGCCTTGACTTCTGTGTGTGGAGAAATTATAATCTTAAATTAAGATTATAATTAGAATTTAAAGCAACATTTGGAGAAGAAGCTTGGAGGAAGAGAGAAGATGGATGCAGCGAAGATGAATCAGGCAATTCGAATTGCCAAGCTATATTATGAGTTACATTATAACCAGTTAGAAATTGCGGCACGAGAGGGAATTAGCAAGTCTTCTGTAAGCCGTATTTTAAAGAATGCGATGGACATGGGGATTATAGAAGTTCGGATTAAAGATTCTGTTTTGGCAAATGGGAATCTGGAGAATGAACTGATTGCCAGATTTCCGATTAAAAGGGCGATTATTGTGCCAGATTTGGTAGGTAATTCGCAGATATTAATGCAGGATGTCTGTGCGGCATTAGCAGAAGACCTCCCACGTTATATAAAAAATGATAGTGTCATTGGAGTAACATGGGGACATGCACTTGCAGTATTAGCCCAGCAACTTCCAAAGATTAAGAGAAGCGGGGTATCTGTGATTCAGTTAACTGGAGGATTTTCCAGAGCGATTTTCGAATCGGGTGCTTTGGATGTGTTGAAAAGGTTTGTAGACAGTGTTGGAGGAACAGGTTATCAGATTCCAGCGCCGGCAATGGTGGCGGAATCTTCGATTGTTGAAGCTTTGAAAAAAGATCCACAGATTCATGAAATCCTTGAAATGGCGGAAGTGTGCCAGACAGCAATTTATTCCGTAGGTAACTTAGAACGTCCGTCCATTGTATATGAAATGGGACTTATTGATGAAAATGATTATAAAGACTTCAGCAGAAGAGGAGCAGTAGGAGACTGCTGTTCCCACTTTATAAAACAAAACGGGGAACTATTTGATAAAAAAATAGATGCCCGTGTTGTAGGGGCTTCCCTTGAAACGATTAAAAAGATTCCAAATAAGTTAGTTGTTGCCGTGGGAAAAGAAAAAGAGAAGATTATAACAGCGGCACTTCAAGGAGGACTGGTAGACAGTCTCTATATTGATGAGCCAACAGCAGAATTAATAGTAAGACATAATTAATTTACTATTTAATTCATTAGACAAACTACAGACAAAGACACCCGAGAAGAGAACCCATCTAGCTGGTTTGGAGTTTGAGCTGCCGATTGTGAATGAGAAGAATGAACCTGTCAATTTTGAAGTGATTTATCAGGTAACAGATCGATTTATTGATACATTTTCTTTTTTGAATGTGAGCAGAGATGATAATGAACATATTTATCTGGCAGTTGATGACAAGACAGGAGATGGTCTGTCTTATGATTGCAGTTATAATACGTTAGAATTTTCTTTTGGGAAAGAAGAAGATATGAATGTGCTGTACAAAAGATTTTGTCAGTATTATACTTATATACAGAAGGAACTGCGTAAGTAGGGGCATATGCTGACTGGCATGGGTATTAATCCCCGTTATGTAGTGAATCAGAATGTACCGGTAGTAAGTGAGCGGTATCGTATGTTATTTCATCACCTGTCTTCTTATAAAAAGTATGGCAACAGTATTCCATTTCATTCTTATCCGAATTTTGGACTGTTTTCGTGTGCAAGTCAGATTCAGCTTGATGTAGAAGAAGAGCAGGTAGTTCCAATGCTAAATACATTTACAAAGTTAGAACCGTTTAAGGCATTGATTTTAGCGAACTCCTTATGGGGAGAGAATGCGGAGATTTTATGTAGCAGGGATAACTTTTGGAGAAACAGTCTTCATGGCTTGAATCGCCATAATGTTGATATGTATAATGTTGTATTTGATACAACAGATGAAATTGTTCGATACATAAAGAGTATGAGCTTATACTGTGTAGAAAGAGAAGGGAAATATATTAATTTTTCACCAGTGGTTCTTAGTAAATATTTTTCCTCTGACCGGATAAAAGGGGAATACTTCGATGGAAATAGATATCGGGAAATCACATTCCATCCGGAGATTTCCGATTTGCAACATTTACGGTCATTTAAATTTGAAGATCTGACTTTCCGTGGGACAGTAGAGTTTCGAAGTGTATGTGAGCAGCCGGTAGGTGAAATTATGGCATCGGGAGCATTGTATGCTGGCCTTATGGAAAATATCGGAGAGCTTTCGGAATTTTTAGAGAAAGATACTTCCATCTATCATAATGGATATAATGCATCTGAGTTGAGAAGAACATTTCCTCAGGCCTTTATATGGAAGGGCGGAGAAACTTTTAAGTCCAGGCAGACAGATGGCAGAAGGAATGGAGAACGGAAAAACACTGGAGGATTACATCGAAGAGTATGGAGGAATGTAATGCTGCATATTGAAAATGAGTATATAAGAGAACATTTATTAGATGGTGCATTTGGAATTGAGATGGAAAGTCTGCGTGTTGTAGGAGATGGTATGCTTTCACAGACTGCACATCCTTTTCCGGGAGATGCACATATCGTCAGAGACTTCAGTGAAAACCAGACCGAAATTAATACAGGAGTAAATGAAAGCATCGAGGCGGCAATTGAAGAATTAAAAGGACATACCAGAAGAATTCAGGAAAAGTTAAAGGCACTTCCAGAGCCAGAATTGCTGTGGCCATTTTCTAATCCTCCATATATTGGCGGGGAGAAAGATGTGCCAATTGCACAGTTTGATGGGAAAGATGCACATAAAACAGCCTACCGTGAATATCTTTCCGATAAATACGGACGTTATAAGATGACATTTTCGGGAAGTCATGTAAATTTTTCTTTTTCAGAAGATTTGTTAAGAGCAGATTTTGCTCTGCAGTCCGAGCCGGATTTTATGAAATATAAGAATAAATTGTATTTGGAGCTGGCACAGAAAATAGCTGTATATGGCTGGATTTTAGTGGCGGTTACGGCGGCCAGTCCGATTGTAGACAGTTCTTTTATGGAAAAAGGTGTCTATGGGAAAAGTGTTTTTACAGGATTAAGTTCTGTAAGATGCAGTGAACTTGGTTACTGGAATGAATTTCCACCGACATTTGATTACAGCGATATTGATTCTTACGTGAATTCTATTGAAAAGTATGTTAAAAATGGCTTACTAAAAGCACCGTCAGAACTCTATTATCCTATTCGTTTAAAACCTGCAGGAGAAAATAATCTTATATCTTTGAGGAAGAATGGAATCGATCATATCGAACTTCGTATGTTTGATTTAAATCCTCTCACAGGAGCTGGAATTGATGCGAGAGATGTGAAGTTTGCACAGCTTTTAATGGTGTGGCTCGCAACGATGCCATCCTGGTATGTTTCCAAAAAGGATCAGGTAAATGCTGTGCAGAATTTTAAAAATGCGGCCCATTACGATTTAAAGACAGTAAAAATTGCCCGTACGGAAAAAAGAGCGCGGTCTATCGTACATGAGGCATTAAAAGTTATCGGATGGATGAAAGAGTTTTATCAAGGCCTGAAAATGGACGATGTTCAACAAATCTTAGATTTTGAATATGAGAAATTTGTTGATCCAGAGAAGAGATATGCATGGCAGGTTCGAAAACAATATCAGGAAAACTATGTAGAAAAAGGACTTGTATTAGCGAGACAAAAACAAAATATGACTGTTTAGAGATATTTAGATATGACTGGAATCTCAGAGATTTTATAATCAGATACTTGCGAAAGAAAATCAAAATAGCTCAAAATGGTCATAATACAATATATGAGGAGAGAAGAAAATCAATGTGTGAATTGTTTGGAGTAGATTCTGCAAAAAAGATACCGTTAAATGAGTTATTAAGAGAATTTTTTTCGGATGGAACAGAACATCCCCACGGTTGGGGTATGGCATTTTTTTACGGCAATGCTGTTTCTTTAGAAAAGCAGCCACAGTCTGCTGTGACAAGCAATTATTTAAAGCAGAGACTTCGTGCTAAAATAGAGACAGACAAGATGATTGCACATATCCGTCTTGCGACCAGGGGAACAATGGACTATGAAAATACACATCCGTTTGTTATGCGTGATAATTATGACCGCACCTGGACGTTAGCGCATAATGGAACAATATTTGAAAGTGAAGTACTTGAGCCATTTGTAGCAACAGAAGACGGAGATACGGACAGCGAACGCATTTTGTGCTATATTATTGATCAGGTAAATGCAGCGCAGGATGAAAAGGGAGCGGCACTGACAAAAGAAGAACGTTTTGCGCTTCTTAATCGTATTATCCTGGAAATCGCGCCAGAGAATAAGCTGAATCTGCTTATTTTTGACGGAGAGATTATGTACATTCATACTAATTATAAAGACAGCCTGTACCGTTGCCGTAAAGACAAAGCAATCGTTATGGCAACTCGTCCTCTCGACCGTGATAAATGGAAGAACGTCCCAATGAATCAGTTACTTGCCTATGAAGATGGGAAGCTTATTTATACGGGTACAAAACATGAGTATGAATTTGTAGACAGCGAAGAGAAGATGCATATGCTGTTTCTTGATTTTGCAAATCTTTAAAAATAACACAGAAAAGGAAGAAATATATGTTAAATCAATTTTCAAGAACCCAGCTTTTACTGGGGGAAGAAGCAATGGATAAATTAAAAAATTCCCGTGTGGCAGTTTTTGGAGTCGGCGGAGTTGGTGGTTATGTCTGCGAGGCATTAGCGCGAAGCGGAGTCGGTACATTTGACCTTATTGATGATGACAAAGTGTGTCTTACAAACTTAAATCGTCAGATTATTGCCACAAGAAAAACAGTTGGCAAATACAAAGTAGAAGTAATGAAGGAGCGTATTTTAGACATTAATCCTGATGCACAGGTCAATGTCCACCAATGCTTTTTCCTTCCAGAAAATGCAGATGATTTTCCATTTGATGAATATGATTATGTTGTCGATGCAGTCGATACTGTTACCGCAAAAATCGAGATTATTATGCAGGCGCAAAAGTACGGAACTCAGGTAATCAGTAGCATGGGAGCTGGCAACAAACTTGATCCGGCAGCCTTCCAAGTAGCCGACATTTACAAAACCAAAATGTGTCCACTTGCAAAAGTAATGCGTCGCGAACTGAAAAAGCGAGGTGTAAAAAAACTGAAAGTTGTTTACTCCGAAGAAAAGCCAACACGTCCAATCGAAGATATGTCCATAAGCTGCAGAACAAATTGTATCTGCCCTCCGGGAGCGGAGCATAAATGTACGGAACGACGCGATATTCCGGGAAGCGTAGCTTTTGTACCATCTGTGGCAGGGCTTATTATCGCAGGGGAAGTTGTGAAGGATATTGCTGGGAAATAGGATTTTGCCAGAGAATTTTTTATATGCTCAAAGAACGGGTGAAGCATTTAATCACTTTCTAAGTACTAGAGCGTGTTTGAAAAATCATTGGGGCATTTATTTAGGAAATCAGGCTGGAATTGTGGGGGTTTCTAAACGTTAAAAGCACAAAGAAATGAAGAATATAGTTTTCAAAGATTGCGTAACACCGTCAAAAGCTATATTGAGAAAAATAAAGGGGAATGTGAGGTATATCCATCACCATTTGCGGTTTTTTAAATAAAGATGAAAAAATATATGTGGAGCCAGATATCAGTGTCATTTGTGATAAAGATAAATTAAATGACAGGGGCTGTGTAGGTACCCCGGATTTTGTAATCGAAGTTGTTTCAAAGTCTAGCAGGAAGATGGATTATACAACAAAGAATGCATTATATTCGGATGCCGGTGTAAGAGAATATTGGATTGTTGATCCTGAAAAGGAGCGAACAACGATTTACTATTACGAGCAGGATGAAGCACCGATGATAAGCCTATTTACTCAGACGATTCAAAGTGGGATTTATGAAGGATTGGAGATTAATATATCGGAATTGTTGAAGTAGATAGCATTCTGTAATAACAAGTGGAATGTATAGATTAGGAAAATCCAAAATGTAGCGGTTAAAAGAAAGTTTCAAAATTAAACTAACCTTTACATTCCAATATGTTATTACTATAAATTTATATTATAGAAGAAAATAATTGAGATGACAATATATTTAGGATTCTAATTGATGTTAATATAGAAAGAAAAATATTATTCCAGTTAGATTAATATTGTAAAATGCTGAGATAGATGCTATAATGAAGCTACAATCTTGGTGAAAGGTAAAGTGTAGTCTATTAATAAGATTTTTGTCTATGTAGAGGTAATAAAAATTGTCGACCAGTAATGATGTGAAAATATAGGAAGGTCGACAATGGGATAAATATAGGCTGAGAGCGAAATTATAATAAAAATATGGATATAAGATGAGGAGAATAGAAAGAGGTCGACAGAAAAAGAAGAAAGACTATAGATGATATAATGGTAGTTGGAGGACGGGAATTAATAGATACATTATGGAATGTAAATGCCTTTTCCATGAATGAGGCCAGAAATTCACCAGTACGAATTAATAGATACATTATGGAATGTAAATAACTCTACATAGGCAGCATATTCTTCGTTGCTGCCTGAATTAATAGATACATTATGGAATGTAAATGAACAATGGCGTGATAAGCCGCAGTCAGAGAGTGCGAATTAATAGATACATTATGGAATGTAAATCCACACCATTTTGTTGTCGTCATTAACGCCTGCAAGAATTAATAGATACATTATGGAATGTAAATATACTTGGAGCAAATCCTGAGGCATCATGGGTAATAGAATTAATAGATACATTATGGAATGTAAATTGTTGTAGTTAACACCTGCGATAGCCTGTTTGTTAGAATTAATAGATACATTATGGAATGTAAATATACGGATGTAAGAGGACTCGGAGAGGCTTTCTCAGAATTAATAGATACATTATGGAATGTAAATGAAGTAGTCCGTATAAGGTGTGACTTGTCCACTTTAGAATTAATAGATACATTATGGAATGTAAATAATATTCCTTAATAAATCCCTGTAATCCAAACCAGAGAATTAATAGATACATTATGGAATGTAAATAAGATTGCCGAAGCTGTTGGTAAGGGTTATACAAGAATTAATAGATACATTATGGAATGTAAATGAATTACAGAGTTCAAGTAATTACAAGGAACTTATGGAATTAATAGATACATTATGGAATGTAAATAAATACAATAGAAAGTATGTGCAAGTAAAATTGGAGAATTAATAGATACATTATGGAATGTAAATAATTGCTTCTGATATTGCAGATGCAGTCTAAAAGAAAGGAATTAATAGATACATTATGGAATGTAAATGTTAGTACAGATGATGCGGAATTGTCAATCGACATGGAATTAATAGATACATTATGGAATGTAAATTGTCTACAACATCAATAAAATTTGTAACAACTTTAGAATTAATAGATACATTATGGAATGTAAATCCCATTGACCTCCAGTCAGATATTCGCTTATCTACGAATTAATAGATACATTATGGAATGTAAATAACTGTTTATTCTCGTTGTACTGTCGGAAGCAATATTGAATTAATAGATACATTATGGAATGTAAATGATAAACCAATTTGCTTATTATAAGCCCACATGCGAATTAATAGATACATTATGGAATGTAAATCTTATCTGCGCAATCCGGGGCGAAGCGATTGCTGTTCGAATTAATAGATACATTATGGAATGTAAATGCAGTAGAGTTTGCTTCTAGTCTGGTAACTCCATGAATTAATAGATACATTATGGAATGTAAATTTTGTTTTAAATAAGGGCAAACACACATGGAAAGAGGAATTAATAGATACATTATGGAATGTAAATTTCTGTCAGATACCGCTACCTCAACCCCGATGGCGAATTAATAGATACATTATGGAATGTAAATTTCTTTATCAAAAGGATACCAGATTTTATATTGCGAATTAATAGATACATTATGGAATGTAAATTGAAGAATTCAATCGGTTTTCCTGTCGCTGCAGATGAATTAATAGATACATTATGGAATGTAAATATTTTTCTCGATACCCACGCATTTTCCGCTATAATAGAATTAATAGATACATTATGGAATGTAAATTTGGTTGAGACGATGATATTCCTATTATGTCAACGAATTAATAGATACATTATGGAATGTAAATAATGTGGATAAGGTTTGCTTTCATAGAGAAGGTAGCCGGAATTAATAGATACATTATGGAATGTAAATGGGATTAACTTCATATGTCCCACGGTCTTCAGTCTTGAATTAATAGATACATTATGGAATGTAAATGATGATGTATTTGTTTTTTTTGTAAGCTGATTTAATGAATTAATAGATACATTATGGAATGTAAATAAAGAATATCTGCAAAAAATACGCTATATTGCAGAGAATTAATAGATACATTATGGAATGTAAATACGGCAGTACAGATTTCAATTTCCGGCCATTCCTTGGAATTAATAGATACATTATGGAATGTAAATCCACTTACTACATCACTCACCGTTCCTTCTTTCTCAGAATTAATAGATACATTATGGAATGTAAAAGATAGAACATAATAGTAAAGAATAAATTATTAAAGATGTTTATAATCCTTTAGAAAACTAAGCGAGAATTCTCGGTAGTTTAATTACCGAGATAAAAGTGTTTGTTTTTGTATATAGCTGAATGCGTTTTTTGAAAACAAAAATATGTTCGAAAAAATATTGACTATATAGTAAAATAATGGTATATCTATATGTATAAAATAAAGTCAGATATATTTTATCCTCTTACAGCAAGAAGACTCCGACCTCTAAGGTGGGAGATGAATTGTGTCTGCTACCTGCTTGATAGAGCATCCTGATTATAGTATAGTATCTTTAGTCGGATAATAAAAAATTGAGATACAATAAATTGAGATAATAACGCACATTTAGTATTCTTACTATACTATCATCTTGCGCTTGTGTTCAAGTATCACAGGTGGGGGAGGATGTCACGTTATACTAAAGATTAAACGAGTTATTTTGGATAAAAGATGGAAATTATATAGGAGATTATATAAATGAAAAAGTTAGTAATCGCAGAAAAACCCTCCGTTGGCCGTGACATCGCCCGCGTGCTCGGTTGTAAACAGCAGGGGAAGAAATATATTGAAGGAAATGAATACATTGTCACCTGGGGATTGGGACATCTGGTAACACTGGCGGACCCGGAAGGGTATGATAAGAAGTTGAAGACATGGAGAATGGAAGATCTTCCGATGATGCCGGAGCGTTTTAAGTTAGTAGTGATTCCTCAGACAAGAGGGCAGTTTCAGGCAGTGAAGTCCCTGATTGAACGAAAGGATGTTGCAGAGATTATCATTGCGACAGATGCCGGTCGTGAGGGAGAATTGGTTGCGAGATGGATTCTGGCGAAGGCAGGGAACAAGAAACCGTTGAAGAGGTTATGGATTTCTTCTGTGACGGATAAGGCAATCCGTGACGGTTTTGCTCATCTTAAGAATGCGAAGGAGTATGAGAATCTTTACCATGCGGCAACGGCGAGAGCGGAGTCGGACTGGCTGGTAGGTATTAATGCGACAAGAGCATTAACCTGCAAATATAACGCACAGCTTTCCTGTGGACGAGTACAGACTCCGACTCTTGCAATGATTGCTGCAAGAGAAGAGGAAATCAGGCATTTTACACCAAAACTTTATTATGGATTGCAGCTTACTGGCAAGGGCATTACTTTTACATGGAAAGATAAGAAGTCAGGAAGTTCAGCAACATTTTCTAAGGAGAAAAATGAGGAGATTTATAAGAATCTTTCTGGAAAAACAGCGGTTGTTGCTGAGGTGAAAAAGACGAAGAAGACTTCTCAGGCAGAGGGTCTTTATGATCTTACAGATCTTTCAAGAGACGCGAATCAGCGATTTGGTTTTTCAGCAAAGCAGACTTTGAATATTATGCAGAGTCTTTATGAGCATCATAAGGTGCTGACTTATCCAAGAACAGACTCCCGCTATCTGACAACAGACGTGGCAGAGACATTAAGAGAGCGTGTGGAGGCGATTGCGGTCGGCCCGTACAGAAGCTTCACAAATACAGTGTTAAAAGGAAAAATCACACCGAAAAAGTCTTTTGTAAATAACCAGAAAGTTTCCGATCATCATGCGATTATCCCGACAGAGCAGCCAGTGATTCTGGCACAGCTTTCTGTGGATGAGAGAAAGATTTTTGATTTGGTTGTACGAAGATTTCTTGCCGTTTTATATCCGCCATATGAATACGAGCAGACCAAAATCACACTGGAATGTGAGGGCGAGACATTTTTTGCAGAGGGAAATGTACCTTTAAACAGAGGATACAAGGAAGTAACAACACCGGATGGCGATGAGAGTGGCAAAGTATTTCCTGCTTTAAAAGAGGGTGAAGTAATCAGAGAATTTTCATTGAAAAAGACGGAAGGAAAGACAAAACCACCGGCAAGATTTACCGAGGGAACTTTGTTAAAGGCGATGGAGAATCCAGTCAAATATATGCAGCAAAAAGATGCAAAAGCAGCGAAGACATTGCAGGAAACAGGCGGACTTGGAACAGTTGCAACAAGGGCAGATATTATCGACAAGCTTTTTGGCAGTTATCTTGTTGAAAAAAAGGAAAATGAAATCTTTATTACAAGTAAAGCAAAACAGCTTTTAGCCCTTGTGCCAGAAGATTTGAAGAAACCAGAACTTACCGCAGAGTGGGAGTCAAGGTTATCTGCGATTGCAAAAGGCAAGGCAAGTGACCGTAAGTTTATGCGTGAGATTGCAACATATACAAAAGAACTGATGAAGCAGATTCAGAATGGAACAGGAACATTCCGTCATGATAATCTGACAAATAAAATCTGTCCAGAGTGCGGAAAGAGACTTCTTTTAGTAAACGGAAAACAGGGAAAACTTTATGTTTGCCAGGATAGAGAGTGCGGCTACAAAGAGCGTATTTCCAGACTGACCAATGCCCGCTGTCCAGTTTGTCATAAAAAGATGGAGCTAGTCGGGGCGAAAGATAGGCAGAAGTTTGTCTGTTCCTGCGGGCATAAAGAATCCATGCAGGCATTTGAAAACCGCCGTAAGAAAGAGGGAGCGGGTGTTTCAAAGAAAGATGTGGCAAATTATATGAAGAAGATGAAAAAAGAGGAGAAACAGCCGTTGAATAACGCTTTGGCAGATGCACTGGCGAATTTAAAATTGTAGGAGATTTTATTTATGAATATAAAAAGAATTGTATTTGCTTCTTTATTTTGTATAGCGGTGTTGCTCTGTGCCGGGAAAAAGGCAGAGGCGGCATTCCCTTACGACATGGAGCAGAAACCGGTGACAGCTACATCTATACAGGATGGAAAAGTTGCAGTTTATAGTGATGAGAATTTAAAGAATAAAAAAGAAGAAGTAGCAGGAAATAATCTTACGATAGAAGCATATAAAGTAAGTAAAAATGGTATTTACGGCAATTACAAAAGTGGAAAAAGATCTGGTACAGGATGGTTTTCTCTTAATACTTTTGTCGTAAATCCAAAGTATAAAAATGTATATGCGACAGTCAGAGATCACATGTACATTTATACAAGTAGAAGTTATTCTAAAGTACAGACAACGATAAAAAAATATAGTGGTGTAATTGTTATCAGCAAAGTAGACGGAGACAGACAGGTTATCTGTGATAAAAAGGATCATTATGAGATTGGCTGGATGACAGCAAGTGCATTTTCTAACACACTTTTGTATGATGGGCGTGAAAAACAGACATTAGCAGATGGCATTTACAAATTTAGATGTGGCTATCAGGATGATGAAAACGGGGGAAGTAAAAATCAGTCCGCGATGGAAGCTTATCCAGAGTATACATTTAAAATAATGCATACGACACAGAATCAGTATTATATTCAAAATGTTGAAACTGAAAAATATCTTGCCGTAACCTTTAAGTCGGCGAGTAAAAAGGCGGAAAAAGGAAGTGTCGGAAAGTATGTTGTTTGCTGGACGAAGCAGCCGGACAAGACTTATGGGCTGTTCCAGTTACAGCGGTTAAATGGAGCATTTTCCATTCAAAATGTGAAAAGTAAGTATTTTCTGGGACAGATTACAGATACAAAAGAAAATAGCGAAGATTCTCAAGAGAGTGACTCAGCGAAAAACAGTGAAGAACTGAAAGTGGCGAATAGCGGTGAAGAAAATCAGGCAGATACTTCATCGAAAAATGCAAAACAGCAGAGCAATACTGAATTAGCATTTACTTTAGAAAAATCCAGAAGCACACAGCCAACTCACTGGCGAATTCACGCAGCACAGAAAATGAGTAACACAAAGAAACCATTTATATTTACTCAGTACGATCCAGAATGGTGTGCGACTCCGTATGGTGGCGGAGGCTGTATGGGAACGGCAGGCTGTGGAATTCTTGCGACAGTGAATGCAGTTTATGCGTTAAACGGACAGTATATGGACGTGATGGAACTTGCCAATTATGCGGTAGAAAAGAATTATCGTATTGTGGGAAGCGGAACGGATGATGGAATCTTTAAGGCAGCAGCGAAGAAATACGGACAAAAATATGGTTTTGCATGGGATGGGGCAAGTGGAAGTATTGACGTGCTGAAGAAGAAATTAAAGGCAGGCGATACCGCCATTGTCCATGTGCAGGGACATTATGTTTCCATTTCCGATTATAATAAAAAGACGAAGAAATACCTTTTATTAGATTCTAATTATCTGCCAAAACGTGCGACGTCGGCATTTGGAGACTGGATTGGAGTGAACCGGCTGTTGTCCGGGGCGTTGGAATCTCAGTATTTTTATTTCTTTAAATCAAGTGAATTATAGTCATGATTGAATAAAAATGATGCTATTAAAAATATCAGAAGAATAACTGTGAATGCAAAGTAAAATAAGGAAATAACAATGAAAAATAAAGAAGATTTAAAAAAAGAACTCATCAAAATTGACCATAAAAGTTATGGAATGTATAAGACGCTCGGAGGCAGTTATAGCTTCGGCAATTACATTTTGTATATCGACCATGTACAGGGAGACCCATTCGCTTCTCCATCCCGACTTCATTTTGAAGTAAAGAGGGACAGGCATGGGTTTCCAGAAGAATATTACCAGGAAAAGCATCGCCGCTTAGCCTTAGAAGATCAGGTGTTGCGGAGATTTTTATATGAGTTAAGACAGATTGATAAGGGCTTTATGGGTTCTGGTAAAAGTGGAAGAATCACGATCTGTCCAGCGAACCAGACAGTGCAAGAAAGGATTGCAGTTGTATTTTCCAAAGAGAAAATGGAACTTCGTTTTGAGATGGGATTTCCAGCAAGAGGAAGAACGATTCTGGCAAAAGAGATGCAGAAGTTAGTATTTGATATTTTGCCACAGTTAGCAGAAAATACGCTTTTCTATCGAAACTGGGATACAAAAAATAAAAAATATCTGGAACAGGCGATTTTCCTTGCAGATGACCAGAAAGTCCTTCGGGCAGAATTAAAAAAGAGAAATCTTACAGCATTTGTTGCGGACGGAGCTGTTTTGCCAAGAGAGAGCGGAGTTTCCGACCGGCCAATGCGTGGAGCAGTTCCATTTGCTTCGCCGGAATCTATGAGAATAGAGGTGGAACTGCCACATAAGGGAAAGGTCACTGGAATGGGTATTCCAGAAGGAATCACGGTTATTGTCGGTGGTGGATATCACGGAAAATCTACTTTGTTAAAGGCGTTGGAACAGGGTGTATACAATCATATTTGCGGGGATGGCAGAGAGTATGTCGTGGCAGATAATAGCGGAATGAAAATTCGTGCCGAGGACGGAAGAAATGTGCTGCACACAGACATATCTATGTTTATCAATCACCTTCCAGCAGGTCAGGACACTACAGATTTTTCCTCAGAAAATGCCAGTGGAAGTACTTCTCAGGCGGCGAATCTTATCGAGGCAGCTGAGGCGGGAGCAGGTCTTTTATTGCTGGATGAGGATACGTCTGCGACAAACTTTATGATTCGTGATAAGGTGATGGCACGATTAGTATCTGACGAAAAAGAGCCAATTACAACATTGCTTCGTCATATAAGAGGAATTTATAGAACACTGGGAATTTCTTTCGTTATTGTAGTAGGAAGTTCTGGAGATTATTTATCTGTGGCAGATTTCGTCTTACAGATGGATCATTATAAAGTAAAAGACGTTACAAAAGAAGCGAAATCTATTTGCGAGGAATGTGGAATTGCAGGGCAGTACCCAGAAAATGAAATCACAGTCCCGGCATTTTCCCGCAAATTAAAACCGGTAAAGCCGGGCAGACGGAAAATAAAATCAATGGGAACAGATACCGTTCTGATTGACAGAGAGGCAATAGATGTCCGCTATTTAGAGCAGCTTTCAGAAAATGGGCAGACAACAGCACTTGCACATATGATGAGCTGGATTCTTGATAATGTAAAAGCCGAAGAAGATATTCAGCATATAATAGAAAGAATGTATACAATCATAGAAAAACGAGGAATGGAAGCAATTATACCAGCCAGTTGCTCAGGAGGTCATCCTGTTTTACCAAGAAAGCAGGAGTTATATGCGTGTCTTAGCCGTTATAGAAGTGCCAAAATTGTTCGGTAGATTTATCCTTCATTCAGTTCGCTACGCCGCCCTCATTCAGGCGGAATCTCCCACAAATTGCGACGTACATCTTGCAGAAAGCGTTTTTCAGACACGCTCTAAGGTGGGAGATGATGTCACAAAAATGATTTTCTAAAATTATAGAATAACTTGGCAGTCTGTAGAAATAGTTTTTCAGAATAAAAAACAACTTGATAGTCTGTAAAATGGTATTTCAAAAAAATAATTTGCCCAGAGTCATAAAATAGACAGAAAAAAGAAATATATGTAGATTTTGTGAAAAGAATGGTAAGATTGTATGATTAATGGTACAGTAATAAAATAGGTGTGGCAATTCGAAAACGCATAATGAAATAATAAAGAGGAGATTTTTATGATAAAGAAAAAGATATTTATCGCAACAGCAGTATTTGCATCCATCTGTATGTTAGGCGGATGTGCAACATCAAAGTCCAGTAAGAAGGCAGCAGAGGCAACTACAGAAGCCGCGCAGCAGGCGAAGGCTACACCAGTGAAGCTTAATGCATCAGAATATGTGAAGCTTGGACAGTATAAGGGACTCACAATTAAGGGAGCATCCACAAAAGTAACCGATCAGGATGTAGAAGATCAGGTGAATGAACTAGCCCACGATAATGCATCCTATGAAGAGATTAAGGATAGAAAGACCGTACAGAAAGACGATTATCTTAATGTAGATTATACAACAACAATTAACGGCAAAGAGAATAGCGATTATTCAGACAGCAATCTCGATATGCATCTTGGAGATGGCAACTTAAATGTTGATGAGAATGTCGATGTTGATGAGAAACTTATTGGAGCAAAAGTTGGTGATACAGTAACAATAGAATTTACTTTCCCAGAAGATTATGACGATTCCTCTATAGCAGGTAAAAAATGTGAACTTGCAGTTTCTATTAACATGATTGAAAAGGAAGTAATACCAGAAGTGAATGATGCCCTTGTCAAGGAAAATACAGACTGTAAGACAGTAAAAGAATATAAAAAGCAGGTAAGAGACAGCCTTGTAAGCGATAAGAAATCAGAGGCAGAGCAGACAAACCAGGAGACACTCTGGAATAAGATTATGGATAATGCTACACAGCTTAAAGATTTCTCTGAAGCAGATATCAAAAAGGAAGTCTCAAACATTAAAATTGAGAATAAAGAGATGGCAGGATACTTTGGCATGAGCGTAAGTGATTTCATTGAACAGTACTACGAAATGTCCCTCGAAGACTACGCCAAAGAAAATCTCAAAAAACAGTGTGTGCAGGACTTACTCTTAAAAGAGAATAGCATTGAAATAACAGATGCCGACGTAGATGAAGAAATCCAGTACTACATCGATGAACTTGGATATAAAGACAAAAAAGAAGTCCTTTCCGCCATTTCTGAAGATGAAATTCATTCTGAATTACAGTACACTAAGTTGATGGACGCATTAATGAAGGAAACTACGATAAAATAACTAACAGACGTAAATCAACAGACATAGATTAACAGACAATCCCGAAGAGAAAAGCCACAAATCCCCCTCCAATATAGCAAAGTATTTTTGAATTTAGCAACAAACAGAAACCCGAAAGCGCAGAATATTACATCTGGAATATTCTGCGCTTTCGGGTTTCGTCTGTCCATAACAACAAAAAAATATACGCAACATTACCAAAAATTACGGTGGGTAAAAATGAAAATATATGCTAAAATAACAAGGTGTTGTTGTTTGAAGTGAAAATATTTGCATTATAGCGTATTTGAAAAGCATTTATAAAGTGTGATGTACATTTTTTAGTAAGTATTTTTCAAACACGCTCTAGAAAGGTCGATATAATGGCAAAAAAGAAGATTTACTTTGGTACAAATACCAAAATGTATAAGACAATCAAAGATACTGTGGAATTTGTTTCTCAGTTGCAGGAGCTGACAAAGGATATCAGCAGAGAAGACATGCAGCTCTTTGTTATCCCTTCTTATACAACGCTGAGAGATGCGAATGAAGCAAAAGATGAAGACCTTTTGATGGTTGGAGCGCAGAACATGGGCTGGGAGGAACAGGGACAGTTCACAGGAGAGATTTCTCCACTGATGCTTCAGGAAGTAGGAACGGATATCGTAATGATTGGACATTCTGAGAGACGTCATGTTCTTGGAGAGACCGATGAAGAAGAGAATAAAAAGGTGTTATGTGCCTTAAATCATAATTTTACAACGCTTTTATGTGTGGGTGAAACCGGAGAGCAGAAGGATTACGGAATTTCAGAGGAGGTTATCCGTATTCAGTTAAAGAAGGGGCTTTACGGTGTAACGGAGAAACAGACAGAAAAGCTTTGGATTGCTTATGAACCGGTATGGGCGATTGGGGTGAACGGAAAGCCTGCAACGAAGGAATATGCAGAGCAGATCCATATCGTCATCCGCGAAACATTAGTTGAACTCTTTGGAGAAGAGGCAGGGAATGAGATTCCGGTTTTATATGGAGGAAGTGTAAATCCGGAGAATGCAGTAGGTCTGAGTAAGATGGAACACATTGATGGCTTATTTATCGGACGTTCTGCATGGCAGGCAGATAATTTTAACAAGATTATCAGAGATGTTCTTAAATAAATTATGAATTTTTTAAAAATATATTGAAATTTAATGGATAATGAACTAGAATAGTTGTAGGTATTGCAACATGATGATGGCTTTTTTATGTTGCAATTATACTTTTGTTATAAAGGCTGATTATAACAGAAGACCAGAGATGAGGAGAAATACATGGCAAAGTTTGGAGTAGTACTCGTATCACATAGCGAATACATCGCAAAGGGCTTAAAGGAACTTGTGGATGAGATGAACGATGGTTCCGTGCAGGTAGTTGCTGCAGGTGGCGCAGACGGAGGAAGAATCGGAACAAGTGCAATCAAGATTCAGGGAGCTATTGAATCTGTAGAAGATTGTGATCATATCTTAATCTATGCTGATTTAGGAAGTTCTATTTTAAGCGCAGAGACAGCGATTGATTTAATTGATGAAGATTTAGCTGAGAAGGTTCAGTTAGTAGACGCACCGATTGTTGAAGGTGCTTTAGCTGGTGTTGTTCAGGGAACGATCAGCGATGATGTAGCGGATGTTATCAAAGCATCAGAAGATGCACGCAATGTACATAAAAACTAATTAAGTTTTGGGAGGTAGACTTACAATGGCAAAGATTAAAAGACTTTTTAACGACCCATATGATATCGTAGAAGAAATGGTAGAAGGTTATGTAGGCGCACATAAACAATATGTTAAGATGTGTGATTTAGATGAGGCACAGGGACGTGTTGTTTTAGCGAATGACGCTGGAACAAAGGACAAAGTTGGTGTTATCATCGGTGGAGGTTCAGGACATGAGCCATTATTCATCGGTTATGTGGGAGAAGATTTCGCAGATGCTGTTGTAATCGGTAACATTAACACATCCCCATCTCCAGACCCATGCTACGCAGCAGCAAAAGCATGTGATAACGGAAAAGGATGTATTTACTTATATGGTAATTATGCCGGAGACGTTATGAACTTCGATATGGGAGCTGAGAAGGCTGATGAGGAAGACGATATCAGAGTAGAGACAGTTCTCGTAACAGACGATGTTGTTTCTTCTGAGAATATTCCTGACAGAAGAGGTATCGCTGGTGACTTCTTCGTATTTAAAGTAGCAGGTGCTAAGGCAGCAACTGGTGCAGACTTAGACGAAGTAGTAGCAGCAGCTCAGAAAGCGAATGACAATACTCGTTCTATGGGTGTTGCAATGTCTTCTGCAACTCTTCCTGCAAAGGGCGGAACCATCTTCGATATGGAAGATGGTGACATGGAAATCGGTATGGGTATCCACGGTGAGCCTGGTATCAGAAGAGGTAAGATCGACACAGCAGATAATGTAATTGATGAGATTATGGAGCCAATCCTTAAAGATCTTCCATACGTTGAAGGAGACGAAGTTTACGTTCTTGTAAACAGCTTAGGTGCTACACCACTTATCGACCTTCATGTATGTTATAGAAGAGTAGCTCAGATTCTTGAAGAAAAGGGAATCAAAGTTTACAAAGCATTAGTAGGACCATTTGCTTGTTCTATGGATATGGCTGGTATGTCTGTAACATTAATGAAACTGGATGACGAATTAAAAGAATTAATGGATGCACCTTGCGACACTCCATACTTTACACAGAAATAATAAAGGTGATTAATAATGAGTGAATACATGTTAAGTAAAGATTACTTCGTACAGGTAATCAGAGATTTAATTGTTTTAGCTGAAGATAGAAAAGAGTATTTTACAGACCTAGATTCAGCAATCGGTGATGGTGACCACGGAATCAACCTTTCTATCGGTTTCCGTGAAGTTAATAAAAATATTGAAGACTGGAAGGGATTAAGTGTAAGAGACTTTTATAACAAAGTTGGTACAGCACTTCTTGACAAGGTAGGCGGTTCTTCAGGACCACTTTACGGAAGTTTCTTTATGAAGTTTGGACTTCCAATTAAGACAAAAGGCCCAGATGAGGGAGCAACTTTTGAAGAATTTATCGCCATGATGGAAAAAGGTGTTGAGATTATCAAAAAGCGTGGTAAGTCCACAACTGGAGAGAAAACTATGCTTGACACATTTGTTCCAGCAGTTGAGACACTCCGCAAAGAATACGAAGGCGGAACACCAGCCAAAGAAGCTATGGAGAAAGCTGTTGAAGCTGGTAAGGCAGGTTTAGAGTCTACAAGAAATATCGTAGCAACAAAAGGCCGTGCTATGAGACTTGGAGAACGTGCTATCGGTCATCTTGACCCAGGTGCTGCATCTGCCGCAGAGATTCTTGAAGTATTCTACAAGGATATGCCTAACTAATAATTAAAGCTTATAAGATTATTTTCGATACAACAAAATAATGTATTAACGGGAGAGAGTTATGAGTCCTGCTTATGAGGCTGTTGAAGTTTTGACAGTCTTATTAAGCAGGACTTTTTTAATTATCTAACATCCTGACCGGTTTTAAAGGGTGAAGCTGGCAGGAACAATTAAAAAAGGAGGAGCAGGTATATGGCAAACTACATTTTAGTAATGGATCAGGGAACAACGGGGTCAAGAGGTGTTGTTTATGATGAGAAGGGTAAAACAGTAGCGATTGACTATGAAGAGTATGAGCAGTTTTTCCCGAATTCCGGCTGGTGGGAGCAGAGTGGAAAGACCGTGTGGGAAGTTACATTAAGAACATCCCGGAATGCAATTAAAAAAGCAGGTCTTACAGGAAAAGACATCGCGGCAATCGGTATTGCCAACCAGAGAGAGACCACAACAATCTGGGATAAGGCAACAGGAGAACCGATTTACAACACGATTGTCTGGGGCTGCCGCCGTACGGCAGATATCTGTGCGAAACTGATTGAGGAGGGTTACAACGATACTGTAAACAAAAAGACAGGTCTGGTAATTGACCCAACGTATTCTGGTTCTAAGATCCGCTGGATTCTTGATGAAGTAGAAGGCGCACAGGAAAGAGCAGAAAAGGGTGAATTATTATTCGGAACAATTGACTGCTGGCTGCTTTATAACCTTACAAAAGGTAAAGTACATGCAACAGATTATTCTAACGCAGCTCGTTCTATGGTTATGAACGCTCATGAATTAAAATGGGATGATGAACTTCTTTCTATGTTGAATATTCCAAAATGTATGCTTCCGGAAATCAAACCATCGGTAGGAATCTTTGGATATACAGATCCAGAATGGTTTGGTGCAGAAATCCCAATCACAGGTATTGCTGGTGACCAGAGTGCCGCATTATTTGGACAGGCTTGTTTCGAGGAAGGCGCAGCAAAGAATACATATGGAACAAGTGCAGTACCACTGATGTATACAGGTGATGTTGCACCAGAAACAGAGAAAGGACTTCTCACAGTTGCATGGGGTAAAGATGGAAAAGTAAAATATTCTATGGGTGCAAGTATTTTAATTGCAGGTCAGGTTATTCAGTGGTTACGAGATAAGATTAACTTAGTTGACCATGCTGCTAAGACAAGTGTTATGGCAGAAAGTATCCCGGATAACGGAGGCATTTTCTTCGTACCTGCATTTACCGGACTTGGTGCACCACACTGGAATACAGGTGCCAGAGGAATGATCATTGGTATTACTGCTGCTACATCAAAAGAACAGATTACAAGAGCAGCATTAGAATCCATGGCATACCAGACAAGAGACCTTCTTGAAGAGATGGAGCGCAATTCAGGAATCAAATTAAAAGAGCTGAAAGTAGACGGTGGAGCTTCTAAGAATGACTTCTTAATGCAGTTCCAGGCAGACATTTTAAATTGCCGCGTTGTACGTCCAAAAGACATTGAGACAACCGCACTTGGTGCATGTTATTTAGCAGGACTTGGCTGTGGTATTTTCAAGAGTGAAGATGAAATCAAGGAATTATGGGAAGCCGACAGAGTATTTGAACCACAGATGGATGAGGAAACAAGAGAAAATCTTTACGCACAGTGGTGCAAGGCAGTAGAGAAATCTAAAGACTGGTTATAAAATCTTTTAATCTAGAAAGGGGTAGACATATGAAGTATGATGTAGTAATTATTGGTGGCGGAATCACCGGTACAGGAATTGCTCATGAACTGGCAAAATATCAGTTAAAAACAATTTTGTTAGAGAGCGGTACAGACGTAGCTTTTTCTGCAACAAAACAAAATGGTGGAGTAATCCATCCAGGTTATGACCCGCATCCGGGCACATTAAAAGCAAAACTGAATCCTCCGGGAGCAAGAATGTATCCAAGACTTTCTAAAGAATTAGGCTTTAAAATATTACATACAGGAACACTTGTCGTTGCCTACTCCGATCAGGATTTAAAAAAGGTGGACGAACTGATGGATAATGCCAGAATCAACGGTGTAGAAAAAGTAGAACGTTTAGATTTTGAGCAGCTCCATAACAGAGAACCACATATCAGTGATAAGGCGTTAGGTGCGCTACTTGCAAATACAACCGTAATGGTAGACCCATTTGAAGTAGCCATTGCTTTTATGGAAAATGCAATGCAGAACGGTGTAGAACTTGGTCTTTGCCAGAAAGTGCGTAAAATTGAAAAACGTGCAGAAGAAGACTTTGTTGTATACACACAGGACAGACAGTATGAGACTCGTTTTATCGTTAATGCAGCCGGTGTGCATGCGGACGATGTTGCAGCGATGGCAGGTATCCACGAATATCAGGTGGAAGGCCGTCACGGAAACCTTTGCGTACTGGATAAAGTGCTTCCGATTCATACAGTTATGTTCCCTTGTCCGGGACCGGATACAAAAGGCATCGCATTGATTCCTACTGTTTCTGGTAACTTCCTTATCGGTTCGACTGCCACAATGCGAGAAGATAAATATGACGTAACAAACGATGCACATGGTATTGATGAATTAATAAAAGGAGCCAAAATGCTTCTTCCAGACTTTGACCCAAGATGTATTATTCGTACTTTTGCAGGACAGCGACCAGTTGTATTAAACAACGGAAACGATTTCTACATTCGTGAATCTGAGACAGTAAAAGGCTTTATCCATGCTGCCGGAATCCAGTCCCCGGGAATCGCTTCTTCCCCTGCGATTGCTGAGTATGTAAGAGACCTTCTGGCAAATGCCGGATTAGATCTGAAAGATAAATCAGACTACAACCCATACCGTGAACCAATCCCGGATTTCAGCGATCTTTCCTTAGAAGAACAGGATGCACTCATCAAAAAAGACCCTGCCTGGGGTAAAATTGTATGTCGGTGTGAGACTGTTCCAGAGGGTGAAATCATTGCAGCGATTCATTCCACACTTGGTGCAAGAACCGTAGAAGGTGTCAAGAGAAGAACTCGTGCAGGAATGGGACGGTGCCAGAGTGGTTTCTGTCAGTACAAGGTAATGCAGATTCTTTCCAGAGAACTTGGAATCCCTGAAGAACAGGTACTTTTCGAAGAACAGGGAGCACAGGTATTATACGGAAAAATTAAAGGGTGAGGTGAGAGAAAATGAGGACATTAAAATATGATGTAGTAGTTATCGGAGGCGGCCCGGCAGGTCTTGCAGCAGCATTAAAGGCAAGAGAAAAAGTAGAAAAAGTTGCAGTTCTTGAAAGAAATGATGAACTTGGCGGAATTTTAAATCAGTGTATCCACAGTGGATTTGGACTCCATGTATTTAAAGAAGAATTAACCGGACCAGAATACGCACAGCGTTATGTAGATATGGTGGCAGAAACAGACATTTCCTGTTACTTAAATACAATGGTACTTGATGTGACAGAAGATAAACATGTCGTTGCTATGAGTGAAGACGGAATGCTTGTTTTTGAGGCAAGTTCTGTTGTCCTTGCTATGGGATGCCGTGAGAGAACAAGAGGACAGATTCGTATTCCAGGAACCCGTCCGGCAGGTGTATTTACCGCAGGCCTGGCACAGCGTTATGTAAACCTTGAAAACTTCAAACCGGGAAGCAGAGTTGTCATCCTTGGTTCCGGAGATATCGGTCTTATTATGGCAAGAAGATTAACCCTCGAAGGCATTAAGGTTGTCGGTGTATACGAACTGATGCCATATGCAAATGGACTTTACCGTAACATCAAAAACTGTCTGGATGACTTCGGAATCCCACTGCATTTAAGTACAACCGTAACAAAAATCGTAGGTTCCAAGCGAGTACAGGCAGTAGAAGTTTCCGCTGTAGATGAAAACTTAAAACCAATTCCGGGAACTGAAGAAATCATCCCTTGCGATACTGTACTATTATCCATTGGATTAATTCCAGAAAATGAACTCTCCAAAAAAGCAGGAATCGAATTAAACCCAGTCACAAATGGGCCAAAAGTAGACAACGCTTTAGAAACATCCGTAAAAGGAATCTTTGCCTGTGGTAATGTGCTCCATGTACACGACCTTGTAGATCAGGTAACAAAAGAAGCAGAAGATGCCGGTACTTATGCGGCTGAATATGCTGCAGAATGTGCAGCCGCACAGCAGGCAGATGCCGCAGTATCTACAGATGTAGAGACAGCAGCAGAAGCATGTGGAACTTCAAATGCAGAAACAGAAATTGCAGTTATCCCAGAAGGCATGGTCCGCTACACGGTTCCAACAAGAATCTGTGCAAACAGAACCCCAGTTACAAAAATTAAATTCCGTGTCGGCAGACCAGTGGAAACTGCAAAAATCCGCATTACAAGCGGCGATAAAGTAATCTTTGAAAGCAAAAAAGCAAAGAAATTTGTACCGAGCATAATGGAAAATGTAAACCTGACAGCCGCACAGCTTGCAGACGTTCAGGACGAGATTAAGGTAACATTAGTTTAATTAATATGTATGATTGATATCTTTCTTTAGCATTGATTTTTAATCAGTTGTACTTGAGTTTTGTCAATGTATAACTGAAAATTGAACAGCAACTGATAAAAATCTTCTTACAAAATTAAGCATAGAAAGATTCTGAGTATACATAATTACAGAAGGAGGCTACTGTAATGAAAGAAGTAACAATGTGCTGCACAACCTGTCCTTCCGGCTGTGCATTAAAAGTAATGATTGAAAACAACGAAGTAGTAAGCGTAGAAGGAAATAACTGCCCACGAGGAGAAAAATTTGCCCACAAGGAATGGATAAATCCAGAACGTATGCTGACAAGTACTGTATATGCAGTAATTAACGGCAAAGAACTGCTCATCCCTGTAAAATCCAAAGAACCGATTCCACGAAAGATTATGACAGAGGCTATGGAAGAGATTCAGGAAATTGAAGTGACTGCTCCAGTGAAGATGGGGGATGTCATCAAGGAAAACCTCGCAGGAAGCGGAGTGGAATTAGTCGCCTGTAAGACGGTGAAATAGGAATTTGCCGCAGGCAAAAGAGACGCCCCCGAAGAGAGTCTAACCCCTATATTTGTGACTTTAGTCGCGGCGGTTTGAATGCTCGCTTTAAACGCTCGCATCCAAACCTTGCTCCGAGGCTACAAATATAGGGGTTAGACTCTCTTCGGGGGCTGTGCTTTGGCTGGGAGGGAATTGCTATTTATTGTTGGAGTGATTTGATTCTCAGACTTCGTCTGTCTATTCACCCCGGCAAATTACTATTTAATTTATCTGGGGAATATATTATAATGAAAACAGTAATTTGCAAAGGAAAATGTAATTATTATGGAGAATGAGAAAAATACAAGTAATTTTAAAATTATTCCATCTGTAAAAGAGGTAAAATACTTAAAAAAAGCGATACAATCCGATAATCTCTGTATACAGCTTACAGGTGTTCATATTGGAAATTTGCAGCAGCTTAGTCACATATGTCATCAGGCTGGAAAGACGGTTATTGTAAATCATGAATTGGTAGATGGACTGGGAAAAGACAGGATTGCTTTTCAAATGCTCAAAAAGCTTTATCATGTGGATGGAATTATTGGATCGAGTATTACGAAATTACATATGATGAAGGGATTAAATGTCAAGGTGATTTATCGAATTACGCTGATGGATTCCATTTCTGTAGATAATGCCCTGAAGACGATCAATGAGGTGAAATTCGATGCTATTGAGTTACGTCCGTATTATCATGCTATAGAATTTCTTCCTACATTTAAAAAAGTATGGGACGGAGAATATTATGTAGCTGGGTTTGTTAATACAGAAGAAAAATTAAAGAAATGTAAAGAGGCCGGTTTTAGTGGGGCGATGACTAGTACAGTGGAATTATGGAATAAGAAGTTTGAAAAATAAGAATTAGAGCATTTTTCAGACACGCTCCAGATAAAAAATAAAGGGTTTGGAGATGTTCCAAACCCTTTACTATTTTTGTAATGCGGATAACAAGACTTGAACTTGCATGAGCGTAATGCTCACTAGAACCTGAATCTAGCGCGTCTGCCAATTCCGCCATATCCGCTTACGAATATTAATTTTACCATAAATAGAATATGAATGCAAGAACTTTTTTCTGTGAATCAGACTTCTGGATTGGATTTCTTAGGTTTTCTTTTTCTGCGCGTCCTTGTTACTGGTGCTGGCAGGTCGAGTAATTTGTGTACTGCTGGCTGCATTTCTTTGTGTTCACGATATGATTTTATGAGAGAGATTTCCGAGACAGACAGTGGGTCTTGAAGGAAAGAGGTCTCAGCATCTCTGTATCCAAAGGCGGTAAGGACATCATCTATCTGGTAATATTCGCATAAGAGCATGAGGATATCTGCGCGAGGCTGGTTAGAACCATTTTCCCATGCGTAAATAGTTTTTTCAGAGACATCATAATCATGTTCTCTTAAAAAAGCTATGATATCGTCAATGCTTTTGTGATTGACATTTCTATAGTATCTTAATGATCGTGCAATATTGTCATTTCTCATTGCGGCCTCCGCTTGTTGTGGAAATTCTATTTAAACTAGAAAAAATATTAAAAATTTCTTGTTTAAATAGAATTGCTATGCTATAATGTGTTTAGTTTCTAAGAGTAAAAGGCTCTTATTAAGGATGGTTGCTTTATGATAAATTTACAAAAGATAATAGATTATTTAGAGCAGCATAATATATCCGAAGAAACATTTATGATCTCTACTGGACTTTCTAAGTCCTCTTTAATAAAGGCTAAGGGCTCACTCTCCGCGGATGATTATTTAACAATCTGCAGTACACTAGGGGTGAGTCCGTGGTTTTTTTATGAAAGAGAATTGACTGAAGGCAGTTCTGATTCATAATTATTATTTTTATTTTTGAACATAATATTTAATCTTAATTACACAGTCCCAATTTATTTATTATTTTCTGTTAGTCTGCCTATTTGGCAGTTTTTTATTACAGGTATGCAGACGTAGTTTATGAAGTTGCTATAGTTTCTATTCTATATGAAGTTTTTCAGAAATACCATAAAAATCTTACAATGCACAGGTAAAGTTTGTTCGGATTTCTTTTCTTAAGCGATTACTATGGTGTACAGCCTGTTCGATATATTCACAAGACAAAGCAGTTTTTCCAGAGAGCGCAGCATAGGAAAAGGCCATCTCTAAAAGTGTGAGAGGAAGTTCGGGACGCTTTGCAGGCTGGTCATCTGGCTGATTTTCAGGCATGGATATAGAGATTAAAGTGCGCAGAATTCGTTCCGTTGTATTAGCAGAGAAAGTATTTTTTACCTTTGTTTCATATTCTATAGAAGGAATACTTCCACTAAGGATAGATAAAGTTAATTCTTCATCAGGTTCTTCAATAGAAATTGGATAAAAACGGCGGGTAAGTGCTTTGTCAGGAAGAAGAAAACGAGTGTATTCTTCTCGTGTCGTTGCGCCAATAATTTTAATATCTCCTCTGTCAATATAGGGTTTCAGCATATTTGAAATGTCATTATTAGAGCTTTCTGTGGAGCCCGCTCCAACAATTGTATGAATTTCATCGATAAATAAAATGACATCAGGGTGTGCCTCTAATTCGCCAGCAAGCTTTTTGATACGGTCTTCCATTTCGCCAACATATTTTGTGCCACTCAAAAGAGAAGTCGTAGTCAATTTAAATATTTTTTTATTTTTTAACAAATCAGGGACAGTGCCGCGCTGAAGACGATAGGCCAGCCCTTCTACGACGGACGTTTTTCCGACACCAGCTTCTCCAATTAATAAAGGAGATTTTTTAGGAGAAATCAAAATTAATTCTAAATCTGAAATCTCCTGATCGCGACCAATTGCCGGATTAGCATGATAAAGGCGTGTGGTCATGTTGTAGGCAAAAGTATTTAAAAACTCGCTGTCCACATAAGCATTTTCTATATTTGACAGAATTGCAGAATCTATGGAGGCAGAGGTTCCTGCAGATGTGACAGATGCGTTGCTTGTTGCATTTTTCAGTAAATTATCAGAAGTAGTTCCGGCGTGTTTATAAAAATATAAAGTCCTGCTGGAAAGATACTCAGAAAAAGAAGAAAAATCTTTTGATGCTCTGTTTTTTAAGAAGAGTTCCTCCCATTCAAAAAATGTCATTAAAAGAGAGGGAGTATTCCATTCCTTGTTACTTGTATTTTTAGGTAAAGAATGTACGGCATTGTTATTTTCAAAAAGATTAATAAAAGATGCCAGCCAGTATTCTTTTTCATCACCAAAAAGAGCCAGGGTATTTATCAAAATATCAGAAAGAAGATTTTCTTTGATATAAGAATATTTTTTATAAACTGGTGCGTGCTCAATAATTTTTCTTATAATAGACTGTTTTTTTTCGGAAGATTTGATTAGTACAGAGTAAAAAGACTTCTGAACCTTATCAAAAAGCTGTGGATCTGTAAAACAGGACTCTAACGTCAGTAAAGTAAAAGAATACACGGAATAGTACGGTGTTTTTAAAGACTCAAGAAGGCTTGTTGTATAAGAAAGCCATACAGTCTTATCAAAATTTTCGTGGGACTCTAACTGTTCTTTTAGCTGAATGCAATCTGAAAAATATTGGTCAAATGCAGACTTTTCTTCAGGAAAGGAAACATTGAACCTTTCTTTTACGAGATTCTGGATATATTCTAAATACAGTTCATTATTGTGGAAAGCTTCAATGTGAGAAGGAGATAAAAATATGTATTGTATACAAGTAGTTTCCGAAGCTAAAGGCTGTCCTCCTTCTTCTATAATAGAATAAGCCTTTGCAAGGGTGTCGGCTATAGAATCTATAGAGTAAGTTTCTGTGATTGTGCTGGCCGCAGAATCCATAGTATAAGACTCTATGCTTGTGTTAGCTGCAGAATCCATAGAGTAAGCTTCTGTGATTGTGCTGGTTGTAGAATCCACAATAAATTCCTCCTGAAAATTTTTAGAGTATTTTTCAAACGTGCTTTGGCGTTATTATATGATATTATTATAAAGCATCAGAAGGTAAAAGTAAAAAAAATATTGAAATCTCTCGCAAAATATATAGAGCGTGTTTGAAAAATCATTTTTGCAACACGTTCTAAAATAGTTGAAAAATATTTTTCCACACTTTAAAGCTAAAAAGTGTTGTGTGAATACATCTTTTATGTTAAGATAAGGAAGATTTATAAATACGCAATCATTTTTACAAAGAAGAAAGTAATATAAAGGAGAACAGACGATTATGGATATGGATATGAAATTTTTCAGGAAACTGCCAGTGCCAAAGGAATTAAAAGAGCAGTTTCCGGCAGATGAGAGAATCGTAAAGATTAAACAGGAAAGAGATCCTGAAATCCGAAGAATTTTTGAGGGAAAGTCTGACAAGTTATTATTAATTATCGGACCTTGTTCTGCCGACAGAGAGGATGCTGTCCTTGATTATCTGACAAGATTATCAAAAGTGCAGGAGAAAGTTAAGGATAAGATTATGATTATCCCTAGAGTATACACGAATAAGCCTCGTACAACAGGCGGCGGATACAAAGGTCTTGTACATCAGCCAGACCCGGAAAAGAAGCCAGATATGCTTCAGGGTATTATTGCGGTTCGTGAACTTCATCAGAGAGCGATTCTTGAGAGTGGGCTTACTTGTGCAGATGAGATGTTATATCCAGAGAATCATCGTTATGTTTCTGATTTATTATCTTATGTCGCAATCGGAGCACGTTCTGTAGAAGATCAGCAGCATCGTCTGACTGCAAGTGGTGTTGGAATCCCAGTAGGAATGAAGAATCCAACAGGTGGAGATTTATCCGTTATGATGAACTCTATTACAGCCGCACAGGGACAGCATGTATTCCTGTATCGTGGATGGGAAGTACAGTCATTAGGTAATCCATATGCACATGCATTATTAAGAGGATATGTTGACAAACATGGTAAGACATATTCTAACTATCATTACGAAGATTTAAATGAATTGTTTGAGTTATATCAGGAGAGTAGCTTAAAGAATCCAGGTGTAATTATTGACACAAACCATGCAAACTCCGGTAAACATTACCTTGAGCAGATTCGTATTGCAAAAGAAGTAATGCATAGCTGCCATCTTTCCAAAGATATCAGAGGACTTGTAAAAGGTCTCATGATTGAGAGTTACATCGAAGACGGCAATCAGCCAGTAGGCGGCGGCTGCTATGGTAAATCCATTACCGACCCTTGCCTCGGCTGGGAGAAATCCGAACGCTTAATTTACGAAATCGCTGATTTATTATAATCCCGGCGATTCCTATAATTTCTAATTATAGATCAAAATAAATATGTTCTTATAATCAAAAACAGAGGAAACGAAAAAGAAATTTTAATCTTTTATAATTCTTTTTTATTTCCTCTGTTTTTTTGATTCAAATAATCTCGTACCAACTTTATCCAGTTCCTTTCTTGAGAACTAATGATACTGATTTTTCTTATATCTCTACTATATTCCTTTATAATTTATATTTTATAATATCATTTTGAATTTCTTCTCCACCTCCCCTCCAAATGGAAAGTAACAATTTGAACAAAATTTTTACCAAGGACAGAAAATCCGAACCTTAGAGCGTGTAATAAATACGCCTTAGAGCAAGTTCCAAATGCGGACGAGCATTTGGAACGCAGTGAAACGAAGTATTTATTACACGTTCTAAGGTTCGGATTTTCGTCTGTAAAAAAACCACTTGAATTTTACTTCCATACCCTGTAAGATGGTAACAAGGGTTGTTCATAATTGCTGTCTATGTTACAATAATTTTAAATAAGTCATTTTTAGGTCATAATGTTGTAATATAATTTTAACAAATAATGATGAAAGGAAGATGTCGAATGCTCACAAGCAGATTGCTGATTCTAAATCAGAAAGAAGCGGAGTGCAAAGAGATGGCAGCTTATTTCCAGGACAGTGGTTACAGCGTAATCTGGTGCACCGAATATGATGAGGCGACAGAAATTCTTTCCAGGGGAAAGAACAAACCAGATTTACTGATTTTTGATGTAGATCTACCGAAGAGACGAGAATATGAGGCGCTTGAAAAGATAAGGAGTTTATCTGATATGGCAGTGCTGATGCTCTCACAGGATGATAAATTGGACAGCCAGTTATACGCTTATTCAAAAAAGATAGATGACTATATGGTGAAGCCAGCGCCGTTACCATTATTAGAGGCCCATGTAGAGGCAGTAATACGCAGGACGGCGGAAAAGAGGAATCCAGTAGAATCGGTTGGAGCCTTATCCATTGATTATGAAGGAAGAAAGATTTATCTTGCAGACAAGGTTCTCAAGGTAACTGCGAAGGAATTTGATTTACTAGAATATTTTGTAAAGCATAAAGGGATGATTCTCTCCAGAGATAAGATACTTGATTCTGTATGGGGGTTTGACTATATAGGCGGCTACCGCAGTGTAGATACTTTAGTGAAGAAGCTGAGAGCTAAGTTAACCAAAGAATATCCGTATATTAAGACGGTTTATGGAGTTGGATACTGTTTTGATGTATAAGATATTTGTAGAGGTTTTATAAAATGTTATAAGGCTCTATTGCATTGTTTTATGAAATTGTTATAGAATGGATTAAGACAAGAGGATGTGAAGTTCAGAGAGATGAGAAAGGAGAGTTTGATGAAAGCAAAGCGAGTAGTCGGTGTGCTGGCAGCATTGTTATTATGTATCTGTATGATTATGCCGGTTAATACAGATGCGGCAGCACAGGTTCGCGTGAGAACAGTAAAAGGGGTTACCAGTTCTTATACCGGACGAAAGAGTTATTGTTATGTGAATGGACAGAAGAGGAAATTAACAAAGTATCCGATTTTTAAGAAGTCCGGAGCATATATGGGACCGGTAGGAGCGATTTTAAAGAACAGTAAGTTAAAGGTGAAGGCAACAGCTAAGGGTGATAAATTAACTTTAACTTATGGTCCAAACACAGTTATTGTACGGGCAGACAGCAGAATAGCAGTAACGAATGGACAGAAAAGTACAATGGGGGCACCAGTAGTTCATGGAACATACACAGCTACAGGTAAGAGAAGATGGATTGTTCCGCTTAATAGTGTGTGTACAAGACTTGGTATTAACTACAAGCTGTCAAATGGAAAGATTTATATTTCAGGAACGACACAGAGTAGTTCAAATAATACGACAGGCAGCATTACCACAACAACAACCACAACGAAACCGAGTACGACAAGCAGCAAAGATAAGATTAAGATTGTTATTGATGCAGGACACGGTGGATCAGATTCTGGTGCGACAGGGAATGGAATGGCAGAGAAGAACCTGACATTAGCTATTGTACTCGCTGCAAAGCGTTCTTTTGATAAGGACAGCAGATTCCAGGTATCCTATACAAGAACATCCGATACGTATCCAAGTTTGTCTCAGAGAGCTAAGCTGGCGAATAATAAGAATGCAGATATGTTTTTATGTGTACATATCAATTCAGCAAGTGCTTCTGCACATGGAACAGAGACTTTATGGAGTAAGAGCAGAAACTCTGCAACACAGAAAAAAGGCTTAACTTCCAAGACTCTTGCTACAGCAATGCAGAGTGCAGCGGTTGCAGCTACAGGATTTACAAACAGAGGACTTGTCGACAGACCAAATCTGTATGTTTTAAAACACACAAATATGCCAGCATGTCTTATTGAATACGGATTTATCAGTAATAGAAAAGAGTCTGCCCGAATGAAGGCAAATACAAGCGCTTATGGAAAAGCACTCTATAAAGCGGTTGTCAATCTGATGAAAAAACAGGGAAAATATTAGTACAAGATTATTCATAGAGCATATTGATATTTACGGGAAAACATCATATAATGGGTATTGGCAAATCTCACAGCAAGATAATATTTTGTGTTGCTGTGAGATTTTTATGCGACTAAAACACAATATCTTGTATAAAGTATCATTGCATCATACAAAATTATGTGTTACAATGGCAATGCATGATTTTTAAAAATTTATAATTGGAGTGTTGGTATGAAGATCATTAAAAGAAGTGGAATGGAAGTTGAATTTGACCGCAGCAAGATTATCGCAGCGGTTAAGAGGGCAAACAACAGTGTCGTAGAAGGTGAAAAAGTAAGCGACGAACAGGTAGAGAAAATTGCAGAGAATGTTGAGACTATCTGTGAGGGAATGAATCGTGCGCTCAATGTAGAGGAGATTCAGGATTTAGTAGAGAATCAGATCATGAACCAGAAGGCATTCCGTCTGGCAAGTAATTATATTACTTACCGTTATAAGAGAGCGTTGGTTAGAAAGTCCAATTCTACAGATAAGCAGATTCTGAGTCTGTTAGAGTGTAATAACGAGGAAGTTATCCAGGAAAATTCTAACAAGAACCCAACGGTCAATAGTGTACAGAGGGATTATATGGCAGGAGAGGTAAGTAAGGATATTACAAGACGTTTCCTTCTTCCACAGAAGATTGTGGATGCACATGAAGCAGGAATCATTCATTTCCATGATTCTGATTACTTTGCACAGCATATGCATAACTGCTGTCTGGTAAACTTAGAAGATATGCTCCAGAACGGAACAGTAATCAGCGACGTTATGATTGAGAAGCCAAAGAGCTTTTCTACAGCATGTAACATCGCAACACAGGCAGTAGCCCAGATTGCAAGTTCCCAGTACGGTGGACAGAGTATTACACTTTCCCATCTGGTTCCATTTGTCGAAATCAGCCGTCAGAAGTATCGTCGTGACGTTCGGGCAGAGTTCGAAGTAGAAGGAATGGAACTTGATGAGCAGAAGATAAATGAAATCGCAGAAATGCGTGTAAGAAAAGAGGTTAAGCAGGGAGTTCAGGTTATTCAGTATCAGGTTATCACACTGATGACTACAAATGGACAGGCTCCTTTTGTTACCGTATTCATGTATCTTGATGAGGTAGAAGAAGGTCCTGCAAGAGATGACCTTGCAATGATTATCGAGGAAATGCTTAATCAGCGTATTCTCGGTGTTAAAAATGAAAAAGGTGTATATATCACACCCGCTTTCCCCAAGCTTATTTACGTTCTTGAGGAAGACAATATTCATGAGAACAGCAAATACTGGTATCTTACAAAGTTAGCTGCACAATGCACAGCGAAACGTATGGTTCCAGATTACATTTCCGAGAAAATCATGAAGAAGTTAAAAGACGGAAACTGCTACCCATGTATGGGATGCCGTTCTTTCTTAACGGTATATCATGATGAGAACGATAATCCAAAGTTCTACGGAAGATTTAATCAGGGTGTTGTAACACTGAACTTAGTAGATTTAGCTTGTTCTTCAGGTGGAGATATGGATAAGTTCTGGGAAATCTTTGATGAGCGTCTTGAACTTTGCCACGAGGCACTTATGTACCGCCACAACCGTTTAAAAGGTACACCATCTGACGTAGCACCTATTCTCTGGCAGAACGGTGCATTAGCACGTCTTAAAAAGGGAGAGACCATTGATGAACTTTTATATAATGGTTATTCAACAATCTCTCTTGGCTACGCAGGACTTTGTGAGTGTACAAGATATATGACAGGCAAGAGCCATACAGACCCAGAAGCAAAACCATTTGCACTCAAAGTTATGCAGCATATGAATGATGCATGTAATAAGTGGAGAGCAGAAAGTAATATTGACTTCAGTCTTTATGGTACACCACTGGAATCTACAACTTATAAGTTTGCAAGATGCCTTCAGGAGCGTTTTGGTATGATTCCAGGAGTAACAGATAAAAACTATATCACAAACAGCTATCATATCCATGTAACAGAGGAAATTGATGCATTTGATAAATTAAGCTTTGAAGCACAGTTCCAGGAACTCTCTCCAGGAGGAGCTATCAGCTATGTAGAAGTACCAAATATGCAGAATAATATCGAGGCTGTATTAGCTGTTATGAAGCATATTTACGAGAACATCATGTATGCAGAACTTAACACAAAGAGCGATTACTGCCAGTGCTGTGGTTATGAAGGAGAAATCCAGATTATAACAGACGAACACGGTAAGCTCATCTGGGAATGCCCAAACTGCGGTAATCAGGATCAGGCAAAGATGAACGTAGCAAGAAGAACTTGCGGTTATATTGGAACACAGTTCTGGAATCAGGGAAGAACCCAGGAGATTAAGGAACGTGTAATGCATTTGTAGAAAGCAGGCAGGGAGACGCGCCCAAAGGGAGAAGGTATCTTCTCCCTTTGGGCGCTGTTTTTTGCGTTGCTAAAAAATAAAATTGTCTCAAAATATATAAAATAGTAGATTATTGATTGTAAATAGAGTGCCAATATTATAAAATGTAATTAGTAAGAACCATGTAAAATATAGAAGAAGTATTGTATATATAATACGAAAGATTGGTTTGGGTAATTGCTAAATATAATGGGCACTCTATTTGATTTTTGAAAGAGGTGAATAGGTTATGTATTACGGTGAAATTAAGAAATGTGATATTGCAAACGGACCAGGTGTCAGAGTATCCCTTTTTGTAAGTGGATGCACCCATCATTGTAAGGGCTGTTTTAATGAGGAAACATGGAGTTTTGAGTATGGAAAGCCTTTTACAGAAGAAACAGAAGAACAGATTTTGAAATTATTGGAACCATCTTATATATCTGGACTTACAGTATTGGGCGGAGAACCTATGGAATATATGAATCAGGAAGTCCTCTTTCCATTTTTAAAAAAGGTAAAAGAACGATTCCCAGAGAAGAGCATCTGGTGCTTTACTGGTTATGTTTATGAAAAGGACATTTTACACAGAATGATTCCAAAGTGGAAGTATACAAAGAAGATGTTAGAACAGATTGATTATCTTGTAGATGGTCCGTTTGTTATGGAAAAAAAGAATATTAGTCTTAAATTCCGCGGTTCTTCTAATCAGAGAATTATTGATGTGAAGAAGACGCTGGAAACAGGAGAAGTTGTTCTTTGGGAAGAACAGTAGAGTTTTGTGCATTGGCTGTTCCGAAAAGTCATAATCTTTTGAAAACTTCCTCAGATTTCTCAAAAACAAATTCTGAGTTTGCTTCAATAGCCAAAGACAGCCCTCTGAGAATGAAAGAATCCTTATTTGTGACCTCGGAGCAAGTGTTGGATACGAGCGAGTAGAGCGAGTATTCAACACGCCGCGA
>OHYL01000154.1_pt1 | contig 39464 bp, 31 predicted proteins | sample 1580261 | NCBI WGS metagenome assembly OHYL01 (sample SAMEA3882548, study PRJEB24775) | human gut metagenome | biome: human-associated habitat; feature: intestine environment; material: feces | place: Netherlands | collected 2009/2010 | reverse complement strand
CAGAGTGGTTCTGTCCATCAGCGGATTGCCGCTCTTTGGATCCACAAGCTCTGAAAACTCTTCCAGCACCTGTGTCATTTCATTTCCACGCTCGCCGCAGCCGATGTAGATGATAATATCGGCATCAGACCATTTGGCGATCTGGTGCTGGGTCATGGTTTTTCCGGTACCGAATCCGCCTGGGATTGCGGCAGTTCCACCCTTTGCGATCGGGAACATGGTATCCAGGATCCGCTGTCCGGTGATCAGAGGGACACTTGCCGGGAAACGGTAGCTTGTTGGGCGCGCCTTACGGATCGGCCAGTGCTGTATCATGTTGAGCTGTTTTTCTGTTCCGTCGGAAAGCCGCAGAGTGACAAGTGTATCTTCAATCCGGTAATCTCCGTCCGACGCGCAGCAGATTACTTCACCTTCCACATCCGGCGGAACCATACATTTGTGTACGATCGCACTGGTCTCCGGAACCTCCGCTATAATATCTCCGCCATGAAGGTAATCTCCTTTGGCCACGGTGATGTGGGTATCCCATAATTTGTCGCGGTCAAGCGAAGCAACGCTGACGCCACGGGTGATAAATGCACCGCCGCCCACATTTGCAATCTGCTCAAGCGGGCGTTCGATTCCGTCAAAAATATTGTTCAGGATTCCAGGTGCCAGAGTTACAGATACCGGACTTCCGGAAGCCTCTACGATTTCTCCCGGTTTCAGCCCGGAAGTCTCTTCATAGACCTGAACAGTCGTGATGTCTTTGTCCAGGGAAATAACTTCGCCAACCAGCTTTTCCTTTCCCACATAGACCATTTCCGACATCATGAATCCGGTGTCACCCTTCAGATAGATGACCGGACCGTTTATTCCATAAATAGTTGCTGTCTTATTCAATTCCTGCACCTCCTGCTGCAAAACTGAACTGATGATATTCATAATCGACTGCAGCCTGGAAGCTGTGATCGATCAGAATATTACGGCCTCGGATTACAGCACGCATACCGCCCATAAAATCATATTCACTGATGGTGATCGTCATGCCGGTACGTTTTTCCAGTTCTGTCTGTTTCTCCTTATCAGAAGGAGAAATATAAATGGTCATCTCCTCGCCATCTGCAAAGCGTGCGGCTTCGCGGATTTTGCTGCAGAGATAGTCCAGATATTCGTCTGTTTTTGTAAAGTCAGAAAGAAGTTCCTTTACTTCATCAAACAGCCTGACTTTTAATTCATTCTGTGTTTGGCCAAGAGCACGTTTCAGTTCGGTTTCGGCTTTTGCCGCAGCTTGATTTACCTGCCTTCTGGCTCTTAAGGTCTCGGATTTGATGCGGACCTCAGACTGTGCGGTCGCTTCTTTTTTATGCTTTTCAAATAAAGATTCAAGCGCTTTTTTGTGATTGTCAATGATCGCATTTCCTTCAGAACGGGCTTCAGTCATGACCGTTTCCTGTAAATGCGCTATTTTCTCTTCAAGCGTCATTGTCTCACCTTCTATGCCTTTCTAGTTAAAGTTTCAGTCCAATCGCTTCATTGACGTATGAGGTAATGAAATCCTTTTTACGTCCTGTTCCGTGTCTGTCCGGAATTTCGATCAGAAGAGGCATCTTTCTTTTTAACTTGATCTCATCGATGAGATCCGGAAATTCTCTTCCAAAGCGTTCCGTCAGAAGAATGATACCGATCGACTTGTCGTTCATGGCAGTTTCCAGCGCATCACGCAGCTCCTGCTTTTCATGAACTACGACACCGTCCACGCCGGCAAGCCGCATTCCGGTATAAGTATCCACGTTGTCACTGATCAGATACATTTTCATGATTACAGTCTGCTGATGATCATGAAGGAGATGATAAGACCGTACAGGCATACACCTTCTGCAAGACCTACGAAGATAAGGGATTTACCAAGGACGCTGGAATCCTCGCTGATAGCTCCAAGAGCTGCGCTTGCTGCACTTGCTACGGCAATACCGCCACCGATGCAGGAAAGACCGGTAACAAGAGCTGCTGCAATGTAACCAAGACCGGTTGCAAGACCTGCGCCTGAGGCAGCGGCGTCTGCAGCATGTACCGGTACACTTCCAAAGAGCATGATCCCTGCTACAAGGAAGGTTCCAAAGTAAGAAAGAACATTGAAGGCAAGTGCACATTTATAACGTCCTTTATTTTTTTCTCCGAGCAGGTAATATCCGAATGGAATGAAAATGCTTAAAACCAGTGCGGCAATGAGAATAAGTTTAGTTGCTAAAGTCATGATAATTTCCTCCTAAAATGAAAAACTAATTTTTTGCAGTACCTGTATAAGGTTTAAATTCGCGGCCGCTGCCTTTGTAGAAACGGCTGAACATCTCGTAATAGACAAGTCTCAGGACCTGGATTCCAACGATCAGTCCTTCGAATCCACATACAAACAGGTTGCCGAGTACGATCACTACCCAGTTAATATGCCCGCTTTCTGCACCGGCAAGCATCAGTACAACCTCCATGATGGAAGCGTGGCTGACTGCGAATGCACCGATACGGATAAAGGAAAGCGTATTTGAAAAATAGCTGAGCAGGGTTTCAAATAATTCAAAGAATGCCTGGGTGACAAACATTGCTTTGCTTTGTTCCATTTTTTCGGTTTTCTTTTTGATCTTGTTCGTCAGCGGCTCTTTCAGTGCGATCAGAAGAAGCGGTACTCCGAACATCACTGCAAGAACGATTCCACCCGGCAGAGAGTGACCTGTCATGAAAAGAACGATGCAGGTAACTGCTGCCCCGTAGAATATCAGCCCTGCCACGCCGTTTGCATCAAACCAGGTTGCTTCGGTATCTTTGGCACGGATGCCGTTGATAATATGGAAGATCATAGAAATCAGGATGATTCCCATACCAAAAGCAATCGATACGATAAATACAGTATTCAGCTTTCCGATAAACGGTAAGGTGGTCATATGATTGATCGGTCGGATCCATTTGGCTTCTATAATGTCTTCAAATCCAAACACACTTCCAAACATAAATCCAAAGAAGGTGGAGAAGATTCCGGCAAGTGATACGATTCCGGCAAGGTTCATTTTCTTTGTGAAATACAGGATCGCACCGCCGATAAAGAGCAGCAGCCCCTGACCGACATCCCCGAACATGGCGCCAAAGATAAAGCTGTACATGATACCTACAAAAATGGTCGGATCCATCTCACCGCTCTTGGGAAGTCCGTACATCTTGATGAACATTTCAAATGGTTTGAAAAGCTTTGGATTCTCAAGCTTGGTAGGAGGTTCTCCAAAATACTGTTCCCGGTCTTCTTCTACTACGATATAAACCTTGTCATCCCCCTGTGCCTCTTTGATAAATGCATTTGCATCTTCTTCGGACATCCAGCCGCAGAGGATGTAGTATTCTTCCTGCTCGTCTGTCTCGGTTCGTGCCGCAAATTTCCGGATATCAAAGTTATCGGAAAAACGTTCCAGCTGAATTCTTGCACCGAGTAGTCTGGAAGCGTTCTTGCGGAACATCTCCTGACGTTTATCCTTCATTGCCTGGATTTCATCGGTCAGATTCTGGACTTCTTTATCCAGGCTCCGGTAAGCTTCCAGCGGGGTTCCGCCAAAGTCTTCCAGCAGATCGACTTTTTCAAAGTGGAGAGACCGCATGATCGAATCGACCTTTCCTGCATCAGCATCCGATACAAAATAAACGCCATAGACATAAGAGGCATCTCTGGAGCCTTCCAGAAATAATGCATCAATGTCTTCAAGAAGCGCTTTTTCCAGCCGGTGATAATAATCCACATTGATTTTTCCAAATTTTGTGCGGATGTATTTGTACTGCATGATCTCATGCAGGTCAAAATCCAGAGAAGTAAAAGGTTCCAGGACTTTCATACGTGCCTGGATATTCTCTCTCTTTTTTTTCAGTTCTTCTTTTTGCTGCTGCAGATCCATGTAGTCATGATTGATAGAACGAATCATCTCAAGGATCTCGTCTTCGCTCTGATCAAAGGATGGCTCTGCTGGCATGTCTTTCATATATCCCAGAAACTGTGTCACTTTTGCGAGTGGATCACGGTAAGGGTTCATTTCCAGAAATGGCATCAGATTATCTACTGTCTTGAGCTCCGTGAGTGCATTTTCAAGCTGCATCTCATATTTGGAAAGATACCGGTTTGTCATGCGGTCGATGTCGGCGCGTGGTCCGGTAATGCTCAGGAACTTCATCTTAACAATCATTTCGCTGTTCCTCCTATATAAGTTAATGTCTCACGTGCAGGAAGTCCGTAGCGAACACATTCGAGCACAGTTGTAAGCTTATCAAGCTCCTCCTCTTTCAGAAAAAGATAGGTATTCACGGTTGCGATGGAATAAGGGTTACTTCTTCTGTCTGCCAGGTAGAGACGGTACAGGCAGTCTTTGTAAATCGTCTCGATGGACGCTGGTGTCTGAGTATCGGTGTGACGCAGATAAGGCGTTCTGGTAACCAGCTTTAAAAATTCATCGACAGACGGTGCTTCTACAAGATCCTTCAGCTGATCTACATGAATCCGGTAGTGTATCGGGATCAGCAGTGCGGAAATATCCGGCGGAAGCATGTTGTAATATTTTTTTGCACGGTAGATCCACTGCAGGTTCAGCAGGTCGATCTTTGCTCCGGCATCTCTGGTGAAAATTTCCAGTTCCTTATGCTTCAGAATCTTTTTGCGTTTCTTCCACATGGTTGTAAAATAGTACAGATTCAGTGCCAGATCGTAATCAAAAAGGGTAGGGTTCTCCGCATTTTCCAGACGTTTTAACGGCGCATAGTATTCTGTGCCCTTTAAATTTTCCACCAGCTCACCGATATTCCCCGAAGTGATCAGTTTATCGATGGAGAGATCCGAATATTTGTCGAAGAATATTTTCTTATGATCCAGATCAAAAGGCTTCTGATAGTGGTTGAATACAATACGCAGACAATAGTTGATCAGATTCATCTCGTAGCGCTTCAGATAAAGCTCCAGGAATTTTTTCTGATCCATTCCGGAAAAACGGTACAGGCGTGTATAATCACTGTAAAGTGACTGCACAAGAAGCTTCTCAATCTCACCGCGGTGAAGACGGTTTTCGTCCATATCTGCAAGGACATTCCGATATCCGGGATGTTCTTTGAGATAAGCAGCAACTTCGGTTACTGTATGAAATGCGGCGATGTTCCGGAAATCTTCATCAGTGAGCAGTTTCGCCTGCATGGCGCGTACTTTTGTTACGATGCCACTGTATGCAAGTAAATTTCCCATATGCTATCCCTCTATGATACGTCTGACAATTTTCTCGGCATATGCCGTATGCTTCTCTTCAAAATCTTTTTTAAGTTCTTCGATCGCTGTCTGGTTCTTACGGTTCTGCCTTGCAAGAATCTCATCCATCTGACGGTTTAATCCTTTGTGGATATCGTTCAGCTCCTTTTGGGTGTGATCTTCAAGTTGTTTGTCGAACTGATTGCGTTCATTTTGAATGCGTTCTTCCAGTTCTGATTTTTCCAGTTCCGCGTGTTCCACAACAGCTTCGGCTGCGTGTTCGATTTCGGAGAGCTTTTTAACAATATGATCCATTGTCCGACTCCTTTCTTAGAAATTATTTATACATTTTTAATAATGCATACATATTCTACTACTTTAAATTAGAAAAATCTACTAAATAATAAGAGAATATCATAAGAATATTTTATACAAAACTTATAAAATATATTTTTGGGTTTTCAAATATTTCAGAATAGTATAAAATAAATAAGGTTATACATATTTTCACTAAAGGAAGAGAAAGATATATGAGGTTAAGAAATGTACCGGGAGCAGATGCTTATCTGACAGCTCATCCCCTTGTAATTAAAAATGAGACCAGATATCGCGGCACCTGGAAAGAGACTTTTCAGAATCCGGAGAATCCGATCCATATTGAGATCGGGATGGGAAAAGGACAGTTTCTTCTGACACTTGCAAAGGAGAATCCATCCATCAACTATATCGGTATCGAACGTTATTCAAGCGTACTGCTTCGGGCGCTGGAACGCTTTGACAATGACGAGGAATACAAGGATGTCAACAATATTCGTTTTATCTGTATGGATGCGACAAATCTGCCGGAGGTTTTTGCTGTCGGAGAGATTGACAAGATTTATCTGAATTTTTCAGATCCGTGGCCGAAAGCACGTCATGCAAAGCGCAGACTTACTTCCAAGCAGTTTTTTGAGCGGTATGACAAGATCCTTGCCTTTGACGGAGTCGTTGAATTTAAGACAGACAACAGAGAGCTGTTTGACTTTTCACTGGAGCAGGTGGAGTTGGCAGGCTGGGTACTTCTGGCGAAGACCTATGATCTTCACAATGATCCGACACTCAGCAGAGGGAATGTTATGACTGAGTACGAGGAGAAATTTTCCGGGCAGGGACATCCGATCCATAAACTGATCGCAATGCGCCAGTAAGACAATTGAATAAAATGCAACAGGCAGATCATAAAGGCGCTGAGTGCGTAAGATGATTCCTGGCAATATAAGAGACAGCAGATACGGAGCAATCCGCACATCGGCTGTCTTTTTGCATATATTGTAGAAAGAGGAAGTCAGGAAGGAACAGATATGCGGAAAAAGCATCATTTTCAGAATTGTATGCGGGGGTTTTGCTATAAGAATCCAAGATTTAATAAAAAGCTGATCTGTTTCAGAAATTCTTTTCAGGAAGTCTATAAAATCTTAAACCCGAAATGTGGATGCCACTAATCCAGTCCTTTTTACATAGCCTGAGATGGCAGAAATGAGGAAAGTGTATGGGTATCGCATTGATCACGAAGGATTATGAAAATACAGTCGGAAAGCAGAGGATGCCGGTAATTGTGGAGTTTTACGCATCATGGTGTCCAAAGTGCGGAATGATGTATCCTGTTGTGGAAAGGATTGCCAGCCGGTATCAGGGAAAATGGATTTTCTATAAGATTGATATTGATATATCGAAAGAGATTGCAGAGTATATAGGCATTGAGATCGTACCGACGTTTGTGGTGTACAGAGATGGAAAAATCTGTGGATATACAACCGGAGTTCTTCCAGAAGAAACTCTGGAAGAACGAATCCGGGAAATGTTAAGAAAATAATTGGTGGAATCAATTATTCGTATGATGAATATTTTGCGCAGATTGCATTGACTTGCTATGTTAAAATTCGAATACAGCAACACCGTATGGCGGAAGATCGTAACCAAATGAATATGGTCTTCCATCACATTCCTGTTTCTTTGCTTTATATACTGCCGGGCGGGCTTTTCCGCTTCCGCCATACTGCAATTCATCACTGTTCAGTACCAGGCGGTACTGTTTGCCGCGCGGTACACCGACACGGTACTCCGGTCGTTCGATCGGTGTGAAATTACATACGAATAAAAGGTTCTTTTTTGCGCCCTTTGAATGACGGATGAAGCTGTAAATACTTCGTGAGCTGTCATCTGCATTGACCCATTCAAAGCCTTCCATGCAGGTATCCTGTTCATACATGGCTTTGTTGTGTGTGTAAAGATGCAGCAGGTCACGGTAGAAATTCTGGAGTGCCTGATGCTCCGGCTCTGCAAGGAGATACCAGTCAAGCTCACGCGCCTCGCTCCACTCGCGGAGCTGTCCGAAATCCTGTCCCATGAAGAGAAGTTTCTTTCCAGGATGTCCCATCATGAAAGCATAACCGACCTTCAGGTTGGCGAATTTCTCAAATCCAAGACCAGGCATCTTATTGAGCATAGAGCATTTTAGATGTACCACTTCATCATGTGATAATACAAGAATATAATTCTCGCTGTATGCATAGGTTAAGGCAAATGTCATACCGTAGTGGTCGCCTTTGCGGAAATATGGATCCAGCTTCATGTATTCGGTAAAGTCATGCATCCATCCCATGTTCCACTTCAGGCTGAATCCAAGACCATCATCTTCCGGTTTTCCTGTTACTTTTGGCCATGCAGTGGATTCTTCTGCGATCATCAGTGCGCCAGGGTTACGTCCGGTAGTAACGGAATTCAGATGCTTGAAAAATTCGATTGCTTCCAGATTCTCATTGCTGCCGTATTTGTTGGCGATCCACTGACCGTCTTCTTTACCGTAATCAAGATACAGCATGGAAGCAACAGCATCTACGCGGAGACCATCGATGTGATAATGTTCGATCCAGAACAGTGCGTTGGCGATCAGGAAGTTCTTAACTTCTGCTTTACCATAATCGAAGATCTTGGTTCCCCAGTCCGGATGTTCCCCTTTCTTAGGATCTGCATATTCAAAGGTAGCTGTGCCGTCAAAATCAGCGAGTCCGTGTGCATCGCGTGGAAAATGTGCCGGTACCCAGTCAAGGATTACGCCAATCTTATTCTTATGGAAATAATTGATCATATATGCGAAATCTTCCGGCGTACCATAACGGGAGGTCGGAGCATAATATCCGGTCACCTGATATCCCCAGGAGCCGTCAAATGGGTATTCTGAAATTCCCATCAGTTCGATATGAGTATACCCCATCTTTTTTATGTAGTCTGTAGCTGCATGCGCAAATTCACGGTAGCTGTAGAACCCCTCATCTTCACGTCCCGGATGGCGCATCCAGGAACCGATATGTGCTTCATAAATGGAAATCGGTGAGGAATGGAAATCCCATTCTGCCCGGTGCTTCATCCAGACACTGTCACTCCATTTTAAATGGGAGATATCAGCAATCCTTGAGGCAGTTCCCGGTCTCAACTCTGCACTGTTCGCAAATGGATCAGCTTTGTAAAGCTTATCTCCGGTCTGTGTCTCAATACAGTACTTGTAAAGCTGTCCGAGCTGTGCTTCCGGAACAAATGCGGTATAGATTCCAAGTGGTTCCTGACGCTTCATAACGTTTGCATCTTCACTCCAGCCGTTGAATTCACCGACTACGGCAACTGATCTGGCGTGTGGAGCCCATACTGCGAAATATACGCCGGTTTTTTTCCAATCTTTTACAAAATGTGCACCCATTTTTTTATAGATTTCATAATGGGTTCCCTGTCCGAATAAATATTGATCTAATTCGCCGATTCTATAATCAGCGGGTTTATCTGTTGTTACAGTTTTTACAGACTTTTTAGCTGTAGACTTTTTAGCAGCAGTTTTAGCAGCTGCCGGTTTTTTTACAGTAGATTTTTTTACGGCCGTCTTGCGGGTCGTGTTGGTCTGTTGTGCTGTTGTTTTTTTTACTGCCATCCCATTCACCTTCTATCAAAGATATTTAGGAATATTATACTAGAAATAGCGATAAAAAGAAAGAGTTTTGGACAACTTATACATTTCTTATGTAAGATGTCTAAAACTCTTTCTTTATAGTTATCGGTTTTGTCTGCATATATAAAAGAACGCGCCGGAAGCGCGTTCTTTGTAGAAATCTTATGCTTTAAAATCTTCTTCTTTCAGGATGATGTGGTCTGAATTATCAGTGCTTCTTCCAAATACCCGTTTCACAAGATGTTTTACATTTGCTTTCTGGGAATGTGAAATTGCTTCATCCATGATCTCTTTTACTTCTGCAACAGTAACCGCATGATCTTCTCTCTGCATCATATCAATCCGGCTGTATAATGCAAGGATTCCCATTTCATCGATACGGTATCCGTTTTCCTTAGCATAGGTCTGACCGAATGTAACCAGTTCATCATTGATGAATACCGGAAGCTCCAGTCTGGAAGTAAATTTACGTTTGAATTCGCGATGGGATGCAAACATTCTTTCCAGCGGTTTCTTCTGGTCTTCCAGAAGGAAGAGAAGTTCGCCGGTCTGTTCATCCATCATGTCATTCAGTTCACGGATGGTTCTGTCATTCATCTTGGAAGCTTTTTCGATGATCAGTGCGCCACCGTTCAGCTTATCGATGATACTTCCGATGTCCTTTTTGTTCAGAGAATCACCGGTTACGATTGCAACTTTACCCTGTTTGAGTCTGCGCTGTTTCTGGATTGCTTTTACAATATCAACTGCGAGGACTGTTTTTCCGCTTCCCTTGCGGCCAAGGATCAGGATGTTGCCTGTGCGGGAAGTTCCATAACGGTTACGGCAACGTTTGTCGTTATCAAGGATTTCAACAAGCTGTTCACTGACACCACGGATCGGTACAAAGTAAGAGAACAGCTGCTTCTGCTCTTCAGTAAGTCCAAGCTTCAGTCCGATCTCACTTGTTGCACTCAGATCGTAACGACCCTGTACAACGAATCCGGTATCGAATTTACCCATGCGTTCGGTGATTTCATCTTCTGACGGTTCTTCGATTTCAAGAACTTCGTCAATATCAGGAGTTGGCGCTGATTTTGAAGTTTCTTTCTCTGGCTCAGGAGCCGGTTTCTCGTCAAATTCAAGATCAAGATAATCATCACTGCTATCTAATTCTTCTTCATCTTCAAAGGAATCAAGGTCTGCAAAATCACCATCATCTTCGTCAGAATCATGATCATCGATATCGAGAGCAGATTCTTTTTCAAAATCAAAATCCTCTTTATGATCTTCATCTAATTCATCATCGATCTGGTAGTCATCTTCGTCTTCATCCTCGTATTCTTCCTCATCGTCATACTCGGAATCGTCTTCATCCTCGTATTCCTCGTCATCGTCATATTCGGAATCATCTTCATCTTCGTATTCCTCGTCATCGTCATACTCGGAATCATCTTCATCTTCGTATTCTTCGTCGTCGTCATACTCGGAATCGTCTTCATCCTCGTATTCGTCGTCGTCGTCATACTCGGAATCATCCTCATCTTCGTATTCTTCGTCGTCATACTCGGAATCATCTTCATCCTCGTATTCTTCCTCATCGTCATACTCGGAATCATCCTCATCTTCGTATTCGTCGTCGTCATACTCGGAATCATCTTCATCCTCGTATTCCTCGTCGTCATCATACTCGGACTCATCCTCATCTTCGTATTCTTCCTCGTCATCATACTCGGAATCGTCTTCATCCTCGTATTCTTCGTCATCATACTCGGAATCATCTTCATCTTCGTATTCGTCGTCGTCGTCATACTCGGAATCATCTTCATCCTCGTATTCCTCGTCGTCGTCATACTCGGAATCGTTTTCATCCTCGTATTCAGCTTCTTCATCGTAAACCGCATCCGATTCATCATCTTCTTCGGAGTCAACGATTTCTTCAAAATCATTTTCTTCCGGATCTTCCTCGTCAGTGTCTGAAGCTTCTTTGGATGAATCTTCCGGGCTTTCAGTCGCTTCATCCTCTTCATCATCAACGAAATCTTCAGCATCTTCATCGGTGATTTCAGGCTCTTCACCATTTTCAAGCTGTTCCATCAGTTTGCGGATATCATCAGAAAGGATTGGTTTTGTAGCTCCAAGAACTTCCTCTTCTTCTTCTTTCTTCTTTTCGCGCAGGGCTTTTTCTTTCTCAGCTTCCTCCTGGCTCTTTTCAAGAATCTTTGCATTTTCACGCTGAGTTGCTTCCCAGTTGGCAAGAATTTCTTCAATCTTCATCTTACCGGTCATCTGTGAATCGTCTGAAGCAGATTCAGGAGCAACTGCACCACTTGCAACGGCAACACCGGCTTTCAGGGCATCTGAAAGGGAAGCACCGGAAATGGTTGTGGAAATATCGGAAGTGCTTCGAATCCGGGTTTTTGGCTGTGACTCAGCTTCTGGTTCGGAAGCATGTGTCCGGGCCATTGGCTCTGGAAGATCCGGAAGATCAATACTGTCTGTGACATGTACATCTTTGCGGACCTTGTCTGCAATTCGTGGATTCGGTGCCGGACGTTCTTTGGATTTTCGGAAGGAAGGTTTTCTCTTGGAAGAATCCTTACGGCCGATACCATCATTTCGATGATCGTATTTTTCCTGCTGAAGTGGAGTCAGCGGTTTGTATTTCATTTTAAGTTCCATTGCCTGGTATACATAAGTACCTTCGCTGAACCAGAGAATCAGATCATCACATTCATCAAGACATTCGGAAGTCATACCAGCTTCAGCGTATAATCTGGCAAGTTCATATGCCCATTTTTCAACGTATTCAGAATGCTTGAAATCTTCAAGAGCTTCAATCTGTTCTTTGACTGGCGCTTTCTGTGCTTTTAAGATCTTATACCGGAGAATGTACTGGTTTGGATCTTTCGGAGCAAGCTTGACAAATTCTTCGTAGCAATCAGCTGCTTCATCGAAATGTCCCAGCTTCAGAGAAATAATTCCCAGGCGGTATACAACCTTTCTGCTGGAAGGTGCTTTATCATACGCAATAAATAAGGTATCACGTGCTTTACCAAGTTCCCCCGCATTTTCATAGATTTCGCTTACGGTAGAGAGCATGGCGGTATTTTTTACTTTACGCCAGTCGATCGTATCTGCAATCGACATCGCTTTCTGGTAAGACTTCTGTTCGGCATACGCAAGCATCTGCTCTGTCTTTGCGCGATATTCATATTTATCCAACGTTTCTCACCTCATATGATTATTATTAATTATTTTACTTTTCCTCAGTAAGTCTGACTTTTGTACCAGAAACGGAAAACAAAAGTCTTATAATTTTACTTACTAAGTGTATCATAGAGCGTTGTCAATGTCAAAAATTACGGCTGATATTTTTCAGAAATGTTAAAAAAATATTACAAAAAATTCACAAATTGGGAGCTGGTAACAGAAAAAAAGGAGACAGCCATCTTTTGAATGGCTGTCTCGGAATATTCAATTGTAATTTTTATTTTTATATCGGAGGAATTAAGTAATTCTTATTCCTGTAAGTTCTTTGAGCATTTCATATGATATTCAGATTTTATAAAATTTATAAAAATGAAATCATATGAATCGATTTTGATCAATTCTGATCGTTCGTTATTTTATATAATCAGGTAATCCAATTTTGGTATTTATCAGCTTTCTCGTCACTGTTAAATTTACTTATCAATGAATGTTTCTTTACACATTTTCTGATCTTGAATTACTGTGGTATTTACTTCAATATGTCAACAAATGCTGAATCTTTTTATATCTTATAATCGCTTCCGGTTTATCTACTACTCCGACCTTTTTTATCATTAACTTTTCTCTTACCGGATTATAATCTATGGTTAAGGCTCATCTCACAGGAATTTACATTTGCCATACCATTAACATATTGAGTTTTAGATGATGAAATATCCAACGGTCAAAGCCTCCTTCCTTTCGTTCTCGTTCCAAAATTTTATCCGGATATTCTTTTTCTCTTATACTTTTTTCTGTTCAGAAGTCAGATATCAATTTTCTCTTATTATTATAAATTATCAATTTTAAAAATTGTTCTCTACACACTCCGCTTACAAAACGCTCATAACCAAAATGTATAGTTGCTTTTTTAAAACTTTCTAACCTTCAAATAACAATTATTCTTGTTACCCTTTTCTGATCTGGTTCTTCATCTTATACTCTTGGCGAGTATATATGAAACTATGTAACAGATTAAAAAATATCTTTTTGAAATTCCCTTTCTCGTCAGGAACTTCTTTTCTTTTGGATTGACTTAATAATAACACCCAAATACTTATTTGTCAATATAATTTTGAAATAATTTTTATAAAATTAGAAAAAATTGGAATCGTAATATATATATCAGAAAATTCAAACAATTATAAATACGATTAGAAATAGTTATAGCCATTTGCAATATATTCGGGGTTTTGCTATTGTTTCCGTCCATAAATGCATGATACACTAAAAAATAGATGAAAAATACAGGCTATGGCATTGGGATAAAGAAAGGAGACCTACAGATATGGGAGGATTTTTTGGCGTTGCATCAAAAGAAGCATGTAATCTGGATCTTTTTTATGGAACAGATTATCATTCGCATCTTGGAACCCGCCGCGGAGGTATGGCTACTTACGGAAGTGATGGCTGGAAGAGAGCAATTCATAATATTGAAAATTCGCCGTTCCGTACAAAATTTGAAAAAGATGTTGATACAATGAAGGGAAATATTGGAATTGGATGTATTTCAGATTATGATCCACAGCCAATTCTGATCCAGTCGCATCTGGGATGCTTTGGAATTACGACAGTAGGTAAGATCAATAATGCGGATCAGCTGATTCGGAATCTTTATGAAAATGGACATACACATTTTCAGTCTATGACCAATGGACAGATCAATTCTACAGAGCTGGTTGCGGCATTGATCTGTAAAAAGGATTCGTTTGTTGAGGGAATCCGTTATGTGCAGTCAGTAGTTGAAGGCTCGATGACGCTTCTGCTTCTGACAGAGAATGGAATTTATGCAGCCAGAGACCTTCTCGGACGTACACCGGTTGTGATCGGAAAGAAAGAGAATGCATACTGCGTTTCCTTTGAAAGCTTTGCATATATCAACCTTGGATACACAGATTACAAAGAGCTGGGACCTGGGGAAATCGTCTACGTGACACCGGAATCTGTGGAGACTGTAAGTCCTGCATGTGAAAAGATGAGAATCTGTTCGTTCCTGTGGGTATACTATGGATATCCTACTTCTTCTTATGAAGGGGTTGGTGTAGAAGAAATGCGTTACAACTGTGGAAAGCTTTTAGCACAGAGAGATGACCATTCGATCGACGTGGATATTGTTGCAGGAGTTCCGGATTCGGGTATTGCTCATGCGATAGGCTATGCAAATGAATCAGGTATTCCGTATGCAAGACCATTTATCAAATATACTCCGACCTGGCCAAGATCCTTCATGCCGACAACACAGAGTCAGCGTAATCTGATCGCCAGAATGAAACTGATCCCGGTACATAGTCTGATCGAAGACAGGAGCCTGCTGCTGATCGATGATTCTATCGTGCGTGGCACACAGCTCCGTGAGACGACAGAGTTCCTGTATCAGAGTGGCGCAAAAGAAGTGCATGTCCGCCCGGCATGTCCACCGCTTTTGTACGGATGCAAATATTTGAACTTCTCCCGTTCCAAATCAGACCTGGATCTGATCACAAGAAGGATCATCCGTGAGTGGGAAGGCGACAATGATGTCAATGTACTGGGTGAATATGCGGATCCGAACAGTGAACGGTATGCAGCAATGCTGGAGGAAATCCGCAAGAGACAGAATTTCACTTCACTTCGTTATCACAGACTGGATGATCTGATCAAATCAATCGGGATTGATGCATGCCAGGTATGTACCTACTGCTTTAACGGTGTGGAATAACAGGTAAATGAAAATATAAAACAGGTGTCCATGTAAGTATATCTTAGTGATATATCCAAGTGGGCACCTGTTTTTGTATATACGATTTTGGTGTATACAATGATGTGGAATGGTGTACAAAGTATGCGGAGCGGCAGCTCCTTCTGCAAAGCTGCACTATAGCAGCAGATCATCTATCTTCACATAGTCTCCCATCCGGTATGCTTCAATTGCATTTCCATTGATCACATAGAACTTTTCGTTTGCATACACACCGCGGGTTCCAAGATAAGAATTACCGTTGACTTCCTCCTGCATCTGTACCTGGAAGCCCTGATCTTTATCGTAAGAAAGGATCACATACTGGTTGGCAGATCCGGAAAGCGGAAAGCCGATAAGATTCTTTTCCGGATCAACCAGTGCTGCACGATAGTCAGAAAAAACATCCGAGTAATAGTACTGATCCAGTGTGTACTTGCTGACTTCCTTCACATCCGAAGGATCACTGATATCAAACATGGAGATCTTTACCCCGTTTGTAATGCCATTTTCATCGGTATCCATACCGATGCCAAGAAGCAGGTTATCATTGTAAAAATGCAGGTATTCCGAAAAGCCGGGAATTTTCAGCTTGCCAAGGATCTTCGGATTCTCCGGATCGGAAAAGTCTACGGAGAATAAAGGATCTGTCTGTTCATAAGTTACAAAGTAACCGGTATCGCCCAAAAATCTTGCGGAATAGACCTGTTCATTTTTGGCAAGATCCTCGATCTTACCGATTGTTTTCAAATCTGCATCCAGCACATAGACTGAATTGGACTGTGAAGAGCTTCCGACATTATGCGTAACCGTTGTCACCAGCCGCAACGTATTGTCATACTCATCAATGCTGAAGGAATCGTTCAGATATCCTTTTACTTTGCCCTGGGCAGAGCCGGAAAGTTTTCCTTTATTGTAAGACAGCTTGCGGAGGATCGTCTGATTCTTTGCCGCAAGATTATCTGCGAGGATACTGCTGTTCGTATACTCGTAAATATAAATGTTGTTCTCACTCACATAGACTTCGCCATTCTCAGACATGACTGCTTTCTGGTCTGCTGCCTTATCCGGACTGGAAGCGGAAACGGAGCTGACAACAAGGTACTGGTCTGCTGCATGGTTCGTCGGGAGATAGATATCCGACTGCTTCAGAAGATTGTCACCAACAAGCGGAACATAGGAAGGATAATCTTTTTTGGTGATCGTATCGTAAATATAATAGTCGCTGAATACATACAGATATCCGTCTTTAAAACGTGAAGTGCGGTAGTAACCACTCTGATCCACGGTTCCGATGGATTTCGGATTGTTGATATCTGCCAGATCATAAGTCTGGATACGGGTACAGCTGCCGCGGTACAAGGTTTTACTGTCAGAATCAACCTGCGTGTTCTGCATGTTGCCAAGGACAAAAAGCTTCTGGTCACTCAGGTAAAATTCGGATGCCTGAAAATTCTCATTCAGCGAAATACCGGAAACAACCTTCATCTGATCAGACCGGATATCTACAATGGAAATTTCCTGTGAGTTTGCTTTCAGTGTATAAAGATAACTTCCATCCGTTTTTACAATGTCTGCTTCACCGACGCCCTCTGTGCGGACGTTGGTATCGGAAAATGAAGTATCCACAGCACGTGCAGAGGCTGTTGAAGAATCCGAAGAGGAGCTGGAACTATCGGTACGTGCACCATTGTCGGCTGTTTCAGTTGAATACATGACAATTCCGCCGTCGGTTGAACCGGTAACAGATGAAGAATCCAACTCATCCTGATAAGATTGCAGGTATGTGTAGACTTCATCATAATCGGTTGCCGTCTCTAAAGTATCGGAAGAGACAAGCTTACCGGAGGATGTACCGATTGAAGAACTGCCTTTTGTGGAAAAAGTGGCTGAGTCTGAAGAAAGATTCTGCTGGCGGATGTGGGCGCCAATGCCGACAACCAGTACCAGTGCGGCAGCGATAAGTCCTCCGCGCATCCGGTGGCCGCGGAAAAATCCATGCTTTTTCAGGATATGTCCGGAAGCCTGAGTGCTGTTATGCTCTTCCAGCATTTTCATAATCTGATCCGGTGCAAGGCTTTCCGGAACAGGAGTTTTTTCCGTAGATTGTTTTAGTTTATCCAGTATTTCTTTTTCGTGATCTGTCATATGAAACACCTCCTATTACTCTTTTATCCTACTCTTTCAGAAGCCAGCTCATCTTTTCGAGGGCACGCTTTCTGCGGGAGCGGACTGTATTCGGGTTCAGCCTTAGCATTTTTCCGATCTCTTTACTGTTGTAACCGCCATAGACGGATAAGCCGATGATCAGCTGATCGTCTTCATCGAGAATAAGAAAAGCACGCTCGACATCTGTGCGGAGTCCGTCACAGTATGTGGCAGAAGCATGATCTTCTTTCAGCTCGGTCTCGGTTCGTTCACGGCTCTTTAACTTCCGGCGGCACACATTTGCCAGAATCTGAAAGATCCAGGAACGGAATGCTTCTTCTTTGCGTAATTTATGTATGTTCTCATAGGCGGAAAGAACGGCTTCACTGACGGCGTCTTCTGCATCCTGCGGATGATGCATCATGCAGAGCGCAAAACGATACAGATCCTGATAAACCGTCTTATATAATTCTTTAAATGCAATTGCATCGATCATAAAGTCCCTCCTCTCATAACAGGTTCTTTGTATATAAGAGTATAAAAAAGTCGGAAGTGTTGCAAAAAGGGACAGAAAAATTTCCGTCCCTTTTAAATCATATTATTGTCTGAGAAAAATTAACCTCTGTAATAGTTGATCAGACATCCTTTGAGGATGATCTCACGTTCTGCATCCGTCAGATCACCGAGCTTCAGATCGATCTCCTTCAGATCATCGCCTACGACATAAGCCTTGATCGTGGAAGCTTTATCTTCTACTGCTTTGCGGATATCCGGCACGAAGAGATAGTCACCGTTCCTGAAAGAAAGCTTTGTGTGTTCCTCTTCGGTAATAAACGGAAGCATGCCCCAGTTGATCAGGTTCGAGCGGTAACGTTTGGTTGCGTACTCATTCGCGATATTCGCCCAGCCGCCGAGGACCTTCTGGCAGGAAGCAGCCTGCTCACGGGCAGAACCATCACCAGGTTTGACCGCGAAAATGGTACTTCCGACACCGATATTTCCTTTGCCGACTTCCGGATAAGACTTCTGGATTGCTGCCATCACCGGTTTTAATTCATCCAGTACATCCAGTGGACAAGTACCTGCTTCAATCGCTTTCTGGGCTTTCTGGACTTCTTTCGCGCGTCCTACATAGGCAGGATCCTTTCTGGAAAGTGCAAATTCAGCAAGTCCAAGCGGGTTGGAACGATAAGAAGAAGTCTCGCCGGACGGGATCAGTTCGTCTGTCGTTGTAACCGGATCGTGGATCTCAGATACGACCTTCAGGATCAGATTCTCAGGAAGAGCGCTCATTGCCGGCCAGTCTTTGATGTTCGGTCCGAATTTGATCTCAACCGAAGGATCAGCAACGCCGTGGCTGTCAAATACACGGTTGGCGTAAATTCTGGAATCAAAGTGGTAGGTCGGGTTCTTGTATTCAATATCAAAATCTGTTGCCGGAGTAAGGAAACCTTTGTTCGCAGCAGTTGCGGCAATGGAACGTGCATCCATAAGGGCAACAGATGCGATCTGTCCACTCTGCAGCTTGCTTCCTTCACGGTTCGGGAAGTTACGGGTAGAATGACGGATGGAAAATGCATTGTTTGCCGGAGTGTCTCCTGCACCGAAGCACGGTCCGCAGAAGGCAGTCTTCACGATCGTACCGGCTTCCATCAGGTCAGCAACCGCACCATTTTTCACAAGCTCCATGTAGATCGGTGTACTTGCCGGGTAAACACTGAAGGTAAATTCATCTGATCCGATGTATTTGCCACGGATGATGTCTGCAGCAGCACAGATATTTTCAAAACCACCACCGGCACAGCCTGCGATGATACCCTGATCGACATAAAGCTTACCATTTACGATCTTGTCCTGAAGAGAGTAATCCACAGCACCGTCCAGGCTTACCAGCGCGCGCTGCTCTACATCGTGGAGAACATCTGCAAGGTTGGCATTGACATCCTCGATGGTGTAGACATTGGACGGATGGAACGGCATGGCGATCATAGGCTTGATCTCGCTCAAATTGACGTATACAAGACCGTCATAGTAAGCGACTGCGCCAGGCTCCAGTTCCCTGAAGTCATCACTTCTTCCGTGGATATCGTAGAACTCTTTGATCTTGTCATCGGTTCTCCAGATAGAAGAAAGGCAGGTTGTCTCTGTCGTCATAACATCGATTCCGATACGGAAGTCTGCACTTAATTTGCCAACACCAGGTCCGACAAATTCCATGACCTTGTTATTGACATAGCCATTGCCGAAGGTTGCGCCGATGATCGCAAGGGCAACGTCCTGCGGTCCGACACCTTTCACCGGTTCGCCGTCCAGATAGATTCCGACAACGCCCGGCATCTTGATATCATAAGTCTTGTTCAGAAGCTGTTTTACAAGCTCCGGTCCGCCCTCTCCCATTGCCATGGTACCGAGTGCACCATAACGGGTGTGGCTGTCAGAACCAAGGATCATCTTGCCGCCGCCTGCGAGCATTTCACGGGCAAACTGGTGGATAACGGCCTGATGAGGCGGAACATAGACACCGCCGTACTTCTTCGCGCAGGTCAGTCCAAACATGTGGTCATCTTCATTGATCGTACCGCCGACTGCACACAGAGAGTTATGGCAGTTGGTCAGAACATAAGGGATCGGGAATTTCTCCAGTCCGGATGCTCTTGCAGTCTGGATGATTCCGACAAAGGTAATGTCGTGCGAAGTCAGCTTGTCAAATTTGATCTGAAGCTGCTGCATATTACCGGAAGTATTATGCGCACTTAAGATCCCATAAGCCATTGTTTCTTTTGCAGCAGCTTCTTTTGTTGTCTCAATCCCTGTCTTGCTTTTTACGGCATCAAGTGCATCGGGTGCATCTGCAATTACCTCAGTACCGTGTAAAAGATAGGCACCGCCTTCGTATAATTTCACCATATCATGTCCTCCTATTTTCTGTTTTCTATGAATTTCATGTGGTCTGCGACCATCAGAGCAATCTTAAATGTCAGGGCGTCCTCAAAGACTCTGACATCCAGCCCGGTCTGCTTCTGGATCTTCTCCAGCCGGTAGACGAGCGTATTCCGGTGGACGAAAAGCTGTCTCGCTGTCTCCGAAATATTCAGGCTGTTTTCAAAAAATTTATCAACTGTGGATAAGGTTTCTTCGTCAAACTGATCAACGGTATTTCCGGCAAATACTTCTTCCAGGAACATCTCGCATAAGGAAACGGGAAGCTGGTGGATCAGCCGTCCGATACCGAGTTCGCGGTAGGATAAAATATTGCGTTCCGGATAGAAGATACGTCCCACATCCAGAGCCATGCCAGCTTCTTTGTAAGACTGTGAGACCTCTTTGAGTTCGGGAATGATGGTTCCGAAGGAAAGCCGGACATTGACCATAGCTTCGGTGTTGATCGCATTCACCAGCATATCGGCAGTCGAACGGATCGTATCATAATCATCCGTACTGTCAAGGGACTTGATCAGAATAATATGTCCCTCATCTACGGCAGTAACAAAATCGCCGGTTCCCGAGGAATAAATTCCACGGATCATATCCAGGACGATCGTGTCATCCGGATTCTTCGGTTCGATCAGATAGACGACTCTGCGCTGCTCAACTGTAATACCAAGCTTTTTCGCCTGATTGTAGATATCTACGAGAAGCAGGTTATCCAGGAGCAGGTTCTGGATAAAACGGTTACGGTCAAGACGTTCGCTTCCGGATCTTAAAAGGCTCTCCAGCTGGCAGACACTTAAGCGTCCGCTGGTATGCACATCAATCTCATTATTGTGCTCGATCACGAAAATATAAGTCAGTTCATCATCATCATAAACCGGGAACAGACCATAGCATTCATCCAGGTGCTCCTCCGATACGCCGGTAACCTCCAGCTCTTTTAAAAATGAGCAGACAGCTTTTTTTACTGCAGGCTTCTCCTTACCTACAGCTGCAAGCATCACTCCATCTGTGTTCCAGATGGAACAGTTACACTCGATGATATCCCCTATTTCATTGATTGTTCTCTGTAAAATCTGGTTGGATAACAATCCATTCACCTCTCCATTCTTTTCAATATATGACAAATGGGAGAATTGTGAAATTCCCCCATCTTCTTCTGACAATACAATCTGATATTATTTTAGCAAATGTTTCACACTTTAGCAAGCTAAAATGAAAAACGTTCTCTCTTATTCGTCTTCGTCATCGCGTCTGTCAAGCATGGCAGCAACGATTTCAAGAATTACAGCAAGACCGATGATGGATGCGGCAGCAATCTTTCCGGCAGTGCCGGTTGCTGCCTGGGCGATGCCGCCGACAACCGGAACAGAAAGCTTTACTTTTCCGATGTAGTTGTTGTAAGGGATCGGATTCATATCTTTTTCCTCATTGGCATCCCCTTTGGTGATAAACTGTCCCATCGCCGGGCTGTTGGATACTACACGGTGGGTAATGATCGAGCCGTCTGCATTGTTGCTGTAAAAAGCAATGACATCATCTTTGACGATCGTGTCTGGTTCTTCATACCGGACATAGACCAGGCTTCCCGTCGGGATCGCCGGTTCCATGCTCCCACTGATCACGGTGTACATCTGAAAACCAAAAGCTTTCGGAAGCGTCAGCGGAATACAGGCAAGAATCAGTACTGTCAGTAAAACAGTGCCCAGTGCACTGCAAAATGCAGCCACCGGGCTTTTCTTTTTCTTCGTTCTCTTCAAAAAAGACTTCTCCTTTAGTGCCGCGCTTTTTTTATTTTGCACGTTTTTTCAAGAATACGATCAGTCCTGCGAGAGCTGCTACCGCAACAACGATAATGCCGATCCCTGCTGCGATCGGAGTCTTGCTCGTCTTGTCTTTCGCATCGATATTTCCTTTTGGAGTGTCTTCATCATCCAGATCTACCAGAGACTTTGGTGTCTGTTCATCCTCAGATGTTGCAGTATCTTTATCTTTAGCTGTCGTATCCTGAGAATTGTTATCTGTCGTTGTACCATCGGTTGTACCGGTTGTGGTTCCGTCTGTTGTGCCACTGGTAGTTCCGGTTGTAGTGCCACTGGTAGTTCCGGTTGTAGTTCCACCGGTAGTTCCACCGGTAGTTCCACCGGTTGTGCCACCTGTCGTGCCACCTGCTGTACCGACATTACCGGTACCTGTGCCAGGAGTTGCTGTACCAGGAACAGTCGTTGTGATGGTGGTTGTTGTTGTAACAACACGGTCTGTAGCACCCGGTTTGTAGGTAAACGTAAATACATTCTCAGATTCATTATTACTCAAAGTCTTGGTAAGTGCAAGAGCATCTGGAATATAATTTTCAATATACTGATAAGCGATGATTGGTTTGTCACCGACATTTCCGTAGAAGGTCTGGCTTTCTGCAAGAGCCTTACCGGAAGCATCCTGATAGTTTACGGTGTAGGCAACCATGTCCTTTTTGATTCCATAGGCTACGACATAGTCAGCATCGCCGGTTACATTGTCTAATACAGGAGAAGCAAGAGCTTCTTCATTGTCACGTCCGCTGAGACGGATTCCTTTGACATAGTATTTGTCATCGGTTACCTGAACGTCCTTCAGATTAAAAGTAACAGTAGAACCGGCGACAAGAGAATCCCGCTCCTCCTTTATTACCTGCAGATAAAGTTACCTTATAGGTATACCCGTTAGCAGCCATAACGCTCATCGTGGATGCACCGATCGTCATTGATACAGTCAGAAGAGAAACCAGTAATTTTTTCCATCTTTTCATCTGCTTACTCTCCTTTCCGTCTGCGTTTCTTTGTGTTCTTGTTATATGTGTAGATTCCGTATGCCAGAAGGATCAGTCCACTGATGAGTGCAAGCACACAGAAGAGAAGAACTCTTGCGGTATCACCGGTCTTAACGGTGTTGGTAGTCTTGACGATTTTCGTCTTGGTAATGGTATTGCTTACTTTTACCTTTTCCACTGCAAAGTTCATACGAAGCTTTGCGAGCGTGTTCTGATAACCATTGCCCTGTGTCTCACCTTCGATACCGATGGTAAGGTGTACGGTTCCGGTACCATTGGAAGCAAGACGGCCGAGGTAGAAATATTTCTCGGTGGAGTTTCCAAGCTCCTTCAGACCTTCACCGGTCTTAGAAGAACCTTCGCCGCCAACGGTATCACTGTTATAGAGTACCTTTTCGGTATTGTCACTTCCAACATAAGTCAGCTTGTATTCGTAAGCACCGCCTTCAGCGGATTCCTGTGCTTCCTCCAGTGTCTGGATGATCTCATTGGTCATGTACCAATCGGTCTCGCCTTTATTGGAGTTTTTCAGCTGAACCTTCAATTCGATGCTGTCACCCGGCTGGATCGTTGCCAGCTCATCGGAAACAGTCTTGTTTTCAAAATTGCTTTCCATCTTGTCGCCGGTGAAATGAACCTGCCATCCATCGGCTCCCTGATAGTCTTTTGCAAATGCAGTTGTGTGTACCCCTGCTGCCATTATCACTGTCATGGCGAGGCACAAAATTTTCTTTTTCATACTCTGTACCTCCCTACTGTAAGCTTAAACTGGTTTCGTCATCTGATACATTCACATCTACACCCCAGGCACTCTTGATGGCGTCTTTTGCGTTATGTGTCTGTACTGCATCTACCTCTGCATCGATGTGGAACGTATAGTCGCCATACTTATATGTGTAAGTAATGGTGTTGTCCTTTACTGTTTTCTCTACATCTGTTGCAATCTTTGGATCAATGCGGAGTGTGTCAGATAATGCCGGTGTGGTATCTCCGGCTTTTACTGCCTTTGTGTAATAAAGAACGGTTCTTTCGTCTGTGGTCTGCTGATCTGCAACTACCCAGCCGTTAGCGGTAAGGAAATTCAGTTCAATCAGATCCGGTGAAAGAGTGGTGTTCTTCTTGCCCTCTTTGTTCTGCCAGCTCTTGGTAAGGATCACACGGACGAAGGTGTCGATGTTACCGCTGTTCTGAACACTGAGCTCTTCTTTGTATTTCTTTCCGGGTGCGAATTTCTCATTTTTTCCGAGAAGACCTGTCAGGAGTTCCCCGTCTTTTACTTCTTGCTGGTTCTTAGATGTAAAATCCTGGCTGCTGACGACATCGCCATTCTCTAAAAGAGATACGCCGATATTCTGCATCTCGATCTGTGCGGAATAATTCTCACTGTAGTAGGTGAGTGCGGCACGTGTACTGCCGACAGTACTGCCAATCAACAGGAGCGCTGATGCTGTCAGAAGCAGGGCCGATTTTTTTGGAAATGATTTCTTTTTCTTTTTCATCTTCGTTCCCTCCTATTCTGTGGTTTTACTGTCTTCTGTTGTCTCAGTTGTGATTACATGATTCCAGTCTGCATATGGGTTTCCATTTTCATCGTAAAGAACCGGTGTGCATTCCTGGATAACCACGATATTGAATTCTTCCGGTCTATCCTCCCCTTCCGGGAATTTGTAAGAGATATTGAGTTCCGGTGTGGTTTCGCCTGCCGGAAGAACGCCTTCATAGTGCCAATAACCATCATCTTCGGCTTTCCATCCGCCATTCGGAGCAGTATAGGTAAGTTCCATTGGGGCAAATGCTGTTACTCTTACGAAGCAATCATAATCACCGGTATTTGTAATGGTGACGTGCTTGCCATCTTTATCGACTGTTTCGTTAGGGATGGTTTCGGTAAATCCCATATTCATCGTCACACCGCCACCGGCTGTTGTATAAGTTGTGAAGTATGCCATTGCACTTCCAACTGCCAGGGTTCCGGTAAGAGCAAGTGCTGCCGCTGCCATGATAAGTGGTTTCTTATGTAACTTTCTCATTCCGACTCCCCCTTTCTAGTTCTTTGCTGCCGGTTCGGTGTACTGATACTGACCATTTTCGTCCAGCTTGAAATTATTTCTTACACCGTATCCGCCATTCATATTGTCATCGACATCATTTGTAAAGGAAACGGATGCAGGAGTGTTAGTTGAACCTCTATCAGTTGCTACAATCGTTGCCGTTTGATCATTTGCTGAGGTAAGCTTGTAGCTTGCACCACTGTACACTTCTGTAACTTTTACCTTAGCTCCTGCAGGAATCTTTGTAATTGTTACGGAAGAGTCACCTGCGGCCTCAAAGTCAAGGGACTCGATGCGGGTTTCTGTTTTATTAATTTCAATCTGGAATACGAAGGTTGCTTTTTTACCGGTTGTTGCATTGTGATTTTTAAGTCTTTTATTGATTATCAGATCACCATATCTTGCATGTTCTTCATGTTTCAGACCAATTGCATTGGTAGCTGTCAGATCGTAGATCCAGTTATCGTTACCATTGCTGTAATAATTATTGGTCGGAAGTGATACCAGGTAAGGTGTAAATGTATAGGTATAATTCGTGGTAACTACTTCCGGTGTATCGACAAGGTAAAGTCCGGTAGCAAGATCAGCCAGACTTCCGGTTCCAGTTCCAGCTTTTAAAGTAACTGTAGCGGTTTTTTTTACGGATTTTGTCAGCATCTCCTGCGCCTCTTTGGCACGGTCAGCCCATTTGCTTGCTGCTGTATCTTTATCATCGGCACTTACCGAAGATACATCCAGTCCGGTGAAATCTTTGGTTGCGGTATAGTTACCGGATACGTCTACATCTGCCACCTTATAAAGATTCACTTGAATGTCGGTAGTTGTCAGTTCGTTGCCTTCCCCGCTTACATTAAACGCAACCGAACACTTCTGGTCCGTATCGATCGCATTCGCAGCTCTGGCACCAGGCAGAGTGAGAAGCGGAAATGCAAGAGCGAGAGCTAACAAAAACGTTGTTCCCTGTTTTAATCGTTTATTCATCATCGCCTCATGTCCTCCTTAAAAATCTTGGTTATTCTTTGTGAGCTTTTCTCTTGGAAAGGAATCGCAAGAGAATGATCACAAGAATCGTGATTGAAAGTCCTAAAATTAAATAAAGCATATAATAATTCTGAATGGCTTTTACCATAGAATCTGTAACTGATTCGGTAGCATCCTCTTCGCCGTTATATGGAACTCTGGTTCCTCTTACGAGAAGACGATGGGAGTTGACTCCATATGGTGTACAGGTAAATAAAGTTACCTGGTCTTTTCCTTCTTCAATCTGGAGTGCTTTCTCCAGTGTTTCATGATCGTCTTTGTCTACCATCGGAAGAATCTGATCTACCTTGTAGGCAAGGACTTCATCCAGTACATGGATGTAAAATTTATCGCCAACTTTGAGCTGATCGATATCGGTAAAAAGCTTTGCGCTTGGAAGTCCACGGTGAGCTGCGAGAACACTGTGGGTACTCTCTCCTCCGATCGGAAGCTTTGTGCCGTTCAGATGTCCGACACCGGTCTGAAGTTCATCATCACCGGTACCATGGTAAATGGCAAGCTTGATGTTGATCTTCGGAATGGAAAGATATCCCATTACTCCGTCATCTGCAACGTTCAGGATCTTCCAGTATTCGGTGTCTTTGATGTCATTTTCATCTTCACCAAATACATCTCCGTAGAGGTTGTTCTGCTGAATGGTATCATTGAAAGCTTTTGCCTTTTCCCACTCAGAGGTGAAGTCCTCCGGTTCCATGTCCTGTATTGTATTGTCATAGCTGCTGATCAGCTGATTCTGTCTGTAGGTGTTCCACTGGTTGGATACCGTCGGGTAGATCAGAATCCCAAATCCTATCAAGAATAACAGACCGAAAAGGAAGGTTGAGATTTTTCTTTTCATAGGCATATTCCCTTTCTCGTTCTTATTCTCTTTTTAAGAGGTCTCATTTTTCTTCTTTTGAAGCTTCTTCTCCTTTAAGTATAACACAAGGATGAAGATTGTGGTAATTACAAGACCAATAATTACCCATAAAAGATAATTTGTATGAAGACTGATTCCGCTGAGCGGTGTCTTCTCATCGGCAACTTTCTGTTCCACATAAGGTACTCTGTGACCACGGACCAGAAGCCGCTCGGTATTGACTCCGTATGGAGTACAGGTTAAAAGTGTTACAAGATCTTTTCCTTCTTCTACTGCAAGAGAGGAAGTTTCTTCCGGTTTGACCACGGAGATCTTGTCAACTTCATAACTTAATGTTTTGTTTAATACATGGATCAGAAAATGATCGCCTTCTTCCAGCTGATCCAGATCGGTAAAAAGAGACGCACTCGGAAGTCCACGGTGTGCGGAGATAACGGCGTGTGTACTTTTACCGCCGATTGGAAGAGAGCTTCCTTCCAGATGTCCGGCTGCCTGTTTGAGAACATCTTCGTCGGTAGTGTGGTAGATCGGAAGCTTGATGTCAATCTTCGGGATCTCCACGATTCCCATCATCTCGTCACCGGCAATATTCAGAGCATCCATGTAGGACTGGTCTTCTTTGTCACTGGCTGCGGCAACTGCAAATGAGTCAGGAAGGATACTTGGAAGTAATGCTTCGTTGTAAGCTTCTGCTTTCTGCAGTTCTGCGTCATAATCAATCTCATGTGCTGCATCCTTTTCGGATACAGTTTGTTCATAACTGCTGATCAATTGCTTCTGTCTGTAGTTATTCCACTGATTAGCTACGAAGGGATACAGCAGTAAGGACAAACCGGCTAAAAATATGATTCCAATCATTAATTTGCTTGTTTTGCTTTTCATCCGAACTCTCCTTGCTGTTGTATTATTTTTTATGAATCCGGGGCAAGTGCCCCGGATTCCATATCTGGTTATAAATAATCATGAAAGATTATTTGTTTGTTTTTTTGCGGCTTGCGAAGAATAAGCCAGCTGCTGCAATCATGATAACGCATCCAGCGATAGTGAAGATTGTTGTACCGATACCACCGGTTGATGGAAGAGCGGAAAGTTTGGTATCTGTCATAGAAGTTGTAGCTGTAAGAACAGCAGATGCAGATGCTTTATCTTTTACGTTTAATGTTGCGGTAGATTGATTCTGATTTACAGAATATCCTTTTGGAGCTGTTGTTTCTTTAAAGTAGTATGTTCCAACATCGAGACCCTGAACTTTTACAGTACCGTCTGCTTTAGTGAAAACTTCTGTTACAGTACCATTTGGATCGTATTTGTATACACCATCTTCAAGTCTTGTGAATGTTAAAGCATGAGATTCTGTACTGCCTTTTCTAACTTCAAAACCAGCATTTGCAAGTTTTACATTGTTTTCACCAGTTTTTGTTAATGTAATATTACCCTGATAAACATTGATTTCTTTACTTCCGAAATCTGTTTTTCCTTTATGTCCTGCTGTAGCTTTGTTAGTAATAATGTCATTATTAGCTGTTACTTTTACCTTGTAAGTAATTACTACTTCTTTTCCCGCATTACTGTTTGCATCATTGATCATGTTACTTAAGTCTACACTGAATTTTGCTGTGTCTGTGTTCCAATTGATAGGATATGCTGTTGTTACATTTTCTCCACCAAGAGTAATTGTTGCAGTTTCTTTTTCAGTGTATTCAGCACCTGTTAATTCATCATATGCCCAGAATGTTTTATCTGTATCTGTAGGTGCAATGAATGGAACGTTTGTTTTTACTTTGTAAGTAAGGATATCACCTGTTGCTACTACATTATCTGTATCAACAGCTTCTTTTTCTACTTTAGTTGGTGTTTTCTTTGCTTCCAGTTCTGCATCTACTAAAGATGGATAATCATATTTTACTGTACCTTCTTCTCCAGTAATAGTAACTTCACCAAATCCAATATATGCACTCATGATGTTATAGGTATAACCTACTTCAGTTGCTTTAACAAGATAAACACCTGCCGCATTTACTGCCTGTGGGTTTGCCATAGCATTAAAGGTTACATGATTTGCTGCCTTGGCCTGAGCAGCACCTAATTTATTTGCATCTACATTGGCAGCTGGAAGCATTGCTTCAATAGCTGCCTGAGCATCGTTTACACCAAATGCTTTTACATAATCGTCAGCAACAGCATCATTTACAAATGCCCATCCTGTTTTTGTTGACTGATCAGCTTTAATTACCTGTGCGTAAGTTAATGCAGCCTTAGCTGCGTTCGTAACTGTGATAGTTGCAGTATTTTTTGTTGCTGCAAACGATGTCATACTCATTCCGAGTACCATAGCCAGTGTTAATAACACTGCAAAGATTTTTCTCATCTTCTTCATATTTTTGTCTCCTTTTCTTTTAAGGACTTTGCCTATTTTTTATTGTCCCCTCATATGGGATAATAACGTTTTTGTGTGGCAAGAAGCCACTGAAAAATTAATCCTTACAATTATTTTTCCAGCACCTCCCTGCATTTGTTTTTATATAAGATCCATGCGGCTGCAAACATAAGTAACATGCCGCCAATCATATACAAGTAAATTCCGGTGCCTCCGGCTGATGGGAGGGCGTAAGCTGTTTCATTTTTAAAGTACAAATGAAGCGTTGAATCAGATTCTGTAATTGTACTTGTATCAATTGTACTGTCTGTTTTTTCTGAAGTATAGGATACGAGACTTCCACCCTTTGTTATACTGAGTGACCAAGTTTCTTCGCTTCGTACATAGCCGACAGGTGCTTTTGTTTCTCTTAGTACATACTCGCCAGGTGCAAGGTTTGTTACAGTTTTTTCACCTTTTTTCCAGATGATTTTTCCATTGTCATTTGATGTACCAATATATACTGGTGTATTATTTTTTAGTAATTCAAATTCTGCACCTTGAAGTTTGACCTGATTTCTGCTAGTACTAACTTTTACGATATCCCAATCTTTTGTTGCCTTTACATTTGTAAAAGTAACACTTCCAACGGTTCCACCACTGTTTTTATCATAAGTGTAGTTTTTGATAACATCAACATCTTTACCATTACTATCAGCGTTTGTCTCATATCCGAGTTTGAATGTGACACTCTCTTGTCTCTCATTACGAGTGTTTCTACAGTTTGTAGTTTCATCAACCTGATAATTGGTTAATACATATCCATTCGAATTTACTTCGCTTATGGTATATGTTCCACGAGGTAAATTCGTCAGATCTTTACCAGCAAGTTTTGCTTCAGTGGAACCTGCTGGAATAGTAATAGCAACTGTTTTGATTTCACTTCCAGACTCGTCTTTAATACTGAAATTGAATGTACACTCTGTTTCCAACGCACTTTCCAGTTTCTTTGTAATCTGGATTTCACCTGATACAACTTTGATTGTATAAATGCCATACAGTTTTGCAGAATCATTTTCATTTACAGCTTCTACAATATGGTCTGTACCACCTGCTATATTTCCGCCTGTATTTGCAGTACTTCCGTCTCTTCCGTCTGATGGTACTCCTGCATCATAACTTACTTTTAGATAATATGTAGTCTCTGTATCTGCAGTTAAATCTGTAACCTTAGTTGTACATTCTGGATCACTGTACCATTCAGTTGTAAAACTACTCTCCGGAACATTATACTTACTAGTATTTCCTTCAAGATCGAACATTTCCTTCAATACAGTGTTTGTATCCGGAAGACTATCACCTTTATAGATCGTGACTTCTTTGTTTTTGACCTTCAGTTCGGCTTTTACGTTAACCTTAGGTTGAGGAAGAACTGCATCGCCATATCCGGTATGGATCATGGAATCCGGTGAAATATTAGTAGGTACATCATTGCCACCGATATAGTCATCTTTGGCTTTTACAGTAATTGACTTTTTCCAATTTCCATTCTTACTATTCGGAATTGTTTGTTCATTCCAAACAATGTACTGATTACCAGTAGTTTTGTCATAATATACTGTTCCACCATTCGTTAATGTGATTCCCTTATCGATTCCCGAATAATTGGAAGTAATTGGGTTTCCTGAATCATCCAAAATTACAAATCTAGGATCAATTACATCTTTTATTTGCGCATTTTTCATGTCCTGATCGTGTGTTATTGTTGTCTGGATGTTTTTGAAAATAGTTTTTAATTCATCAACACTCGAAGCAGGATATGCGCAACCTTTAGATGCGATATTATCTTCCAACCATTCTTTAGTGTCCTCATTAAGTTTTAAACCAATTGTGTAAACAGTAATACCTTTTTCTTTGAGCTTTTGAGCTTGCAATTCAGACGCTGCTTTATCGCCTTCACTGCTCGGAGCTCCATCTGTAAATAGAATTACATAACGCGGAACATTTTCTTGCATATTTTCTTCTAGTTGTGTCAATGCAAGTTCTAAACCAAGTTGTGGAGACGTTCCAGCTGATGCGTAGATACTACTGATTTTCTTCACTAATTCGTCTTTGTTAGTTCCAATCGTTGTGAGCTCACTCACTAGGTTTCCAACATAATTAAATGTTGCTATGCCAATTCTACTATTAGTAGAAGAAGCTGCCATCGATGTAGTAAAAGTGGAAGCTGCTTCCTTTAAACCGGTTAAACTACTATCAATCGTATAAACTGTCTTTGTGCTGGAATCATCAACGTTATTCCACAAAGTACCGTTGTAATATATCCACTTACCATTAAGATATATCATCGGTTGTTTTGCATTTTCATAACTCCACTTCCTGTATTTGACCGTCTGAATTGATTTCGTGTAATAATAAACCTTAGTCGTATCTAAAGTATCTTTTACACTCTTATACTGTCCAACTTTTTTAAAACCGTCCTCATCACTATTACTAGTATTATATAACATACTTCCCGATGTATCAAAAACCATCATTACATCTGCTACCGCAGCCTGTTCTGTCGAAGTAGTTGATGTTAATTTGGAAGCAGCAGTAATATCAATCTGATAGGTACGTTTATCCCAATCAATTACTTTTGCTGTTTTATTATAATCGAGCGAACTGTTTATAAGTTCTTCTTTTGTCATATTCAGGATATGGTAATAAGAACCTGCTTTGTCTGTATATGGTGTAGTTCCATCAGATAGATATAAGGTTGCTATAGCTGTATTGTTGCTGTCTAGCTCAACTTTTACAATCCAGGTATCCAGCGATGGGATGTAGCCGCTAGGTGCAACATCTTCACGTAACGTATAAGTTCCTACGCGAAGTTTGCTAAATTTTACATTGCCACTTTCTCCTACTGAACTTGCAGTTTGTGGTTCGCCTGTTTCATTATTTACTAAGGTAAATCTAGCGCCCTGTAATCCTTCGTTGTTCTTGTTTACTTTTTGAAGATTCAATTCAGCCATCGGAACCTGGCTAACTTCTGCTATACTTGCTGATGGAAGTGTGAATTTCATCTTACAGTTTGATTCTCCGGCACCACCTTCCATGTACAGAACAGTTAATGTATGTTCTTTCTCTTTTTCTTCTGGTGTAAGCTGATCAGCTGTTTTTCCTAATTTCTCCCATATATCAACAGTTTCGCTAGCTGCCTGATGAATTCCACCAAGATCCAGAACCACTTTACCATCGAGCAACACCCATAAATCATCATCTCCGGTAAATTCATAATTCATCGGTCCTACATAATCTCCGATTTTAAACAAAACATCGTACCGCATTCCAAAGAAATAATTCTGTGCTTTTTCGGAATTTTCATAGCTGAACTTCCGCTCATTCTCCAACGGATAAAAACCAGCTCCTTCGGTGGTAAGTATCTTACCATTTTGGTCTTTCACATCTTTTAACGTGTAGGTATCTCCCTTTTGTTCAAAACCCAGCTTTAAATCTTTGTAAACTTTTCGAAGATATCTGGTTTCATAATCATCGTAAGGGCGGCCAAACCGATCGTATTTTTTTACCTTTACGCTACAAGTAGCATCCGAGTCCTCGAAGAAACCCGGTTCCGGATAATTAAACTCAACCTTACCATTCTCATCCAATCCTTTAAGAATGTCTTTTACAACGCTGGTACCCTTCGTATAATCATTGGCACCAAAACTACCAATTGGAATCCAATATTTGTACTGTTCAAAGTTTTGTTCTCTAGTTCCTGCTGTTAATTTTCTTCCATTGTTTGGTTTCTCACCAAGCATATTAAACGAAAAATATGTATTGTTATTATTTCTGGCTTCGTCGTCTGTTACAGCTTTTACAGTATAATCATAAAATGTTGTAGCACCATCGAAACCCTTAGTTTTAGGAGTGTAATATACTTTAATCGTACAATCTTTAGTAACTGAAAATTCATTATCTGTATCCACAGGCGTTGTTGTTTCAGTTCCGTCTGCTGCTGTTTCTACTTTAGTAACACTTGCGACATCCCAGTTTGTTGCTTTTGTATAATCGTTGATTTTACCTCCGATTGGAAGTGTTAATACATCATCTGCATATATCTTTTCTTTGGGATTTTTTGTATTATCATAGTGTTCTATAGTAACAGTAACTTCTGAACCGCCTTTCTGAACAATGACATACTTAGAAAAATGCGGTGCATCGAATACGACTTTTCCTTCTCCATCAACAGTACCGTTCATGTCTTCCGCTACGTTGTTATCATCCACATGCAGTACTGCTGCATTCTCGCTGGATGTGATCTCCGGGGTGTCTACGCTGACCTGAACCGGAGTGGTTGGCTGTACTTCTGTACCGTCTACCAGGAATTTAATATCATAGGAAAAAATATTTTTAACAGTAAACTGTTCTTCTACTGCCTTTTCTTCTACTGCTTTTTCGATTTCTTTTACTTCATCTTCTGAAGTAATCTCTGATACAGAAAGCTGTGCATTTTCAGGAAGAGCATCTGCTGATCCTTTTACTTTAACAGTAGCATTTCCAACTTGTACTGACCATTCTTTTTCCGAAGGTATTTCGATGTCAGTTGTATTAGCCTCATCTCCTGTAGCCTCATCTGCCGCCGGCTCTGCTACTGCTTCGGTCTGGCTCTGGCTGTCTGTGTTCTGTGGCTCATCAGCGAATGCTGATGTCGCACTGCTAAGCACAAGTACCATGCAAAGCATGAATGCTATTAAACGTTTCTTTGTATTACTTTTCATGGCGTCCTCCTTCTATTCCTCAATTCTGACTTCATAATTGTTATCAAGTGCTCCGTCTATCAGCTTCAATAATTCAAGGGCACTGCGGAAATGCTGCTCTCGCTGCTCTTCCACCCAAGTAACGCTGCCCTGCCAGGTACCGTTCTGCTGATCCATGATTTTTATTAAAAAAGTTCTTGTATTTTTTTGCTTTTTATTCATGTCAGTTTTCATCTGCCCTTCCTAATTATTTAGACTTTTTTATCTTATATAGGTATTGTATCTGACAAAGCATTACGTGAATCATTACCAATAACGAAAAATATTAACTTTTTTAAGCTATAACAAGAAATAGTAATGTTTTTGTAATAATATAATGATTTGATATCAGGGTCAAAATGTCAGAAAGCCGATGCAAGCTTGCTTGCAAGAGGATTTTTGACCTCTTGATCCGCCAAAAACATGAGTAAGTAGCCATTTTTCAAAGAAAAATGAGCGGATTACGAATGTTTTTGAGGATTGCGAGAGTGCAAAGCACGTAGCAATCTGGTATCAAATAGGTCAAAATACCTTTTGCCACTCACATTGTTATACTTTTTTTATATTAAGCTGTCATAAAAACAATATTATTCATATTGATGGTAGCGCATTATAATGAGTAGGTCAAGAAAAAACTAAGAAGTAAAGAACAGGAGTGAGTGTGTTTGAAGAAACTTTGGGTTTATCTGAAAGAATACAAGATGGAAAGTATTCTTGCACCATTATTCAAACTGCTGGAAGTCGTATTTGACCTTTTGGTTCCGGTGGTTGTCGCCAAGATCATTGATATTGGTATTGCAAACAATGACCACGGCTACATCGTAAAGATGTTCCTGGTGCTGATCCTCATGGCTGCAGTCGGTCTTAGCTGCAGTTTTACCGCACAGTATTTTGCTGCAAGAGCGAGTGTCGGCTGTGCAACCAATTTAAGACAGGCCGTATTTGACCACATTCAGGGCTTTTCATTTACCGAACTTGATACGATTGGTACGGACACCCTGATCACACGGATGACCGATGATATCAACCAGGTTCAGAACGGCATCAACATGGGACTTCGTCTTCTTCTGAGAAGTCCGTTTATCGTAATCGGTTCGATGATCATGGCATTTACGATCAACTTTAAATGTGCGCTGGTATTCGTTGTGGCGATCCCTCTTTTATTTGTCGGCGTCATTTTCATTATGCTGGTCAGCATCCCGCTTTTCAAAAAAGTGCAGGCTGCCCTGGACCGCGTCACAGGACTTACCCGTGAGAATCTGACAGGTGTCCGCGTGATCCGCGCATTTTGCCGCGAAGAAGAGTCGGTAAATGAATTTGAAAAGAGCAACACCGAACTGACCAGGTTAAATGAATTTGTCGGAAGAATTTCCGCCCTGTTAAATCCATTTACCTACGTGTTGATTAACATTGCAACTGTCATCCTAATCGCAAGAGCAGGACTCCAGGTCAATCTCGGAACCATGCATCAGGGACAGGTTGTCGCGCTTTACAACTACATGGCACAGATGATCGTCGAGCTGATCAAGCTGGCTTCCCTGATCATTACACTGAACAAGGCGATGGCATGTGCAGACCGTGTAGCCGGTGTCCTGGATATCAGGACTACCATGCATTATCCGGAAACCCCTTCTGCAAAGGCAGATCCTTCTGCAAATGAAGTTGAATTCGACAAGGTATCCTTCACCTATGCAGGTGCCGGTGCATCAAGCCTTTCTGATATCAGTTTCTCTGTAAAAAAAGGGCAGACAGTCGGTATCATCGGTGGTACCGGATGCGGAAAATCCACTCTGGTCAGCCTGATCTCCCGTTTCTATGATGTAACCTGCGGAACCGTTAAACTGAATGGACGCAATGTAAAAGAGCTCACCAATCAGGAAATCCACGACAAGGTCGGAATCGTACAGCAGCGCTCCGTCCTTTTCAAAGGCAGCATCCGCGATAACATGAAATGGGGCAATGAAAATGCATCTGACTCCGAGATCTGGGATGCACTGAAAGTTGCACAGGCAAAAGAAGTCGTAGAAGGAAAAGACGGACAGCTTGATTTCATGCTCGAGCAGAACGGAAAGAACCTTTCCGGTGGACAGCGTCAGCGTCTTACCATTGCCCGCGCTCTTGTGAAAAAGCCGGAAATACTGATCCTCGACGACAGCTTAAGCGCACTTGATTTTGCAACTGACGCAGCACTTCGGAAAGCCCTCGCAGGACTGGAAGGAGAGACAACAACCTTCCTGGTATCCCAGAGGGTTGCAGGCATCCGCCAGGCAGACAAGATTTTAGTATTAGATAATGGAGAACTCGCCGGATCCGGTACACATGATGAACTTATGAAATCCTGCGAAGTTTATCGTGAGATCTATTTCTCACAGTTCCCGGAAGACCGTGCAAAATATGAAAGAGGGGAGATGTAGGTATGAAAAAAGACAATGTAATGAAAAAGCTTTTTAAATATATCGGAAAATACTGGATCCTCCTGATCCTCAGCATCATCCTTGCCGGAATATCAGTGGTTCTTCAGCTTTATGTGCCGGTTCTCTTCGGTAATGCGATCGATGAGATCGTAGCAGCGCACAATGTAAACTTTACCCAGATGTGGCTCTATCTGAAGCAGATTCTTCTGTTCGTAGTGATCGCTGCAGCCGCAATCTGGATCATGAACCTTGTCAATAACCGCATGACCTATCATATTGTACAGGATATCCGATCCCAGGCAATCCGCCACATCCAGAAGCTTCCGCTTTCTTATCTGGACCAGCACAGCACCGGCGATATTGTGAGCCGTATCATTGCCGATACCGATATCCTTTCTGACGGATTACTGCTCGGATTTACCCAGTTATTTTCCGGCATTGTGACCGTTGTTGTAACCTTGATCTTCATGTTTTCCAAGAACGTGTGGATCACTTTGATGGTCATCCTTCTGACACCACTCAGCTTCCTGGTGGCAAAATTTATTTCCTCACGCTCTTTTACCATGTTTAAAAAGCAGAGTGAAACCCGTGGAAAACAGACTGCTCTAATCGAGGAAATGATCGGAAATCAGAAGGTTGTCAAGGCATTCGGATATGAGGACAAGGCTTCAAAGCGTTTTGATAAGATCAATAAAGAACTCAAAGAATATAGCCAGAAAGCCGTATTTTACAGCAGCCTTACCAATCCGTCCACCCGTTTCGTAAACAACATTATTTACGCTGCCGTAGCGCTTGCAGGTGCATTCCTGATCCCGCTTGGAGCCCTGACTGTCGGCGGTCTTTCCGTACTGCTTTCTTACGCGAACCAGTACATGAAGCCATTCAACGACATTACATCCGTAATCACGGAAATGCAGAACGCCCTTGCATGTGCGACACGTATCTTTGACCTCTTAGAAGAACCGGAAGAAGTAAACGATTCTTCTGAAGTACTTGAAAAGGTGGATGGAAATGTGGATATCGACCACGTAGATTTCAGCTATGACAAGAGTAAATCTCTGATTGAAGACTTTAACCTTCAGGTTGAACCTGGTATGCGTATTGCGATCGTAGGTCCTACCGGATGCGGAAAAACAACATTTATCAACCTCCTGATGCGCTTCTATGACGTGGATTCCGGAAAAATCTGTATCGACGGTAAACCGATCGATGAGCTTTCCCGACATTCGCTCAGAAAGAGCTTCGGTATGGTGCTTCAGGATACCTGGATCAAATCCGGTACTGTCCGTGAAAATATCAGCTTCGGAAAACCGGATGCCACGGATGAAGAAATCATCTGGGCAGCAAAAGAGGCAAAAAGCTGGGATTTCATCCGCAGACTTCCGCAGGGACTTGATACCGTCCTGCATGAGGACAGCATCAGCCAGGGACAGAAACAGCTCCTGTGTATCACAAGAGTTATGCTCTGTCTGCCGCCAATGCTGATCCTGGACGAAGCGACTTCAAGTATCGATACCCGTACCGAACTGCAGGTACAGGAAGCATTTGATAACCTGATGAAAGGTCGTACAAGCTTTGTCGTTGCACACCGCCTGTCTACGATCCGCAACGCTTCCCTGATCCTCGTCATGAAAGACGGTAAGATCATTGAGCAGGGAACCCATGAAGAACTGCTGAAAGAAGGTGGCTTCTACAGTCATCTGTATAACAGCCAGTTCCAGGCAGTGTCATAAAAGGATAACGGTGCTGGAGCGGATTCGTCGGAAACATCCAAAACAGTTAAAGATGGATTCATGGAAACACCAGATGGTGAGATTCCATTTGATTAATTCAGAATAAATGGTTGGAGAGGCTGCCCTTTGCCGGGGCATCCTCTTTTCCATTTTACAGAAGAAATCAAAAATTACAGGTATTCGACCTAACGAAATCGTGATATAATGAGCGCAAGAGAGCCAACATGCTTGCATGATTGGCGAACGGCGAATTGGATCATGATAGTTGCGAAGCAACGGTCATGATATAATCAAAATATATTTGAATGAGAAATATGGAGATAGCTTATGGGCGTAAGTTATAACAGATTGTGGAAAATGCTCATAGATAAAAATATGAAGCGGATAGAGATGCAATACCTCACTGGAATCAGTGGAAATATTCTTGCCCGGATGGGGAAAAATCAGTATGTATCAATGGAGACGATTGAGAAGATCTGCAAGAAGCTAGACTGCACTGTTGATGAGATGATGGAATTTACAGATGATGAGTAACAGGAGGTTAACTTCCCGTTTATCGGGAAGTCGCAGAGAATGAAAAAACGGTATTTGGAGGTATTCACTATGAAAAAGATTATAACCGTAATGCTTTGCATTGTGCTGGTTCTTCTCTTTGCCGGATGCGGAAAAGACGGCGATACATCAAAAGTGGAAATTGATTATGGAACATCTTCCGTTTATTCAAAAGAAGAAATAGACTCTGCCATTGAGATTATAAAAAAGCAGTTCACTTCGTTTGAGGGCTGTGAATTGCATAGCCTTTCTTATATGCCTGATGAAGAATGCAACAATGCAGATAACATTGAATGGATGAACAATTTAAGAACGGATGATAATAAAGAAGCCTTTACGCAATGTATTGCATTTGAAAGCAGTTTCCGTTCGCCGAAAAAAGGTGGCGGTGCATGGGAAGCTAACGAAGAATACACTTGGTCATGGTGGCTTGCACGGAGTGAAGGCGGAGAATGGAATCTGATGACTTGGGGTTATTGATAAGAGTAGAAAATTCCAGTATTATTGACCAAGAAATTAAGGAGGATTCATTATGAGTGAGAAAACAGAGATTACTTTCATGCAAACAAGATTAATCCGGCTTGCTTCAGAAGAGTGGCATTTACCTGTTGAACAGATTATCCACTT
>OHYL01000131.1_pt1 | contig 43401 bp, 32 predicted proteins | sample 1580261 | NCBI WGS metagenome assembly OHYL01 (sample SAMEA3882548, study PRJEB24775) | human gut metagenome | biome: human-associated habitat; feature: intestine environment; material: feces | place: Netherlands | collected 2009/2010 | reverse complement strand
AAAAGAGAAAAGTATTTTAAATACAAAAGGGCTAGAGATATTATGGGTGGAAAACGAATATTAGAACAAGCAATTGAATTTGAAGGTATAGTAAATAATATATTTAAAGAAGCAGGATATGAAACGAATACTTTTGATTATTATCGCGATCATTTATACGATATAGAAGCAAAAAAGGGTGAAGAAACATATTGTATAGAAATAAAATTTATGAATAATAAAAATAGAGCACCACTTTCGTTATATAAGAAAGCAATTACAAAACTTATCAATGCAACAGATAAAAAATCAGGAATACCGGTTTTTGTTGTCAGTGGTCTATTAGAAAGAAAGGAAAAAGAATTTCTAAAACAAAGAGAAGATGTTCAAATTTTAGATATCTCGAACCTTTTATATTCAGTAGAAGATAATGATAAGTTAACAAACCAACTAATATCATTCTTACCATATTCTGTTATTAATATTGTTCCACAGAAATGTTTTGTTAAAAGTGATTCACTTCAACATGCTGCATATGCAGAGTCGTTAATTAAAGAACTTGAATTGATTAATGCAGGAAGAGACGATTTCAGTAAATATGAAGATGTGTGTATGAAGATTCTACGATATATTTTTGAGGATGATTTAACTCTTTGGTTTTCTCAAGCAAAATCGAATGAGGATTTATATCGTTTTGACTGTTTATGCCGAATAAAAAATAACAATGAAAAAGAGTTCTGGACAATTTTAGAAAGATATTTTAATACAAAGTATATAGTTTTCGAATTTAAAAATTATTCAGAAAAAATATCACAAAGGGAGATTTATACAACAGAGAGATATTTATATGCAAAGGCTTTAAGAAGCGTTGCAATTATTATTGCAAAAAATGATTATGATGATAATTCTGTATGGGCGGTTAAGGGATGCTTGCGAGAAAATGGAAAACTAATAATCCTTTTAAACATAGAAGATATAAAAAAGATGTATAAAATGAAGGAAGAGAATGATGATCCATCTGTATATTTAATGAATAAGTTAGATGTGTTATTGCTTGAGCTGGAAAAGTAAATAATTTATAGAGGATTGAATGGAATGATTTACAGTATAAGTTTTGTTTGATATTTAGTATGACGCGATTGAAAAGGTAACTTAAAAGGAAGTTACCTTTTTTGATGCGAAAAAATATTACAAGCGGAAAATAATCACATAAGCGCAAAAAAGGTAACAAAGTCTATATGAACATGATATAATTACAAATGAACAGAAAATAAGTTTGAGGAGTAGTAAATGGATGGCAGTTTCATATAAAAAGCTTTTTAAAATATTAATTGATAGAAATATGAAAAGGAAAGATCTTCAGAAAATTACAGGTATTAGTTATGCAACAATTACGAAATTATACAATGGTGATAATGTTACAATGGAAGTAATTGAAAAGATATGCACACACATGGATGTAAAAGTAGATGATATATTAGAATTTGATTTAAATGAAAGTCATGGCATTATTGAACCGATTAAACCGATAAAAAATTATCCGCTTAAAAAGGAAAATGTATTCAGGCTGGGGGAATTATTTTGTGGGCCAGGCGGGTTAGCGTGTGGTGCATTAAGATCGACAAGCAATGATGGAAGATTATCAGTTGAGCATGCATGGGCTAATGATTATGATTATGATACATGTGAAACATATAGAAAAAATATATGTCCAGATAATCCTGCAAGTGTTTATTGGGGAGATGTTAGAGAGTTAGACATAAAGGCATTAGGAGAAATAGATGCTTTTTGCTATGGATTCCCATGCAATAGTTTTTCGAGTGTTGGAGAACACAAGGGGTTAGCAAATGAAAAATTCGGCCAGTTGTATTGGTATGGTATAGAGGTGCTGAAAACATATCGACCTAAGTGGTTTATGGCAGAAAATGTGTCAGGGATTAGATCAGCAGGATCTGGAGATTTTAAAGTGATATTAAATGATATGAGAGAGGCAGGGTATAATCTTACTGTAAATTTATATAAGGCAGAACAATATGGAGTTCCGCAAACAAGACATAGGGTAATTATCGTTGGGATTAGAGATGATCTTCCTGTGGAGTTTCATGTACCAGATCCGAAACAGTATTCTCAATGCGATATTACATCGCGGACAGCATTGAAAGAAATACCTGAGAATGCACCAAATAGTAAAGAAAGAAAATTATCTGAGAAAGTAGTTAAAAGATTATCTTATATTTTACCGGGTGAAAATGTCTGGCAGGCAGAAGAAAGATTGGGAGATAAATTTCCGAAAGAGTTAAAGATCAATACAAAGACAAAAATAAGTCAGATATATAGAAAGTTAGATCCAGATAAGCCAGCCTATACGGTGACTGCTGCAGGAGGCGGTGGAACTTTCATGTATCATTGGACAGACAGAGAACTTACTAATAGAGAAAGAGCGAGAATACAAACATTTCCAGATACTTATGAATTTGTAGGAAATTACAGTAGTGTACGTAAACAAATTGGTATGGCTGTTCCATGTAATCTTTCAGAAGTGGTCATAACAGCAATACTTAATAGTTTTGCCGGCATTGAGTATCCATGGGTTGAACCCAATATTAATGAATAGGCGGTGATATTATGTCGAATTATTGGTGGGTTACAAGACCAAAGAGAAAGCTTAATAGTGTTCCAGAAGTATTGTCAACATTTGCTGAAATGTCACTAAATCAACAATGGGTGGGACAGAGAACATCACAGTTATCTTTGGAGGAAGCGTTAGAAAAGTCGGGATTAAAACGACAAGGTGAAAGAAGAGATCAAGGAGCAGGAGGAGCGAGAACATATAAGGCATGGCTTGTTAGTCTTGGCTTAATATTTACTCAAGAATCTACAAAACAGATAAAATTAACATTGGCTGGAGAAGCAATTATAAATGGGGATAATCCAGTTGATATACTAAAAAATCAGGTTTTAAAATACCAATTTCCATCAGCATTTTCAATTGGTAGAAATGTAGATGTGTCTGCTAGATTTAAAATTCATCCTTTTGTATTCTTGCTGAAATTATTGATGGACAATAGAATACAATATTTGAATACGAATGAAATTGCGGATATCGTTATGGTTGAAGCTGAAAACGAGAGTGATAGCTGTTATGAACATATTGTAAAGAGAATAATAGAGTACCGTAGTTTTGGGCAACAAATATTACCAGAGGATTTTTGCGAAAAATATGGTGTTAAAAGTGGATCTACGAATTTAAATGATGTGGCTAACACAATGATGAATTGGTTGGATTATACTCAATTAACATATAGAGAAAAAGGGAAAATATATGCAGTTGGGGAGCGTAAATCAGAAATTATGGATACAATAGGACACCCTATGCCTTTTATTGAACGACCTCAAGATCATGAATATTTTCAGAGAAAATATGGAGTTGATCCGAAACATAATAAAGATACAAGAAATCTTACAAATACTAAAACCATTACCTCTAAGATGTTGGCAGAACAACAAATTGTAAAAGCATATATTACAGCATCACTTACTCGCCCAATTACGGAAATAGATGGTAGAGTGGTTGATTTGATTGTTTCAAGTACGGGACTGAAAGAATCATTTGTTTGGGAAATACTTCAAAAAAGATTTCCAAGAGGATCGATAGGAGCATTTATGACGCAATATTATGAAATGGCATTTAAAGGTCGGGAAGAGGCGACAGAATTTGAAAAAGCGACTGCTGAATTATTTCATGATGTGTTTAAATTTAAAACAAAACACGTTGGCCCTATAGGGTTAACACCAGATGTGCTGATTGAATCAGAAGATGTGGGATTTGTGGGAATTATTGATAATAAAGCTTATAGTAAATATAGCATCAGCAATGATCACCATAATCGCATGGTTCACAATTATATAAATGGATTGGGAAATTATTATAAAGGGAAAAAGAATTTGGCGTTTTTTTCATATATTGCAGGTGGATTTGGAATAAATATTGATTCACAGATAAAAAGTATTGTTGATGAAACTGAAATATGTGGAAGCTGTATTAATGTACATAATATGATTGAATTAGTTAAAAGAAATGAAAAGCGAGCATATTCACATGAAGATTTGAAAAAAATCTTTTCGGTAAACAGGGAAATTTTATTATCTGATTTATGTTAGTGGGGCGTTTATGGAAGATAGAACGGGAAAGAAATGGTCTAGAGAAGAAACAATATTAGCATTTGAACTATATTGCCGCACACCTTTTTCGAAAATATCGAAGACAAATGAAGACATTATTAATCTTGCTATGCTACTAGGACGTTCACCGAGTTCTGTTGGATTAAAAATGGCAAATTTAGCTCATTATGATCCTGAAATAAGGAAGAAAAATTTAGCCGGGATGTCTCATGGGAGCAAGCTGGATGCGGAAATTTGTATGGAATTTGCTGGAAATTGGGAGATGCTTTCATTTGAAGCAGAAGAAATATTAGCAAGGAAAAAGGGTGTTTCTTTAGAAAAGATGTTGGGAATAGAAGAAGAGTTTTCAGATATTCCTTTAGGAAAATATAGAAATACAAAAATGAAACAAAGAGTTGGGCAGTATTTTTTTAGAACGGCAATATTAAATTCTTATGCAAACAGATGTTGTATTACAGGAATAAATGAGCCCAAATTATTAATTGCCAGTCATATAAAACCTTGGAAAGTCAGTGATGAAAAAACTGAACGTACAAATCCGAGAAATGGATTGTGTTTAAATGCACTTCATGATAAAGCATTTGATAAAGGGTTAATAACTTTAAACAATAATTATGAGATTATCATATCTTCTCAATTTAAGAAAGCGGACATGGATCAGACGACAAAAGATTGGTTTATGATGTATGATCATAAGGAAATTATAAGACCGGATAAATTTTTACCGGATAGAAAATTTATAGAATATCATAATGATGTTATTTTTCAGAAGTAAGGAGATGAAATATAACATTGGATAATTTAACAGTTGAACAACGACGGAAAAATATGCGTCATATAAAAAGTAAAGATACTTCGATTGAAGTTAAATTAAGAAAAGAGTTATGGAGTAGAGGGTATCGTTATAGAAAAAATGTGAGCAATCTACCCGGAAAACCGGATATTGTATTGACAAAATATAAGATTGCAATTTTTTGTGATAGTGAATTTTTTCATGGAAAAGATTGGGAAGTTTTGAAACCACGACTGGAAAAAAGTAATAATGCAGATTATTGGGAAAAAAAGATAAGTCGTAATATGGAACGAGATAACGAAATAAATAAAAAATTATTGTTTATGGGATGGACCGTTATTCGTTTTTGGGGAAAAGATATTTTGAAAAATATAGATGATTGTATTTCTGTGATTGAAGATGTTATATGGGAACAAAAAATGAATCAAGATGTCTATGAGACGGTTGATAAAATAGAATACTAATAAATATTGAAAAGTATCTTATATAAGATATTGACTATTCGTAAAGTAGTGATAAAGTCTGAGATAGAATAGAAAGAAGGTGAGGCTATGGCAACAGGACAAATTACATGGGAACAATTTATTACAGTAAATAATGATGCACGTGGAGTCAGATATAAATTTGAAGATTTATGTAGACAACTATTTACATATGAATTTCTTTCCAAAAATAAAATACACAAATATGTTCACAGTAATCCAAACAATCCTGGAATCGAATCAGAACCTATATTAAATGAAGAAACTGATAAATATATTGGATATCAAGCTAAGTTTTTTGCTAATGAGGTTGGCTATAGTCAGATCAAAGAGTCGGCGAAAAAGGCAGTTAAACATTATAAAGGAAAATTGGATGTTATTTATTTGTTCTGCAATAAATCTGTTACAACTACTCGTGATAGCTTTAAGGAAATAGAGAATTTATTAAATGATGCGGGAATCGAAATACAACTAATAACAGATACAACTATACTTGATCTTGTTAGAAAATATCCGTCTTTAGGAAAGTATTATTTCGATGATCATGGTATTTCACATGAATGGTTTGTGAATGAAACAGCTCGAGTGGTTGATGTTTTAGGTGAACGATTCAATGCTGATTTTAATGTAGATACAGTGGCAGCAAGGAATCTAGCTATTTTTTTACAAAATCAAGATGCAGTAGATTATTTTAATAATAAAAAAAGAAAATTTGTGGATGAAATACTTCAATTGAAATGGAAACAAGGGGATGTATATAAATACGCGTATAAATTGGGGGAATTTATAGATACAATACCGGATGTAAAACTTGATTGTATTCATGACGTTGAAACTTGGCAAGATACAATTTCAAATGTATTTGAACATGATATTGCAGAAATAGATGAAAAAATTAGGGATATAAAAAAGAAATATAAGCAAATAAAGAATAGTGATAATGAAGAACATGTATTAAAAGAAAATCTAAATAAATTAGAAAAATTAAATCAGTTATTTTATCGTTTAGAATTGTCGGAATTAGAAATAAAGTTGCTTAACAATAGTATTTTAATAGTTGAAGGTAAATCTGGTATAGGGAAAACCCACTTGTTTGCAAATGAGGCAAATTTGATGCTAAAAGCAGGCGAAAATGCATTATTAATCATTGGAGGCGATTATCTTTCTGATAATAACATATTTGAACAGTTAAAAAGCAATTTGAGATTGGAGTTTAATTTTGAAAATCTTATTGATATTTTAGAAGTGCTGGGAGAAACAAATGGAAAAATAGTGCCAATTTTTATTGATGCATTAAATGAAAGCTGGAAACCACAATTATGGAAATCTGTTTTGCCTAGATTATATAATAACGTATGCAGTAAGAAGTATGTACGTTTAGCCATATCATTTAGAAGTGAATATGAGAAAGTGCTTCTTCCAGAACAATTTGTAAAATTGGACAATGTTGTAAAAATGGAACATACTGGTTTTATGGGAAATTCATTTGAAGCTGTCAGAAAGTTTTTGGGATATTATGGAATACCTTTTGCTCCATTACACATGTTTTCTAGAAATATTTACAATCCTTTGTTTTTGACATTGTATTGTAAAACATATCAAGGAGACGAGGTGGATTTACCAATATTGTATGAACGCCTTTTAGAAAGGGCAAATGAAAAAATTCATATAAAACTTACCAAGGCTATAGAAGCGGCAGGTTACAGTCAAGCAGATAATATAGTGTTTCCGGTAATAGAAGCTATATCAAAACAGATTCTTTTTACAGGAAAGCGTCAATTTGAAAAAAGTGAACTAGAGGAAATGCCAATTTGGAATACGTTGAGGTTAGCGGCGCGACCGTTTATTACACAATTAATTCAAGAAAATATTCTGCATGATTATGAGATGAATGGAAAAAATTATGTCTATTTTACATTTGATCAGATGAATGATTATTTTTCTGCAAAGACAATTCTTTCAATGTATCAAACAGAGGAAGAGATTAGAAAATTCGTATGTGAAAAGGTATTAGAAATTGTCGATGGGGAATTCAAAAATTGGGGAAGTGCAGATCTTTTTACACATGTTTGTGCATTATATGCTGAAAAATTTGGAAAAGAATGTATAGATATTATACAAGAAATAAATAACGAGTTGGATAGAGAAGAGTTATTTAGAGCATATATTGAATCTTTTGAATGGAGAAATAAAATTTGTGTATCTGTTTCAGAATTGCTTAAACTATGTGAGAATTATTCGTTGGAATATTCTGTTTTATGGGATCAGTTTATAAATAATTCAGTAAAAACAGGGCATTTGTTAAATGCAGATGCGTTACATAATACACTAAAAGGATATTCACTTGCGAATAGAGATTATGTGTGGACAACTTTTATTAATGGAAAAACAACGGATGAAGAGCGTCTTATTCAATTGATTCAGCTGTACAATAAAGGAGATGTGTTAGAGGGGGTAAATAAAGAACAGATTCGACTTTTACTAGTATTTTTTTCTTGGATACTTACATCTTCGAATCGATGGCTTCGTGATACAGTATCAAAGGCTATGATTGAAATTTTAAAAGAAAATTTTGAATATGTGGAATATCTTTTGAAGTTATTTGATGATGTAAATGATCCATATGTGATTCAAAGACTTTATGGAATTGCATTTGGAGCTTGTACAAAACGTAATTTTGAAAATAAAGAAGTGTTTAAATCGTTAGTATATTTTATATTTGAGAATATTTTTAATAAGGATATTGTATTTCCGGATATTTTACTACGTGATTATGCAAGACTTATAATTGAACAATATTTGATGGAATATCCAGATGAACTTCAAGAGTGTGACTTGGAAAAAATAAAGCCACCATATAAATCAATTCCTATTCCAGATATAAAAGATGAAAAATATTCAGATAAAATTTATGAGAAGGGATTATCATGGATTCAGCATTCTATGAGATTTGAAGGAATTGGAATGTATGGAGATTTTGGAAGATATGTTTTCCAGAGTGCATTACGAGATTTTGAAGTGGATGATTATAAAATATTTAATTATGCAATGTATTATATTATCAATGAGTTGGGATATAGGGGAGAATTGTTTGATGATTATGATACATCTATGTTTCGCTTGACATATGATAGACATTATGTGTTAAAAATGGAAAGAATTGGGAAAAAATATCAATGGATTTCTATGTATAATATATTAGCTCGAGTTTCGGATTATTGTGTTATGAAGAGTGTGGGATCAATGGAAGAGGATGTATCGTATGAAGGACCTTGGAATCCGTATGTAAGAGATTTTGACCCAACATTGAATGAACATAATTTAGTATGTGAAGATGTACCAATTTTTGTAGAAGTTAAAGAACATATGATGAATGAAATACAAGAAATTAAACGTGCTAAAGATGATCCATCATTTGATGAGGAAATATGGATTAACACTGTTCCGACATTTTATGAAAACCAGAAAGAAGATTTGTTATTAACGGATAAGAGCGGAATTCAATGGGTTGCTTTGTCAAAATATGCTGATACAGGGAAAGTGGATTTGGCATATAATAAGTTATTAATTTGGAATTGGTTATATGGATATTTTGTTACAGATGAACAATTGGTTACATTAAAAAAATATGCAGATAAAAAAGTAAACCTTATTAATTCCGATATTAGATGGATTCCTGAAACATATACGATATACAATAGAGAATATCCATGGTCAAGTGGTAGTAAATCGATAGAAGAATTGCAATGGGAAAACATTAAAGTGGAAACGGGCGAAATGAAGTCAATAATTGAAACAGTTGAAGAACCTCAATTTTCTTATGCAGAGATATTACAAAAAAAGTATTTAGGAGAATTTGATGAGGATAAGAAGTGGGATGAGCTTGGAACAGCGTTAGATGAAAAGATTAGTATTCCTGTGGTTTGCAAAAAATATACAAGAGAAGAACCTATGACAGTAGGGCTGGGAAGAGTATTGAATTCCTGTCAAGATTTAATATGGGAAGAAGAATTTGATGCATCTAAAGAAGAAACTATTTCAGTTTCTCATCCATGTGCAGAAATTATAAAAGTTTTGGGATTGAGTCAAAAGAAATACGATGGGTATTACTGTAATAAGGCAGGAGAGCTTATAGCTTTTGATACTGCGTTGACAAAGCAAAAGGCAGGATTGATTATTCGAAAAGATGCCTTAGATGAATTTCTGAGTATTAAAAATTTTCATTTAGTATGGTTTGTGAATGCATCTAAAGAGATACACGACGAATCACTTATGATTAAAAAATATACAGATTGGACAGGTCTATTGGAGTATAAGGGTGATTTTGTAGAGGGAGAATATTATATTACAGAATATCGGTGAAATAAATGAAAAGTTGTTAGATATTTTTTTAAGATAACTATGTGCAGAAATTTTAGAAGATCTTTGCGAATAATAAGGAGAAAATGAATAAAGAATGACAACAATGAAGTTTCCAATAGAAAAGTTGGCTAGTGAATTCCGTACAGCGATTGAAATGGCAAAAAAAGAAGGGGAATTTGAAGCAGATTTTATATTTTCACGCTTTCCACGTGGATGTTGTGGGGATGTATCTAGTTTGCTGGGACAGTATTTATTAGAAAATAATATTAAGTCTAATTACGTTTGTGGAAATCGATATTTTAAGAATCAAGAAGAAGGTATGCAATCACATGCTTGGCTTGTAGTAGATAGAATGATTGTGGATATTACGGGAGATCAATTTAGAAATAAAAAATCTTATTATAATTATGACAAACGAGTATATGTGGGAACTGGAGATTTATTTCATGAGTTGTTTGAAGTTGAAGATAGGAATGTAAGAGAATTTTATGGAATAGAAAGTTACAGTGCTGTGTGTAGACAAAGACTGTTTACTCTTTATGAAAAAATAAAGAAGTACTGTTTGCTTTAAGTAATGTAGCAAAAGAAAAATAGGAATAGTCAAGAACCAAAGCTGTGGCTTGGTATGACCGCAACGCCGGATAAACGAGACGACAATCTGGAAGGCAGGAACATTTACGAAATCTTCAATCATCAGATCGCATACGAGATCCGCCTGCAGGATGCGATGGAGGAGGATCTGTTGTGTCCGTTCCATTATTTTGGAATCACGGATCTGGATATTATTGCAGATGCGGGGAAATCATCCGAAGAAAAGGTGGAGAACTTCCGCTATCTGACATCCGAAGAGCGTGTGGAAAATGTCATGAAACAGGCGGAATATTTCGGATACAGTGGCGACCGCGTGAAGGGGTTGATTTTCTGTAGCCGGATTGATGAGGCGAAGGAATTATCGAAGAAATTCAACGACAAGGGCTGGCGGACGCTGGTGCTGAGCGGTAGTGATTCGGAAGAAGCAAGAGCAGTAGCGATCGAACGGCTGGCAGGAGAAGAATCCGAAGATGTCCTGGACTACATCATTTCCGTAGACATATTTTCCGAAGGTGTGGACGTGCCGGAGATCAATCAAGTCATCATGCTTCGTCCGACAGAGTCGCCGATCGTGTTCATCCAGCAGCTTGGTCGTGGACTTCGAAAAGCCGAGAACAAAGAATATGTCGTTGTATTGGATTTCATCGGAAATTACCGGAATAACTTTATGATTCCGATTGCGCTGTCTGGAGACCGCAGTTATAACAAGGACAATATCCGCCGCTATGTCACGGAAGGCGGCAGAGTGATTCCGGGGGCGAGCACGATTCACTTCGATGAGATTTCCAGAAAGCGGATTTTCCAGGCAATTGATAATGCGAACTTCAGCGATATCAAATTAATCCGGGAGAATTATACGAATCTGAAGAATAAGCTGGGGCATATCCCGGCACTTGCGGATTTTGATAAATATGGGGAAATGGATGTGCTGCGGATCTTTGATAATAACAGTCTGGGTTCGTATTATAAATTCCTTGTGAAATACGAAAAGGAATATACCATCCGGCTGTCAGAAGACGAAGAAAAAGTGATCGAATTCATTTCCAAAAAGCTGGCGAGTGGCAAGCGGATTCATGAGCTGGAATTGTTGAAACGTACGTTGCAGTATCGCCATGGAATCATTGGGCGTCTGCAGAAGCATTTATCCGAGAAGTATCATTGTGAGATGGACGAGTACTGTACGGAAAATGTGATCAATATGATGACCAATGAATTTCCGACGAGCGCGGCAAAGAAGACTTACGCACAGTGTGTATTTCTCAAGAAGGAACAGGATGATTACGGCATTTCCGATGTGTATGGGAAAATGTTAGAGAATCCGGAATTCTGTGCGATTCTGGAGGAACTGGTGGACTTCGGAATCTCGAGATATAAGGTCAATTACAGTTACCATTATCAGGATACGAATCTGGTATTATATCAGAAATATACATATGAGGATGCCTGCCGTCTGCTGAACTGGGAGAGAAATGAAGTGCCGCTGAACATCGGCGGTTACAAATATGATAAGAAGACTAAGACATTTCCGATATTCATTAACTACGATAAGCAGGACAATATCAGCGATACCACGAAATACGAAGATCATTTCGTAGCAGAGAACCGGCTGATCGCGATTTCCAAAAGCGGAAGAAGCATGGATTCAGAAGATGTGCAGAATTTCCTGAACGCAACAGAACGTGGCATAGATGTGCAGCTGTTTGTGAGAAAGAATAAGGATGATAAGATATCCAAGGAATTCTATTATCTGGGGCGTGTGATCGCGACTGGGAATGCGAAGCAGTTTGTGATGCCGAATACGGATAAGACGGCGGTGGAGATCGAATGGGAGCTGGAGACTCCGGTGAGAGAGGATATTTATCAGTATATTGTGAATGAATAGAGATTGTTACAGGAAGATTTTTGACGGGAGATAAATGGTAAGATGAAGACGATTAGAGTTGTGGCAGCAGTGATAAAGGCAGTAAAGGAAGACGGAAGAACGATGATATTCGCAACGCAGCGCGGATACGGCGAGTTCAAAGGCGGATGGGAGTTCCCGGGCGGCAAGATCGAAGCCGGGGAGACACCGCAGGAAGCGTTGAAGCGTGAGATTATGGAAGAATTGGATACGGAAGTTTCGGTTGGTGAGTGGATCGAGACGGTGGAGTATGATTATCCGGGATTTCATCTTTCGATGGATTGCTTCTGGTGTGAGATCGTGAAAGGGGATCTGGTGCTGAAGGAGCATGAGGCTGCCAGATGGCTGACCAGGGAGAAGCTTACGGATGTGGAGTGGCTGCCGGCGGATGTAGCGGTTGCGGAGAAGATTGAAGAAGAGATGGACTAGAAAATATAGAGAGGAATAAGTGGACATTGAAAATGAAAAAGAACTCAAATTTGAAGTATAAATTTGAGTTCTTTTTTAGTTCATAAGAATAATATTTGAGTTTCTTGCATAAACTTAAATATAGTGCTAGAATCTAAAATATAAATGGAGGAACTAAAATGACAACAGAAGAATTATATGACAAACTAAAATTAATTCAAAAAATGAAATGCGAAACGCAGAATTTGGAATTGAAATCAGCGGAGCAAGGATATCCGAAACGATTATATGATTCTTTGTCAAGTTTTTCTAATCAGGATGATGGTGGCATTATTGTTTTTGGAATTGATGAGAAACAAGATTATAAAGAAGTTGGTGTTTATGATGCTCAGGACATTCAAAAGAAAATTAACGAGCAATGCTTGCAGATGAATCCAGTTGTACGGCCGCTTATTACAGTTGTGGAGAAGGAAAATAAAAAATTTGTTTCTGCTGAAATTCCCGGAATAGATTTGGCAGACAGACCTTGCTATTATCAAGGACGTGGAAGGTTGAAGGGGTCCTATACCCGTATTGGGGATAGTGATGAACCGATGACAGAATACGAAATATATAGTTATGAAGCATATAGAAGAAAATATCAAGACGATATCCGTGAGGTTCCGAGAGTAACAGTAATGTCATTGGATCAGGAAGAACTGAATCGTTATATTGAACTGTTAAAGAGAGGAAAACGAAGATTAGCAACACTTGATAATGAAAGTATTTATGAACTTATGAGCATAAAGCGAGGAGAGAAAGTAACGCTTAGTGCGACTTTGCTTTTTAGTCCATATCCACAGGCATATTTTCCACAATTGTGTATTACGGCAATTGTAATTCCTGGGAGAACAATAGGAAGTCTTGGCGACATGGGGGAAAGATTCTCGGATAATCAGAGAATAGAAGGAACAATTCCGGAAATGTTGGATGAGGCATTATTATTTGTGAAACGCAATATGCGGACAAAGACAATTATAAGTCCGACAACCGGACGAAGAACTGACAGAACAGACTATCCAATAACAGCGGTTAGAGAAGCTATTATAAATGCATTAGTACATCGTGATTATAGTATTCATACAGAAGGAATGCCGATTCAACTTATAATGTTTGAAGACAGGATTGAAATACATAATCCAGGTGGATTATATGGAAGAATCACTATCGACCAATTAGGAAAAATTCAACCGGATACAAGAAATCCGGTACTTGCATCGGCACTTGAAACATTGGGAATAATAGAAAACAGGTATTCGGGAATTCCAACAATCCGGATGGAAATGGAGAAATATAACTTAAGACAGCCAGAATTCTTGGATGAAAGAGGAAGTTTTATTGTAAAACTATATAAAGAATCAAAGAATGATTATGAAGATATGTCAAATGATGAAGAAACAAATAATTTAATAGTATTTTGTAAAACGCCGCGTACAAGAAAGGAAATTTGTGATTATCTGGGGTTAAATTCTGTTACTTATGCTATACAGACGTATGTAAATCCATTAGTAGAAGCTGGCGTAATTAAGTTGAGTATTCCAGATAAGCCAAAGAGTCCAAAACAGTTATATTATAGCGTAGAAAGAGAAGAATGAGAGAGGAACAAGGATGAACATACAAATATTCGGAACCAAGAAAAGCTTCGACAGCAAAAAAGCTGAACGATTTTTCAAAGAGCGCGGAATTAAGTACCAGTTCGTAGATATGAAAGAAAAAGGTCTGAGTAAAGGTGAATTCAATTCGGTATGCCAGGCTGTCGGAGGATATGAAAAACTGATCGATCAGGAGTGCAAGGATAAAGATCTGCTTGCACTGATCACTTATCTAGCAGAGGAAGATAAAGCAGAAAAGATTTTGGAAAATCAAAAGATGATCAAGACACCGATTGTTCGTAATGGAAAGCAGGCAACGGTAGGATATCGGCCGGATGTGTGGAAGAATTGGAAATAGATGCATATGGAGAGTGCGAGAAGATGACATATTACAACCGAGAAGACCAATTCCTGCGACAACGCTTGCAGAAAGAAATCCCGATTTTACGGGCATTAATACAGAACCTATATGAAGAACTGGACAGAAAACTCCATTTGAATGGTGCAAAAGTGCCGATAACATTTGGATATGACACGGACACACTGGGATCTTACACTAGACGAAGTGCACATGAAAAAGAGCATTTTCATTTTTCGCTGTTGTTTATTGCATATGGTGTGAAGAATCCGCTGTCCAAAGAGGATCGCATAGATTTATTCAAACACGAATACGCCCATTACATGCAGTACAATATGCAGATTCCCGAAAAGTATAAATGGCAGGCGGGAACACACGGAAGTGCGTGGAAATACTGCTGTTCTCTAATCGGAGCGGCGCCGACGCCGTATTATAAGGCGGGCGAAGCGCTTATGAATCATGACTATGATAAGGTATTAAAGAACAGGATTCATGATAAGTCCGTGCCGGTCCGGGATACTTATCAGCAACTGAAGACTGCACAGAAGAAAAAGGATGAAGTGGTACAGTATAAGCTTGGCGATGCGGTGACACATCCGAAATTCGGACATGGAATTGTGGAGAAGATTAATCAGAGATCTGGCGGTGTGCATTTACATATTCGGTTTGATGGGGAAGTGAAGTGTATTGATCAGAAATGGCTGTCGCGGAAGAAGTATACGTAAAGAGATATGTGCAAAGAGATATGCGTAAAGAGATATGTGTAAAGAGTATATGTGAAAAGATTCAGTAAAAACAAATAAGCAAGGTAGTGAAGTATCTGAAGAGGATAAACGTACACGAAGAACGTTAGAAGATGAGATGACATTTTTCGTGTGCGTAAATTTGTATATTGACATACTATCAAAGTGATACTATCATAAAGATAATAATATAGGACAAAAAAAGAAAGAGGTAGTAATCATGCGGAAAAAATCAGAAATGCAAAAGGCTAACGAAGAATTTGTAAAGACTTATGATGATTCAAAATATCCAAAACCATCCGTAACTGCAGATATCGTCATTTTCGGAATGTTTGATAAAGAAGAAGATAATTACAGAAAAATAGCCGAGAAAGAGTTAAAGGTACTTTTAATCCAGAGAGGTGCGGCACCATATGAAGGCTGTTATGCCCTTCCGGGCGGATTCGTTGGTCCGAAGGAAACCATCGGCGAAGCCGCAGAACGTGAATTAAAAGAAGAGACAAACTGCAACTGTGATTTCCTGGAACAGTTCGGTACCTACAGCAATCCAAACCGTGATCCGAGAAGATGGGTGATCAGCAATGGATACATGGCACTTGTCAATGCCGGACAGGAAATGATCCAGGCAGGAGATGATGCTTCGGATGCGAAGTGGTTTGATGTGTCATTTCAGGAAGAAGATGGTGTATGGAGTCTGTGCCTGACACATGGGGATGAGAAGCTTCATGCAAGATTAGAAGAGACAACTTCGAAGTGGGATGTAAAGAAGAAATTTAAGACTATAGAAAGCGATGACCTTGCATTTGACCACGAGCTGATTCTTGCAGATGCAATCGTACAGCTTCGCAAGTGGATTACGGAGACGCATATAGCGTTCCGGCTTTTACCGGAGAAGTTTACACTGAGAGAATTGCAACAGATTCATGAGACGGTGCTGGATACGAAGCTTCTGGTTCCGGCGTTTCGAAGAAAAGTGGCTGATAGGGTAGAAGATACCGGGGAGATGACGGGGGATGCTGGGCATAGACCGGCGAAGTTGTATCGGGAGAAAAGGGGAGATAATGTGTGTGAAACGAAAATTATTTAGATATAGATCATTTGATAATGAAATAGTAAATGATTATAGTTATATTCATCAAAGGATGGTTAATGTTGAAAAATGGAAATTTGAAGCATTTGAAGGTTTAGTATATCCGTCATCACCACTTTACTTTAATGATCCATATGATTGTGAATTTTGTTTTCAAGCGGATACAATAGATGAACTTCTTGATAGGAAGGAATATATACAATTGTTAGAAAACAGGTTTCAATTAAAAAAAGAGGAAAAAAATCGAATTCTTTATTCTGATGATATTGAAAAAGCAATGGAGATAATTTTACGATCACATGGTGGAAAACTTTCAGATTCTTTGAAGAATATTTTACAAAACGGATTAAATAATTGTATGAATGAAATTAAGGATTCTATAAGGGTTGTGTGTTTATCAGAAGTTTATAATTCGATGTTAATGTGGAGTCATTATGCACAAAATCATAAAGGTTTTTGTATAGAATACGAATTTGATGAAAGCAATACGTTTTACAAACATTTGCATCCAATAATATATACAAAAGAAAGATATACAACATCTAAACGCGATATGTCGAATACAAATGGGAAATGGATATATAAAACAATTTGTCGAAAATCTGATGTATGGTCCTATGAAAAAGAGTGGCGTATTGTAACAGTAAATTTTAATAAAGTAATGCCAGACAAGTTGAAATATCCAAATGGTAAATATGTTTTAGATTTGAAAGAAAATATAAAGGCATTTTATTTGGGTGCAAAAATTGAGAAAAAATACAAAGAAGAGATAATTTGGTTTGCAAAGCAGAATAATGTTGAGGTTTATCAGATGAATTTATCTCCGGATTCGTATGATCTTATTACAAAAAGAATGATATAAAATAAGTGAGAAAGGTACAGAGAAAATGAAGAATAATTCTTTTTTATCCAGTGAAGAAATTATCAAAAGTTTTTTGTCATATTTGGATGATTCTATATATAGTTATGCCTACCTGTTGGATGGTTCATGGGGATCTGGAAAGACATTTTTTGTTAAAGAAATACTTATTCCTTCAATTGTAAAACATGAAAAAGAAAAGAAAGATCAAGACTCAGAATACAAGGAAAAGAGAATCCTGTATGTATCTCTTTATGGAATAAAAGAAACGGAAGAAATTTCCAGATTATTATATTTGGAATTACGAAAAGTTATGGCAGATAAGATGACAACAGGTAGATTTTTAAAGAAACACACTCCTCAGATTCCTACATGGTTGGGCACTACTTCAAAAATTGTGTCAGATGTTATAAAAGATTCGAAGGGAATTGATATAGAAAACATCATTAATAAAATATCAACAGGCTTTTCTTTAAAAAACTGTATTTTTATATTTGATGATTTGGAAAGAACAAGTTGTAATGTTAATGATATCCTGGGATATATTAATAATTTTATAGAACATGATCAGGTTAAAGTTCTCCTTATCGCTAATGAAGCTGAAATTAATACAGCTTCCAGACTTGATGTGGATCCAGAAGAATTATTAGTATGTCTTCAGGATAATTTGGATTTTGGCTTTTTAGAATCAGAAGAAAATTCTGGATATAATGGAAGTCAAAGTACTACAAGATCAGAAAAACAGAAAATATCGCTTCAAAAATTAATGAAACGAGTAGAGGTTGTATTTGCTCGGAATCAGGCATATAAGCAAATAAAGGAAAAAGTAGTTGGTGAAACGGTAAAATATCAACCAGAGTATCTGAAAATGATAACCAATCTAATTGAAAGAAACTTAAATAATGACGAAAAATTGAGAGAAATTCTACTCAATAAAGCAAATAAAATTGAAGAAATTGCAGAATATTATGAACATTTTAATTTGCGGACATTTCTTTTCTTTTTGTCAAAAGTAGTAACTCTTTATGATTGCTTACAGCAACATGTAGAAACTTTCGAAAAGATGATTGATTATATATTTTTGATATCTGTGAAATATAAAACTGGAAAAGAAATAGAGCAATGGGAAGAACCAAAATTATTTGAGTTGAGGTCATTGTATGGATGGTTCGACTTTAGAAATCAATGCTTAGCGTTTAAGTTTGTTGATGAATTTGTGTTATATGGCAAGTTGAACTCGAGGGAAATTGTTGAAACGGTTACTTTGTATGAGGAATTTGAGCAAAAAAATGCCGAGAGCGAAAACGATCCGGCGAGACAAATACAAAGTTGGGGAAGTATGGATGAGAAAACCGTCAAGGTGCTTATGGAAGAGATTATTTTGAAGATGGGCGAAGATAAGTATTCGTTTGCTACATATCTGAATATATTACATAATTTTGTTGCTTTGGTGTCTATTGGTTTTGATGAAGCTTTTTTAAACCAGCTTGTGGAATATATGAAAAATAATATTAGAAATGCTTCTGAAAGAATAGAATTACAAGGAGGATATAGTTTTTTTATAAATGAAGATGATAAAAAGCTTTATGCACTAAAGAGCAGAGAATTAAATGTTGAAATAGAAGAAAAGAATAACAGTTATCAAGAAAAAGAGATGGAAAAGATGTTAGAAGATGTAAATTCATGGGGAATAAATGTTAACAAGTATGTTACGGAACATAGAAAAGTAGTACCTAAAAGTTTTATTTCTAAAATGGATCCAGGCAGGATTCTGACATTAATAGAACAAAGCAATACTGAAAATATCGAGGCATTTAGATATGCAATTAATGATCTTTATTCATTTTCAAATATATCAGATTTTTATATGGAAGATTATGAAAATTTAAAAACTATTTACGAAGGAATAAAACCAGATGATCAACAATATGACTTGATTAAAAAGAAAAACGTTGAATTGCTAAAAGTTATCATTGGAAGAAAAATGGAATTATTACGACCGAAATCAATAGATGGAAATTAAAAAGAAATGTTGTAAATGTCAATATTAGATATAAAGATCGAAGGAGAAAGATATATGCATGCAAATGACGAAATTATAAGTCTTGCCGATTTCCGAAAAAAATTAAAAAGGTTCCAGGAATGCTATGATGAAATATATTTTCGAGGAGAGGTAGAAGAATTTCCAAATCGAGAACCAAGTATTTTGCGTGATGAAGGATATCTGGAAAACGAAGGATGTATGTATCAGGAAATGATGCAAATGTATGGTGAACAAATGAAGAATGCATATAGATATATTGGAAAACTTGCACTGCTTCAACATAATAATGTTCCAACAAGATTGCTGGATATAACTGTCGATCCATTTGTTGCGTTATATTTTGCATGCGAGCAGAATGGTATAGCGAATGACAAAGACGGATATGTGTTTATGTATATCAGAAATGGAAAAAGTTGTAATTCACCCGATGTATATATATTATCCCTTCATGCCTGCTTCCCAGAGCTTTCGTATAAAGAAATAGCAGAGAAGGTTTGGCAGAAATTGAAGGTGAATTACACAGAAGATGAAATTCAGAAAGTTATTCATACACCGTTATTTGTAAAAAGATCAGAGGATTTAAGTGTGGGAAATGCAAGAATTCAAGCACAAGAAGGATGCTTTTTTATCTGTGCAGATGATGAAAAAGGTGGACTTATTACGCTGGATTCGATCCCGCCGGTGATGGTTTATCGAATACCGGCATCTTATAAGGCCGGCATACGGGACGAACTGGATAAAGAGGAGAAGATTAACGTGTGTTCCATTTATCCGGAGATGCCGTCTGGTGGGGCATATTTAAGAGCAAAGTACAGAACTGTCAGATACGATGTGTCAGAGAAAGATTATACGGTATATGATATATCGCAGAAAACGCATTGTAGAAGGGACACGGATTTACGCATTATCGTGAAAGAAGATTTGCCGATAAAGTGGGCGAAGCAGATCGTTCGACATGTTTGTGAGGGGTATAAAAGTTCTTCGGATGTTATATGGATATATGTCGGAGTGTCGAAGGAAGATATGCTTTTGTATAACTGGCGGATTACGGGCAGGTGGATTAATCCATTATGGAAAAATACGGGAATTGATCCGTTAAAAGAAAGAGATGGAGAATTTTCCTGGGAGAATCAATCCGGAACTTCAATTATATCGGAGTATAATGAGAAAAATGTTTATAAACCGGACGATGAATTATATGTGTATTATCATCAGATTTTTGAGGATTCGATGCCCTATATACGGGAAATGTTTTCTTTATATGCCAATGATGAGAAAGAAAAATTATATACATGGATATCCGAAAATAAGGAACAGATTCAAGAATTTTATAATAAAACTACCAATGGCTGCTGTTCAAGAATCCGGGAATGGAATGAATTTATAAAACATTATAGCCTGCTATATATAGAGTTGAATAATATTTGCCTCGAAATTGAAAATAGAAATTGGAATCCTCAGGCAAAATGGCATTTAGTGGGGCGGAAGATTCACTCCATTCAGAAGGAGAAAGACGTTATTGAAAAAGGAGAAGTAAAGTGGAGAAAAACACCTGATGTTACGGATGAAGAACTGAAAAAGTATAAACCATGCTATGAAAATCATCGGATAAGAGCATTCACTCAGACAATCCCTGTGAGTGAAGATGCCATAGAAGTCAGGATGGAGATTAAATATGAGAAAAATACAGAAGGAAAAATAATTGTCTCCGGGAAAACCAACTTATTTGACGGAGCGCAATTGCTGATTTCAATCACTCCGGATGGAAAATTTTATGGTCCGTCTTGCAAAGTAAACTGTTTAAATGGAACATTTACTTCAGTACCCTTAGGAAATGGAACGAATCTTTCGGGGAAATGCAGATTGAGTATTACGATGCCTGTAAGTTCTGTACAACCAATAGAATTTGTAAAAAAGTCCGGTATGCAGTATGAAAACCTGAAAGGGGACTTTATCGTCCGGGATGGAATATCCCCTTCGGGAAAATATGAACAGGAAGTGGTTTTATGAAATGGAGAAAATCCTTATACGACATAATTGAAGTGAACGATGAACAAAATACAATAAGCAAGTTATATGACTGGATGATGATGATCGTCATAGTAGTAAGTATTATTCCGCTTGCCGTTAGAAACGCAAATGAACTTACGCAAATGTTAGATTTTGTTACGGTTATTATATTTATCATAGACTATATTCTAAGATTATTAACGGCGGACCTGAAATTGAAAAAAGGAAAGAAATCATTTGCCGAATATCCGTTTACACCAATGGCGGTAATCGATTTGGTATCGATTCTTCCATCAGTAACGCTTTTGAACAGCAGCCTGAAGTTATTAAGGCTCTTCCGGTTGTTCAGAACTTTCCGGGTATTCCGAGTATTTAAAGTGATCAGATATTCTAAGAGTATTAATATTATTATCAATGTATTCAAAAAGCAGAGAGAGGCGTTGCTGGTAGTAGGCGGATTGGCGATAGGATACATAGTGATCTCGGCACTGATCATGTTTAATGTAGAACCGGCAACATTTCCAAGCTTTTTTGATGCGGTATACTGGGCGACCGTTTCGCTGACTACGGTTGGATATGGGGATATCTATGCTGTTTCAACGATTGGTAAGGTGATTACGATGTTATCGTCGGTATTTGGAATTGCAATTGTGGCATTGCCGGCAGGCATTGTTACAGCCGGGTATATGGAAGAGATTAATAAAGATGAATCTTTGTAATTTAGGAGAATTGCAGATGGAAAATAAAGAGAAAAAGCAAATGCTTACAACGGAGCTAACAAAAGAAAAGGGCGGCAGGAGTGCCGGGATGATTCAGGATATGTCAATAAACGGAATCAAACTACATCTCGCTCAGAACGGAACCGGCGGCCCGGTCATCTTCTGGGGCATGTATCCACATCAGCAGAACGAAGTAGAACATCTGTGGAAATCTCTACTGGAACTTGTGCCGGAACAAAATTTCCTGCTCGTTGCATTTCAGGTGGAGAACTGGAACCGGGACTTTTCACCGTGGGAAGCAGCGGCTGTATTCGGAAAGGAAGGCTTCGCCGGACAAGGTCTGAAGACGCTGAGATGGCTGACAGAGGAATGTGTGCCACATATTGACCGGACTTTTGGTGTGAAAGACAGGGAACATTGGCTGATGGGTTATTCGCTTGCCGGATTATTTGCGCTATGGGCAGCTTATGAAAGTGACGTGTTTTCTGGAATTGTATGCTGTTCGGGTTCGTTGTGGTTCCCGGACTGGGACCATTATGTGAGGAATCATGTGATTCAGAGTAAATGTAGCGTGTATCTGAGCCTTGGCGGAAAGGAAGAGAAGGCGAAGAACAAAGTAATGGCAGCGGTCGGTGACAGGACCAGGGCGCAGGAAGGGCTGTTACAGGAGGACTCGATGGTGGAATCCGTGGTTTTAGAGTGGAATGCGGGAGGGCATTTTGCAGATGCGGGGAAAAGGCTGGCTAAGGGCGTGAAATGGATGTTTGGAGTGAAAAGTGGCTTATAATATAAGTTGAGGGTGTTAAGGTTTCATGGTATCATAATCAGTATAGAAGAACAGTGTGACAGATTATGTTATTACAACCGGAGGTGAAAATCAATGAACAAAGCAGACAAAGCAGAATCCCTCTTCCGCACAGGCTACAACTGCAGCCAGTCGGTCTATGCAGCATTTGCGGAAGAACTGGGAATAACAGTGGAAGAGGCAGCAAAAAAAGCAAGCCCGTTCGGAGCGGGATTTGGCAAGCTGCGTGAGGTATGCGGAGCCGTGACAGGAATGGTCATGGTAATCGGTGATCTGTACGGATATGACGATCCGAAAGATGCGGCGGGGAAAAAGCAGCTTTATGTACTTGTGCAGAAGCTTTGTGGATCCTTTGAAGCTTCGGAAGGAAGCCTGATCTGCCGGGAACTTCTCGGGCTGGAGAAGGGCGAAGATCTGGAAGAGCCTGCGGTCAGAACGGAAGCGTATTATCAGAGCAGACCTTGTGTGAAAGCATGCAGAAGGGCAGCGGAGATTCTGGAAGAGTATGTGAAAGAGCAGAAAAGAAAATGAGTGAATACATTACGACCTACACAGGAAAACATTTTAAACCAACAGAACCGGATCCGGAGTTATTTGACATAGCAGACATTGCACATGCGCTGTCCCTGATATGCAGAGGAAATGGTCATGTGAAGATGTTCTGGTCGGTCGGGGAACATTGCATTTGCTGTGCAAAAGAGGCAAAGGCGAGAGGTCTGTCGGATAGGATGGTGCTTGCATGCCTGCTTCACGATGCAAGCGAGTGTTATATGTCGGATGTTCCGTCGCCTTTTAAGAAGGAACTGCCGGAATATAATGAACGCGAAGAACGTATGCTTTCTATGATTTATGAAAAATTTCTCGGTTCGGACCTGACACCGGAAGAGAAGATGCAGTTGAATGCGATTGATAAGGCAATGCTATGGTATGATCTGACGTTTCTTCTGGGAGAGAAACAGGAGAGCGAAGCGCCCGAATTGCATATTGATCTGAGGTATGAGGTCAGAGCATTTGGTGAGGTGGAAGAAGAATACCAGAGGATTTTTGAAGAACAGCTTATAACCGTACAGAATAAAAGAATCTAAAATCGTACGGATAAGATAGAAAAGGAGGAATACATTATGTTACACGAAGTATCTTTTGCGTCCTACAACGGACGTGACCAGGTCCAGGGATGGATCTATGTTCCGGCTTGCAAACCGAAGGGAATCGTCCAGGTGATCCACGGATTTGGGGAACATTCCAGACGTTATCTGCACATGATATCTGCCTTCATGGATGCGGGTTATATCGTGGCAGCAGACGATCATGTAGGACATGGGAAGACAGCAATGGTCAATAATGTGTGGGGCGACTGGGGAGACAAAGGACCGCATACAATGATGGAAGACGAGCATACATTGAAAGGAATCGTGTGTGAAAAATATCCGGATCTGCCATATTTCTTATTCGGACACAGCATGGGATCTTTTATCACAAGAGATTTCATTGCAAAATACGGGGACGAACTGGCCGGGGCAACTATCTGCGGAACAACGGGAATCTTCCGCGGGGCAGAAGAGACGGGAAAGAAATTAAAAGAAGCGATCGATGCAGGACATGGAGAAGAATCCGATCCGTCATATACCGGAGAACTGATGGGATGGATGTGTGAGCGCTGTGGAGAGGTCAGCATCGGAAATGAGTGGATCTGTGCCGATCCGTATGTACAGCGGGATCATGCCGATGATCCGTTTGATGCATTTACCAGACCGACCAGCAACCGTTCGGTATATGATTTCATCTAGATGATGTTACAGATCGAGGGAACAAAGTGGGCCGAAAAAGTGCCGACAGACATGCCAATCTATAATATTGCGGGAGATCAGGATCCGGTAGGTGAGTATGGTGTCGGTGTATATCAGGTAAGTAACTGGCTGGTACAGACCGGACATAACGTAACGACGAAGCTGTACTCGGGATACCGTCACGAGATACATAATTATGCTGAGATTAAGAACGAAGTCGAAGCGGGTATTATTGCATTCATGGACAAGGCATTATAAAAATGTATTAGGTGTCGGGAAGGATTATAATTCAAAAAACATAGAGATAAAGACATAAAAAGTACAATAGCATTTGTGATAGCGATTGTCGTGATCAGTGTAGATAAGAAAGACGTAAGGGAAATTTGATTTTCAGGGACTCCGGTTTTATGAAACCCGGAGTCCTTTTTGAAAAAAATTATTTTTTGATCTCTGATTGGAATGCATTGATATCTTTTGCTTTACAAATGATATATAAAGTATTATGATAAAAAAAACGAAATCTTCAGGGCAGGGTGCGATTCCCTACCGGCGGTAAAGCCCGCGAGCCGAGAGGCATGATCCGGTGATTCCGAAGCCGACAGTATAGTCTGGATGAAAGAAGATGATGGTACAGTTATTTTAAAAGATGAATGTAGTGTCTGAGCTCTGAGATGGTGATCCATTTCAGAGCTTTTTTGGTTAACAGATCATTTGTCAGTTATATGTAACAGATCATTTCCCCTGTAGGTATCCTGCAGGGGTTTTTGTATAACTAAGAAAGAAGGAAGAGAAATGACGGATCAGGAATACATGCTCCGGGCAATTCAGCTTGCAAAAAAGGGAGAAGGATGGACGAATCCGAATCCGATGGTAGGTGCGGTGATCGTAAAAGACGGCCGGATCATCGGGGAAGGTTATCATAAAAAATGCGGAGAACTTCATGCAGAGCGCAATGCAATCGCATCGCTTACAGAATCGGCAGAGGGTGCGACAATCTATGTTACGCTGGAACCATGCTGTCATTATGGCAAGACACCGCCGTGTACGGAAGCAATCATAGAACAGAAGATTAAAAAAGTGGTGATTGGTTCCAGGGATCCGAATCCAAAGGTGGCAGGAAAAGGTGCACAGATATTGCGTGAATCGGGAATTACAGTAGTTCAGGATTTTATGCGGGAAGAATGTGACCGTCTGAACCCGGTGTTCTTCCATTATATTACGACGAAGACACCGTATGTAGTGATGAAATATGCCATGACACTGGATGGGAAAATTGCGACAAAGACGGGTGCATCGAAGTGGATCACAGGAGAACCGGCCCGACAGGAAGTGCAGCATATGCGGCACCGGTATATGGGTATTATGGCCGGTATCGGGACTGTACTTGCGGATGATCCGATGTTGAATGTCCGGGTAGAAGGATGGAAAAGTCCGGTCAGAATAGTATGCGACAGCAGTCTTAGGATACCGCTTGACAGCCAGATTGTAAGAAGTGCAAAAGAGTACCGGACAATCGTGGCTTATGCAGGACGGGAAGAGAACGAAGAAATAACAGAAAAAATAGAATGGTTACATGCGAAAGGCGTGGATACTGTCTGCTGTCCGGATGAAAAAGGTCAGATAGACCTTAAAAAGCTGATGACAAATCTTGGAAATGAGGGCATTGACAGCATTCTGCTGGAAGGCGGGGGCACGCTGAACGACAGTGCACTGCGGGCAGGAATTGTAAAAGAGGTACACTGTTTTATCGCACCAAAATTATTTGGTGGAAAGAACAGTAAGACACCGGTGCAAGGAATCGGCATCGGACTTCCATCAGAAGCATTGAAACTGAAATGTACGGATATCTGCCGGATCGGTGAAGACATCAGGATAATCTGTCAGGTATGTGAAAAAGAACAGGAGGGGCCATGTTTACAGGAATCGTAGAAGAGAAAGGATCGGTCCGCTATATGCAGCTGACCGGAGAGTCGGGAGTTCTGGCAGTCAAGGCGAAGAAGGTATTGGAAAGAACGAAGATCGGTGACAGTATCGCAGTCAATGGAGTGTGTCTGACAGTTACATCACTTCAGCCGGATGGATTTACTGCAGATGTGATGGCAGAGACCATCAGGAGAAGCAGTCTGGGAAGCTGTAAAGTCGGAAGTCAGGTGAATCTGGAACGGGCAATGGCTGCAGACGGAAGATTTGGAGGACATATCGTAAGCGGTCATATTGACGGAACCGGTGTGATCCGGTCTCTGATCCGGGAGGAGAATGCCATCTGGGTATCTATCGGAACATCGCCGCAGATATTACATCTGATCGTAGAAAAAGGCTCCATCTGTATAGATGGCATCAGCCTGACGGTGGCAAAAGTAGAGGAAGAGGGATTTCAGGTATCGGTTATCCCGCATACAGGAGAAGAAACGACGCTTTTGGAAAAAGTGCCGGGCGATCCGGTGAATCTGGAGAATGATGTGATCGGAAAATACGTAGAAAGGCTGTTAGGCCTTGGAAAGAGTGAAGAAGAGAAAAAAGAATCTGGAATTACGATGGAATTTTTGCAGGAATTCGGATTTTAGAACAGGAGGATAAATAGAATGTCACAAAACAATCAGTACAATACAATCGAAGAGGCACTAAGGGATCTGAGGGAAGGAAAGGTTATTCTGGTTACAGATGATCCGGACAGAGAGAACGAAGGGGATCTGGTATGTGCAGCAGAGTTTGCAACACAGGAGAATATCAATTTTATGGCGACTTATGCGAAAGGGCTTATCTGTACACCGATGAGTGCGGAAATTGCAGCAAGGCTTAACTTTCCACCGATGGTTGCGGAGAATACCGATAATCACAGCACAGCATTTACCGTTGCAGTGGACCATGTTGATACGACGACAGGTATTTCGGCAGCAGAACGTTCCTATACAATCATGAAATGTGTGGATGAAGATGCGAAGCCGGAAGATTTCAGAAGACCGGGACATGTATTTCCACTCATTGCCAGAAAAGGCGGAGTCCTGGTGCGGAACGGACACACAGAGGCAACGACTGATCTGGTGAGACTGGCTGGATTGAAAGAATGCGGCGTGTGTTGTGAGATTATGAAAGAAGATGGCACAATGATGCGTACACCACAGTTGTGGGAACTTGCAAAAGAGCATAATCTTACATTTATTACGATCCGTGATCTTCAGGATTACATGAGAATCCATGAAAAACATGTAAAAGAAGAGGCGGTTGCAGACCTTCCGACGCAGTATGGAGATTTCAGACTTCACGGATATATCAATGATATTACAGGAGAACATCATCTTGCACTGGTAAAAGGTGATATCGGAGACGGTGAAGATGTACTTTGCAGGGTACATTCGGAGTGCCTGACAGGTGATGCATTTGGCTCGCTTAGATGTGACTGTGGTCTGCAGCTTCAGACAGCGATGCGTCAGGTAGAAGCAGAAGGCAGAGGGATCATTCTTTACATGAGGCAGGAAGGCAGAGGAATCGGACTGCTCAATAAGATCAAGGCATATGCACTGCAGGAGCAGGGATATGATACGGTAGAGGCCAATGTAAAGTTGGGATTTGCACCGGATCTCAGAGAGTACTGGATCGGAGCGCAGATATTATCGGATCTCGGAGTGAAGTCATTGAGACTTCTGACCAATAATCCGGACAAAGTCTATGGACTTGGTGGGTTTGGACTGAAGATCAATGAAAGAGTACCGCTGGAGATCCCACCGCAGAAGTATGATCTGAAATATATGAAGACAAAACAGGAAAAGATGGGACACATTTTCAAAGAAATAGAATTATAAAAAGATTTAATGAATAACAGGAGGAAGAAATCATGAGACAGATCAATTTAGTAGAAGGAAAAGTAGTAGCACCTGAGGGAATGAAAGTCGGAATCGTGGCTGCCAGATTCAATGAGATCATTGTGAATAAGTTATTGGGCGGAGCCGTCGACGGGCTGGTAAGACATGGGGTAGAAGAAGAGAACATTACGGCTGCATGGGTACCGGGAGCATTTGAGATTCCGCTGACTGCACAGAAGATGGCACAGTCCGGAAAGTATGATGCAGTCATCTGCGTGGGAGCAGTTATCCGCGGGGATACTTCCCACTATGATCTGGTGTGTAATGAATCGGCCAAAGGAATCGCGCAGGTTGAACTTGCAACAGGAATTCCGGTATTATTCGGAGTGATCACAACAGAGAATATCGAACAGGCTATCGCACGTGCAGGAAGTAAAGCAGGAAATAAAGGATATGACTGTGCATTGTCCGCAATTGAGATGGTAAATCTGATGAAGCAGCTTTAATCAGGTGCAGCCGATGGTGAAAACAATCATTTTTGATTATGATGGAACGATACATAATACTCTTGGAATCTATGAGCCGGCGTTCAGGGAAGCTTATCAGTGGTTGTCAGAACAGAATGTTGTAGAGGAACAGAAGATAGAGACGGCGCAGATCGCAGGCTGGCTGGGCTTAAACAGCAAAGAAATGTGGGATACATTTCTGCCGGAATTAGATCAGAAATACAAAGATCAGGCGAGTGCGATCGTGGGAGATTCCATGGTCAGGCAGATCAGGAAGCACCGGGCAGTGTGGTATCCGGGAGCGGAAGAGATGCTTACAGCTTTGAAGAACAGAGGATATCATCTTGTGATCTTAAGCAACTGTAAAGTGGCATACCGCAAAGCACATTGGGAAGAATTCCGAATGGAAAGATGGTTTGAACAGTTTTATGATTGTGAATCGTATGGTTTCTGCCCTAAGACGGAGATCGTGCAGGAAGTTATCAGGGACTATCCGGGTTCCTATCTGGTGATCGGAGACAGAAGACAGGATTTGGAATGTGCCAGATCCTGTAAAAGTCCGTTTATCGGATGCCTGTATGGCTATGGTGAGAAGGGAGAACTGGATGGAGCAGATTATTTTGTGAAATCTGTAGAAGAGATAACCGGAATCATATGATGTGAAAAAATGCACAAAAATAGAACTGTATTTTTGTAAATTATGTTTAATTCCACTCTTGCACTTTACAAGAAAAAAGTGTAAAACTTTAAGTAAGCTAAAAAAAGTAAATAAGAAATGCAATGAAAGGGATACGTCATAAAAGTTAACTGGAATTCAGAGAGCCGTTGGATGGTGTGAAACGGCAGAAAGTATTTTATGATATCACCCAGGAGCATCCCGCTGAAATATACAGGTTGGAAGAATCAACATGGTCAGGTATCGAGTAAGCCGGGACGTTGTCTTCACGTTACAGAAGAAACTGTTAGATATTTTGACAGTAACAAGTGGTTGTGGTTAGTGATGACTGCAGTAAAACGAAGTGGTACCACGGAAGAATATTCCGCCTTTGTTATCCGAAAGGATAGCGAAGGCGTTTTTTTATATATTTACTTTAAAGAGAAAGAAGAGGGATTGTTTTATGAGTGGAATATTAATGATGATCATTGCCATTGTTGTGCTTGGTGGAGCATATCTTCTTTATGGTCGTTATCTCCAGAACAAATGGGGCATTGACCCAAATGCCAAAACTCCGGCATATGAGATGGAAGACGGGGTTGACTATGTACCGGCCGATACGAACGTCGTATTCGGTCACCAGTTTGCATCAATCGCAGGTGCAGGTCCGATCAACGGACCGATCCAGGCAGCAATCTTCGGATGGCTTCCGGTACTTTTGTGGATCTTAATCGGAGGGGTATTCTTTGGAGCCGTTCAGGATTTCGCATCTATGTATGCATCTGTAAAGAATAAAGGACGTACAATCGGATATATCATTGAAGAATATATCGGAAAATTAGGTAAGAAATTATTCCTGTTATTCTGCTGGCTGTTTTGTATTCTGGTCGTTGCAGCTTTTGCTGATGTTGTAGCCGGAACTTTTAATGGATTCTCAGTAAGTGAAGCCGGAAAAGTAACAAAAATTGCAGCTAACGGTGCAGTCGCAACTACTTCTATGATATTTATCTTAGAAGCAGTCGGACTTGGAATGTTTTTGAAGTATACGAAATTCAACAAGTGGATTAATACAGCAGTTGCAATCGTATTATTGGTAGCAGCAATCGCACTGGGACTTCACTTCCCAATGTATGTAGGACTGGATGCATGGCATCTCATCATCTTCGTTTACATCCTGATTGCCAGTGTCGCTCCTGTATGGGCGCTTCTTCAGCCTCGTGACTATCTGAATAGTTACCTTTTGATTTTTATGATCGTTGGTGCGGTTATTGGTGTATTTGTAGCAAATCCATCTTGTAACCTTCAGGCATTCACAAGCTTTAACGTAGATGGACAGTATATGTTCCCAATCTTATTTGTAACGATCGCTTGTGGTGCGGTTTCCGGCTTCCATTCACTGGTATCTTCCGGTACAGCATCCAAACAGATTAAGAATGAGAAGAACATGCTTCCTGTATCATTCGGAGCAATGTTAATGGAAAGTATGCTTGCAGTTATTGCACTGATCGCAGTTGCATCTTTTGCCAAAGGTGAAGCAGCAGCACAGGGACTGACAACACAGCCTCAGATTTTCGCCGGAGCGATTGCGAACTTCCTGTCAGTTATTGGTCTGCCACATTCACTTGTATTTACACTGATTAACCTGGCAGTATCCGCATTTGCACTGACTTCTCTGGATTCCGTAGCCAGAGTAGGCCGTCTGTCATTCCAGGAATTCTTCCTCGATGATGATGTAGATCAGGATAACATGAGTCCATTCTTAAAAGTGGTAACGAATAAATACTTTGCAACGGTTATTACACTGGTACTTGCATATTTCCTGACAAAAGTCGGTTATGCAGAGATCTGGCCTTTATTCGGTTCAGCCAACCAGCTGTTATCTGTACTGGCACTGGTAGCTTGTGCGGTATTCCTTAAGAAAACGAAGCGCCAGGGATTCATGCTCTGGGGACCAATGGTATTCATGATGGCTGTTACATTTACAGCACTTGGTATGACGATCGTGAAACTGACAAAAGCATTCCTGACAACAGGGCTGGATCTTGGAAATACATTACAGCTGATTTTTGCCGTATTGCTTCTGATCCTTGGTGTGTTGGTTGCAATCCAGGGTGTAAAGAAACTTCTTGAAAAAACAGATGATAAGAAAGCAACAGCTTAATCATTATTTTATTCGTAATAAGAACATATAAGAGAAACTGTGGTAATAGCGTGAAGGTTATTATCGCAGTTTTTTTGTTTTATATATAGTAGAGACAGATTCTGCACAATTGGATAAAGTGTATAAAAAAATATAGATCAATATAAAAATATTGATAATTAATCCAAAAATATTCTATGTCAAAAAAATAGTGTTGTAATTATAATGAGATTAGTCAATGAGTTAGACGTGATTAAAAACAAAACGCACAAAACAGGAGGAAAGAAAATGAAAAAGAAAAAAGTATTTGCACTCATGATGGCAGCAACACTTGCATTATCACTGGCAGGCTGCGGAGGATCTTCGTCAGGTGATTCAAAATCATCAGGATCTTCAGACAGCAGTTCTGTAGCCAATAAGGACAAACCGCTTTGCTGGTTTAACCGTCAACCTTCTAATAGTTCAACAGGGGAATTGGACAAAGAAGCGTTGAATTTCAACAAAGATACTTATTATGTAGGATTTGATGCTAATCAGGGAGCAGAACTTCAGGGAGAGATGGTTGTTGATTATATCAAAGCAAATGCTGATAAGATTGACAGAAATGGTGATGGAGTTATCGGATACGTACTTGCAATCGGTGACATCGGACATAATGATTCTATCGCACGTACACGTGGTGTTCGTGCGGCACTTGGAACAGGAGTTAAAGATGGTGACGAAGTTGCTTCCAAGCCGGCAGGAACAAACGTAGACGGAAAAGCAAAAGTTGTCCAGGATGCTAAGATTGATGTAGACGGAAAAGAATTTACAGTCCGTGAGCTTGCTTCTCAGGAAATGAAGAACTCAGCAGGGGCAACATGGGATGCGGCTACAGCAGGTAACGCAATCGGAACATGGGAAGCTTCTTTCGGAGATCAGATCGATATTGTTGTTTCTAACAATGATGGTATGGGAATGTCAATGTTTAATGCATGGGCAAAAGATAACAAAGTTCCTACATTCGGATATGATGCAAACAGTGACGCTGTTGCAGCAATCGCTGAAGGATACGGCGGAACAATCTCTCAGCATGCAGATGTTCAGGCTTATCTGACATTAAGAGTACTCCGTAACGCACTTGACGGAGCAGATGTTGATACAGGTATTGGTACAGCAGATGATGCCGGTAACTGCCTGACAGAAGGTGAAGATTACAGATACAGCGAAGAAGACAGATCTTACTACGCATTAAATGTTGCAGTAACAGCTGATAATTACAAAGACTTTACAGATTCAACAAAGATTTATGACAAAGTGTCAAAACAGCTTGATTCAAGCAAGAGTCCATCTAAGAAAGTATGGCTTGATATTTACAATGCATCAGACAACTTCCTGAGCTCAACATACCAGCCACTTCTTGAGAACTATGATGATCTCCTTAACCTGAAGGTTGATTACATCGGTGGAGATGGACAGACAGAGTCAAACATCACAAACCGTCTCGGAAATCCAAACGAATATGATGCATTTGCAATTAACATGGTTAAGACAGATAACGCAGCAGCATATACATCAATCCTTTCTAACTAAGAAGTAAGTAAAACAGTAAATGAATGAAATAAAGAAGGGCGTCGAGCTGGATGCCCTTCTTTCTCTAAGAAAAGGAAGCAGAGCTATGGCAGAGGATAAGAATAAATACATCTTATCGATCAATGGCATGAGTAAGTCATTCGGTAGAAACAAAGTTCTGAAACATATAAGCCTGAATGTCAAACCTGGGACCATTATGGGACTTATGGGTGAAAACGGTGCCGGAAAATCGACAATGATGAAATGTCTCTTTGGTACTTATCAGAAAGATGAGGGGACAATTATATTAGACGGCAGAGAAGTAAATTTCTCGGGACCAAAAGATGCACTGGAAAACGGAGTAGCGATGGTACACCAGGAATTGAACCAATGTCTTGAAAGAAGCGTTGTAGATAATATGTTTCTTGGACGATATCCAAAGAATTCTTTTGGAATTGTCGATGAAGGAAGAATGAAAAAGGAAACTGCAAATCTCTTCAGACAGCTTGGAATCACAGCAAATCTGACACAGCCAATGAAAAAAATGTCTGTGTCCCAGCGGCAGATGTGTGAGATTGCAAAAGCTATTTCCTATCATTCCAAAGTAATTGTACTGGATGAACCAACCTCATCCCTGACAGCACCGGAAGTTGAGAAACTTTTCAAGATGATGCGTCAGTTGAAAGCACAGGGAATTTCGCTGATTTATATATCACATAAGATGGATGAGATATTCAATATATGTGATGAGATATCTGTGCTCAGAGATGGTAGTCTGGTTATGACAAAAGAGTGCAAAGATACAGATATGAATGAACTGATATCGGCAATGGTTGGGCGCTCGCTGGATAACAGATTTCCACCTGTTGACAATGAGCCCGGAGAGAAGATTCTCTCTGTACAGAATCTTTCGTCAAAATATGCACCAAAGATTCAAAATGTATCCTTTGATATCAGAAAAGGAGAAATATTTGGATTTTACGGTCTGGTTGGTGCCGGACGTACGGAACTTTTAGAAACAATCTTCGGAATCCGCACAAGAGCAGAAGGAAATGTAATATACGATGGAAAGATCATGAACTTTTCATCGCCGAGAGATGCAATGGATCATGGATTTGCCCTGATCACAGAAGAAAGAAAAGCTAATGGTCTGTTCTTAAAAGGCGATATTACATTTAATACGACCATCGCTAACATGAACCATTATAAGAATGGTGCAGTGCTGTCACATGACAGAATGGTACGTGCAACTGCGGAAGAGATTAAAATCATGCATACAAAGTGTATGGGCCCGGATGATATGATCACAAGTCTTTCCGGAGGAAATCAGCAGAAGGTAATCTTCGGAAAATGGCTGGAGCGTTCACCGAGTGTATTCATGATGGATGATCCGACACGAGGAATTGATGTTGGTGCGAAATATGAGATTTACGAACTGATCATCAATATGGCAAAGCAGGGGAAAACAATTATTGTTGTATCTTCTGAGATGCCGGAGATTCTTGGTATTACGAACCGTATCGGTGTTATGTCAAACGGACGACTGGCCGGAATCGTAAATACAAAAGAGACGAACCAGGAAGAATTATTGAGACTCAGTGCAAAATATCTGTAACAGAGAGGGGTATGGAAGATGGCAGAAAAAAGCATTATCATTTCGGCTGAAGAAGAAGCAATACTTTTGAAACCGATTGACGAATATGTTGGAAAAATACAGGAGCAGATCGATGCACTACGTGTGGAAGGATCTGACAAAGTCAACAGTTTAAAAAATCAGATTGCAATAGCAAAAGAGAATAAGAACTTAACAAAAGAAGAACAGAATAAGATTATCGGGGAATGTAAGAAGAATCTGGAGAAGGCAAAAGCAACAGAAGATGCAAATAAACAGCAGATTGCAAAACTGATCGCAGATGCTGAAGGTTTTCTTTCCAAACATTACAACAGTGAGTATTATAACATTGTTGCAAAGAGCTGCGAAGCAGAGAAAAAAGCGGAAAACAGTAATTTTGAAAAATTAAAAGCGGATCTGCAGGAAGAACATAAGAAGGCAGTCAGCAGCCTGAAAGATGCAGAAGAGATCAAAGCTGAAAAATACACATATAAGAATAAATTATATGATGCGCAGATGACACATGAATCCAGGATCCAGGAGATCAAGGATAGAAAACATGATGCATACATGCATAAGTTCCACCTGATTGATCTGCTCAGAATGTCAAAATATACATTTGCACAGAAGCAGGCACAGAATTTTGAAAATTACAAGTACACATTTAATATGACACAGTTCTTGTATAAGAACGGTCTGTATATTGTAATTATCATGATCTTTATCGCATTGTGTATTATTACACCATTCGTGAAAAATACACAGCTTTTTACAACCACAAACATCCTTAACATTTTGCAGCAGGCTTCACCGCGAATGTTCCTTGCACTTGGAGTTGCCGGTCTGATCCTTCTGACAGGTACAGACCTTTCTGTAGGACGTATGGTTGGTATGGGTATGGTTACAGCAACCATTATCATGCATAACGGAATTAACACAGGTACTGTGTTTGGACATGTTTTTAATTTTTCGGGTATGGCACCGGCATCAAGAGCTATATTAGCATTATGTGTGTGTATACTTTTCACAACTGTATTTGCAATGACAGCCGGATTTTTCATGGCAAGATTTAAGATGCATCCATTTATTTCAACGATGGCAAATATGTTGATCATCTTTGGTCTTGTTACATATGCTACAAAAGGAGTTTCTTTTGGTGCGATTGATCCGACAATCCCAAATATTTTTATTCCACAGGCAGGACGTTTTCCGATGATTATTTTATGGGCAGTAGTTGCGATTGCTGTTGTATGGTTTATCTGGAATAAGACAACATTTGGAAAAAATTTATATGCAGTTGGTGGAAATCCAGAGGCGGCAGCTGTATCAGGAATCTCGGTATTTAAAGTAACGATGGGAGCATTTATCCTTGCAGGTATCCTTTATGGATTCGGTTCATGGCTGGAGTGTGTACGAATGGTTGGATCCGGTAGTGCCGCTTACGGACAGGGATGGGATATGGACGCCATTGCAGCCTGCGTAGTTGGTGGAGTTTCCTTTACCGGTGGTATTGGTAAGATATCGGGAGTTGTGACAGGTGTACTGATCTTTACATCATTGACCTATTCTTTGACGGTTCTTGGTATTGATACAAACCTTCAGTTTATTTTTGAAGGTATCATTATTCTGGCAGCAGTAACACTTGACTGTCTGAAATATGTACAGAAGAAATAATAAATAAAAGACTGTTTATACAAAAAGAAGTAGACCGTCCTGCTCATCGGAAAGATGAAAGGGACGGTTTTTTCAACATGATGCGTTTGAAAGGAATTTGTGAGTAAAAAAATTTTGAAGGCAGATTTTGTATTTGAATATGTTATAAGAGACGTAAATTTGTTATACTGGAATAAACGTATAGCGGCCATGAAAAAGGGGAAAAAGATGGAACGATATAAAGTGATTCTCGTAGATGATGAAGCCGAAGTCATCGATATGATAGAGAAAAAAATTCATTGGAATGATCTGGGGTTTGAGGTGGCAGGAAGTGCGACAAATGGGGTGAAAGCACTGGAATTAGTAGAAAAACTCCAGCCGGATGTGGTGCTGACGGATATTAAGATGCCTTATATGGACGGGTTAGAGTTATCCAGAAGGCTGAATCGGGAATATCCGAATATTTATATCATGCTCTGTACGGGATTTGATGAGTTTGAATATGCGAAAGAAGCAGTGCATTTGGAAATCAAGGAATATATGCTCAAACCGGTCAATGCAACAGAATTGTCAGAAAGTCTGACTAATCTGAAACATACGCTGGACAGGGAAAGAGAAGAAAAATTAAATGTAAAAAAATTAAATGATTATTTTCAGGAAGTACTTCCGAAATTACAGTCCAATTTTTTTATTTCATTAATTGAAGGAAGAGTAGAAAAACATGATTATGAAAGGTTTTTACAGGCATATCAGGTAGATATGAAAGGACCTCTCTTTGGTTGTGTAATCTTCCACACATCGGAGAACCATGTGCCAGAAGGCATGAACCCACTGCTTTTATCCATGTCGGTAGAAAGAGAGATCAAGCAGAGACTGATGGATCAGTGGAACTGTCGAGAATTTATATATATGGGAAATACACTGCTGATTCTGGAACTGGATGCGGAAGATAAGATTACCCAGATAACAGATGCCTGTGACAGATTCTGTCGGTGGGCGTACCGCATCATGGGTGCAGTTGTTACAGCGGGAATCGGAACTGTGTGTGACAGCCTGTATGAGATCAGTCTTTCCTATGAACGGGCAAGAGAAGCAGTTTCTTACAGGGTTTTATACGGAACAAAACGGGCAATTAATATTGGAGAGATTGTTCCGAAGGAACAGATCAAACCGGTTCAGTCAGAAGAGTCAAGGATGCAGACGCTATTTCGTGCAATTCGTATAGGAGATTCGGCAGAGATAGAGCGGGCAGCACATGGAGAGATGGAAAAGCTTCATAAAAATACAGAAACCATGAGTCAGTATAATCTTGCTACAATGGAAATCGTCAGTGGATTTTTTAAGTTCTGTACAGATAATTCGCTGGATTTCAATAAAATATCCGGTAATATGCAGAATATTTACGAAAAAGTATCGCAGATGGATGAGAGTTCACTGACAGCATGGATTGTGCAGATGTCGGAAACGATCAGTGAAAAGCTGAAATGTGCAAGAAACAGTTCTGCCAGACGGCTCATTGTGGAAGCACAGAACATTGTGCAAGAAAGGTATATGGAGGCGGATATATCATTGGACGAGGTATGTGCGGTTCTCGGTGTATCGAATTCTTATTTTTCTTCTGTATTTAAAAAAGAAGCGGGAAAATCGTTTATCTCTTATTTAACAGATTACAGAATGGATATTGCGGCAGAGATGATATTAAATACAGATGAGAAAAGTTACACAATAGCAGAAAAAGTAGGGTATCTCGATGCCAATTATTTTAGTTATGTATTTAAAAAGAAGTTCGGAGTTTCTCCTTCGAAGTATAGAGCATCTGTAAAGTAGAACAGTAATGCGTATGAAGGGAACAGGAAAAAGCGTGAAAAAAAGAAAAAAAGATTCGGATTTAAAAGAAAATGTTGTATTTAATATACAGTCGATCATCATGTCTGTTCTTATGGCGATTACACTTGTCACGATTGTAACTATGGGATTCCTTTTGTATCAAAGATTTAAGCTTGCGATTGATAAGATGGCAGTATCAAATACAGAGGCGACGGTGGAAAGCACAGTAGACAGGGTGAATTCGGACCTGTTAGATATCCGGCAGATTTTTGATGCAGCGAATTATAATATCGTTCAGGAATTTGATATATCCAGCGAAAAATTTGCTGAACAGTTCAGCTTATTATATGAGGTGAATTCGGATAAAATCGAGAGTCTGGCATTATATGGGAACGAAGGCCGGCTGATTGCTTCGGAACCGGTTGCTGTTGAAAAAGAAAATATAGATGTAAAAGGACAGGACTGGTATAAGAATGCCGAGAGTGCAATTGAAAATGTACATTTTTCCATTCCGCATATTCAGAATTTGTATGAAGATGGTCTGTATCGTTATCATTGGGTTGTTTCACTGAGCCGTTACGTGGATATAAACGATGGGGAGATTCCGGGAAGCGGAGTCCTTCTTGTAGATATGAAATATTCGGTGATCGAAGATGTCTTAAAGCAGATTAATGATTCTTCGGAAGGAATCTATTATTATATGATCAGTCGTGACGGACAGATGATCTATCATCCGAGAAAAACAGAGATGGCCAGAGGACTGTTTGAAGAGAATAGTCTGAAGGCTTCCGGGTATGAGGAGGGCACTTATGAGATCACAACAGATGGACACAAGGAAAGTGTAGTGGTTGGCAACATTGCCTATACAGGATGGAAACTGATCGGAGTTGTACCGGAGAGCGTGCAGACTGCAAGAATTAACAATTTCAGATATTATATCTTTACAACAATCATGGTTCTTATGATGATGCTTCTGGAAGGAAACAGGCTGATTTCCAGAAAAATATCCAAACCGATCCGGAAACTGGATGAATCGGTTAAAACATATGAAGCAGGAGGAAAAACGGATATTTACATAGGAGGTTCTTCAGAAATACGACATTTGGGTTATTCTGTTCAAAGATCATATGAACGGATTGAGACGCTTATGGAGGAAATTATCCGTCAGCAGAATGAACGGAGAAAAAGTGAACTGGATGCATTACAAAGTCAGATTAATCCACATTTTCTGTATAATACACTGGAATCTATTACCTGGATGATCGAAGCACAGAAAAATGAAGAAGCAGTTATTATGATCTCCGAACTGGCAAAGCTTTTAAGAGTCAGTTTATCCCGCGGAAAGACGATCATTCCGGTTAAAGATGAACTTCAGCACAGCAGAAGCTATATGAATATCCAGCTTATGCGTTATAAAGAACGTTTTCAAATGGAATTTCAGACGGATAAAGAGATAGAAGATTATTGTATTGTAAAATTAGTCATTCAGCCGATTCTCGAAAATGCAATTTATTACGGCGTGGGAAATATGGATGAGGACGATGAAGGAAAAATCACAGTCCGGGGAGAAAAGAAAGAAGACGATATTTACATTATTATAGAAGATAATGGAATGGGAATGCGAAAAGAAGTTCTGGAAAATATCCTGAAAGATAACAATAAAGTTCCAAAACATGGTTCGGGTGTTGGCGTGATTAATGTGCATTCCAGAATTCAGCTGATGTTTGGTGAGCAATATGGCCTGGAGATATATAGTGAACCGGATGAGGGGACCAGGGTTGTTATCCATATACCGGCAATTCCATATACAAAGGAGAATGCGGAACAATTGGAGATGCAGAAATATATACAGGGGAGGGATGTAGATGAAAAAGAATAAAATTACATTCCTGATACTGGAGTGTATTTTCCTGATACTGACATTATTTTTTGCATGGAAGATTTTTGACCGGGATGTGCCGGAAAAACGAGTGGCGGTGATCTTACCGGAATCAGGAGATAACCGGTGGAATTCATTGATTAAAGGGATGAAGCAGTCGGCGAAAATAAACAATCTTCATATGATTATCTGTAATACAGATGAAATTGAAAATGCAGAGATGGAAAAAGAAATTATAAAAGAGCAGAAGCGCAACAATATAGATGCATTTATCATATGTCCGGCACCGGGAAGTGATACGAAAGACATGTTAAAAAAACAGTGTGCCAAGACGCCATACACACTGATCATGGAGGATGTATATTCCAAAGAAGGCGGGAATTCCGGTAATCCGGTAATCGGACCGGATTATTATAAGATAGGTTCTGAACTTGGAAAGCAGCTGGGAAAGAAGCGGCAGAAAATCGGAGTTGTCACAAACTGGAAAGAATCAAAGTCAGATCAGGATGCGATCCGGGGATTAAAGGATTCGCTGAAAGATAGCAAAAGTGAGATCGACTGGTATTGTTACCGGAAAAAAGATCAGAATATCTATGAAAAAGTGAGTAAAAAAGATAAAGTAGATGCAATAGTGGTTCTGGATCCACATGCATTGGAAGAACTAGGCGAGCAGTCTGATGAAGATTCATATCAGGGAGCTGACATATATGGCATTGGGAGCAGTGTAAAAGCGGTAGTGTTATTGGATAACGGAAATATCCAGGGATTGGTGGTTCCGGATGCCTATGAGATCGGATATAAAAGTGTCGGGGAAATGGCACAAAGGCTGGAACACAGATTCTACAGGCTAAAAGGGCATAAGACAGAGATAAAGGTGTTTGACAGAGATGAATTTTCATTAAATGATAATTTGGAAAGGTTCTTGTATTCTTATGAGTAAAAAAAACAGAAAAAGAAGAAGTATGATAGCAGTTATCCTGCTGATTGCTTTTCTGATTACCGGATGTGAAGACAAGAGTGTAAAGACAGATCATATCATCCGGATAGGAGTTGTAACCTATACGCAGGATGATCCATTTATCAATGCTATGACGGATCAGTTAAAAGAGGATCTGAAAAAAATGGAAACAGATCATATGAAAATCATCACAACGGTAAAAAACGGCGATGATAATCAGCAGGATCAAAATGAGATCGTTGAGGAGATGATTGACGCCGGCTGTGATGTATTGTGTGTGAATCTGGTTGACAGAACGGCACCATCCCGTATTATCAGGATGGCAAAACAAGAAGATATCCCGGTTCTTTTTTTTAACAGGGAGCCGGTCAGGGAGGATCTGATGCAATGGGAGAAGCTGTATTATATAGGATGTAATGCAGAGCAGTCCGGGATCATGCAGGGAGAAATAGTGGCGGATTATATTAAGAATCATCCGGAAGTTGATAAGAATCAGGATGGGAAGATTCAGTACGTACTTCTGGAAGGAGAGGCCGGACATCAGGATGCCATCAGCAGAACGGACTATTCGGTTAAGACCTTGCTTGAACAGGGGATTAATCTTGAAAAATTGAGTTATCAGTTTGCAGACTGGAACCGTGGACAGGCTGAAAACAGGATGAGTCGTCTTATTGAACAATATGGAGATGAGATAGAACTGGTTATTTCCAATAATGATGAGATGGCACTGGGAGCAGTGGCAGCCTGGCAGAAGGCCGGATATGACTGCCGGAACTGGCCTGTCATATTTGGAATTGACGGTCTGGACGATGCGCTGGAGGCAATCAAGACTGGAAAAATGAAGGGAACCGTCTATAATGATAAAGAGGATCAGGCAATGGAATTGGCGAAATTATCGGTAGAGATTGTCTGTGGAAAAGACACAAATCGGAAACATTTAAAGGAAGGCAGATATTATGTCTCCGAATATTGCCGTGTGGATAGCAGTAATGTAGATCATTTTTTGAAATAATAATGAGGAAATAGAAAATGGATAACGCATGGATAATTGCATTTTACAAAGAAACAGATCCGGTAAAAAGACTGGAGTTATTAAAAGCAAATACCGGCGACGGAGAGTCGGAGAAAGACAAATACCGGAAACAGTTATGGATTGCAAGATATGGAAAACGAACACCCGTAAAAGATGAATTTATGAGATGTCTTATGGAAATGAAATATCTGGCAGAGGGTACGACAGTGGATCTGGGAGGAAAACGGAGAAAGCAGGGAGCGAAGATAGCTGCCACTTTGGGGCTGGCAGAATCACTGCTTCAGGAAAAAGTATATAAGGAAATTCTTTTGCAGGAGCTTCAGAATGTCTTTCTGAAATTCATTGAAGTCAGCAGGGGAGGAAGAGCATTTACGTCACTTGTATTTGGAATGGGACAGATGTCAGAAGAAGGAGTGACAAAAAAGATTGCGCAGCAGATTAGTATGATCGCTTTTCGTGCACCGCATCTGCTTCATATGGAGAAAGAGTTTGCGCTGTTACAGGAGGCGGCGCTTGAGGCTTTCAGGCAGGTATATCCGAACAGGGAACATTTCCTGAAAAAATAAAGATAGCAGTCATGTATAGCAGATGAAAAGAACAAATGTTCGGAAAACACTTGAAAACAAGAACGCTTGTTTGTATAATAAAACTATGAATATAGAAATCAAAAATAGTAATTATACAACACAGGAGAAATTACAGATTCTCGCTGATGCGGCAAAATATGATGTAGCATGTACGTCAAGTGGTTCCAGCCGCCGTGGAAAGAAAGGAGAACTCGGCAATACAGAGGCATGCGGCATCTGTCACAGTTTTGCAGCGGACGGAAGATGTATTTCTTTATTAAAGATTCTGATGACAAATCATTGTGCCTATGATTGTAAATATTGCATTAATCGTGCAAGTAACGATGTGAAACGGGCAACATTTACACCCGAAGAGATCTGTGAACTGACGATTGAGTTTTATAGGCGTAACTATATAGAAGGCCTTTTCTTAAGCTCCGGAGTTTTGAAAAATCCGACATACACGATGGAAAAGATG